>MTKZ01028843.1_pt1 | contig 14065 bp, 12 predicted proteins | sample 1042781 | NCBI WGS metagenome assembly MTKZ01 (sample SAMN06212207, study PRJNA360539) | anaerobic digester metagenome | biome: Wastewater treatment plant; material: sludge; isolation source: anaerobic digester fed with sludge from wastewater treatment plant | place: Denmark: WWTP Viborg ...
CCCCCGATTCATCAAGGGGGTGGATTTCCTCCCCCGTCTTAGGGTATGGTATCCTGCCGTCCACGCGACGGGTGTGGCACATCCCCGTCCGGAACGGATACCAAGGAGCGCGGCATGAACAAGCCGGTCATCGACCCATCGGCCACTAAGGCGTCTCTCAGACAGTTCCTGACGAATGCGGTACTGCCGCTTGCGCGGATCGACGCTTTCGGCGACGACGAGTCGTTCCTCGAAAAAGGCATTCTCGATTCCACAGGCGTCCTGGAGCTCGTCGGCCATATCGAGACCCGGTACGGGATCTGGGTGGAAGCCGACGAGATCACTCCGGACAATCCATATTCCCTGGACAAGCTCGTGGCGTTCATCTCGAGAAAGAGCGCCTGACGCGGAGGTCATCGTGCGCGTCAGCATCCACGGTCTGGGCTACGTCGGGAGCGTGAGCCTGGGTTGTTTCGCCCAGAACGGACACGACGTCATCGGCGTCGACATCAACCCGGCCAAGGTCGATCTGATCGATCGGGGCGAAGCGCCCATCGTCGAGAAGGACCTAAGCCGGATCATCCGCGACCAACGGCGGCAGGGCCGGGTCCGGGCCACGTTGAGCGGCGAGGACGCCGTTCTCCGGTCCGAAGTCAGCTTCATCTGCGTGGGAACCCCGTCCACCAAGGAAGGACACCTCGACCTGGAAGGCATCTTCGGCGTCAGCCGCAGGATCGCCGCGGCCATCGCCAAGAAGCGGACCCCGCATGTCGTCGTCATCCGGTCGACGGTCCTGCCGGGGACCAACCGGAATGTCACGGACCTCATCGCGCAGATCTCCGGAAAGACGCCGGGCCGGGATTTCTCGGTCGTCTCGAATCCCGAGTTCCTACGCGAAGGCACGGCCGTTCACGATTTTCTCAATCCTCCGTTCACCCTGATCGGGACCTCCGACAGCCTCGGGCGCGACCGGGTGACGAAAGTCTACCGGCGCATCAAGGCCCCGGTCATCCAAGCCGAGCCGAAGGTGGCCGAGTTCATCAAGTACGTCAACAACTCCTTCCACGCCCTCAAGATCTGTTTCGCCAACGAGGTCGGGAACGTCTGCAAGGCCCTGGGCATCGATTCCCACGAGCTGATGGGGATCTTCTGCCAAGATACCAAGCTGAACATCTCGCCCAGCTATCTGAAGCCCGGGTTCGCTTACGGCGGCTCCTGCCTGCCCAAAGACCTCCGGGCGCTCTGCGCCATCGCCCACGATCATTACATCAAGTGCCCCGTCCTCGAGAACATCGAGGCCAGCAACGAGGCCCAGAAGAACCGGGTCCTGGAGATGATCCTGGAATTCCGGAAGCGCCGGATCGGCTTCCTGGGGCTGAGTTTCAAAGAGGGGACGGACGACGTCCGGAGCAGCCCGATCGTCGACGTCCTGGAAAAGCTCCTGGGCAAAGGCTTCGACGTCAAGATCTACGACGAGAGCGTGAACATCTCGAGGCTGGTCGGCAAGAACCGGGATTTCCTGCTGCAACGCATCCCGTTCATCGTCCGCTTCCTGGCCGACGATCCGGCCGAGGTCATGGCCCATGCCGAGGTCGTCGTCGTCGTCAACAGGGAGCCGGCCTTCAAGCGCCTCCTCGAAAAGGCCGGCCCGGACAAGATCATCCTCGATCTCGTCAACTACGAATTCCGGGGGCGGAAGTCCCGGGCCGGCTATCACGGTGTTTCATGGTGAGAGGCCGGCACGTCCTGTTCGTCGTCGAGAACAACACGGTCCCGTTCGACCGCCGCGTGTGGGCCGAGGCCCGGGCGGCCCGGGACCTGGGCTTCTCCGTTTCGGTCATCTGCCCCTTCGACCGCAACCGCAGGGACCGGCGCAAATGGATCGACGGCATACGGGTCTATCGTCATCCCCGTCCCATCGAGGGCCTGGACAAGTGGACCATGGGCCTCGAATACCTCAACGCCCTGGCTTGGGAATCCTTCCTCGCCTTCCGCGTGTTCCTGAGCCGGCCGTTCTCCATTCTCCATGCGGCGAACCCGCCCGACCACATCTTCCTGATCGCCCTGGCCTTCAAGCTCGCCGGGGTGCGGTTCATCTTCGACCATCACGACTTGACGCCGGAGACTTACGTCGCCAAGTTCGGCTCCCGGAGATTCCTCCACAAGGTCCTCCTGTGGATGGAGCGGAGATCCCTGCGGGCCGCCGACGTCGTCATCTCGACCAACGAGAGCTATAAGCGGGTGGCCATGGAACGGGGCGGGCGGAGCGAACGGGATATCGTCGTGGTCAGGAACGGGCCGGAGTTGGCCTCGCTGTCTTCCGCGGCGCCCCAGCCCGCGCTCCGGGAGGGATTCCGGCACCTCGTCGGTTATGTGGGCATCATCGGGATGCAGGAGGGCCTCGAGAACCTCCTCGAAGCCGCGAGCTACATCGTGCACACGAAAGGTCGCCCGGACGTGAAGTTCGCCGTCGTCGGCACCGGCCCGCGCCTCAAAGGCCTGATCCGCGAGGCCAGGGCCCGCGGCCTCGAGCGCCAGGTCCAATTCTTCGGCTATGTTCCCGACCGGAAGCTGTACGAGATCCTGGCGACGTCCGATGTCTGCGTCAACCCCGAGTTCCGCAACGAATTCACGGACAAGTCGACCATGATCAAGATCATGGAGTACATGGCTTTCGGCAAGCCGATCGTGCAGTTCCGGACGACGGAGAGCGAGGTCACGGCGGGGGACGCGGCCGTCCACGTCCCGGACAATGACGCCGTCGCCTTCGCCGAAGCCATCCTGGCCCTGCTGGACGATCCCGCCCGCCGCGAGCGGATGGGCCGCGCCGGGCGGCGCCGCGTCGAGGACGTCCTGAGCTGGGACATCCAGAAACGGAACCTGGAGATCGCCTACGGAAAAGCGCTCCGGCCGTCGGACTCGGCTTGACCGGCCGTTCGGGAGCGGAAGCCATGGATCGGAAATCGACCGCAGACCAAGCCATCGGACGGAGCCTCGACCGCGTCGAGCGCTGGATCGAGGACCACGGGTACAAGGGCTTCGAACCGTTCGACGGCCTGACATCGTTCTTCCTGCCCTTGACGTTCGGGTCTCTGTTCGCGAGGCAAGCTCTTCAACAGGCCGTCCGCCGCTTCCCGGTCGACGTCCGGCCTCTCATCGGGGTCAAGCCCCTCGAATCCACGAAGGGGAGGGGTTATGTCGCCTGGGGCTATCTGAAGAGATACCGGCTCACCGGCGATCCCGCCTATCGAGACAAGGCCTTGGCCTGCCTGGATTGGCTGGAACGGAACCGTTCGCCGCTTTATCCGGAACACAGCTGGGGCAACCATTTCTTCTACGCGAGCCGGAGCGGGTATATCCGCAAGCACGAATCGACGGTCGTCTGGACGGGGCTTATCGGCCAGGTCTTCCTGGAAGCCTACGAGCTGTTCGGCCTGCCCAGGCACCGGGAGATCGTCGGGAGCATCGCTGATTGGATCATGCGCCTGCCAAGGGAGGAGACCCCCAGAGGGCTCTGCCTGAGCTATACCATGCCCGCGCAGAGCTCCATACACAACTCCAACATGATCGGCGCGGCGTTCCTGGCCGGGGCCGCGGCGGTCACCGGCGACGAGGCTCATCGGAGCGTCGCCCGCCGGGCCATGGAGTACAGCTGTTCCCGGCAGCTCGAGGACGGGTCCTGGTACTACGGCGAAGCCAAGAAGCACCACTGGGTCGACGTCTTCCACACCGGGTACGATCTCGACGCCCTGCGGCGATACCAGGCATTCTCCGGCGACACGTCCTTCGCGGCGGTCTTGGAGAAGGGCTACGGGTTCTTCAAGCGGCACTTCTTCGAGCCCTCCGGCCGCATCCGGTATTACCACGACCGGACCAGGCCGATCGATATCCAGTGCGCCTCCCAAGCCATCGATACGCTCTGCCTGTTCGCTCCCGAGGATGCCGAAGCGCTCCCCTTGGCCACGGACGTGGCCCGGTGGTACGTTCGGCGGATGCAGGCCCGGGACGGCCACTTCCATTTCCGCCACTATGCCCGAGGCGTCAACAACAGAGCGGCCATGATCCATTGGGGGCAGGCGACCATGCATAAGGCCTTGTCCCACCTCCTCCTGGCCGGCCGGACGGTCAAGGGCTGAACCGGCCCCGGAGAGGGGATCGGGACGAGGAGACATAGATGCCGGGACTCGTCGGGATCGTCGGGAAGGGTGATCCGTCCGAGCTGAGGGACGAGCTCCGTCGCATGCTCGCGGCCATGTACCGGACCGACGACTACGTGTCCGGGAGCTTCGTGGACGAAAAGCTCCGGGCCTATGTCGGCTGGACCACTTTCCGGGGATCCTACGCGGATTGTCTTCCGGTCAGGGACAAGGCCGACGGGCTTTCGCTGTTCTTCGCCGGGGAGCATTTTCCTCCCGATCCGGCCGAGGAGGCCCGCTTGGCGTCCGCGTCCGGATGTTCGCCGGACAAGGCCGAGGTCCTTCTCCCGCTCTACAAGAAAATGGGGACGGCTTTCTTCCCCTATTTGAACGGCTTCTTCCACGGGCTGATCATCGATCCTCGCGAGAGTCGGGTCGTCCTGTTCAACGACCGGTTCGGCATGCAGCGGGTTTACTATCATGAACTCCCCGACCGCCTCTACTTCGCCTCCGAGGCCAAGGCCATCCTCGCGGTCCGGCCCGAGTTGAGGGCTTTCGATCCCCAGGGCCTCGGTGAGTGGCTCAGCTGCGGGGCGGCGTTGGAGAATAGGAGCCTTTTTCGTGGGATCCATGTCCTCCCGGCCGCTTCCCGTTGGACATGGCGCGGGGATCGTCCAGTGGACAGGAATACTTATTTTCGTTCGTATGATTGGGAAAACCAGGCCGAACTGTCACCGGAGGATTTCTACGGCAATCTGCGGTCCACGTTCGTGGAACGGCTCCCGTTCTATCTGAGATCCGAAGGAAAGATCGGTTTGTCCACAACGGGGGGATTGGACACACGGATGATCCTGGCCAATCTGGGATCTGAAATAGGGCGCGTCCACTGTTACTCTTTTGATGGACCATATCGAGAAAACCTCGATGTCTCGATCGGAAGGCGTGTCGCCCGGGCTGCGCGACTGCCCCATACCACGATCAAAATCACAAAGGATTTCTTCAGGCAATTTGATCGCCTAGCTAAAGATGTTGTTTTAAGTACAGACGGCAACCTGGAGATGAGTGGAGCCCCGAATCTTTTCGTCAATAGGATTGCACGGCTTCTCTCCCCAATCCGATTGACTGGTAATTATGGGAGTGAGGTCCTGCGGCGATATCGTGGCTTTTATCCCTCCGATTCGATCTGCCAGGTCCTTCAGAAAGGTCTCGCGGAACGCGTCATAACGGCTTCAATGACCTGGGCGGCGACCCAAAAGGGACATCCGTTGAGCTTTATCGTGTTCAAACAAATCCCCTGGTATAGTTTCAATCGACTGCAAGCTGAGCAATCTGTTTTTACTTTGCGATCCCCGTTCATGGACAACAAATTGTTAGAAGTCATCTTTCGAGCTCCCGACATAAGCACGAGATCGAGGGACACGAGCCTTCGTCTGATTTATGATGGGAATCGGATCCTCGCCGGGATCATGACCGATCGAGGCGTGACATATCCGAAAAAGCCAAGTTGGCTCATTTCGAGAGCGTTTTATGAGTTCATCTTCAAGATGGAATATTATGCTGGCCATGGAATGCCAAGTTCCGCAGCCAGGATAGACCGGCTCTTGGGTCCTTTCAGTTTGGAGCGGATGTTCCTGGGAAAAAATAAATACTATCACCTTCGACAATGGTTCAGGGACGAGCTTGCTTCTTTTGTGAAAGACATCTTATATGATCGGAGAAGCCTCTCAAGGGATTATCTTGATCCCTCGGAGGTCCGTAAGGTTGTCACGATGCATACCTCGGGCAATGCCAACGGGACACACATCATCGACAAGCTCCTAACCTTGGAACTCGTTCAGCGGATCATGATTGCAGGTTATTAGCATTGATTGAGTATTAAGAGAAATCGGGTAAGAGGCGACGTTATGGACATAAAGGATATTGAATTCTCAGTTAAAGGGCTTGTCCTCAGGATCGGAACGGTCAAGGACGAGGCAGATCTGGATATCCCGAATCCACTCTCGATCATCGATCACATCAAGAAATCCGGATCTCGCCTCCCATTCGACGTGTTCTCATTCGGCCAGAGATTGCCTGAAATCCATCCGAAATATGATTTTCCTATGGAATGGGATCATATCGCAGTGCTGGAATATGGAAGCCATAAGCATTGGTTTGAAAGGACCTTAGATGATAAAACGAGAAATATGGTCAGAAAAGCAGGGAAAAAGGGTGTTGATCTGAGGAAAGTCGACTATAACGATGAATTTGTCCGCGGAATCGTCGATATCTATAATGAAACACCGATTCGTCAGGGTAGGCAATTTAAGCACTACGGAAAATCTTTTGAGGAGGTGAAGAAGGCCAACGCCAGCCATTTGGAGCGGAGCGAGTTCTTGGGTGCATTCTATATGACCGAGCTCATAGGCTTCTTAAAGCTTGTTTATGGAGACAGATCGGCGAGAGCTGAACAAATAATCTCCAAGATGTCGCATAGGGATAAGGCTCCGACCAATGCCCTGCTCAGTGAAGCGGTCAAGTTATGTGAGTCTCATAATGTCCCTTATCTGATCTATGGGATATGGCCGCAGAAGGATTCCTTTGCCCAGTTCAAAAAAAACAATGGTTTTAAAGAATATTGTCTCCCGAGGTTCTATGTCCCTCTGAATTTTAGGGGTAAGATCGGAATCAAGGTTGGGATGCACAAGGACATCAAGCAGAGGGTGCCGAAGGCCATATCCCGAAGGTTCGTGGAATTCCGCGAACGATGGTATTCATTCAGATATAAGGCCAGGTAGGAAAATACTTGGCATCTACGAGAAGGGGCGTTTTTTTACGACGGACATGCTGATCATCAACGCCGATGACTTAGGCCGTGACCCGGTGGCAACGGATACCTGCCTTCGTTGTCATCACCATGGTCGCATCACCACATCAAGCATCATGGTCTTCATGGCCGATTCTCGACGGGCGGCGAAGCTCGCAATTGAACAGGGCCTGGAAACAGGACTGCATGTTAATCTCGTGCTTCCTTATGATGATCCGGCCGTCCCTCATGACCTGAAAAGGAATCAGGGGGTAGCCGCCCGTTTTTTCCGCAAAGGCCCTTGGACTCAAGTCGTTTTTAATCCGTTGATCATGGGGCATGTGGCTAGGACATTTAATTCGCAGCTTGATGAATATCGGCGTTTATTTGGCCGAGACCCTGCACATTTCAACGGGCATAAGCATTTTCATCTGAGCCTCAACATGGTCATCGGCGGCGTTTTGCCTGAGGGTGTTTACGTTAGAAGGAGCTTCACCTTTTCCCGGGGCGAGAAGAGCAGGGCAAACCGCTGTTACAGGGAACTCATCGATCTATGGTTGATGAGGAAACATCTGGCTGCCGACGCTTTTTTCAGCATCCATCCATTTGACGATAAAAATCGGCTGGCCCGGATCGTGCACATGGCAAGGAACCGGTCGGTTGAGCTGATGGTTCACCCTTGGGACCCGGATCAATATGCTTTCATCATGAGCCGAGAGTTTGGTGATTTGATAGCAGGTGTGCCGAAAGAGGGATTTCTCGCGCTTAAGCTACAGCGTGATGGCAATAGGTGATTTGAGAAGTTCCCAATAGGGCTTCGAATCGACCTGGCCGATCCTTTTCGGTGGGGTATCCCGTCGTCTTAAGGTTTAAGAAAGCCTAAGGACCTTTGAACATACTTCAAACATGGGAAGGATAAGTGAGCCCGACTCCACTGACTTGCCCACAATCTCCGCGAAGACGTCCTTGTGGCATCCAAACGGAGAAATGGTGTCCCCAATATCATGGGTCGAGAATACGAGCCAGCGCTTTTCTTTGGCATTCCTTCTGATGATATCAATGAAAAGGCCGATATCGTCGCGGTTCTTGTGATCTATGAAGCATGATCGTATTAAATTCAGGTCGAGGATTCTCCCGTTGTTTGTTTGCCCCCCTCCGCGGCTCGCGGTGAAGTACCTGCCGGCCACCGCCTTGATATCCGGGTGGGGATCACTCCGCGGGAAGGAGAATGTTCGCATCGAAAGTTCGGGGAAGAGCCGTTCGTACGCCTTCAAATTCTTCCTGATCGATTGTTCGAATTCTCCGGGCTTTGTTTTATGAGCATCAAGATGATCATAAGTATGACATCCAATTTCGTGGCCCGCGGATAGTATTCTCCTTAGATCTCCTGGCCCGAATATCTCGCCGACAGAGGTATGAGCTCTGCAAAGCCCGAAGGACGCATAAAAGGTTCCGTGTACTCCGTGCTTCGCAAGAATAGGGCCACCGATCGTAAAGGCGGAACGGGGGAAATCATCAAAAGTGAACGATACAACGGAGCGGTCTGAACGCCACTCCACAACCCTCCTCTGACACGAATATGTGCGATAGTGCTGAAAGCGTTTTGCGATTCTATTCCAAAGAACCTTTCTTTCTGCGGTCATTCCCTAACCCTTGGATCCTCTCAGCCGGTTGGCAATAGCATTATAAATGATTAATATGCGAATGATCGTCAAGTCTCGTCTTCGGCGATGGAAGCACTTCCTTGAGTACCGAGAGAATATCTTTAAATGGCTGGCCATCCGGATACATTGCTAATATCGCCAATGAATAGATGGTCGTACTCGCAAGACAGATAGCTAGTATTCTAATTAAAAGAGGGAGGCTCCCAGATGGCGAAGCCAAGAATCCTGCTCTGATAAACGCTAGCCAAACCAGCGCCCCGCTTAAAACTGAGGCTAGATAGTATCTCCACAATTGGGTCCATATATCTCTTGGCCGAATCCCGACGGGTTTGCCGGCGTATGCCAAAGCGGGTCCTACGAGGAGATAATAAGAAAGTCCATAAGCCACTGCGATACCCAGTCCTCCGTATTTCAACCCTATCAAGAACAATCCCGCCGTCATCGCTAGAGCAAAAAGACTCCATCTTAACCAACGTTGTGGCTTCCCGAGAGAGAGATGCAGCCAAGCGTGAGTTCCATAGATCAGGGTGATCCCAACTGACGGACCGAAGGCTGTAAAGATCTGTCCTGCCTTTGTCCATTGTCGCCCAAGAAGGAAGACAATGATGTCCTGTCCTGCGATCGTCAAGATAACGCTCACAAGCATGCCGATAAAAGCGATTATTGAAAGTGATCTTAAATAATAGCGACGGTATCGCTCCGGGTCATCTCGCAAGCGACTGAGCGTTGAAAGAGCGACTCCTGCCAATGGTGTGACCATTTGCCCTACTGGCAAAACAAATAGTTGGTATGCGCGATCATAGCTGCCAAGTTCTTGGGATCCCCAGCGCCACCCGATGAGCACCTTGTCCAGGTTCCGGCCTATATAATTGATGCCGAAATTTGCGAATGTGTGCGCTGCGTATCGGACGAGTCCTTTGATCTTTGCCCCCCTCTGTGGCCAACTTGGACGCCAAGCACATTGGATCCAGGAGATCGATGCGCTAGATAAGGTCCAAACCAACTGTCTAACGACCAGGGCCCAATAACCGAAACCTTTTACTGCCATCAGGACCGCTAGCGAATTACTGAAGATGAGCGAAATGATCTCGTTCATCATCACCTTACGGAACTCAATCTGCCTCATGATCAAGGCGAGATGGGTTGTCGTTAAAGCGTTGAGAACGATCCCCAGAGATAGGGCGAGTGCGATGGAGATAAGGCGTGGTTCCTTATAAAAGCCAGCAAGAAGCGGAGATAAGGCCGAAAGGAGAATGGCTAAGCTAAGACCGATACCGATGTTGAGCCAAAACAGGGTACTGATCTGCAGATGGTCGATCTCGTCGGCCTGAACGATGGCTTCAATGAACCCGTTGTATCCGACATTCGCAAGGAACAGACTGAACGCGGTAACCATCGCGAAAAGGCCGAAATCATTTGGCGCCAACAAACGGGCCAAGACGATCGTGCCTCCGAATTGGAGCAGGGTGCTCACGGAGCGCGAGATGATCATCGCGGCGCTGCCGCGTAAGGCTTTCTGTTTGATATCCCGATTGTCCGGATTGAGGTTGAGATATCCTGCACCCTGGCTCTTCGTGGTCATTTCGTTCCCGGTCGTTCGTCTAACTTCTCATCATGATTGATCAAGATCAGCTTTTCTCCAGCGGGCATCTCACGTGAATTGAATATCGGCGCCTTGAGCGACGATATCTGAAAGATTATATTGAAGATAAGCCTGAGAATCAAGGCTTGTTTCTATTTGTTGAAACAAAGCTGGCTCAACGCCGCTTCAAGCATCTGCAATGTACACGGCGTTCGGGCTAGGACATGTTGATTGTCCGCTAATTCTGCCTGCCCACGGATCCGTCACATTGTGGCGGTGAGAGGTTATGGTCAAAGCAGTCGCTCGGAAGCGATTGAAGCGTAGCCCATACGCGGGCAATATTGACGAGGCACATTGAAGAGGTCAAATGAATGACGAGTTGAAAAACGAATCCCTATTCGCATCAACTCCATGTATTCCTGGCCTGCCAATGCGATGCGTTCAATAGCGAATGGGCTGAGGTGCGAATACGATCTAGGGATTCATCCCTCTTCCTTACTGAGGTCGCCCTAAACGGCCTTGTCTGATCGGATTCAATAACTTCGGAGGAAGGAGCATTGGCCTCGCACACCGCCCTACGACCCAGTTCAATACTCCGGTTGTTGCCTTTGCTTTTGCGTCCCAAGTCAGGTGTTCCCGAGCAAAGGCGATGCCCTGACGCCTCAATTTCTTGACGAGTTCTCTATCGCTTGCGAGTTCCTCCAAAATGGCCTCTAATCTGGTAACAAAATCGGACTCCTCAGTGAGCGGAACCTTCCGTCCTATCTCTTGATGGACGATGTCGCCGGGTCCCCCGAAATCCGCGACTACAGGGACGGCTCCTGTCGCCAAAGCCTGGAATACCACGCCCGCGCCGTTGTCTCGGATTGAAGGAAAAACGAATATGTCAGCGTTTCTGAACCGATCAAAGACCTCCGACAAGCTGATCCAGCCGCAGAAAGAAACAGCCGCCTCGATGCCCAGAGAGCGGGTCATCTGTACCAAACGCTCTCTTTCGGGTCCGTCCCCGACCACGGTGAACCTAGCCCGGCCTGTTCGCAGAAGATTCGCTGCTCCTCTCAAGGCCAGATCGCAGGCTTTTCTGGGAACCAGACCGCCTACGAAAATCAGTTCTAACTTGGCGGAGTCCTCCGCCCGGTCCGAGATCTCGGAAAATACAGACTGGCTGATACCGGGCTCCGGGATAAAAAAGAGCTTGTCTCGATATCTATCAAACTCAGAATAGGTTTGGGATGACGCGGCGATTATTGCAGCCGCATGGCGATAGGTGGATCTTGTGAAGGGGAGAAACCGATAAAGTCCCCTTAATCCCGATATCCATTCCTTCTGGCTGACGAGTTGGCTGAATCCCGAAGGCCAGGGAAGCCCTCCATTTAACGGACCGATCACGAAAGGGATAGGCCCATTGCGTAAAAAGAAAGCAAATGGACTCGGTAATGAGGGCGACATCGGGACGAGGCGCAGCACGACATCGAACTCGCCCTTGAAGATACGGCTGCGAAAGTGTCGCCAGGCATGCCACTCAAATGCGATCGCCCCCGGATAGCCGATCGCAGTTTTCACTTGCGTATCGTAATTGTATTTGAGGACACGGCGCATGAACCAATTCTCAAACCGGTCGAAGAGCGGAGTTCGAACCACTTCAATAGCCTGAAAGGGCGCATTAGCGCTCCGCACAGCGCTCTCGACCCATGATCGGACAGCTATCGTGACATCGTGGATGTCGGCGAGTGCAGCAGCGTGCGAATAAGTGACGTAGGGGATGCTAACCTTCTCGGGATGGCAATCCGGCCCCAAAAGAAGAACGCGTAAGCGGCTCATCGAACGTGCCCCGCGGTTTTTCGGCAATCGGTTTGCCTCATTCTGAAGCCGCCGAAATTCCATGCTTTAATACGTGTCAATGGCTCGAATATGGTCATAGGATCCAATCGTCCCTCATCGGAACCTCGGTTCGAGAGTGATCTGGGATATCACGATGAAAACCAATCCAGCGACTCTCTCCCTCTCGGGAACTCGGCGTGACTGTCCGATATTCCGATCTCGCGATGAAATGGTGCTCAACGAGATAGTAGAAGCCCATCGCTCATTCCTTGAAGATGTCTATCAGCGAGTTCGATGTCATATAGGCCTCCCACCGGGCTCGGGCCGGGATTTGTGAGACCCGGCCGGTCACATCGGGCCCTATGGCCGGCCACGGAAGCGATCCGAAGAATGCGGGCTTCCCCGTATAGAACAAACTGTCGGGCAGGGCTCGCGAAGCGATCCCGTCGTCCCACACCACGTCCTTATGGAAATAGTCGTAGTTGCCGTGCCTGAGGATCGTCGCCGCCACCGCGGCATCCGGATAGACGTTCGGATGCGTCGACCACGTCGTTGCCGGCGTCATGCTGGAGTTCCCGGTGTTGGGGTACCCGAGAACATACATGGTCCCGTAAGAGTGCCCGAACGACCCGCTGGCCGAATACGCGTCCGGATTCCAGGAGGGGTCCCCTAGGACGTTCCCGACGATGCTATAGTAATACGACCCGCGGGGGAGGTTGATCATCTTCCTCTCGTCGGTGAAAAGCGGATGAAGCCCGCAGAAGTTATTCCGGAAGACGACGCCGTGGGAATCGCTGCCGTGATAGCCGCCGCCGGAGAATGCCGTGCCGATATTCCCCTCGAAGAGGTTCATCATGCAATGCGGCCCGTGATGGTAGAACATCGGGAAGATGCACGCCATCTGGTTGGCGGCCCTGGCGGTCCCCCACTCATAGTTGAACAAAAACGCGTTGGCGGACGCACCGTTGATCTCGAATAGGGCCGAGGTCTTGTGGCTGATGTTGTCGATGAACAATCCGTTGCAGACGCCGTAGTTCACCCCGACACAGATCCCATCGACCTGATTCGGCCATCCGGGAGCATCGTGGAAATAACACCCGCGAACCTCGAACTGGAAGCTGGAGATGATGTGGAGGGCCCCGACATCACCGTATGGACAACGGTCGAACTCGACCCCCTTGACCCAAAAACGATCCGTGGTGTAGAGCTTGATCGGATCCCCGACGTTGTACAGCGTGAAATCCTCCATGCCGCACATCGTGGCACATCCGCTGTTCGCCTGCGGATAGGCTTTGATATTGAGCCCCGCCGAGAAACCCACCGGTATGGGCGCGGCAAGATGGATGGTATTGCCTGATACGCCGGCGATACGGACGAGGTATTTGAAACACCTCGAAGCGGGCGTCGTGTTGTAGATCGTCGTGGCCAACCCATCCCTGGCATATGTCCCGATGTCGTCGCCGAACTTGTCCCGGCTCGAGTCCTCTCCGATCACCATGAGGTTCCCCGCCGCGAAGTTCGCCGACGGCGAGGAACCCAAGACGATGGACGTCGAACCTTGTGCGTATCCGCTGACGACCGAGATGCCGCTGCTCTCGTTGAATTGCGTGTAGGAGTTGTCGATGATGTTCGTCGTGTTGCCGGTGATGATGGTCCTGCCGGCGCCGGCCCCGCGGAGCGTTACCCCCGACTTTGTCCTCGGCCAAGTGATACGGCCCGACCCGAGATTGAAGGTGCCGGCAGACAGATAGACCACTTGCCCCGACGGACAGGCATTGATTGCAGCGGTGATCTGGGCAGCCGTCGCTCCAGGCTGCAAGGTCGCATAAATCGTAGTCCTTTGCGGGATCCCCCCGGGAATCCCACAGTAAGCACCCCACTCGTAGAGGCGTGTTTCAGGGATGATATCAGGTCCAGGATCAACGGGGGCTTCGAGACCCACGACACCGCAATCCATGTTCATCAGCAACATCATCAGGAACTGAATCAGGAAGATAGCCATTTTCATAGGTTTCTTATCCCCCATCTCAGCCTGATGACCTGCCCCCTAACATTGTGCCAGCCCTAGAGTGAACGTTCCGACCACATGCGCCTCCGG
>MTKZ01013227.1_pt1 | contig 14064 bp, 16 predicted proteins | sample 1042781 | NCBI WGS metagenome assembly MTKZ01 (sample SAMN06212207, study PRJNA360539) | anaerobic digester metagenome | biome: Wastewater treatment plant; material: sludge; isolation source: anaerobic digester fed with sludge from wastewater treatment plant | place: Denmark: WWTP Viborg ...
ATCATTAAATTCAAATGTATGCTCCTTTGAAGCTCTAATTAAAGAGCTTACAACTACCTCTTCCAAGTTATCTCCCTCCTTGATTATTGGAGTTCTAATTCCTCTAACACATGTTCCTACATATCTCATAGAAAAAATATTTAAATTTAAATATTTCAACACAAATATGAATATTAGAGTATTAGGAATCTCCTGTCTATATATTTTCTAAAATCTTCATTTCATCCACCAAGAAGGGACATTTAAAAGAAAGAAAGGGATACAAGAGTAAGTAAGAAGTAAAAGATATATAACTAAAATTGAATCTCTAAGCCACTTCTTCTCAATTGAAAAAAGTGATTTAGAAAATAGAATATACATTATTGAAATTACTGGAAATATATATCTTCCTTGTAGTGCTAAGTAGTAATGATTAAAACTAAGATACATACTGTAGTTTTGGAAAAAGAAAAGAACAGAGATATAAAAGAGAGAAATGATTAATAAATACTTCTCAATAATGTCCCATTTTTTGAAATTAACAATTCCTAGTACTGAACTCAATAAGAAAATTGAAATAAAGATATACCAATAAGGCTCTGGCATAAACAAACTATGATCAGCAAATACCCCATATATCTTCATTGTAAGATTTGGTAACCATTTAAGAAAATATCTAAATGGGTCAACTCTTTCTCCAGAAGTTATTAAGCTAATATACCCCTTAACACCATCAATTTTTGTACTCTGGAAAGTGACATTATCCCTGTAATATACTCCATTTAACAAACACTGTTCGTGAGTTAATATCTTGTTACAGTCAGGTTCCAATCCCCCGTATTGAATAATGTTCTTACCGTAAAGTTCTAAATTAAGAAAACCAAAGAAAAGAATAGGAAGTAACAAAAGATACTCTTTCCCCATCTTAATCTTGTTAAGAAGCTCTTTCTTTCTGAAAATATCAACGACGCAAAGAATTACTAATATAAATGCTAGTGGAAGTACAGTGAATTTTGTTAAGGCACCTAAACACAGAAAAAGAATCATTAAAAGTAAATATTTAATATCAATTTTGCTTTTTACAAATTTAACAAAGTAAAAAATACTAAGAATCGAAAGTAAATTAGCAAGATTATCATAATTAATTGAAGAGGAAAGAAATACAAACATTAGGGTATTTGTTAATAAAAATATTGGAAGTAATCTCTTCCATTTGTTTTTGAATATCTCTTTACTAAGTAAATATGTAACAAATACAGTACCAATAGAATAGATTACATTCACAATTCTAAGAAGAATAACTTCATCAATAACCCCATTGTTAATATTTAATATCCTTCCATTTATCCAAAAGAAAAGGTATGAGATTCTAGTAATGTCTCTCCATAGATATGTATTAGGGGTATTTTGGGGTCTAAATATAGTTTGTGAATATGCCTTAGACACTTCGAAATGATACAAAGAGTCGGGTGATATCCCAATCTTAATGTTAATTACTAAATAAATAGAGAAAACTATAAATACAAAAAAGATCGAAAATAATAGAATTTTGTTCCAATTAATTTTCTTTTCCAAAGAATATCTTTTTTAAACTTAATTTTCTGTTAAATATTAGGATTAAAATGAGTAACATTAACAGAAGGATAAACATAATACCTCTATCTAAAAATGCCAACTTCATTATCTCTTCTTCACTAATCCCAATTGATTGTGAGGTAATAAGAAAAGCAGCTTCTCTAATTCCCAAAGATCCAGGAGTCACACTAATAAGTAAAGATAGACCAGATATGCATGTATAGAGTATTACACCAATAAAATCTATAGCTTTACCAATTGCAAAGAATTCCATATATCCCACTAAAATATTTAACATAATATTACCTAAAGCAGTAAGAAGTAATATTACAAAGTGTCTTTTATCCTTTACTATTAAACTCCAGCCAGTGATAAATTTGTCAACTGTTAAAACAATTTTAGGAAATATTCCCTTTGTTGATTTAATATATTTTCCCCAAGATACTCTTACAAATATTAAAAACAACATTGCTAATATAATTGCAGAAAAAAATGTTAGAAGAGAGATACTTAATACCTTTGTATTAATATACCTAAGCAGTAATACTATTACCCCAACAGATGAATTAAGAAGAAAGAAAATAATGTAATATCCATATAGGGTTGAGAGGAATTTAGAATATTCAAAGTTATATTTCTTTTTTAAATAAGTTGCCCTAAATATTGCTCCAGCTCTCATTGGTAAAAGGTAGTTACCAATACGAGAAACAACAGAAAGAAAACCGCTTTCTTTAATTGAAATATCTTTATTAAATATCTTAAGCGTAATTAATATAAATATTCCTTCAAGATAGAAGATGAATAGGTATATTAACATTATAAACACAATATATATCCACTTTACAGATGTTACTTGAGATATTATCTCTGGATTTTTAAATAAATATACTCCAAAGAGCATTAAAACTAATACTGTTAGAATCGGGGAGATGTATTTTTTTAATAAATTCATTTTAATATGTGTACTTTCTTATTTTGAATAAGTATATCAATATTATACAATTTGTTATAACCCTTTCTCAAAAATAATAAATAATGTAATATTAAGAAGAGTGATAATTTTAACTGCCTATTAATGTTTCTCTCTGACTTAACAATAAAAGAATATATAGACAAAGGAAAGATATCTATAGATGGAGAATATGAAATTGAAACTACTGGGATAAGTTTACATCTAAGCAATGAACTCCTCCTTCCAAAGCCATATCAAATAATTGATAGTAAAAATCCAAAAGAGATTGAATATATTAAATATAATCTAGCTCAAACTCCGTATGTTTTAAGACCAAATGAATTTATCTTAGGTTCAACCAAAGAAAAGGTTAAAACAGATAATGATATTCTTACAATTATTGATGGAAGAAGTACATATGCAAGATTAGGTATGAGTATTCACTTAACTGCAATGATATTAGATGGATTACCTTTCAATCAAGAGAGCTCAGTGTTAGAGATAAAAAACAATGGAGTTTTTAATATACTTCTACATCCAGGTGAGAAAGTAGGTACATACCTCTTTACCCTTCTCACTACCCCAATTCAAACAAACAAAGAGAGTGTATATGATAATCAAAGAAGTGTTACACCTCCAACCTTTCTTTAGTTAATTCAAAAAAAAGAGCAGGTATTACCCTGCTCAATTCAAAATCAATAAAGATTACATATGATGATCTTCCTCTGCCTTCATTGCTTCCTCTTTAGTAGCGTGTACGGTATTCTCTGGATGGTTAGAAGGTGCATATATGGTGTATAGCTTTAACTCCATATCCATTGAAGTGTTAATAACATTGTGTAAAGTTCCTGCAGGAACAATAGCTACCATATCATCTGTAAGAAGTGTTTCCTCCCCATTCATTACAACTTTTGCTTGCCCCTTTTCAATTCTAAAGAACTGATCAACTGTCTCATGTACCTCTTCTCCAATATCTTCTCCTGGTTTAAGAGACATAACTACTAATTGCATATACTTACCGGTATATAGAACTTTTCTAAAATTACTATTCTCTAAAGTCCTATCTAAAATATTATCTGCATATCCCATAACAAGTCTCCTTAAAATTTATATACAAATTATCCTATCACATCGTTTTCTATTTCTCAAACTGATACCCTTGTATGATATACTCAAATTGTAATATTTTTACATATATATTACTAAATATGAATAATAGTTCATACATATCAAGACCTACTAGAGCAGTTATTAATAATGAAAATTTTCTTCATAACGTTTCTATTGTTAAACAAATAATTGGAAATAGAAAAATTATGGCAGTTCTAAAAGCTGACGCATACGGTCATGGATTAGTTGAGACTGCAAAAATACTCAGTAATATTGATTACATAGGTGTAGCATATATTGAAGAAGCCCTTATACTCAGAAAGAACGGGATTAAGATACCAATTCTGGTACTTGGAGCAATAAATAGTAATCAGATTAATGATTTCATTCTAAATGATATTGATATAACGGGAGCATCATTAGAAAAGTTAGAACAGATCTCTATTGTTGCCAAACAGTTAAAAAGAAAAGCAAGAGTACATTTGAAAATTGACACCGGAATGGGAAGAATAGGGGTCCAATACGACAGAGTAGAGAGATTCTTTAGTGAGGTATTCAAGTTAGAATATATAGATATTGTAGGCATATATACTCATTTTAGTAGTGCAGATACTGATAAAAAATATACCCTTTTACAATACAATAGATTTGAAAAAGTATTAAAAACATTGTCTCAATATATTGAGATTAATACCTTAATAGTTCATATAGCAAATACGGCGTTTGTTTCTAACTATCATAATCTTGATCTTAAGGATATGGTTCGAGTTGGATTAATGATTTATGGATATTCTCCAAATAGAACAATACAAAAGAAATTAAAACCAGTGATGAAATTAGAGACCGTTGTCTCTTACTTCAAAGTTTTGGAGAAAGATAAATATATTAGTTACCAAAAGCAATTTAAAACAAAGAAACTGAGTAGAGTAGTAACACTACCAATAGGATATGCAGATGGGTATAGTATTGAGTTTAGTAATAAAGCGAAAGTATGTATAAATAATAAGATATACCCTATTGTAGGAAAGGTCTGTATGGACCAGTGTATGGTAAATATTGGAGATGGGCAAGCTTATGTTGGAGATAGTGTAGAGCTATTTGGAAATAAGATTAACCTTTGGGATATTTGCAATACAACTAATCAATCCCCATATACTATCTTAACATGTATAACTCAAAGAGTACCTAGAATATATATAAATTGATACATTCTCCTAAGCTAAAATAAATTGGGAATGTATTGTTTACGAATACTCTCTAATTCTTCCCTGTAAAGGATTAAATATGGGATTCCGCATTCATGTATTTCTTTAATTTGTGCTTTTTTTCTCTCTAAAGTTCTTTTAACATCATTTCTGGGTCTTTTATTAACATTACAATTAGTAAACTCTCTGTTATACATAGTTAATTCTACTAATTTACCTGAAGAATCATAGGGGCTATAAATAAAGAAATCCGGGACATGAACACAACTAAGTATTGTTGGTTCTCTAAATATGGTAAAGCCATTTGAGAAAAGAAAAGAGGCAAACTTAAACTCATATGAATTCATACCTGGAGTCAAGGTAGTAAAGTCAGATTCATTCAAAGGTGGACTAAGGTGCATTTGAGGATAAATCACCTCAAATTCGTTTATTAATTGTAAGTAATTTTCGATGTCTTGTTCTTTTTCAGACATAAGCTAGTTCTAGATATTTTGACCAAGGATACAACAAATTGATATACCCTGCAATAGATTACTATGGGTTATTGTGGTAAAATATATACTATGAATGAACAACACTATGTTATAGATTGTCTAAGGACAGATATCCCTAGTACCTACCTCGAAGAGTGTGAAGAGGTTGATACAAGATTAATGAAATTAGATGCTGGTAATAACGAATTCTGGGTATTTAGACCCCCGACAATAGAACAGAACAAAAGATTAGTAATTCCACAAGGACAGTACTGGGAAGTAAAGAAGGACTTTGACTCTCTTTTAAACGAATTGAGTAGTTTTGATATTCACATTCCTCCTTATCAAGCCTTTGTCTCAGACATTCATACAATCGAAGGTTCAAAAGGTCAAGGGCTTTGTATTGCTTCAAGATACATACCTGGGAAGTGTTTACCCATAGGTAAATGTGATAACAGGTGGGAAAATGATCTTACATTGTTTTACAAAACTATGGATACTTGGGGAGAAAATATGACTAAATACACAATAGCGAAATATCTTTGTGCTTCTGAAAGTCCTAAGTTTTTAAGTGATGTTTTTAGACCAATACAATTTGTTTATTCATTCGAACAAAAACAAATCTTTCTTGTTGACTTAGACCCTCTTATTTCAGATATCCTTACTAAAGATGGTTACATTAGCGATAGATTCTTAATATCAATGACTACCCTAAATTCAGTAAGAAATAAATATTTTAATAAAGGATATCAAGATGGTGTAATTGATAAAAAGTGGGGTAAAAAGTCAAAGCAAATAATGGAGCAATTCTTACTTGATTCTGATTTTATAGACAAAGTAAGTCCCTCTGAGCATTCTCAAAGAATCTTAAGAAATTTAATAAGAAGAGTTCAGTATTCATAACGAATTTGACTTCTAACATTCATATTACTAATATCTAGGTATGATATTAGTAACCGGAGCAACTGGAAGGATAGGGAATGTATTAGTACACTCTTTGGTCGAAGGTAATGATTGCGTTAGAGTATTAATTAGAAAAACCTCAAATCTTAACCCTCTTAAGAATTTGAATATTCAAAAGGTTTATGGAGATATTCTTGATTATGATTCAGTTAAAAAAGCCGTTAGGGGATGTAAATATGTTTACCATTTAGCAGGGCATATTAATATTTCGAATAAGAATAAAGAGTTGACTTTTAATACCAATATTCAGGGAACTAAGAATATTTTAAAAGCTTGCGAAGAAGAAAAAATTACGAAATTACTTCATACTAGCTCAATTCATGCTTTCGAAGCAAAAAATAATCAAGAAGTAATTGATGAAAATACTCCCCTTTGTGATAATGATGATTCTAGAGGTATATATGATAGATCGAAAGCCATAGCTACAAGGGAAGTATTGAAATCAGATATTAATTCAGTAATAGTGTGCCCTACAGGTGTAGTTGGGCCGTATGATTATAGACCATCCTTTTTTGGCAAAGGAATGATTGATAGCATTAAGAGTAAATTAAAAATATCTGTACCTGGAGCCTACGATTATGTAGATGTAAGAGATGTAGTCAAAGGGATGATCTGCGCAATGGATAGAGGAATTAAAAAGGAAATCTATCTATTGGGAGGGGAACAACTTTCTATGATAAATTATTTTAAGTTCCTTCAGAAATTTACTGGTATAACTGGAACAATAAAAACATTAAAGTATGATTCTGCAATCGTATTAGGTAAATTTTTGAATTTTTTTTCAAATAAATCATCTATAACACCTTACTCAATTGATACATTAATGAGTAATTCAAACATATCTCACAAAAAAGCAAAAGATAAACTAGGATATAACTCACGAAGTATTGAGAAATCTATATTTGATCAATACATATGGTTTAAGAAAAATGGGTATATTCTTTAACTAAATGATTTGTTATGATATCCTGTAATAAATAAATTATTATTAATCCATAAAGATGGATAAATTCAAAAAGTTAAGAATATTTAATCTCGTGATGGGTCTTTTCCATCTAATACAGGGAATAGTTGTGCTATTGTTAAGTGACCCTGACAAGGGAATTGTCCCCATTACAGTAAACTACCTTAAGTACAATACAGAGTTACAAAAGCTCTTACCTGCTACTGAGCAAATAGGGGAAGTAAATATTGCATGGTTTGTAGCAATTTTCTTCTTTATGAGTGCTTGTGCACACCTCTTTATCTCAACAGTATATAGAAAGAGGTATGAAGAGAATTTAAAGAAAGGTATTAATAAAGTAAGGTGGTTTGAGTATGCATTAAGTGCAAGTGTAATGATGATTGCAATTAGCTTTTTAACAGGAATATATGATCTATCTAGCTTAGTAATGATTTTCTTTCTAGATGCAATAATGAATCTTACCGGTCTTGCAATGGAGATACATAATCAGGGGGAGAAGAAAATTAAATGGTTAGACTTTATTCTTGGTTGTATTGCAGGTATTATTCCATGGGTAGTATTTGGTATTTATGTATTCTCAGCAAAAGAGTTTGGTGGAGGAAATATTCCTACCTTTGTATATTGGATATATGTAAGTATCTTTATCTTCTTTAACAGTTTTGCAATTAATATGTTTTTACAGTACAAAAAGATTGGACCTTGGAAGAACTATCTCTATGGAGAGACTGCATATATAATACTGTCTTTGGTTGCTAAGACATTACTTGCATGGCAGGTATTTGGTGGAACACTTAGACCTTAATTTATTAATATATATTTTATGGATTTAAATATTGTATACCCAATAGTATTAATAGTACTTTGGGATGTTGTTTGGAAAGGGTTTGCACTTTGGAAAGCAGGAAGAAACAATGATAAAGTTTGGTTTATTTGTTTAATGATATTTAATACAATTGGAGTTCTACCCTTGCTATATCTCTTTGTCTTTTCAAAAAAGAAATAATGAGAAAAAAGGTAATAGTAAACGATCTAATGCAACAAGGATATGTATACTATCTTGTTGAACCCATTGGGAAAAATTTTGACCCCGATTTCAAACCTGAACTAACTCCGAAAGAAATGCTTGAGTTAGGTGTATTTGGTGGTAAATATATGACAGATTGCAGAAACGAATTTCCATCGGATTGGTATAAAAATGCAAAGCTTTCCCCACTTAAAAAAGATATTTCACTAAACTACTTTAAAGTAGATGCAAGCATGCCACTATCTTACTGGAGGCAAAAAGGATGGATATACAAAGAGGACCCAAGAGGATGGTTTCAATGGTACTGTCGCTACTATATGGGTAGAAGAATCCCTCCAGAAGACGAAAGACAAATTAAAAGATGGAAAGCTATTCAAAGACATATATCTGCTATTGAAAAAAATTGTAAACCTTTAGATTTAGAATGTAGAAAAAGACAAAGACAGGCTGTCCTCCATTGGGCATATGATAGTAGAAAGATTTTGGTGAATTCCAAATATATATTGTATAATGAAAAGTAATTATTATTTAAATTGATGTATTAATACAAATGCCTACATTAATAAATTTTAAAATTTGTGATAACTCTCCGGAATGTGGTGGAATTGCAGTATGCCCAACAAAGGCGATGTATTTTGACCAAGAAAAAAAATCAATTGTTATAGATAACGATAAATGTATAAGTTGTGGTTTATGTAGACCTCAATGTCCAGTATCTGCAATATATGTTGCCAAGACAAAGGAAGAATTTGAACAACTTAAAAGAGATGTAGATAATGACCCGCGTACAGTTAAAGATCTTTTTGTTGATAGATATGGAGCTACACCCATTTCTGATTTCTTTGTTATTACACCACAACAACTGAAAGAAAAAGTTAAAAATAAAGGAATAACCCTCATTGAACTCTACAATGATGAATCGATTCAATGTTTACTTAAATCCATCCCAATTAAAGATATTACTGACGAAATGGAGAAAGATGTTGCATTCTTCAAACTTAAGCTGACTGAAAATATTGCAAGCGAATACGATATAAAGGAGGTTCCTTCTATGCTACTCTTTAATGAAGGCATATTTAAGGGAAAAGTACAGGGATACTTTGATACTACCAAAATTGATTTACTTAAAGAAAGGATAAATCAAATCCTGGATATAAACCAAGAGAAATAATTTATTTGACCATTAAAATGGATAAACAAATATATATTGACAATGCAGCAACTACTAAGATATCACCAGAGGTTTTGGATAGTATGATGCCATACCTTACAACAGGATACGGTAACCCTTCAAGTATTTACTCCATTGGAAGAGAAAGTAGAAAAGCAATCGAGAATGCTCGAGAACAAGTTTCAACGGCTCTTAATTGTGATCCTAATGAAATATATTTTACAAGTGGAGGAAGTGAGTCTGATAACTGGGCAATAAAGGGAATAGCTTTTGCAAATGAAAACAAAGGAAAACACATTATTACAACAAACATAGAACATCATGCTGTCCTTCATACCTGTAAATATTTAGAAAAATATGGTTTTGAAATTACATATCTACCAGTCAAAAATAACGGAATAATTGAAATTAATGACCTAAAGAAAGCTATTAGAAAAGATACAATATTAATTTCCATAATGTATGCAAACAATGAAATTGGAAGTATTCAACCAATCAAAGAGATAGGAGAAATTGCTAAAGAAAGTAATATATATTTTCATACAGACGCAGTGCAAGCCATTGGAAACATTCCAATTAATCTTAAAGAATTAAATATTGATTTACTTTCTCTTTCAGCTCATAAATTCCATGGACCAAAAGGAGTAGGGGTTTTGTATATTAAAAAAGGGGTAAATATCTCCAATATGATTCACGGAGGAGGACAAGAGAAAAAAATGCGTGCTGGAACTGAAAATGTAGCAGGAATAGTGGGGTTAGGAAAAGCCATAGAGCTGGCAACAAAAGAAATTGGAAAGAAGAGTGAATATCTAATTACTCTTCGAGAAAAACTGACAAAAGGGATTATGGACAGTATACCTGATACCATATTAAATGGTGACCCGATTAATAGACTGCCAGGTAATGTAAATGTATGTTTTAAATATATTGAAGGAGAATCAATCCTACTTATGCTTGATATGAAAGGAATTTGTGCCTCAAGTGGGTCTGCCTGTACATCTGGTTCTCTAAATCCTTCTCATGTATTACTAGCAATAGGATTACCACATGAGATAGCACATGGCTCTTTAAGATTAACTCTTTGCGAAGAAAACACTCAAGAGGAGATTGATTATGTATTAGAATCTTTACCACCAATTATCGCAAACTTAAGAAATATGTCACCTTTAATTAATAAAAAGTGAAAATATGGAAGAATATAGCAAAAAGGTAATGGAGCATTTTTTTAATCCTAAAAATGTTGGAATAATTGAAGACGCTGATGGAATTGGAGAAGTAGGCAATCCAAGATGTGGTGACATTATGAGGATGTATATTAAAGTTAAAGATGATGTTATTACTGATATTAAATTTCAAACCTTTGGATGCGGTGCCGCAGTAGCTACCAGTAGTATGGTAACAGAATTGGTAAAAGGAAAAAATCTCAAAGAAGCTTTAAAAATAACTAACAAACAAGTAGCAGAAGCATTAGACGGATTACCACCAATTAAAATGCACTGCTCTAATCTTGCAGAAGCTGGAATAAAAGATGCAATAGAGGACTATCACAAGAAGAATGGAAAAAAGAAAAAATAAAAAGGTGTTACTTGGAATGAGTGGGGGAGTAGATAGTTCTGTATCAGCATATCTTCTTTCAAAAGCTGGATACGAAGTAATAGGGGTTACCCTTAAATTACATCAAATAGATATTAGCTCAGACGCTTTGAAAGTAGCAGAAAAACTAGGAATTCCATATCACATTATAGATATGGAAAAAGATTTTAAAAAATATGTTATTGACTACTTTATTGAAGAATACGAAGCTGGTAGAACTCCAAACCCTTGTACAATATGTAATAGATATATTAAATTTGAGGGATTACTTCAAAAAGCAAAAGAGTTAAAAATTGACTACCTAGCAACAGGTCACTATGCCAATATAGAAAAAATAGGTGAGAAATATCTATTGAAAAAAGCAAAAGATATTACTAAAGATCAAAGCTATTTCCTTTACAACCTTACACAAGAACAACTTTCAAAAACAATATTTCCATTAGGTCAGTTAACTAAAAAAGAGGTAAGAGACATAGCTAAAGAAATTGGTCTACAAGTAGCATCAAAACCTGATAGTCAAGAAATCTGCTTTATACAAAATAACGATTATAAAGGATTTCTTAAACAAAATAGCAGAAATAAATCTATACCTGGAGAAATAGTTTCTATTGATGGAGAAATACTTGGAACTCATACCAGTATAAGTAATTTCACAATAGGACAAAGGAGAGGGTTAGGTATAATTACGGGTTCTCCCATGTTTGTAGTTGACATTATTAAAGATTCTAATCAGATTGTATTAGGTTCGCAAACAGATTTGTTTTCTAAAGAACTAATCGCAAGGAATCTAAATTGGATATCAATAGATGGTCTTAAAGAAGAAATTGAAGCGAATGTTAAGATAAGGTATAGGGCAAAAGAGAGTAAATCAAAAATAATTCCTTTAGAAAATGGCAATGTAAAAATCGTTTTTGAAACACCACAAAGAGCTATTACAAAGGGACAATCAGTAGTCTTTTACAACAAAGATGTTGTTATTGGTGGAGGTATTATTTCCTAAATATTAAGATTTGTAAACAGTTTTTTTCTATGTTAAATTATTAGTATTAAGTTACTAAATATTATCATGAGAAAGAAGAAAAAAATATTAAATCAGATAAATATACTTAAAACCAATGCCTTCTTTCTCATTGGAGTAGTATGGTTAACTTCCTATGGAATCTTTTCGCTTTCAAATTCTATAAATACAGACAGTGATGTTAAAGGAGCTAGTACTTTTGTATTTGATGAGATAAATGAAAAATTTTTAACTAAATATGTTTCTAGTTCTCTTAATCTAGAATTTACATATGATAATCGTTTGTTTACTGTCCAGGACAAGGATGACTTTCTTAAGCTTACTCCGGTTGACAAAGATTTACCATTCTTAAATTCAACAATTAGAACTTCAGAGAAAAAGGATATCTCTAAAATATTTCCTAATTTAAACTTTGTTGATACTGTTGAAAATAATGGGATAGATATCTCCCTCTTTACATTTGCTAAGCCATCTTTTTCCAAAAATGAGGACTCAAATGTAGATTTTCTTACTGTAATTTCCAAACCACTCTCTGACAAAAAAATGGTATATCTTCAAATATGGGGATATGACTATGAAAAAGATGTAAAAACTACAGAATTACTTACAAATATTGTTGATTCAATATACGAGTTATCTTCTGAAAAGAAAAACTCTGAGGTTCTCTCTGCGACAACATCAGCTATAAACAAAGTACAGATATTAGGCCAAGCTTCTACTGTACGGATATATGGGAAAGAGTGTAACAATGTTAAATTCTCAAATAACATGTATGGGTTAAATATTCAAGGTAAAACATATGAAATTTGTTCTGCAGGATTTGGTAGCGGTTTTGTAATTAATGATAGTGGGCAAATTGTAACGAATGCTCATGTTGTAAACATTGATAATTTAGACTCTCTAATAGAAGGAACATCTGTAGATGGAACTTTTGAAAGAGACTTTATAGCTGACCTCACAGCATATTTTTCAACCCTCGATCAAACAGCACTTTCTCAAGCTACAGAGGAAGAGATAATATATTTTGTCACAAGACTTATTAATGATTTAAATGAAGATGGATATATTACGATTACTGATAAAGATAGGGAGATATATATTCAAGGAGAAACAATATTTAAGAATGATCCTGAGAGTGGAGAGCTTTTAGAAAAAGATAAATACTTTAAAGCCAATTTAATTCAAAGTACACCTCTAACATCCTTTTACAAATCACTTCTCTCAGACGATACTGCAATAACTGATGTTGCTGATTTAGCTGTAATACAAGTGGAAGGAAATTTTAACCTCCCCTCTATTCCAATTAATACAACAGGATTTTCCATTGGACAAACAATATATGTTGTAGGATATCCTGGGATTGCAGATGATGCTGAATTAATAAGTAATGCTCAAGTATTAAGTTCTAGTGTTACAAAAGGAAGTATAAGTTCAATAAAACCAAATACAAACAATACCTTCGATTTAGTCCAAATAGATGCTGCAATACAGGGAGGAAATAGTGGAGGACCAATCTTAGATGAAGAAGGAAGTGTTGTAGCAGTAGCTACATATAGTATAAGCTCAGATAGTGGCAACTATAACTATGGAGTATCATCTAAAGAGTTACTTACCTTTCTTTCTAATTCATCTGTTGAACCTAAGGTTAATTCATTGAGAATTGACTTAGAAAAAACTCTCTCAGACGTTACTTTGTCATATTACAAAAAAGCTATTAAATCACTAGATGAAGTTTTAGCTGTCCAACCAAATCTTTCTGCGACATTACAACCAGTAGTTGATCTTTGTCAGGAAAGAATTGATGCAGGAGAAGATAAGACTCCTCTTTTTGACATAAATAGTAAAATATTAATGGTAATAATTCTTGTCATACTTGTTCTTCTTCTCGTTATCTCTATAATCTTTCTTACTCTAAATTTAAAAAAGATTTCAGAAAAGAAAAAGCAACTGTCCCAAATACCTAATATCATACCTTCTTAATATGACACCAGAGCAGTATCAAGAGATGTTAGATACACAACAACCCTTTATTGAACT
>MTKZ01079888.1_pt1 | contig 14062 bp, 12 predicted proteins | sample 1042781 | NCBI WGS metagenome assembly MTKZ01 (sample SAMN06212207, study PRJNA360539) | anaerobic digester metagenome | biome: Wastewater treatment plant; material: sludge; isolation source: anaerobic digester fed with sludge from wastewater treatment plant | place: Denmark: WWTP Viborg ...
CCCGCCGAAGGAGATCATGCCGGGTTCCCCGGCAAGTTTGAGCAGGTCCCTGATGATGGAGCCGCGGGCGCCGGCCATTCTGTCCGCGAGGCGGTATTCCATTGCGTTTCCCCCTACACTTTGATAGCAAAGATATACCATAGAAGGCGCTCTTCTTCAATAATATCCGGATAAGGTGAATAATGTTGACATCATTCCCCGCTGTTTGTACACTTGGGCTGGATATAGAACCGCGATTCATCAAACCGGTACAAAGGACATGTGAGATCAGGACAAAATCAGCCGGAACCAGGAATGCATAAAGGTACAATCATTTTTTCAGACTGTGCCTCCGGCAATCATCAGAAACGGAGTGTGCCTATGACAAGCAACACCGACCTGCTCAACTGGATCGACGAGATCACCCGGCTGTGTACCCCGGACAGCGTCCACTGGTGTGACGGCTCTGAGGAGGAGTACCAGCTCCTGCTGGACAGGATGGTCGCCTCAGGCGCCGCCGTCCGCCTGAACCAGCAGCTCCGCCCCGGCTGTTACCTTTTCCGGAGCCATCCATCCGACGTCGCGCGGGTGGAGGACCGCACCTTCATCGCCTCTCCCACCCGGGAGGAGGCCGGCCCTACGAACAACTGGAGGGATCCGGAGGAGCTCAGGGCGACCATGCTGGCGCTCTACAGGGGCTGCATGAAAGGGCGGAAGATGTACGTCATCCCCTTCGTCATGGGTCCGATCGGCTCGGAATTCTCCCTCTTCGGCGTGGAGCTGACCGACAGCCCCTATGTGGCGGTGAACATGCGGCTGATGACCCGGATGGGAACGAAAGCCCTTGACGCGCTGGGAGACGGGGACTTTGTCCGCTGCCTGCATTCCGTCGGCGCGCCGCTTGATCAGGGCCAGGCGGACGTGTCCTGGCCCTGCGCCCCGATGGAGCATAAATACATCGCCCACTTCCCGCAGGACAACGCCATCTGGTCCTATGGCTCCGGTTACGGCGGCAACGCGCTGCTGGGCAAGAAATGCTTAGCACTCCGCATCGCGTCCGTGCAGGCCCGGAAGGAAGGATGGCTGGCGGAGCATATGCTGATCCTGGGCCTGACAGACCCCAAAGGGCGGAAGGCCTATTTTACCGCCGCTTTCCCAAGCGCCTGCGGCAAGACCAACCTGGCCATGCTGGTGCCCAAACTGCCGGGCTGGAAGGTCGAGACCCTGGGCGACGACATCGCCTGGCTGAGGAAGGGACGGGACGGAAGGCTGCGCGCGGTGAACCCGGAGTCCGGCTTCTTCGGCGTGGCGCCTGGCACGTCCTATAAATCCAACCCCAACGCGATGCGCAGTATCGAGGGAGATACCCTCTTTACCAACGTTGCCCTTACCGATGAGGGGGACGTCTGGTGGGAAGGGATCGGCACGCCGCCGCCTTCTCACCTCATCGACTGGCAGGGGATGGACTGGACCCCGGAGAGCGGTAGGAACGCCGCCCATCCCAACGCACGCTTCACGGTCTCCGCGGCCCGGTGCCCGGCCATCGCTCCGGAGTGGGAGGACCCGGAGGGCGCGCCCGTCAGCGCGATCCTCATCGGCGGCCGCCGCCCCGGCGTCGTCCCCCTGGTGACGGAGAGCCTGAGCTGGCAGCACGGTGTGTTCATGGGATCGGTGATGGGGTCGGAGATCACCGCCGCGGCGATCTCCGACGCCATCGGCCAGGTGCGCCGGGACCCCTTCGCGATGCTGCCCTTCATCGGGTACAACGTGAAGGACTATCTCCGGCACTGGCTGGAGGTCGGAAAAGCCTTCCTGCCGGGTCAGCTGCCCCGCATCTTCTCGGTCAACTGGTTCAGAAAGGACGCCGGGGGCAGGTTCCTCTGGCCCGGATACGGTGAAAACGCCCGGGTGCTGAAGTGGATCTTCCAGCGCATGTTGGGCGAAGCGGAGGCCATTGAGACCCCGGCCGGCCTGCTGCCCGCACCAGGCGCTTTGGACCTGGAGGGTCTGGAAGGGGTCGATGAGGAACAGGTCAGTCAATTGCTGAAAGTAGACATCCCGGAATGGAGGGCGGAGGCCCGCTCGATCCGGGCGTACTATGACAAACTCGGGGAAGGGATGCCTTCTGAACTTAAGGATGAGCTGGGCGCCCTTGAACAGCGCCTGGGAGATCCGGTCGATCAGCCTTCAGCGCCATGAGGGAAGGGCCGATGGGATTCGGGGAGCACTTCAGGGAGGCGGAGCCGTGGATCATCGGGCTGCGCCGCTGGTTCCATGAGCATCCGGAACGCTCGCTTCAGGAAGAGAAGACAGCCGGGAGGATCAGGGAAGAACTGGAAGGGATGGGCATCCCTTNNATCCCTTGGCAGGACCTGCCGCCCGGCCACGGCGTCGTCGGCGTGATCCATGGCGGGAAAAAGGGGAAAACCATCGCCCTGCGGGCGGACACCGACGCGCTGCACGTCACTGAAACGACCGGACTGCCTTTCGCCTCCCGGAACGCAGGCGTGATGCACGCCTGCGGACATGACGCGCACATCGCGATNNGGCGTGATGCACGCCTGCGGACATGACGCGCACATCGCGATGCTGCTGGGCGCGGCGAGGGCGCTCAATGACAGGCGGGAGGACCTCAGCGGCACCGCGCTTTGTGTGTTCCAGCCCGCGGAGGAGATCGGGCAGGGCCACCGGGAGGTGCTGGAGTATTTTGACTCTGTGAACAAACCGGACGCGGTCATCGGGCTGCACATCTGGAGCCTGATCCCCGGAGGGCAGATCCTGCTGCTGCCCGGCTCCGTCTTTGCCGGGGTGACCAGCTATACCGTGACCATCCACGGCCGCGGAGGCCACGGCGGGCGGCCTGACCTGGCGGCGGACCCCGTGAAGGCGGCCTGCGAGCTGGTGCTCAAATACGCTGCCATCCCCAGCAACTTTTACGACGTGCTGGACCCCTGTGTGGTGAACGTCGGGCACATGGAAGCGGGTACGGCCGGCAACGTGTTCCCCTCCCAGGCGAAGATCCACGGCAGCCTGCGCTGGCTCAAGCCGGGCGGGGAAGGGAAGATCCTTGAGATCATGAGACGCATGGCCCGCGGCGTTGGGGAGATCTACGGCGTGACCTGCGAAGTGGACTGCATCGCGAGCATCCCCCCGGTGCGCAATGACGAAGGACTCATCAGAAGGGCATTGGGCCTGCTGGACCGAGTGGAGGGCCTTCGCCCGGCCGGGCAGGCGGAACCCGTCTTCGCAGGGGACAACGTGAGTTTCTATCTGGAAAAAGTTCCGGGCTTCTATGGCATACTGGGCGGGGGTAAAGCGCAGGGTCCTGTGTATCCCCACCATCACGAGCGCTTTGACCTGGACGAGGCGGCGCTGCGCAAGGGGGCCGAGTTCATGGCGGTGTTCGCCGAGGATTTCCTGACGCGCGGGGACAAGGCGTAGCTCTTCTGTGTGTCGACAAAGTGTCTGAGGATACTTTGCCGTTTTGGATGAACGGGCATCATCGCCTGGCCGCTGCGCTCCCGCCCATTGAAAATGCAAGGAGTGAGTCTCTTCGCAAACCTTACCGCCCGCGCGGCAAGGCCGAATGAAACGGTTGCGGTCAGAGGGCCGTGCCCTCTGAGACTCCCCTAAATACTGATTGTCTGCATATAAAATCCCGCCGAAAGACGGGATTTGGTTCATTTGATCACCAACGTCGCTATAAGCGGATGTCCGTGACCTCTTCAGGAACGTCTTTATATTGATCCAGCGCTTCCATGGCCTCGCCCTGGAGGTAGTCTTCTGCCTGCTTTTCCGCGCACCCGGTATAATCCGCCGGGTCCATCATCTTCTCCAGCGTTTCCCAGTCAAGCGCGAAGGCCGGATCCGCGGCGAGGCGTTCCAGAAGGTCGTTGTCCAGCCCTTCCTCCTTGACCCGTTTCCCGGCCTGCATCGCGTGAAGCCTCAGCCGCTCATGCAGATCCTGCCGGTCACCGCCCAAAAGGACTGCATGCATGAGGATGTCCTCCGTCGCCATGAAAGGCAGCTCCTCCCGCAGGTGCTTTTCCATCATTTTCGGGTAGACCGTCAGGCCGGAGGCCACGTTGTGATACAGGGCCAGCAGCCCGTCCGCCGCCAGGAAACCCTCCGCCAGGGAGAGCCTGCGGTTGGCGCTGTCGTCCAGCGTACGCTCCAGCCACTGTTCCGCCGCGGTGCTGTGCGCGTTGAGGGCATTGCTGATGAGAAAACGGGCCAGGCCCGCCATCCGCTCGCACCGCATGGGGTTGCGCTTGTATGGCATTGCGGAGGAACCGACCTGAGCGGTCTCAAAGGGCTCCTCCACTTCCTTCAGGTGCTGCAGCAGGCGGACGTCGTTGGAGAACTTGTGCGCGCTCTGCGCGATGCCGGACAGCACGTTGAGCGCGGCGCTGTCCGTTTTCCTTGAATAAGTCTGGCCGGAAACCGCGACAGGCCGCTCAAAACCCATGCTCCGGGCTGTCAGGAGGTCCAGCTGTTTCACCTTATCATAATCCCCGTGGAACAGCGACAGGAAGGAGGCCTGGGTGCCCGTCGCCCCTTTGCTGCCCAAAGGGCGCAGGGTAAGGAGAAAATGTTCCAGCGCGTCAAGGTCCGTCAGTACGTCCTGCAGCCACAGGCAGGCGCGCTTGCCCAGGGTGGTCGGCTGGGCGGGCTGGAAATGCGTGAAGGACAGCAGCGGCAGGCCCTTGTGCTTTTCCGCGAAGGCATATAATGCGCGGGCGACGTTCACCAGCCGGGCCCGGACCAGCCTCACTGCGTCCCTGAGGATGAGGACGTCGGCATTGTCCGTCACGTAGCAGCTGGTCGCGCCCAGATGGATGATCGGCGCCGCATCGGGGCAGACGGCGGCAAAGGCCTTCAGATGGGCCATCACGTCGTGGCGCAGCTCCCGCTCAAGCCCGGAGACCGCCTCAAAGTCGACGTCCTCCGTATGCGCGCGCATCTGCGCGAGCTGTTCATCCGTGATCGGCAGTCCCAGCTCCTTCTGCGCCTCTGCCAGGATGACCCAGAGCCGGCGGAACAGCCGCGCACGGTGCGCCGGGGAGAACAGCCGCTGCATCTCGCCGCCTGCATAGCGGGCGGAGAAGGGGCTCTGGTATCGCTCTTGCGTGATATCGGGCATTGTTCGTTATCCCTCCTGTGCTGCTGCGGTTTATCTTCCGGCAGCAGGGTCGACCCACCGGATCATCCGTTCGATTATAACATAGGAATGTAGACGTACGGCAAACATCAGTGAACCCAGCCGTCTTTCTTGACACCCGCGCCCTGAGCGTCTACAATCGAACCAATCGATAAGGAGAAGGATCGCCGATGAGAAACGCCCTCAACTGAACCGTTTTTGACCGCTGAGGCGGAAAACGAATGCAGGGACAGCGTCCCGTGCCGGGAGGATAATTCCGGTGTGCGGGTCTGTCCGGAGGGAACTCATGGCGATCATACAGATCAAAGAGCTTCATTTTACCTATGAAGGCAGCGCGGAGCCCGTTTTCTCCGGGCTGGATTTCATCATGGACAGCTCCTGGCGCCTGGGGCTGGTGGGCCGCAACGGCCGGGGCAAGACCACGCTGCTGCGCCTTTTGGCAGGGGAACTTTCAGGGCGGGGGCAGATCATCAGCAGCCTGCCCTTTGACCTGTTTCCCTTTCCTGTGGACGGGGACGGGCCCGCAGGGGAAACGCTGGTCAACGCGCTGGCGCCCTACACCGCGTGGGAGAAGGAGATGGAAGCCTGCCTGAAGGCTGGCACGCCTGATGCCATCGAGCGATACGGGGAACTGGAGCATCTCTACGTCTCCCGGGAGGGCTATATCATCCGTGAATATCTGAAGCGGGAGGCAGCGCTGGCGGGCATCCCGCCGGACGCGCTCTCCCGCCCCTTCCGCTCCTTCAGCCCGGGCGAGCAGACCCGGTTGATGCTGGCCGCGCTGTTCCTGCGCCCGGGGCATTTCCTGCTCATCGACGAACCGACCAACCACCTGGACAGCGATGGCCGGGATATGGTCGCCGGCTATCTGAAAACCAAGACCGGCTTCCTGGCTGTCTCCCATGACCGGGACTTCCTGGACAGCGTGTGCGACCACATCCTGGCACTGGAAAAGCATGGGGCGCGGGTGGTCAATGGCAATTACTCCGTTTATCGGGAGAACAAGCGCCTTCAGGACGAGTTTGAGCGCGGGGAACGTGACAGGATCATGGAGGACATCGGCCGGCTGCGTGTCTCCGCCTGTGAGAAGGCCGGCTGGAGCGACCGGGTGGAGGCCACGAAGGTAGGCGTTGGCCACATCGACCGGGGATATGTTGGTCATAAATCCGCTAAAATGATGAAGCGGGCGAAGCAGATCGAGGGCCGCATCCAGAGGGGGATCGCGGAAAAGGAAAGGCTGCTGAAGAACATCGAGTACACCGCGCCGCTGAAGCTCGCTCCCCTGATCCACGGCAGCCCGACCCTGCTGCGCTTTGGCAGGGTGTGCTTTGGCTATAACGAGCATCCGCTGATCGACAGTCTGGATCTGACGGTGTCCCCTGGGGAGCGCCTGGCGATCGCCGGCGGGAACGGCGCGGGCAAGACGACCCTGCTCAAGCTGATGACGGGGGAGCTCACCCCCCTGTCCGGGACGGTCTGGCGGGCTTCCGGCCTGGTCATTTCCCTGCTCCCGCAGACGGCAAGCCTCTCCGGCACGCCCAGGAACATCGCGCTGACAAGGGGGGTGGACCTGACGCGGTTCTTCACCCTGATGCGCAAGTTCGACATGCCCCAGGAGAGCTTTGAGCGCGACGCGGCGGGCTTTTCCCTGGGGCAGAGGAAGAAGCTGCTGCTCTCCCTCAGCCTGGCCTCCAGCGCGCACCTCTACCTGTGGGATGAGCCGCTCAACGACATCGACCCGGAAAGCCGCGAGCAGATCGAGGACCTGCTGTCCGGCACGCAGGCCACGATGGTGTTCATCGAGCATGAGCAGACCTTTATAAAGCATGTCGCGACCAGGGTGCTGCGGATCGAGAAAACAGCCGGAGCGTAATCGTGACCGGGGCGGTATCCCCCGGCTTGTCCGGCCGGGAGATCACGGCGCGGCCGGCGGACGCATGAAGGATTTTCATACATTCTGTTTATTTGTCAACAGAATGCGGAAGATTGAACATAGGCAAGCTTGCCCTTACAATTGGCTGATGGTAATATAATGAAAGGCAAACGTTTCTGTTTGCCTTGTAGACGGAAAGCCAGGCGGGAGATTGCTTTAGCCGATTCAGTCTGAGAAACCTGTTCCTTGGGTCTTTCGTCTTTTGTTGCCGACAAGCCAGGACCCAGCCCCGCGCGCTTCTGCGGCGGCCAGTTGGATCCCGGTACAGAATGATGTTGCGGGCGGCGCCTGCGCGGCGGAGATTTCCGTCCGCGCGGCGAAGCGCATGGAGGGAACGGCATGGATGCGGACGGTGTGTTTCCCCAGGCTTGTGAACCGGCTGAAGGGCCGGGGATGCGGAAGGCCTACTGCGTGCAGTGCATGACCGGGTATGAGGCAAGGATCGCGGACCGCGTTACCCTGCTGTACCCGGAGATCGCCGCGCTGGCGGTGATCCAGGAGAGGCACCGGAGCGAGAACGGGAAGAAGACCCTTGTGCGTCGGGTGATGCTGCCGGGCTACGTGTTCCTGTTTTCAGGCTTGCCCATCCCCTTCCGCAGCATTCTGCCGATGCAGCACGTGCTCCGCTTCCTCACCTACGGGCAGGGGGAGGATCTGGCGCTGCGCGGGGAAGACCTCCGCTTCGCCGGGTGGGTCCTGCGCCACGGGGGTCTGATGGGCTGTTCAAAGGCGGTGCAGGCGGGCACCAGCCTGCGGATCGTCGAAGGCCCGCTGCGCGACCACATCGGCAACGTGGAGAAGATCGACCGCCACAACCGCAACGTGTGCCTGGATATTATTTTCTCCGGCAACCACCGCAGGGTCTGGATGCCCTTCCTGTGGGCAGAGGAGACGGATATCGCCCGAGCGATCATACTGGATGTGCAATGAGATCAGTTTATTCGCGATAGTCTATCCTTATTTGAAAGAATACATGCGAATTGAACGGCTGAAAACACTTGGGATATTGAATATACACACTGAGTTGAGCACGATTGCTTCTTAGCTGAAAATCAAAAACGATTTCGTAACAGCATGAAGGACTTGATTGAGGTGACCGTGTACAAGAAATATGTGAAACGTCTCCTAGACATCCTGCTTTCTTTGGCAGGGATCGTTGTGCTGTCACCCTTTTTTCTGCTCATCCTCTTCGCCATCCGGCTGGACTCCGACGGCCCTATGTTCTTCACGCAGAAACGGGTGGGCAGGGGAAAGAAGCTGTTCAGAATCCTCAAGTTCCGCACCATGCAGACCTATACCCCCAGGGACGTGCCCACGCACCAGCTACCCAACCCGGACTTCTTCATCACAAACGTGGGCCGCTTCCTGCGCAGGACCAGCCTGGACGAGCTGCCCCAGATCTTCAATATCCTCAAGGGCGACATGTCCGTCATCGGCCCGCGGCCCGCGCTGTGGAACCAGGACGATCTGGTCGCCGAGCGGGATAAGTACGGTGCCAACGACGTGCGCCCCGGCCTGACTGGCTGGGCGCAGATCAATGGCCGGGACGAACTGGAGATCCCGGTGAAGGCTAAACTTGATGGCGAGTATGTGCAGCGGATGAGTTTCCTGTTTGATGTACGCTGCTTCTTTGGCACGATTGTGTCCATTTTTATGCACAAAGGCGTGGTCGAGGGCGGCACGGGGACGCTGACAAGCAAAGCGAAGGGGGAGACAGAGGCCAAGTGAAAAAGATCCTCATCACAGGAGCCAATAGCTACATTGGTACCTCCTTTGCCAAGTACATGGCGCAGTGGCCGCAGGAGTATAAGGTCGATACCATCGACATGATCGACGGCAGTTGGCGGGACATGAGTTTCGCCGGCTATGACTGCGTGTTTCATGTGGCGGGCATCGCGCACCAGGACTCGGGTAAAATCACTGAGGAGCACAAGCGGCTTTACTTCAAGGTGAATTCGGACCTGACGGTCGAAACTGCCCAAAAAGCCAAATCAGATGGCGTGGGACAGTTTATTTTTATGAGCAGCATCATCGTCTACGGCGAGAGTGCCAAATTGGGCAAGAAGAAGGTGATCACCAGGGACACCAAACCCGCCCCGGCAGGCGCTTACGGTATGAGCAAACTGAAGGCTGAAGAGGGCATCCTGCCGCTTCATGATGAGGGCTTCCGCGTGTACGTGCTGCGCCCGCCGATGATTTACGGCCCGGGGTGCAAAGGCAACTATCCCCTGCTTGTAAAGGCCGCGCTGAAGCTGCCTTTTTTCCCGGACATCAAAAATGAGCGCTCCATGCTGTTCATCGACAACCTGTGCGCTTATGTGAAGGCAGCGGTGGACGGCGGATTATCCGGCATTCACTTCCCGCAGAACAGCGAGTATGTCTGCACCAGCCAGATGGTGAAGGAAATTGCCCTGGCACATGGCAGAAAAATCCGTTTGACCAGGGCGTTCAATCCGCTGCTGAGGCTGTTGTCCGGGAAGGCAGGCGTGGTGGACAAGGTGTTTGGGAATCTCGTTTATAGCCAGGAATCAGCGGTGAAACGGGACGATGCATCATTGGGAACCAATTCTGCCTGCATGGATGCTTCAGAGGAATTGTGATGAGGGTGTTGATCATTGCATCCGTAGCGTCGATGATTGGCCAGTTCAACATGGAAAATATTCGCATTCTGACAGAATTGGGCTTCACTGTGGACGTTGGATGCAATTTTATGGAAGGGAATTCCTGCTCGGCTGAAGCAGTTGAAGCGATACGTGATAAGCTGACCCGAATGGGTGTCGCCACTTACAACATTAGCTTTTCGCGTTCAGCAAAAAGTATCGGCGAACACATTAAAGCATATCGATCAGTTAAGAGACTCATGAAAGAGGGGAATTATACCTTTGTTCATTGCCATGCACCGATCTCAGGCGCGCTGGCAAGACTTGCCGCGCGGGCAACCCATACGCCCGCAATCTACACGGCGCATGGATTCCACTTCCATAAGGGGGCAGGCATTGGCGCCTGGCTTTTTTACTATCCGCTTGAGGCGATTCTGTCCGGGATAACAGAGGTGCTGATAACCATCAACTCCGAGGATTACACCCGAGCCGTCAAATGCTTTCACATGAAGCGCGTGTACCATGTCCCTGGCGTTGGCATAGACGTAAACGGTATTTCTTCCCATTCGTCCTACAGAAGGATGATTCGGGAGGAAGCAGGCATACAGGATGATGAAGTATTGCTGATGTCGGTGGGCGAATTGAACCCCAATAAGAATCATAGGGTAGTTTTGGAGGCGATGCGGATGCTGAAGAATCCGCGCGTCAAGTACTGCATTGCCGGCCAAGGGGCGCTGCTGGACACACTGCAGGGAATGACCGCTGATTTTGGCATCGGGAAACAGGTTGTTTTCCTGGGTTATCGGGATGACGTGCCTCGCCTCCTGGCCGCAGCCGATGTTTTCGTTCTTCCTTCAAGGAGGGAGGGCTTGGGGGTCGCGGGCCTGGAAGCAATGGCATCGTCATTGCCGGTCATTGGATCCAGGGTTGGGGGCATAGCTGACTACGTTGCTGAGGGGAAGACCGGTTTTCTCTGCAATCCGGCTGATCCTGCGGAATTCGCCCATGCCATTGACGTGCTGTGCAATGATGTGAACCTGCGCGAAGAGTTCGGAGCGAATGCCCTGGAAAAGGCCCGGGAGTTTGACAAATCCATTGTGAACGCCCAAATGCGGGAGATATATCGGACTGTGATAGACGGGGTTGTGCCCGATTTATAAGTTCCGGAGGGGGCCATGCTGCTGAGTATCTGTATCCCATTGCGCAATGCGGAAGAGGAGAGCCGGCTGAAGGCAGAGGGATTTCTGCTGGCGATACGTCCTGGGGCGGAAGGGACGGCACACGACGAATGCCTGGTTTCTGCTGACTATAGCGATCGTTTATACGGGCGACGCTCCTGTCATACCGGCAAAAAGTGCCGGCGGGCATGGCAAATCATTCGGGAATCAGCCAAAATACAGCACCTGCAGCAATTCTGGACAGGCAGGCATACTGAACATGAAAAAACCTTGCAGAAGAAGATCTGAGGACATGAAAGCTTTTTTTGTTTTCCAGGACAAGCTCAAACTGGACGAATCCGGAAACATATATACCGGAACATGCTTCTCCGAATCTGTATGGAAACGCTATACAGACGTCTTTGATGATTTTGAGATCGGGATGAGGAAAGAGGAACGAATATATCCGGTGTCTGAAGCCAGGGCCAGGTTCAATCCGTTTCCGGACAATCAGATCTCCGTCCGGTATCTTCCGGATTTAACCAGGCTGAGCGCTTCTTCGTTTTTCAGCCCAAAGGCGCACGGTATACTTCGGGAAGAATTGTCCGAAGGCATCGAAAATGCCGATTGCGTCATTATACGCGGGGAAAACCGAACCGCGGTGCAGATTGCCCGGAAAACAGGCAGACCTTACCTGATAGAAGTGGTTGGCTGTTCGTTTGATTCCTACTGGTTCCACAGCTTGAAAGGCAAAATAGTGGCACCATTGAAGTTTTTGCAAATGAAGGGGATCGTGAAAAAAGCTCCTTTCGTGATCTATGTCACGTACCGTTACCTTCAAAAGAGGTATCCGACAAAAGGATATGCCTCAGCGATTCCGGATGTTCAAATTGAGAAACCTGACAGGAGCGCTTTGGAGAAAAGGATCAATAAACTTTCGGCGAATCAGAAACCATTTGTAATCGGTACAGCAGCAGCGGTCAATGTGGTATATAAAGGGCATGAATATGTCATCAAAGCGCTTGCGGAGCTAAAGATGCAAGGGCGCAGTGACTTTATCTATGAATTGGCCGGCAGCGGCGATACCGCTGATCTTACAAGGCTTGCTCAAAGACTGCATGTGGCTGCCCAGGTCGTTTTTCTGGGTGCGCTTCCGTATTCAGACATGCCGGCGTGGTTTGATCATATCGATATTTACATTCAGCCAAGTTTGACCGAAGGAATGCCAAGGGCAGTCATTGAGGCAATGAGCAGGGGATGTACCTGCTTGGGAAGCGATGTCGGCGGAATCCCTGAACTGCTGGAAAAAGAATTTCTGTTTCCCAAGAAAAATATCCTGAAAATCGCGGATATTCTTGCCGGCCTGAAACCAGAGCAGCTGATTGAGCAGGCAGTCAGGAATTTCGGGGAGTCACAGCAGTATTACGCAGAAGATCTGGACAGGAAGCGTTCTGCGTTTCTGCAGGAATTCGCCCGTGAGTGCTCCCTGAGGATGGGGAAGGAGTTGTGATTTGATCAAGGTACTTCATGTGATTGAGAAAATGGACAGAGGCGGTGCTGAAACTTTCATCATGAATGTGTTTCGCTCAATTGACAGAACGAAAGTGATGTTTGACTTTCTGGTCGCGTCAGTTGATCCGGGCGCCTATGACGGGGAAATATATGAACTGGGGGGAGAAGTATTCCGTGTTCCGCTCAAACAGGGGAAATACCTGGGGAGATTTTTTACGGATAAGGAGAGGAAACGGTTTTTTTCCCAGCACCCACAGTACGATGCGATTCATCTGCACCTCTCCTCTTTGTCAAACGTGTCAACTTTGCTTGCCGCGCGCTCGGCTGGTGTCAAAATGAGAATCATCCATTCGCACAGCACGAGGGAAGGCGGCAGCCTGCTGCATGTGATACCCCATTTTCTCAACCGACTAAGGGTTTCATATCTCGGCACGCATTTTTTCGCCTGCTCCTTGTCCGCAGCCTCCTGGATGTACGGAAATCGGGTGAAGAGCACTGACCGCAAAATCATCAAGAACGGCATCGACTGTGATCGATATGTTTTCAGCAGCCAAGCGCGCGCCGCGATCAGGGCAGAGTTCAGAATACCGGAGACTAGTACGGCGGTTGGCAGCATTGCGCGGTTTTCTCCTGTGAAAAATCAAAAATTCTTGATGGATGTGTTTGCTTATATCATCAACGCAAATGCTGAGGCAAAACTGATCCTTGCAGGCGACGGGCCACTTTATCATGAACTGACAGAATATGCAAAAAGCAAGGGCCTGCAGCGGGATGTCATTTTCACAGGCGCCCGGAGTGATGTGAACCGAATTCTTTCTGCGCTGGATGTTTTTGCTTTGCCTTCCCTATATGAAGGCTTTCCGGTCTCTGCAGTGGAAGCGCAAGCCTCCGGGCTGTACTGTTTGTTGTCTGAAGCGGTCACCAGGGAAGTGAAATTGACAGAGAAAGTGGAGTTTCTTGAAACCGGCAGCCGGAATGCCGCTCTTTGGGCAAATGCAATCATGAAGCACAAGTCCCAAGAAAGGAAATCCCAAGAGAAAGAGATAAGGGAAGCAGGGTATTGCATTGAGGAAGTGTCAGAAGGGTTGCTTGCGATTTACACAGAGGTTTCAAATGATTGAGCAGAAAAATCCCTACAGGCGCATTGGGATCTATTTATCCGCAACATTCTTTTTGCTCACGTTCGTCTACAGTGATTTCTATCCTGAAGCGTTTTCCGGTTTGACTGGCGCGATGCAGCTGGACGTCCTTGGAGCGTTCAGCTGGCTCACTTTAGCCATGTCCATTTTTACATGGAGGAAATCCACCCGTGTTTCAGTGGACCTATACCCCTTGATGCTCTCTCTTTTTTACCTGTTCACCATGGTTCACTGCATGGTTGATTTTTTAGGGCTGCTACCGCAACCATCTTATCTGGAAGCTCGTGCGACAGAATCACAAATCCTGCATTCGAGTTATTTTACCCTGAGGGCGTTGATTCTCATGCATTTGGGAGCGCTTATTTCCGCCAGATCCTGGATGTCAGCGAACCTGGATCCTGTCGGGAACAACAAAACCGTGAAACCTGAAACCATAAGAAAAGCCGGTTTCGTCATCGTTGCTTTTTCCGGGATCGCATTTTTTTACAACCTCTACAGTGTTGCCAGTACAGCGATCAATCAAGGTTATGGCGCGATGTTTGGTTATGAGCAGGGGATTGCGTTCACCGCTTTCCAAAAAC
>MTKZ01125824.1_pt1 | contig 14053 bp, 20 predicted proteins | sample 1042781 | NCBI WGS metagenome assembly MTKZ01 (sample SAMN06212207, study PRJNA360539) | anaerobic digester metagenome | biome: Wastewater treatment plant; material: sludge; isolation source: anaerobic digester fed with sludge from wastewater treatment plant | place: Denmark: WWTP Viborg ...
AAGTTATTAACATTCGTAATCTCTAACTTCGCAGAGTCGGCAAATAATGTGCCAACAATGGTTACGCCACTATTTACTGCGTTACCACTTAAATCAACTGCCGTAAAAGCAGAGTCATCATCATCGCCATTTAGAGTAGGGCTTACATTCCCCGTCCATAGTGGGTCATTAAAGCTTGCCCATACTTCAAGCACTCCGTTCGCATTGACTCTGTAATCATCATCAGCATTTTGCCAGCCTGTTTCATTGGTCATTGTATATACTTGCTGATTATCCATAACTCGCCTAATCTCGGACTTGATATGCACAGTATTTACGATACCACTCGTTCCACTAGCCTTAGCACTAATGATATTCGAGTCATTAAACTGCATAACAGGTGTTTGCCCGATATACGCAGTTATTGGTTGGAAGCGAACTATACCCTTTTCATCGAGCCATAAACGACCATTTTCGGCTTGTATAAGCTTCTTCAATGCGTTTCCGGCATCTTTACCCTTTTCAAGATAAAAGAACGGTATAACATTTACACCTCGTTTTAGGCTATACATTGTAGGTTCTAGACCGAACTGTTGAAGAATAATCTCGATCGCTTCACCAGTCCTTATATTTTGGCTCATAATAGTCTGAGTCAATTTAAAGTCTGCTATCTGGCTCATAAAGTCCTTAGCACTAAAATTAGCCACGCTATTCGCAGTTCCGTTATATGTTGGGCAATTATCTGTCATACCTACGAACTGCGGTATTACTTCACTCGCACCATTTACCTTAAAACCTGCATAAAGCCTCACAGGGCGTTTAGGAAGCACCTTAGAAGCTATATCTGAGCTACCATTAAAGGTATATCTACCATCGTAATTATTTAGGCTAAAACTTGCCATCGCAGTCTGCACATTATATGGAAAAGCTACCGACCTGCTCCACTCTTGCTTGATAAGCCTATCAGTTTCTCTCTCATAATCGTAACTGTCCCAAAACTGAATAGGGTCGCTAGTATCTTGGGCTAAAATATCGCCACCGTCCAACTCACTCTGGTCTAGCACGAACCAGTTAATATCATCATCTCGGTTCTTATTCCACGATATATGCACACCCCCTACCAATGGGCGAACTGTGCCATTAGCAACGCTATTAAAACCGTTAGATACATTTATCATAATTGGCTACTTTCTCGCATTGAAATCTTTACATTTTGCCTACGCAAGCAATTATCGACAATTCCACCGTCCGACAGGCTCAACCTTACTGGGATATTATTCAGACCTGCTTCGCTCATAGTCATTAGTGGATATTTAGCAAGGGTAAATTGCCTCTCGTAGAACCCTTTAAGGGCGGCATAATCTACGGCAGTCATAATACTCCAACTGAGCTTGTAATTTTTCTTTAAGAATAAGTAGTCCGTATAAACATTTCCATCTAGGGTCGTATTATCGCCAGTCCCCTCAACATAATCATCAGCAATAGGAATTTCAAGCACAGTCCAGGTATAAGTCGTGCTATCGTCCGTTAAGGTTAATGTATAACTCATAGATAAGCTCCTAGTCTGCTCTTATTTAATTCTTGTAATTTATCGTATATCTGTTCAGCGACTCGCCTTTGCTCTTCATCAGATGTAGCAAAAGTGCCATAGACATTTATCGTTAATGGTTGGCTAGCACTTGTTCGCTCGTTTATCTGGTCAATAAGGCTAGACATCTTCGACTCTGGCACGACCCACTCATCTTCGCCACCCTCACCAGCAACGATTAGCGAACCACCGTTAGAACTTCCAACGATACCACCAGTTGCTAACTGTGGAATAGTTAGGCTAGGTATAGAGCCGATACTTACACCTGGTATAGCGTTGATAACGCTAATAGCACCGTTAATACCACCGATAACACCATTTACAATGCCCCCAACGAAGTTAAGCACCCCATTTACAGCACCCTTGATCGCACCACTAATAGCAGAGCCGATATTCGTTGCGATAGTCTTAATACCGTTTTTAAGGTCTTCCCACCATTGCTTAATGTTATCCAATGCACCCTTAAATATATCCTTGATAAAATCAACCTTTTCTCTGATTTTACCTGCGATATTAGCCATAACTTCTACGACACCTTGTGCGACACCATTTACCCAATCCCTAAACTTTTCACCTGCTTGGCTCGATACTTCTGCGACTTTATCGAATATACCAATAATAGTATCTACGAATGCTTTTAATAAAGCACCACCGACAGCGATACCTAACTTAGCAAGGGCAGGTGCTAGCACAGGGGTTAATTCAGTAATAAGCCCAGACAATAACTCGCCCATACTATCAGCAATGACCGTAAGCACAGGAGTAAGCAATTCGACAATCTGTGGCAAGATTTCTTCTAGACCTGCGATAAACTGTGGCAGATTTTCTTTAATTCTCTCTAATACAGGTTGAATATTCCCAATAACATTAGTAAATGATCCTTGGAAGTTAGCAAAAGCCTCATCTAGACCCTCGCCAGTCCCTAACGCAAGTTTTAGGTTCTCCCACGATGCTTGAAGCATTTTAGTAGAACCTGCGATAGTGTTGGCGGCTTCTTCGGAAGTTTTACCTAACACACCATACTTATCAGCATACTGCTCAATAACATCGAGCTTTTGGGCTGAGGTTAATTCATCTACACTATCTACAACATAGCCACAAGCCTGAGCCGCCTCTAAAAAGCCCTCTTTCGTGCCTTTAATACCAATATTTAAGTTATCTAGATATGAATAAGTGCCTTTTAATGCCCAGTTAATAGCAGTAGCGGCATATTCCATATCATAGCCGAATGTATTGGCAAGGTCGCTCTCTAAGGTCATCAACTTATTCGTGTAGCTAATAGCCTCATTGACATCTTCAATATCATTTTTAATTAACGGATATGTAGAATTAAAAGCGTTGTAATAATCGGCTTGGCTTACTGTTAAATCTTTCCACGCATTTTGTGCTAGTTCTGATACTTGGCTGATATATTCTTCTTGATCGTGAAAAATCGACCTCGTTCCACCATATAACTGCTCATAATCACTATAAGCACCTACTACCGACTTACCGAACTTAATAACAGCAGTCGTTGCACCAGCAATAGCAGTAGCCACACCGATTTTAGCGACTAAACTACCTAACTTAGTTGCCGCACCACTCGATGTTTCCATTTCGGCAGTAAGCCCTTGAACTTCGCCATTGGCAGATTTAATGCCAGTCACAAGCCCTTTGCTATCGACCGATACGGTGTATTTAATCACCCCGACTTCATTAGTCGCCATCTATTTTCCCTCTCTGTATTATGTTTCTCATACCCTCTCGGTATATCTTCTGTCCTTCACCCTTTTTAGCCAATGTAGATGCAACAGCAGTCGAGATTATATGGTTCTGTTCGGTGAGTTTCTTATACCACACCTTTCTAGCACCCTCTAATAGAGCAAACATCTCATCAAAAGATATTTTATCTTCTCTGACTGCTTGAATACCTTGCCAACCATAGTAATAGCCGAACTCTGCCACTAGATATACTTGCGGATTGACTTTGACACCGTCCGAGTCCTCTTTTTGACCTGTTCTCTCTTTGAACCGAGCGAGCATTTTCTCTTGCTCACTCTTTGACATCATTTTAAGAAGATTAGACATTATTAGCCTTATCCTGTTCGTAAATATCACTTAATAATTTAGGTATATTCTCGAACCCTACACGATTAAAGAGTTTCTCGACATCTTTACCATCATTCTGATCGCTAAACAATTTCTTAAAGGTATTCTCGAACTCTTTTAATAGACCACTTACCTTTTCCATAGCCTTAGCGATTTTTTCTTCGTTATCTTTATCGGTAGCAGTTAGATTTAGGGCATCAGTTTTCGCCTTAGTAATTTTAGTCACTAATTGGCTTAGGTCTAACTGAGTTCCTGCACCAATCTTGCTCACATAAAAGATAACACCGTCAATTTCAACGGTTATAGGTTTATTGTATTTTTCTGAACTAATCGTAATCATATCGTATATTATTTCCTTTCTGCTTTTTATTATGCTCTATATTAGCGTTTTTTCTAAAAGACACATAAATATATAGGTTTTAGGCTAAACAGCCGTTAGACAACAAAATAAGCCCGTTTCCGAGCCTATTTTGATTTATCGTCTTATTAACTTTCGCTCTCAACGATTTTGCCTGGTTTGGTGGTCTGAGATGCGACATCGTAGTGGCTTTCCTGAGTCGTATCGCCAGTTCCGAGCCTAATGTAACCATTGGCAGTTGGTTGCATATAGATAGTAGTTTCAATACTTGCAACCTCGCCAGTCGTTAGAGATGGGTTAAATGATGCGTTGATTAAACCTGCGTAGATATGAATATCATTGTTGTCGTTATCATCACATACAGGGTGCAAGTTAATCGGCAATGGGCTAATCGTAGAACACGAGTTGCTACCGAAGATGATGTTGCCCGTTTTCTGCGTTCCACTAGGTGCGTTATAAGCCTCGCTAAATAGAACTTTCAAGTAGTCAATACTTGGTAGGTAAAGGGTAAAGGTCATTTCAGCAGTTTCAGCCTTACCATTTGGCTGTTTGCGAGTCCCAGCCTGCGTTTCAACCTCATAAAGACCCTCTGCATAATTAGGCGTAATATCACCTAAAAGAGATGCAGGGATAAGGACTGAACCGACAGCCATTTCCCATTTTCCGCCGAGTAATTTATCGTCCATTTTATACTCCTTAATTTTGATAATAGACAGAACCTTGTGCTGAATATATCACTCGATTTCTGTCATCTTCCCCATAGTTCGTTATAGAAGAAGTGGGCATTATAGATACCCCGTTAATTTCTGGTGCTAGGGTGTTTCCCTTACAATCTTTCACTTCGGGCAATTTACAGACATTAAAAGAACTGTCTAATAGTTTCAGCACATCATTCAGCTTTTTATAACCCTCTACATTATTCTTGTAGCGAGCATAGAGCTCGAAGTTTTGGCTTTTTAGGCTTCCTCTATCTGTGTTTTCGCCTAAATCTGCGATATATATACCCTCGACATCATAGGGTAGATGTTGCCAAAATAAACTTTCGTCTATTTTACCTAGTCCAGCATTTTCAATGTATTGTAGAATATTGAGCGTAATCATAGGTAGTTTTTAATTCCTTTCTTCGCTACGGCATCGCCAGCTCGTTCGAGATACAGTAATGTCTGCGGGTTTTTACGGTTCTCATAATGTCGCCTACGAGCATACTTCACTTTGCCACCACCGAATACGGCAGAACTACCATTGTTGCTATCTTTAACTACTTTTCCACTATCCCTTAAATCGCCATTATCGACAGGTGCTAATATCCTTGCTAATTGCACGATAGAATTGCACATTCGAGATGTTGCACTAGAATAATCTTTTTCTTGGCTTTTAATGAACTCGGAAGATTTATCTATGAACTTAACACTCAACGACATAGGTTGCTCTCCCTAATGTAAAGGTAAGGTGTTCGGTTATACCGTTCGCAAAGTTTTTACCCTCAGTCACACTAACTATCTCGTATGAGTTCCCGTCTTTACAGATACCCTGTCCGACTAGATTGGCATAGTTCGTAAAGTCCTCTGGGTGAGCGTGTAGCGTGGCAGTCGATGTTCGAGTTTCGATATTGTTATTCTCTACCCCACTTGATCGCAATTTAAACACACCTTTAAGCTCTTTTTTCTCTACTACCATATCCCCCTTAACACCCCCTCGCTTAATTGCGAGGAAGGTGTAAGGTTCTTCTACGAAACTATCGAATATTGTCATAATATTTTCTATCCCGTAAAAGAGTTTTGCCCGAGCGGATATTGCAGCACTTCGCATATTTAAGAATAGTCTGCGAGTTTGCTTGAACGGTCAAAGCATAGATATTGTTAATGTTCTGATTATACGAGATGTCAAAATCTTCAACCTTTTTGCTCTCTACACCAATTTCTGCATTATTTTCAGCAGACAGACAGCCAAACAATCTAGCCAATACGAGCTTTAAGTCTATCGGTAATTCCGAAACACTTAAACTACTCAGCACATCCTCCAAAGACCTGCACAGCAAATCTTCGAGCCTAGTAGTTGCTATCTGTTGGTATAGAGTAAAGTTATTAACTTCAACACTCGCAAGCGAACGACCTAGCAAAGCCTCTGTTTCGTCTTGTGTTAGATACATAGTCGTTCAACTCCGTTAGATTATGAACTTTCGTTGCCAGTATAAGCAGCGATAGACTTGTAACCCTGAGCAGAACCACCAACATAACGCTCTTGTAGCATAATGTCCTGGTTGTAGGTTAGGTCGAAGTCGGTGCGAGTTGAAGCATTCTGTTCGCCACAGAGGACATAAGAGTAATCTTCAACATAAGCATACATATCGTAGCCACTACCATCAACCTCAGCAAGTTCGAAGATACGAGCGTTCAAGAACTCCTCTGGGTCACCTACTAGATAGAAGCCATTTACGTTCTTCAATAGAGCAACTTCGGTGCGGAAGCCTTCTGGAACGATAAGAACCTTACGGCGATTGCCTTCGCTCTTAACAGCACCAAGAGTCTTAATAGCCTTATCAAGAATGGTATCGTTTGCATCTTCTGGGATAACGGTTGCGATGGTTGCAGCGTAATCATCAGTTCCTACTGCATCAAGGTCAGCCTTCATTGAATTTAGACCACGACCACTTGATAGGTAGGTTTCAGTCTTTGAACCAGTAATAGCACCAACAGCGATAGCGTGTAGGATACGGTCAGCAAGTTCTTCAACGCGAAATGCGAGAAGTTCACCAGTTTCGTCATCGAATAGGTCTTGTAGGTCGATAGGAAGCTTCTTGTAGATACATAGAGCCTTAATATCACGACGGATAGCTTCAATCGTCTGGTCAGCCTTTGCGTTGCCCTTGATATGACCCTTAGCATTAGGGTTGGTATCACCGACCATAGCATAAACAGCTGCGGACTTAACATTGAGCATACGGAATGTGCCAACGATACCAGTATTGTCAGTCCAAGCCTTGAAGAAGATATTTTCAATGCGAGATGGCAAGATAGCATCACCAGTAATACCTTTTTCTTTTAGAATGCCAGTCCATTCTTTCATAATCTGCTCGTTAGAACCACGATGGTGCTTAGCGATAACATTCTTGAAATCTGCAAGAGCTTTCTTGCTTTCAAGATATTTGTTGTCAGAAGCAACAGTCTTTGCAACAGGTGCAACGATCGCTTCTTTTGCAATTTCTTTTTCCATAGTTTCCTCGTTATTAGTATTTTCTTGAGCAATTTCTTCAACCTTTTCTTCAACAGGTTCTTCGGTCTTTTCTTCTTCGACCTTTTCGGCTTGCTCTACCGATTTTTCGGCTACTGCCTCAGCCTCTACTGGCTCGGCTTTTTCTTCCGTAGGTTCTTCTACCACTTCGGTCTGTTCAACCTCAGCAACAGGCTCTACGACTTCTGCCGTTTTTTCTTCTGGCATATCGCCTCCTAGTAGGGACTTAATAGCCAATAATCTAGCCTCTTTGTTCGCACCCCTAAACACTACGCTTACCTCAATAACTTCTGCATCGTAGATTGTATTATCTTCGTATGCAAAGTCCGTCATCGTGATACTAAACGCATTGGATAGGTGTTCTTCTTCCATTAGCATTAGAACTTCTTGGGCGATTTCTCGTTTAGAGATACCAGCCTCGAACACGAGTTCGTTGTCAATGTAATATGCCTTTCGGACTGAGCCTATTACATCTACCACATCAGCAGAGTGGTTCAGCATTAACGGAATATCTACCCCACTAATACCAGTCGTAGGTATTTCGCCTACTACTACATAACCACCACTTTTTAGCGGTAATCGTAAAGACTTTACATCAACACGCTCATCGTGTCGGTCTAAGCCATTAGAACTTGCGACAAAGGTTATTCTTCGTTCGCCATTTTCTTCGTTAATAGCCTTAGCCTTAACTTCAAACGACTTACGAGCAATATCTTCTGCCATTTATTCCCTTTTGTTTAATATTATGCGACAACGCTCATTTGAGCATTTATTGTCTAATTCCTATAATAGCAACTTTTCGGACATAAAAAAAAACCACCTCTGGGTTGGCATTTAGAGATGGTTCTTTTTTGGTTCTACGCTTTACACATAGAACTACTGAATACTACCCTTTCATTATATCATTTTTCTTGAATGTATAACGAATATCATCAAGGCTACTATCGGGATAGACTACCTTAATATTAACCTTTTCTTTACAACCCCCACACTTCACATTTTCAGCGATAAGAGTCTTGGTTGTTTCGCATAGATAACGATCGCATTTAGGACATCGGACTTTTACTGGTTGCATTTTATTCTCCCTCTAAAATAAAGTCGATTTTACAGTTGCAATTCGGGTGAGCATTGGCACTTTCCATAGATGCATAATTATTGAACATTATCCCACCATCTACACCTTGAATTGTCCCCATAAGTGGCACGAATGGGTTTTCTAGTTCTTCGACACTTCCGTTCATAGACTGGCAGAACTCGCAAGGGTTAGCAGCCTAGACATATCCACTTCTTCAAGATTTTAATGTTGATTTTATTCTTAATATCAATCATCGCATCTATTTGGCTTAATTGCCTTGCATAGTTTTCTTCTGTTCGTGCAATTCTCTCGGCTCTCCACTCATCTAGGTCAGATACTTGCTTAATACGCTCTATAATGACATCTCTACGCATTGGTCTGCCCGTAGCCGACACTTCATTATAGATATTAGCCAATTGACCACGAATAGCAGTTGTAATCTGATTATCATAACTTTCTAGGATAGTAGCCAACCTTTGCATATATGCTTGGGTGGTCTGATTAGTGACTGCATACCCACTTAGCCTATCAGTAGCAAGTTTTCCATTATCATCTAATAGACTATTAGCAACTTTAATCTCTCCACTATTTACAGCGTTCTCTACGAGCCTTAACCGTTCGTATATTGGGTTTTACCACGATTAAGAATATAACCTAATACAGCGATACTGATAACACTTGCATATTTTGACTTGGTTTCAGTAGTGGCAGGCTGAACTTCCATCTCACTTAGCTGAGTTAGATACTCTTGTATTTCTTCTTCCGTCCATTCTTCTTCAATGGCTTTACTAATACCGAAGTTGTCACTAATTGTTTTCTTAATCTTCTCATCAGTAAAACTATCTAGGGCATCACGAATTTTCTTTTCAAGTTTTACACCTTTTGGGTCTAATGCTTTGGTTATTTCGCCACAACCACAAGTGCATTTATGGCTATGGCTCAATGCTTTTGGGTTCTGTTCGTCCGTTTTAGTGCTCTGGGCTATTTTAAGCGTTTTATAGGCTTCTGGAAGTTCAAAGGCAGTAATTATATCATCTAGGTCGAAGCCACTCGCTAGGGCTTGTGTGATGATGTCTAAATCGACCTTTTTCTTTTCACTCTCGACCTTTTCTTCATCGGCTAGGTTTGGCACTTCAACATCAAAGGTTAGACCGTAACCCATACCACCAGTAATACGGTTCAATTCGCTAATAAACTTAGTCCAGATTTTCCNNACAGTATATTTAATGAATATCTGCTCATCAACCTTTACACTAGCATAGGTGTTATGGTCATTTACCCCACGAATAGAAGATGGCACACCGAACGCACTATCTAGCTTCTTATTCGTTTCTTCAAAAATATCTTTTAGACCGAGTTGGCTATTTGGTTGGCTAAACGGTATCCATTCGATTTGTGCAGATACAGGGCTTCCGTCCGAAGCGACTGGGCGATGAATATACTGGACATTATTGTTATTTCCCGAACTACGATGCCTTTCTTGCATCATATCTACGATTTCATTAAACTGCTCGACACTACCAGCAGTAATAACGAACTGACCACTAGGCACAGCACCGTTCTCGAAGAACCCTGCTTGGTAATCTACAATATAATCATCAACATTAGCCCACTTCTTTATCGCAATGCTTGGGCTATAACCTGCACTTAGGTCATAAGGGTCGATACCACTCGTAATCTCAATAACTTCCTTGTCATTGAAGAAGTCAGTCCCGACCTTGTAGATTTTAGAACCATCTTTATTTATACGAATATCGGCATTTTCGATAAAGGTAAAACCCGTAATATTTTCAGGGGTAATTCTACCACCTGCGATGGCTTTACCATTCTCGCTATGCCATACCAATAAATAAGTCTTACGATGAGTTAAAGCACTTACTGCTAGGGCTTCCCTAAACTCTGCACCACTCATACCGACCTTTGGCTGAGCCAATACTTTCGTTAAGCGAGCATTTTTGATTTCTTCGCCATTTGCGTTGATAGCATACGGAATAATATCAAGAAACGCATTAGAGATTGCCTTTACATTCGGATATGCGTTGTCATAAGTTTGACCCTTACTCCATACTAGATTTGTAGAAGCATAAGAACTGCGAACCCCATCTCTGTTGTCCTGTATCTTTATGCTTTTAGATTTATTAGTCTTGCTCCTTGTGAGCCTATTAAATATTCCCATACTTACATTATAGGTAAAATTAACGCTAGCACCTAAAACCTAATGCCAGCATACTCAATTTTAGGCTTACTCATATCTAAAATCGCATATCTCGAAGCATCGAGAGCGTGATCGTTACCGTCTTGTGGTTCTTCCAATATCTCGCCAGACTTTTTCTTTCTCCAGGCATAAGTTAAGAACTCTTGTTCCAATTCTTTACTTCTTGCCGTATAGCTTATTTTCCTTTGCTGAACTAGCGATATTCCGTAAGCCACATTATTTATTTTTCCGTCAGGACTTTTACTGGACTTATCGCAGCCTATCGCTCTAATACCACTACTTCTAGCTTGCCCAATGATTTCGCATCTAGCACTATCGCAAACGAATAAAGCGTTGTTCTCCGCACTTATATTTTGCATTATCTCTACTATCTGATTTGGCGTAAGTTTCGATTGGTATAACTTTTGGTCGAGTATTATTTCTCCATTATCATTCTCATAGACGGCGATTATAGCGGTTGGGTCATTATATCCAAAGTCTACCCCATACCTTTTAAGCACGAAGCCCTCTGGTATTTCTTCAATCTTAGTCCAACCACTATAAATAGTGCCCTCTAATGAACCTATCTCGCCTAGCCCATATACTCGCCACCAGTTGCTAGAACCATCACCTTTTCGTTGCTCGATAGACTTAATAATATTCTCATCTAGGCTTTCGTTATCTAGGTAATTTACTTTTAAGAACTCCCAGTCCGTCCTATTCTTCATTAGTTCCTTATGAACCCAAAACTCGTTGGACGGGTTAAAGTCTAGGTATATTCGTTGCTTAGTGCGAACTTCTAACTGGTTAAAAGTTTCAAAACTAATACGATTAGCCTCGTTAATAAACAGATAATCACGCCTAGCACCTAACGCACCCTCATCTTCGGTAGAGAAGAACTCTATCACACTACCATTAGTTAANNTCTTCGGTAGAGAAGAACTCTATCACACTACCATTGGTTAAAGTCCATATATGATCGCTTTTATTTTCTTTCCAGAATGGCTCTCGTAATGTAGTTCGTAATATGTTCTTAAAATCTCTCATCGCACCACGCTTCAAGTTCGGTAAAGTATCAGATACAACAGAAATAAGGCTATTCGGTTCAAGCGTAGCAATATCATTAAGAATGCCCAAAATATCCCAAGTTTTCCCTGCACTCGTTCCACCTTGTATGATGTTGATACGAGCCTTCATATTCTCTATCTTTTCAAAAGCTGTTGTATCTTGCATATACTACTCTTTACTCTTTTTCTGTTTTCGCGGGCTTAATGGTGGTGGTGTTATATCCATAGTTTCAACCTGCTGTTTAGGCTGACCATAGACTTGGTTAATCATAGACTCTGTAATCTTCCACTCGTTCTCTTTTAATAACGATTTAGCAATTCTACGCTCGAACAATGGTGCTTCTTTATCGTTCGCTATCTTCTCAATTTCGCTAGCAGCTAATTTCAACATCTGTTCTAGTTTATAGCGAGCAGTATCTTCTTTTTTCCACGCACCATTAGACCTATGCTCTGGGTATTTATCAAAGCCTTTATCTTTCGGTGGTTTCTTATAACCTACTTCATAATCTCCTAATTTTTCAGCCATTTTAACTCCTTATATCCCCTTAATAGGTATTTTAATTATCGGGTTGAAGTCGAATTGTCTTTTATTCCCTTTTCGACTATTCCCCTTATCTTCTCTAACTATCTTACTCCCCCATTTTCTTCGCAATATCTCGAACTGTTCCTTTTCTCGTTCTAGATTTCGATATGTCGCACAACCACCTGCTTGTTTCGCTTGCTCGACATCATAGCACATAAAATTAAGCCTTAAACACCCTCTATATTTCTGGCATTGTTGAAGTGTCATATCATAATCTTCTTTTAGGGGTAATCTTTCATCATATCGACATTCTCCGCCTTTTAAGAAGCATTGGACAGGACCTCCGATATACGAGCTAAGACTAAAAGGGCTATATTGTCTATACGATAGCTTATCTATTCTAGTTTTCATATTTAGATTTATTCCTAAACTTATCCTTAATAACTACCCCTATATATCCGATTTCAAAACTTCTATCACTCGAACTGAGCATAGTAGCATTGTCTTTTGGTCTTACAGATGGTTGGTGTATTTTCACATCTGGCATATCGACAGCAGGCAANNAGGGCTTTTTTACGATTTATCAGCATTGGTATATGCACAGCATAATTAAGAGTCGGATAGCCTTGTTCTTCTAGCAATTGCTTGGTTATTTCTAGATTTACGCTATACTCCGATTTACGACCTTTTCTTCTGTTCTCGATTTCCTTGATACGATTTTCTAGCGACCCGTTATAATAATTCTTCGGTTCGTCAATCTTCTCCATAATAAAGAAGTCATCATTAAACAGCCAAAAGTTCTCGGTTATATCGTTGTTATTACAGACTTCATATAGCATTTTCCTTACATTTTCCCACTTCGTAGGCTGGTCTTGTTTTACGAAGATATGCTCATCAGGTTTTAGCCCTAACGGACAACCACCATAGAACCATATTTTGTTATAAGGGAAGTTCTTTTCTACTGATCGCACCGAATATCTTAATTCTTCATTAAACGGTTGCTGTTTTACAAAATAAACTATATCGTGCTTCATTTTAATTTAGTCCTTATAAACCTGGCCCAACTTCAATCAATCTTCACAGTCTTAATTTCTTTTTTCTTCATATTGGTCTTTTTGGTGGTTTTAATCTTTTTCTTAGTCTTTTTCGGTTCTTCTTTCGGCTTAATAACAGGCTTTGGCTCAATTCTACCAGTAGCCTGTTGATATGCTTTTTTCCACTCGGTAAAGTTCATAGTTATTATTTCTCCTTTTTTATCCTTTAATCTAACGAACGGCATTTTTATACCTAAACTATTTTCTATCGTTCTTGCTTCTTCTAGCCATTTAGGGTCTAATATCGCCCTTTTAACACTAAAATTAGCCAATGGTATGTGATTATCTATCACGAACCTGCGAATAGGGTCATATTTTCCTTTCCGATCGCAACCGTAGCACTCATTTAGCCATAATTCTAGGCTTTCATATTGTGCGACATTGGTATTTTTCTCTTTATCCATATCTTTTATCGTCCTTTCTCCCCTTAATTTATTATCTTTATTTCTTTGCCCGTTAAATCAGGCATTCTCCCTGCACTACATACGATATCTAGACTTCTAGCGACCCAAATAATGTCATTAAGGTCTATATCTTTTTTCTTCTTCACAAAATCTACGAATGGTTCCCAACTTTTAGAATAAAACCCACGCTCACGATGGAACCACCGATTAAAAGCGTAGATTATATACTCCGTTCTAACATATACCGTCTTTTTATCGTAGATTATGACTTTGGTATTTTGGTTCAATTCCCTTATAACCACCGTTTCAAAGTTTCTAAAATTATTTGTCCCCATTTAGGTAGCCCTCTATTTGTTTTATCGCATCATCAAAGCCAATAGCAAAATTAGCCTTATAGCCATTTTTAATAAGCGACTTCATAAAGTTGAACTGTTCCATTAAGTGGTCATCTT
>MTKZ01002561.1_pt2 | contig 14041 bp, 10 predicted proteins | sample 1042781 | NCBI WGS metagenome assembly MTKZ01 (sample SAMN06212207, study PRJNA360539) | anaerobic digester metagenome | biome: Wastewater treatment plant; material: sludge; isolation source: anaerobic digester fed with sludge from wastewater treatment plant | place: Denmark: WWTP Viborg ...
CGCAAAAGAACCTGCAAGAGAACAGGCAGCAACGCTGCCGTTACAGGAACCAGCAGTGGAAGAGATTAAGGCAGATGCGGCAAAAACAGGGTCAAAAGATGCAAAACCTGTTACAAAAGCAAAAAAAGGCAGACCCAGAAAAAACGAGGAATCTGATCGCACGTCGGAACATACTGTCACAAAATCCAATATGGTCGAGCCTGTCGCAGAGTCTGCTGCCGCAGAGCTTGCTCCTGTCGAACACGCACCCGGCCACAAACATCATCAGGAACATGCCCCCAAAACGAATGCGGAAAAGAAACCCGAATACGAGGGAGTGGTCAGGGCGATTGGAGTGCTGGAGATGATGCCCGATGGATATGGATTCCTCCGGTCCTCCGATTACAACTACCTGAATTCCCCAGATGATATTTACCTGTCCCAGCAACAGATAAAAATGTACGGTCTGAAAACCGGCGATACCGTTAGCGGCGAGATAAGGCCTCCCAGGGAAAGTGAAAAGTTTTTCCCACTGGTCAAAATTCACGAGATCAACGGACGTGAACCGGAATTCATCCGCGACAGGATACCCTTTGATTTCCTCACCCCACTTTTCCCGGATTCAAAATTCGATATTACTTCCAAAGGCCACAATATTTTGTCAAACCGTGTTGTAGACCTGTTTACCCCTATTGGCAAAGGTCAGCGCGGACTGATAGTGGCCCAGCCCAAGACAGGAAAAACCATTCTGCTTCAAACCATAGCCAATGCCATAGCCGACAACCATCCGGAAGTTTACATGATTGTGCTGCTGATAGACGAAAGGCCTGAGGAAGTGACAGATATGGCCCGCAATGTTAAAGCCGAAGTCATCGCTTCCACATTCGATGAATCTGCTGAACGTCATGTCAAGGTGGCAGGCATTGTCCTGGAAAAAGCCAAACGCCTGGTGGAATGCGGTCACGATGTGGTAATCCTGCTGGATAGCATAACCCGCCTGGCACGTGCTTACAACACCGTCCAGCCAGCCAGTGGAAAGGTTTTGAGTGGTGGTGTGGATGCCAATGCCCTGCAGAAACCCAAACGTTTCTTTGGTGCAGCCCGCAATATTGAAAATGGAGGCTCACTGACCATCCTGGCCACTGCCCTGATCGATACCGGTTCAAAAATGGACGAAGTCATCTTTGAGGAATTCAAGGGAACAGGTAACCTGGAATTGCAGCTTGACCGGAAACTATCCAACAAGAGAATATTCCCTGCCGTGGATGTCACCCTGAGTTCGACCCGTCGTGATGACCTGCTGCTGGAGAAAGAGAAACTGAACCGGATATGGATCCTGCGCAATTACCTGGCTGACATGAACTCGGTCGAAGCCATGGAGTTCATGAAGGAAAGGCTGTTGCGGACACAGGACAACGACGAGTTCCTCGCTACCATGAGTAAATGAGTTGCCAGGCCACTGCAACGGCCAGCGCAAGTATGATCTTAAGGGCTTGTGCTGTGAAAAAGCCCTTTTTTGTTTCTGCCAGCAGGGGAAGTCCGGCGTGTCCATCCTGTACAATGCTGTTGGCCAAGAGGATGCTGAACGGGATGACCCCCGAGGCAAATAGTGTGACAAAGATCAGGTGAGGACCCGAAGCTGGAATGATACCCACCAGTATTGCCACCGGAAGTACCAGCCAGAACTGTTCCCTGATCCATGTATGCATGTCTATGTTGTTCATCAGAAGATGGATTACCACCAGGGTTCCGAAAGTCCACATGAAGATTTTCGGAAAATGGTGTTTGATGACATGTTCCCAGATATGCTCTTCTATGAAATGATTGGTGGCAAACAAAGTGAGGACAAAGGTTAACAGAGACAGGCCTGCAAATGTCAGGTTGAGCCATCTTTCCGAAAAGAGCAGGTTTTGTGTATGTTCATGCGCATCATGGTCGTGTTCCAGCAAACCAAAGACAATGCTTGCAGAAAACAGTACAAGGCCAAGTATCAGCACAAGCCGCCGCCATCGCAGCGGACTGAAATTATCACGGATACTTCCCCGGATTTGAAGGTTTTCGTGCTTTCCGGATTCATGTTCATGGACCACAAAATGCTCAGGGCTGAACGGGCCCGGGATCCTGTGTATGAAGCGGTCTGTGAGAAATCCTGCCACTATGGCCATGACAAAAAGGATAGCAAAAAGAAGCAGCGATGTTTCCGGGATCATGGCCAGCATCACAAACGCCTCATCACCCACCGAGGCAATCATCATGGCGATCAAAGCCCCAAAGGATACCAGGTTGTGAGCATACAGGCTGACAACCACAAACCCGCCGCTGCAACCCGGAATCAGTCCCAGGAGGGCAGAGATGAGGATTTGCAGCATGGGTTTGTTTTGCAGCTGTTTGAGTACAGTGCCTTTGCTGGATACGTTTATGTATTCTATCAGGATCATCATTACCATGACCAGACCGGTAATGAGAACACTTTGCTTGATCACCTCCGTAAACCACATGACATATTACAGGTGTTTCAGAAGTTCAGATGCGGCACTGAACGAGTCAGTCTCGCCTTCCCTCACTTTTCTTTCCATTTCGGATAATCTTCCCTTTATCCGGGGATTGTCATAAAAACGTGACAACAAATAATCGTCAATGCTTTCCCTCATCCAGTATACGGCTTGTTCTGCCCTCCTGGTTTGAAAATAGCCGTTCTCTTTTACCTGGCGCATATACTCTTCCACAGCTTCCAGAATGGTTTTCATCCCGGTTCCCTCTATGGCAGAGGCACACAGAGCCAAGGGTTTCCATCCCGAAGGGGGAGGAGGGAACAGCTCCAGGGCTCCCTTGTACAGCGCTCTGGCCTTCCGGGCATTGTCAATGTTGCTCCCATCGGCCTTGTTGATAACCAGCAGATCGGACATTTCCATAATGCCCCGTTTGATCCCCTGCAAACCGTCCCCGGCTCCTGCCAGCATCAGCAGCAGAAAAAAATCGGTCATTGAATGAACAGCTGTCTCGGATTGTCCCACACCCACCGTTTCTATGAAAATGGTATCATATCCTGCAGCTTCGCATAAAATGATGGTTTCCCTTGTCTTGCGGGCAACCCCTCCCAGAGTACCCCCGCTCGGCGAAGGCCTTATGAAAGCCCTTGGATTGTTGGCCAGTGTTTCCATGCGGGTCTTGTCACCCAGGATGCTGCCCTTGGTCCTTTCACTGCTCGGATCTATTGCCAGAACAGCCAGTTTGTGACCTGCCGAGATGATATGTTGTCCAAAGGCTTCAATAAAAGTGCTTTTTCCCACCCCTGGTACACCTGTTATGCCAATCCTGACCGAGTTTCCCGATAAAGGCAGGCAGGCCGAGACCAATTCCCGGGCTTTCTTCCTGTCTTCCTCCAGGGTGCTTTCAATCAGGGTTATGGATTGTGCCAGCAGGGGCACGTCGCCACTCCTTATGCCTTCCAGGTAAACAGGTACAGCCAGGCTTTTGCCCGGTTTTTTCTTAATGATATCCCGGGCCCTTGGATTGATGTCGGGCGGTTGCGGTACTCCCTGGTTTACTGTTAAGGCTGAATCCATACCTTTCAGGGTTTGATTTTGCCATATACCAGGAGATTCACCGTGGGTCTTGACGGAGCATTGGTCGTCAGGCTGATGGTGTAGATGACTTCTCCGGGTGTTCCCGTTTCCGTACCCGGGATAAGGATACTTACCGGGACAGTTGCTCCGGGAGCGATTTGCCGGTCCATGGTCGCCTTAATTCCTGCATGGCTGAGGTCAATTTTATGAATGACAAGGGGTGATTTTCCCTTGTTCGAAAGTGAAAAATTGGTCTTAATCTCCGAACCGGCCGGCGTCAGGGGGAATTCAACGGCACTTTTATCCATTTGCGGTATGGGGGCCATTTCCTTATCTGCCCGGGTCATGCCGGAAGTATTCATTTTGATGGATCCCTTCACCGTAAGAACATGCAAGGGATCCCGCCGGTCATTGATAACCACCTGGCAGGTATACAGCACATTGCCCCAGTCTTCCTGCTTCCGGGTGTCTATGGAATACACTATCATACCGCTTTCCGCCGGATTGAGCCTGGAAGGCATGGCACTTACCTGCAGGTTCTTGTCCGGACTTTCGAACTTCAGAAAAACGGGAAGTTTTCCGGTATTTATGACCTGGACCGAATCTGTTTTGACCATCCCCTGGCGGATCTGTCCAAGCTCCAGTTCCCTGTTGCGCAGCCTAAGCGGACCCATCACGACAGGATGGGTATCTTCCAAAGTGAATTTTTTCTGGTGCACAACACCCCTTATCCGCAAAATGAATGGTTCAGGGAATCCTGAAATATATACTGACATCATTTTATCAAAAGGGTAGGGTCCCTGGTCATTGGAATAGGTCACGGTAATGGTACCTTTCGCTGCCGGCTGCAGAGGCTCTTTGGTCCATTCGGGTACCGTGCATCCGCATGAAGATATGACGGTCTGGATGACAATGGCTTTGGCCGAGTTGTTGGTAAGCGTGAATGTATGTGTTTTTGGCCCGTCATTGATCCCGAAATCTCCAAAATCATGAACAGTTTTGTCGAATGTCACGGCGCCTTCCTGCTGTGCAAAAGCAGAAACCTGGATCAAGAGGGAAGAAAACAGGAAAACCAGCAGTCTCATCATATAAAGATTGTCAATTTACAAAGGTAGTAAGAATTTAATTCATATATTTGTGGCAATTATTTACAACAAACAGTCAAACAACCATGGCACACAAAATTACCGAAAACTGCATAGCATGCGGAACTTGTATCGATGAATGTCCCGTAGAAGCCATTTCCCCCGGTGACATCTATGTTATAAATCCAGACGAATGCATTGATTGCGGGGCTTGCGCTGCAGTTTGTCCGTCAGGCGCTATTGAAGGCGAATAGTATAAGGTCCACTGAAGATCTTGAAAGAGACTGGCCAATGGTATATTGGCCAGTTTTTTTTTAGAGGTTATTGGTCCAAACCCACACCTGATATGACTTCGTGATAATTGACAATATTAATGTACCTTTGTAAGCTATTATTTCAAGATTTCAGATATGGCTTCTTTTATAAATGTTATAGGAAAGATCTTTGGCTCCAAAGCGGACAGGGACCTGAAAGAACTGAACCCTTACGTGGAAAGGATCAAAAAGGAATACGACAGGCTCGATAAGCTGGATCACGATGATTTGCGTGCAGAAACGCAGAAAATCAGGCAGATCATCCTGGATCACATAGCAGAAGACGAAAAGCAGAAAGTAGCGCTAAGGGAACAGCTGGAAGATATGGAAATCGAAGTGGAAAAGAAGGAAGCCCTGGCCACCGAAGTGGACAAACTCACCAAAAAGATTGATGAAAAGATAGAGGAGGTGCTGGATAGCGTGCTTCCACAGGTCTTTGCCATCATGAAATCCACGGCACGGAGGTTTTTCGAGAACAAGACGCTTACCGTCACGGCTTCTGAATTTGACAGGGAGCTTTCCACTTCAAGGGACCATGTGGAAATCAGGGGAGACAAAGCCATATGGCACAATTCCTGGATGGCCGGGGGTAACCGCATAACATGGGACATGGTCCATTACGACGTGCAGCTCATTGGCGGCGTCGTGCTGCACAAGGGCAAGATTGCCGAGATGGCAACAGGGGAAGGAAAAACACTTGTAGCCACCCTGCCGGTTTTTCTGAATGCATTGGCCGGCAAGGGAGTGCATGTGGTTACGGTCAACGATTACCTGTCCAGGCGTGACTCGGAATGGATGGGACCCCTCTATGAATTTCACGGACTCCGGGTGGATTGCCTGGACAAGCATCAGCCCAACTCGGATGAACGCCGCAAGGCATATCGCGCCGACATCACCTTTGGGACAAACAATGAATTCGGCTTTGACTACCTGCGTGACAATATGGCCGTCAACTCGGATGACCTGGTCCAGAGAAAGCACCATTTTGCCATTGTGGACGAGGTAGACTCGGTTCTGGTTGACGATGCCCGTACCCCCCTGATCATTTCCGGGCCCGTGGCCAAGGGAGATGACCAGCAATTCAATGAATTCAGGCCGATTGTGGAAAACCTCTACCAGGCACAAAGAGTCCTGGTCCAGCAATTCCTTGCCGATGCCAGGAAACTGATACAGGACGGAGACGAGGAAAATGGAGGAAAGCTCCTGCTCAAGGCATTCAAGGGCCTCCCGAAATACAATCCGCTCATCAAATACCTGAGCGAGCCCGGTATCAAGCAGTTGCTGCAGAAGACCGAAAACTTCTATATGCAGGACAACAACAAGCAGATGTACCAGATAACGGATGACCTTTACTTTGTCATTGAAGAGCAGCAAAAGTCTGTGAACCTAACTGAAAAAGGTCATGACCTGATTGCAAAAAAGGTAAGCGATGCCACTTTCTTTATCCTGCCCGATATGGGTACAGAAATTTCCGAACTGGAAAAGAAAAACATTACAGCAGAAGAAAAAGCAGCCGCCAAAGATGCCCTGTTGAACGATTATGCCATCAAGTCGGAACGTGTACATACAGTCAATCAATTGCTCAAGGCATACGCCATGTTCGATAAGGATGTAGAATACATAGTGGTGGACAATAAGATCAAGATCGTTGACGAGCAGACAGGAAGGATACTGGAAGGAAGACGTTATTCAGACGGACTGCACCAGGCTATTGAAGCCAAGGAACGGGTAAAGGTTGAGGCGGCCACCCAGACCTTTGCCACCATCACCCTGCAAAATTATTTCCGCATGTACCACAAGCTGGCCGGTATGACCGGTACCGCAGAAACAGAAGCAGGTGAGTTCTGGTCCATATACAAGCTGGATGTGGTGGTCATCCCGACAAACCGCCCGGTGATAAGAAAAGATGAGGAAGACCTGATATACAAGACAAAACGTGAGAAATACAATGCTGTCATAGACAAGATTGACCAGTTGACCAAAGCCGGAAGGCCGGTACTGGTGGGAACAACCTCTGTCGAGGTCTCCGAGCTGCTTAGCCGTATGCTGAAGATGCGAGGTGTCAAGCACAACGTGCTCAACGCCAAACAACATGCCAGGGAGGCCGAAATCGTTGCAGAGGCGGGGCGGGCAGGTGCGGTGACCATTGCCACCAACATGGCAGGAAGGGGTACGGACATCAAGCTCAGGGAAGGTGTCAGGGAAGCCGGAGGTCTGGCCATCGTTGGGACAGAGCGTCACGACAGCCGCCGTGTAGACAGGCAGCTTAGGGGACGTGCCGGCCGCCAGGGAGACCCTGGGTCATCGGTGTTTTTCATTTCCCTTGAAGACGACCTGATGCGCCTCTTCGGGAGCGGAAGGATTGCAGCCGTGGTGGACAAGATGGGCATGAAGGAAGGAGAAGTGCTCCAGCACTCCATGTTGTCAAGTTCCATTGAAAGGGCGCAGAAAAAAGTAGAAGAGAATAACTTTGGCATACGCAAGAGGCTATTGGAGTATGACGATGTCATGAATTCCCAGCGTGAGGTGATCTATACACGCCGCCGGAACGCCTTGTACGGAGAACGTGTAGATGTTGACGTGGCCAATATGATGTCGGACTATGCCGAATCTTTCATGCAACGGATGGACGGTGTCACTTATGACGACCTCCGTTTTGAACTGATACGCCAGATATCGATTGAACCCGGATTTGACGGGGAAGTTTTCCGGAAGGCATCTACCCCGGAAATGGCAGGATTGCTTGCAGAGCAGATTCAGACCACCTACAACCGCAGGGCAGAAGCCCTGATAGCGCAGGCCTGGCCCATCATCAAGAATATTTACCAGACCCAGCGGGCCACTTATGAAAATGTGGTTGTTCCCGTAAGTGACGGCAAGCGTATTTACCAGGTCATTGTGAACATACAGAAGGCGTACGAAAGCAAGGGAAAGGAATTGACCAGGTCCATCAACAAGACGATCAACCTGGTTGTCATAGATGAGTTCTGGAAAGAACACCTGCGCGATATGGACGATTTGAAACAATCCGTGCAGAGTGCAACGTATGAGCAAAAAGATCCCCTGCTGATATACAAATTCGAGAGTTTCAACCTTTTTAGTGAAATGCTTGAAAAAATCGCCCGCGAAGTCTTGTCTTTCCTTATGAAGGCCCATATCCCCCTGCGTCAGGACCAGGACAGGCTGGATAAAGCAGGAAGCGAAAGAAAACGCACCGATTTGAGCAACACCCAGACCTCACGTCCCGATTTGCTTACCCAGTCTGTTGAACCCCGTTCAAACGCACCTGTCCACGTAGAGAAACAAGTGGGAAGAAACGATCCCTGTCCCTGCGGGAGCGGTAAGAAATTCAAACAATGTCACGGTAAAAATTAATCTATCCACCAAGAATATATGCTATACGATCTAATAATCTTAGGTTCCGGTCCTGCGGGATATACGGCTGCGGTCCGGGCTTCCCAGCTGGGATTCAAGACTGCAGTCTTAGAAAGGGGCCCCCTGGGAGGTGTCTGTCTTAACTGGGGTTGCATTCCGACCAAAGCCCTGCTCAAAAGCATTGAAGTACTAAATTTATCAAAAAGTGCCCAATCCTATGGGGTGAAACTAGCCCCGGGAGCTGAGCCCGATCTGGCTGCCATTGTTTCCCGCAGCCGGGAAGTCTCGGCCCAGATGTCCAAAGGAATTGAGTTCCTGTTCAACAAGTACAAAGTTGAGGTGATCCATGGCAGGGGCTCCGTACTGGGGCCTGGAAAAGTTTCCGCGGAGGATAAGATTCTGGAAACAAAAAGGATACTGATCGCTACGGGAGCAAAACCCAATTCCCTGCACGGAGCCTCCACAGACGGGAAAAAGATCATCGCTTACCGCCAGGCCATGGTTCCCGAAACCATTCCCGCTACCATAGCAGTGATTGGTTCCGGAGCCATAGGCACCGAACTGGCTTATTTCTACCACTCACTCGGTAGTAAAGTGACGATCATTGAATATATGGACCAGCTGGTTCCTACGGAAGATGCCGACGTGGCAGCCCTGCTGAGCCGCTCTTTCCGTAAAGCAGGAATCCAGGTGATGACTTCTGCCCGCGTGAAATCTGCCGATAAATCTGTCGGAGGATGCCGCCTGGAAGTGGAAACAAAGAAAGGGACAGAATTCATAGATGCCGATGTGGTGCTGTCTGCTACGGGAGTGGTGCCCAATACATCAAATTTGGGCCTGAAGGAAGCGGGCGTGAAAATGGAACGCGAAAGGATCATTGTAGATAAGAATTTCATGACCTCTGTTCCCGGAATTTATGCTGCAGGCGATGTGCTCCCGACACCGGCCCTGGCCCACCTGGCATCTGCTGAAGCCCTGTGCTGCGTGGAGCGCATGGCAGGTCTGGATGTTCCGGATGTGGATTACGCTAATATACCCGGATGCATTTATGCAACGCCTGAAATTGCGTCTGTGGGTTTACGTGAAAAAGATGCAAAAGTAAAAGGGATTGAGGTCAGCATTGGCAAATTCCCCTTTACCGCATCGGGGAAAGCTGCGACAGCCGGTGAACGTGAAGGTTTTGTAAAACTTATCTTCAACGCACAGGACAGCCGCCTTGCAGGGGCACACATCATAGGTGCACATGCTACCGAGATGATAGGCGGTCTTGTGGCATGCATTGGCATGAAAATTAAAGACATGGACCTGGCACGCACTGTTTTCCCGCATCCCACCATGAGTGAGGGGATTATGGAGGCTGCAGCCTTAGCCTGCGGTCATTGTGTTAATTTGTAATCAATAGCTTTATGTACAAAAAAACCCTGGCTTTAATAGCCCATGACAATAAGAAGAAAGGTCTGATAGAGTGGGTGGAGTTCAACCGGGAACGCCTCTCCAGGCACAAACTGGTATGTACAGGCACAACCGGCCGCATGGTGGAAGAAGCCACCGGGATACATGTTTCCACGTTGAAATCAGGCCCTCTTGGAGGGGATCAGCAGATGGGTGCGCTGATAGCTGAAGGTAAGATAGACATGCTTATCTTTTTCTGGGATCCCATGCAACCGCAGCCCCACGATGTGGATATTAAGGCATTGCTCCGGATTTCAAGCCTTTACAATATTCCGACTGCCTGCAATAGGTCAACCGCCGATTTCATCATTTCTTCCACGCTCTTCGACAGTTCCTATATCCCGGCTCCTGAATCATTTGATGATTACCTGAACCGCCCCTTGTAACCGGCAGTCACTCCCCCATAAAGAACCGGGAGCTTTTGTTTTAGTCGAGGCTCCCGGCTCTTTATGGGGGAGCTTTCCAGTCATTTATTAGTATTCTTGCACAAATGGCTGCACGGTGGTCTTCAAAGCAGTGCGCCAAAGTCCTTTTGCATTTATAATAGGCTGCTTCGCGACACCACTCTGTTTATCGGCGGTTTTTGCGCCAACAGGTAAGTGAAAACACCTGTATCTACTAGCGTCAGCCCCCCTTCCGGAAGTAACTCTGCTCCATCCACAAAAAGAAGGGGGAGAAGTTCCGCGTACACTTGATCCATTATGTTAGATATCAGCACTATAACAAAAGAGCTTTCCGATAGGGCTCTTTTGTTGATCACTTGTTAAACAGGATAATACATCATGTGTACGCGGTGCTCCCAGAGGACTGTCGCTGCCACCACTGGGAACGGAGAGCCTCGGCTAAACTCTCCGTTCCCAGTGGTGGCAGCAACAACAGTAGGCAGCAAACGCACAGAAAGCTCCCGGTAAAAGAAAAAAGTGTGTAAGACACCCTGGGCGTTAGCGTTTGTCTTTTATGTGGTAATGATTTCTTTCCGGGGCATTGCGCGAAACCAGTTCCCCGATGAAGCCCGCCAGGAACAGTTGCATTCCCAGTACAATGGCCAGAAGAGACAGGTAAAAGAGCGGCTGTTCAGTGACAGCGCGGTAAGGTAATCCATGGGATTGCCAGTAAAGTTTCTGGATGATCAGCCATAAGGCAATGACACCGCCAGCCAGGAACATGAGCGATCCGAAAAGGCCGAAAATATGCATCGGCTTTTTTCCAAAACGGGCCAGGAACCACAAAGTCAGCAAGTCAAGGTAACCATTGACAAAACGGCTCAATCCGAATTTGCTCTTTCCGTATTTGCGCCGGGCATGCACAACAGGTTTCTCACCAATCCTTGTAAAACCGGCTTCCTTTGCAAGATAAGGGATGTAGCGGTGCATTTCTCCGTAAACCTCAATGCTTTTGACGACTTCCCTGCGGTAAGCCTTCAGCCCGCAGTTCATGTCGTGAAGCTTTATCCCTGTCACCATCCTGGCAGTGACATTGTATATGCGCGAAGGAATATTCTTGGTGAACAAACCGTCCTTGCGTTTCTTTTTCCAGCCCGAGACCAGGTCAAGATTCTCCCGGACCACCATCCGGTAAAGGGCGGGAATCTCGGCCGGATCGTCCTGCAGATCGGCATCCATGGTTATCACCACGTTCCCCTGAGCGGCACTGAATCCGCAAAAAAGTGCTGCCGATTTACCGTAATTTCGGCGAAAGCAGATGCCATGAACACGGGAGTCGGCCTCGGCCTGTTCCGTTATGAAATCCCAGGAGCCATCGGTGCTGCCGTCATCCACAAAGATCACCTCATATTCTGGAGGATCATGCTGGTCTTCTCCCAGCGGGGAACCAAGGACCTTTCTGATACGTTCCAGCAGTTCGGGAAGCGATTCCCGTTCATTGTACAAAGAAATTACTACCGAAAGGTCCATGCGGGAAGTTTACTGGTTAAAAGGGTGTGGACACAATTTTGTGCTTTGTTCCATTTGCCAGCAGTGAAGACCAGAGCAGACCCAGAATGTTGTAATAGATCAGCTGGGATATGGTTATGATAACGGGCAAACGGGCTATGAATTTGTCTGTGTTGAAATCTTCTGCAGTAACACCGGCCTGTTCGAAACCCGTGAGCAATGCGTTTGAGAGCTGGTTTGCAGTATCGGGGAACAGGAACATCACATGGAAATAGTAATAGGCTGCAGCAATTATGGAAGAACAGAACGACACGGCAAGACCGAATTTCAGGGAGTCTGCATATGTGTAGCTTTCTTTTCCCTTCCCGAAATCTTTCATGAAGTAGTAAAGCAGCCCAAGAGTGGCAGCAAGTTTCAGGATCCAGAATAAAATACTGAGCCCCCGCCCGGGTGTCAGCACCGATTGCAATACGATGAAAAAAACGGAGACCAGGGCTAACAGTATGCCCGATATGGCGGCTTTGTTCCAAAATGACTGATTCATTCGCACATGGTTAGATTTGATGTACAAAGTAACTCAATTTTTTAAAAAATACCTAACTTTACAAGTTGGTACAAAACAGAACATTTTAATTCGACTTATGATAACGATTACTTTTCCCGACGGGAAAACAAAACAATATGACAACGGAATAACCGGTTATCAGATTGCCAGGGATATCAGTCCAGGACTCGCAGCCGCCGTTCTGGGCATGAAAGTGGACGGTACATTGACAGATATACGCATTCCTCTGAAAAAGGATGCCTCGGTACGATTTCTCAAATGGGAAGACGAAGAGGGAAAACAGGTTTTCTGGCACTCCTCGTCCCATTTGATGGCAGAAGCTATCGAGATCCTTTACCCCGGCGTCAAATTCGGGATCGGACCGGCCATAGAGAACGGCTTTTACTATGATATTGACCTGGAAGGACGTCAGCTTTCGGAAGCCGACCTGGAGACCATAGAACGCAAGATGCTTGAAATGGCAAAAACAGGCCAGATGTTTGAACGCAGGGAGGTAAGCAAGGAAGAGGCCATGAGGACATACCTGGATAAAGGAGATCCGTACAAATGCGAATTGATCAATGACCTGGAAGACGGGACTATCTCTTTTTATTCAAATGGTTCTTTCACAGACTTGTGCAGGGGTCCTCATATTCCTGACACGTCTGTGATCAAAGCTGTCAAACTCACTTCCATTGCCGGTGCCTACTGGCGCGGGGATGAGAATCGTCAGATGCTGACCAGGATCTATGGTATAACATTCCCAAAAAAATCCCTGTTGGACGAATACCTGCTAATGCTTGAAGAAGCTAAAAAAAGGGACCACCGCAAGCTGGGAAAAGAGCTGGAGCTTTTCACTTTTTCACAAAGGGTGGGACAGGGACTTCCTTTATGGTTGCCCAATGGAGCAGCGCTGAGGGAGCGCCTGGAGAATTTCCTGAAAGATGTGCAGAAAGTCCATGGTTATCAACAGGTCATCACCCCCCACATAGGTCAGAAAGAACTGTATGTGACCAGCGGTCATTATGCCAAGTACGGCGCCAGCAGCTTCAGATCCATAAAGACACCCCAGGAGGGTGAGGAGTTCATGCTCAAACCCATGAACTGCCCACATCACTGCGAGATTTACAAGGCAAAACCGCACTCCTATAAAGACATGCCGGTACGGCTGGCTGAGTTCGGCACCGTTTACCGTTATGAACAAAGCGGCGAGTTGCACGGATTGACAAGGGTCCGCGGCTTTACACAGGATGATGCGCACATATTTTGCAGACCCGACCAGATCAAGGAAGAATTCTGCAAAGTGATAGATATCGTGTTGTATATATTCAAGACGTTAAGTTTCAACGAATTTACGGTACAGATATCCCTGCGCGACCAGAAGGACACCTCCAAATACATCGGTTCGGATGAAAACTGGGAAAAGGCGGAAAAAGCCATTATTGAAGCTGCAGCAGAAAAAAATCTGGAAACACAGGTGGTATATGGAGAGGCTGCCTTTTACGGACCCAAGATGGATTTCATGGTACGAGATGCCATTGGAAGAAAATGGCAATTGGGTACTATACAGGTAGATTACAACCTGCCGGAACGTTTTGAACTGGAATATACTGGAGCAGATGATAAGAAACACAGGCCGGTGATGATACACAGGGCGCCGTTTGGGTCAATGGAGCGTTTTGTTGCTGTTTTACTGGAACATACAGGTGGTAAATTCCCTCTTTGGCTGACTCCCCGGCAGGTTGTCGTATTGCCTTTGAGTGAAAAATACAATGATTTTGCAAAAAAAGTTTGTGATTTCTTGAATAATTGCGAACTTCGCGCCTCGCTTGAC
>MTKZ01011128.1_pt1 | contig 14041 bp, 13 predicted proteins | sample 1042781 | NCBI WGS metagenome assembly MTKZ01 (sample SAMN06212207, study PRJNA360539) | anaerobic digester metagenome | biome: Wastewater treatment plant; material: sludge; isolation source: anaerobic digester fed with sludge from wastewater treatment plant | place: Denmark: WWTP Viborg ...
AAGTGGCGGAATTGGTAGACGCGCTAGGTTCAGGGTCTAGTGGGTGTACGCCTGTGCTGGTTCGAGTCCAGTCTTCGGCACCATTTAAAAATCAAGGGGTTGGGTCATGAATTGGCCAACCCCTTGTGTTTTATGGGAGCACTTGGTCAACGTTTTGGTCAACACTTTTCAAAAACTCTTCCATTTGGCCAACAGCTTTGTGGGTGTCTTCTGCATCTACAGTATCATATCGGAGAAACATTTCTCGCGTTGAATGACCGGTGATCTTCATTATGACAGATTCTGCTATACCGGATTTTCTCATATTGGTATTAAAGCAGTGTCTGGTATCATGAAAAACAAACCCATCTTTCTCTTTTCTTCCATAAGGTATGCCCACTTCTTTACACGCATTTTCTATCCCAGAACGAATGTCCCTTACCGGTTTCCCTTTAAACAGGAATACGTGGTTGTCACGTATGTTTACAGGAATAGCTTTAAGAATTTCATAAAGAGCATCACATATGGGTATATCCCGAGCTTCCCTGGTTTTGGTATCCTGTGCTGTCAGTTTAATAATTCGTTTTTTAAGTTTAACCCTGTCCCAAGTCAGATTGACAATTTCACCCTTTCTCATACCTGTATAGTAACCCATAGCGATAATAGCTTTTGTATGTAACGGTAACGCACCCATTAGCTTTGTAAATTCGTCACTGGAAAGAACTCTTTTTCTTGCGTTTGAATTTTTCTTCAACAATTTTTTGACTTTTTTGAAAACTTTAACATGATCAAAACCGATAAGATCATCGTCGAAAGCTTTATATATAATCGAACGTGCAGCACCAATTTCCTGATCAACGTATGAGTCGGAAAAACCTTGTTTTTTTCTTATCGTCTGATAATTTTCCAGATCCGATTTTTTGATATCCTTGACTTTGGTATCGCCAAAAACCTTATTAAAGCTGGCAAGATTTATCTCCAGTGTTTTATAGTAAGCTTTAGCTTTCACGCTTTCCAAATTTAGATACCATTTTGCCAATTCACTGAAAGTCATATTCGCTTCAGGTTTAACATCAAAAATTCTGTTTTCCCGTTTCTGAACCCTGCGTTTACCTTCCGCATCCTGTGCCTCAGTTATTGAAAATCCAACAGATTCTCTTTTTTGTTTTCCGCCAGGAAGCCGGTAACTGATCCAAAATCGAACCCTGTTTGATCTTTTTGCTTTGACAAGATTTTCGCCACAGGTGCATAAGCGATTACTTGCGTTCTGCTTCAAATGACAAACAGGACATTCCGCCAAAATCGACATATTTTTTCACCCCTTTCATTGTTATTGTTTACTGACTCTCTGTCGTCAGAGAATCTATGTAACGATCGAGCTCATGTTTATCAAAGAGCACTCTTCCGCCAATACGTTTTGGTTTCACAGGAAAAGGTTTTTTCGAATCCGATGATATTCTGTTGCGAATTGTTTTTGACGCGATCCCCAGATAAACAGCTGTCTGATTTACACTCAGTAAACGTGGTTCAATTTCCTTAACCCTGATGCCTCTATGTCGATTGACACTCTCATTTCCCTTCATTTTGATTACCTTCCCGGAATTCAGGTCAGGTAATTGCATTGCGATTTTTTAAAAAATCAGTAAAAAAGTAATTAAATCAAATAAATAGAATTCCAATATGAAAAAATTGTTTAAATTTCCGCAGAATGATTTTACCCTGCGCCGGCCGGCTTCTCAAACCACTTTCCTTCTGCAATTTCCCCTTTTAATTTGTCAAAGATCCGCTGGGCCAGCTTCTTGTCTTCCGTTTCCGTGGACCGTCTGTGCTGCTGACCCTGATGAGTAAAACTCATCCACCAGACCGTCCCTCTTTTATATAGACCCATGTTGCACCTCCTGTTTGGGTCCCTCGATCCGGTCTGATTTCCCGTGACGAGGAGAGTAATATTTATTGGTCTCTTCGTCAATGGTCTTTGTGATAATCTTCGAAAAGCGATCCGTTGAATGCTTGGACGATTTTCTTCTTCTGTTCCTGGGTTTGTGTTGTTCTTTCGTGTGCCGATTTTTGCTTCTGCAATCCTCCAGCCACGCATCAATTTCGTCCAGGCTGAATCTAACGAGACGCCCGATGCGGTAATGGGGAATTTCTCCCGCTTCCACTTTGGCATAGAGGGTCTTTGTCTTGATGTTCAGATATTTCGATATATCTGATATTGTTAGAAGTTTTTTTCCGTCTTCCCTTACTGCTTCCATCCTGATGCTCCCATCCGGGATCGGACGGGTAACTGCATCGATGACTTCCCAAAATCAGCCTGGGGAGTCCTTAAAAAAGTAATTAATTCAAATAATCCTGATCCCTGTTTTTATTATGGGGGTCCATTGCTGAACCCCCATCTGGTAAATATTGCTAAGTTTTATGCATATGAATTTCGTAGCTGATGGAAATTTCCCCTTCGAGACCATACTCTTCATTCGTAAATTGAAAACGGAGCGTCTGCGACGTTAAACTAAGGTCAAAGAATTCTTCATAGAACCCTTCTTGAAAAAACGTCGAATAAACATCTTTTCTTATGTCCTTATCGCAAGGAATGTCGTTTTTCTTTTTCATCATGTGGCCCTCCTTTCTTTTTGCTTCCGCCTGCAAAATATTTTTTTGTTCTCCATATGAGGGGATACCAATCAAAGCTGGTCACATTTAAAAAGTGCGTAAGATAAGAGTTGTTAAGGTATTATAATTCTTGATTTATATGGTTTCTAATGTATAGAACTTTGCCTAAATATGCTTCAAGATTGGTAAGTAATTACGTGGACACTGATAAATTCAAGCAAAAATTGACTAATTTCCTACCGGCATTAGGCAATAACAATCATCATGCAGCATTTTTTCATCATATGATTGATAGTGAATTTTATCTTTTAATGAAAGCACATGATAATATACAGAAAAAATCGGAAGACTTCGTTACACATTTAATACCCTTATCAGATGATAGAATCGTTTTTTTGCCATTGTATACGAAAGTAAATTCTTCCGTCTATATAAAGGAAAAGAAAGACTATTATTCTGTTGCAGGAAGTAAAAATAATGAAAAATACATCAAGGACAAAAAGAATTATTACGCAAAAAAGGAATCATGGATCGCAAAAAAAATATTGTTTCTTGCCGAAGAATTTATTGCAGAACTAAAAAAAATCAACGAACATACGGGAATCCCTTTACGTTCACTTTACCATATGTATTCACTACTTATAGCCAGCGACGCTTCTCATGAAAAAAACATCGACCCAAAAGAAAAGCTGTTAGAATATCAGGGCGCGTTAGTGTACTTTCTGATGATCCTTTTACCGGCAAATATTCCCGAAAACGAGAGAGATGATCTTTTATGCTCTGTCTGGGAGAAGATATATAAGCTTCTGATTGAGTGTTATTGGGTACTGATAATCGTCGGCATGATAGATATGCTGAATATCGTCGAAATTTTTTATCAAAGCGGTTTTGAAAAGGCAAAATCATATTTATCGCACTCCGTCGTTTATCGGGAATTGGAAGACAGGGTTGATAGTATAGAAACGGATTTTGACTTAATATACTTTTTGTTTCAGGAATTTTATCTATTTGGTTTATTGGCTGATGATTTTTCCCTGATGATTCCGGGCATAGATAAAAAGTTTAATGAAAAGCTTTATTGGATAATTAACTCCTATAGTAAGCAGGTTCCTTTTGAGGAAGATAAAGTGCAAATAAATAAAGAAGAAGAAGATAAAGATAAAGAAGAAGAAGAAGTAGAAGAAGTAGAAGAAGTAGAAGAAGAAGAAGATTGGGATAAGAGAGTCATTATTAATAAAAAATCAAAACAGGAAAAACAACCCAAGGAACCGCCGTTGTATTCCGAAATTACCATTGCAAAAATGTTACAAAAAAAAATGCAGCAATATGGCTTGTTGCAAAATTATAAATTAAAGACAAACCCAGATAATGTGGTTCATTATATTTGCAAAATAATAAGCAATATTAAAAAAACAATAAAAGAAGAAAATTTAAGTTATTTGCTTCAGAAAGAAGTAGGAGTCAGTTCTTCTACGCTCAAGCGATGGAAAAAAAGTAGTATCTTATCAATCAATCCATCTACAGAGGTAATAGATGCAGTTAAAACAGAGATGGAAAGAAGACAACAACATAAGCTTGTGGATCATTACACACAAAATCAGCTGATACATGAAATAAGATCAAATCAAACTTTAAAACGATTTATGCAGAAACATAACAAGACCACATACGAGTATGGACGCACTGCACTACGCAACAAGATTAATTTGTTGATAAAGGAAGATCGTATTACATGCAAAAAAATCAATGGTGTAAATTATTTTAAGATAACTGACATCAAGGATATCTTGACAGAATTAATAAATTTTTCCAAATAAATTCAAAGCATTATCAATCACAATTGCCTTCCATAAACATACCCTTGAAAATGTGACCACCTTTGTACGGTATTCCTCCTTAAGAGCCCGATTTTATCAGGCAAAAAACTTTTGGAGGATTTTGTATGACAGATTTAAAAAAGAAGAACGCGGCAGAGGAGCTGGTGGTAGACGAAGGTACTACCGATCAGGAAAACGAGTCAACGGCAAAAACAATAAAGAATGATCCCAAGGTGCCACCGGAAATCATTCCGGGGGCGGAGGAATCTCCCAACAAAGAATGCGAAGCAGAAAATTTGGCGGAGATGATCAAGGGGACGGCAACCGAGGGTGGCGAGTCTGCCACGGAAGATCAACAATTAAAAGATGTTGCGGAGGAAAGACTCTCGGGAGTCTCCGGATCGACCGGTGAAAAGGATTCAGAGACAGATGAAAAGACGTTCAAGACAATTGCCAGGTCGCTTGAAGAGCTTGCCATCGATTCGATCAATCATTTTTTGGGGATTCCGGATTATGTGATTGCAACGGAGGCGGATCATCCAATCGTCTTAAGGACGCCTCAAGGCAATCATTGCATTGAAGCCTGGACCCTGATCGAAGCTGCCATATCTGAAGGCAAGACCACAATTCTTTGTGAGGTTGATGAACTGGCTGTCCATTCTGATAAAGAAACCTGCTTAAGGAAGAGCGGCATCAGGAGCCTGACTCGCGGTGGCACCTATACATACGCGGAGATGCTCAGGAACACGAAAGATCTTCTCGCGATGTTCGTTAATTCCGACGAGGAGCTTCGGGTTTACGGTCACGGTGAGCGAAGATACGGAGCGGGTTTCGTCGACAACCGGGAAGAGGACATTCGCCACATTCTGGCCATGCGACTGGGTAAGGACCGGGATACGGTAAATTTTTTCATCAGCCACGGCGAATATCTATCCACTGAAGCGCTTAAGATTTTCATCGCAAAGGGTGCACCGAAGGACTTTTTTGTCAAGGCACAGGCCAAGAAGCGGATCGAGGTCAAGAACCTGAAAGGTAAAAAGAACTGCTCTCACGGCACGATCACCAAGGCAATTTCCAAATTCATGCTCGCAGAATTCAAAGAATATCTGGCGGGACAGGAGGCAAAAAAGAACGGACGTCCAACCACAACGCCGGCACCTCAAAATGGAAATCAACCCGAAATCACACGGACGAGCAATCCTGTGGATGACACCGGCGACAATGATGAGGCAACGGGTGATAATTCTATAAATGAAGAGGCTTCACCTAACCCACCCAGTCAGGATAATCAGCCTGAACCCATGACAGTCAGTACAATCAGGAGTCGGGCGCTCGAACTTGCCGAAAGGATTGCTGCGGATCTGGGTAGGGAGGTCACCCTTGTCGAAATGAAACGTCGTCTTCAGGAGGAGTTGATCGTAATCACCGGACTCCTCAGCAGCATCGATTCCCTGACCAGCACGGAAGAATAGGGGAAGCGGTCAATATGGGAGTTTTTTTAAACTATTGCGCCGGTGTGAGTCGCGAGATTCTGCCGGCGCAACAAGTCGACGCAATTCTGATCAACGTCCCCCAGAATGCATACAGTGATATTGCTGTGCGGGCAACATTGGAAATGTTCCGATACGCCGGTACAACATATATCCTGTCGGATTCTGGGGGATACCAAAATTTGGATAAGGAGCTGAAGAAGGGAATTGTGAACTGTGACAGATCCAGGCCCCTCATATGTAATAAAAATGAAATTAATAATTCTCCGGAGCACGTTATTGAGGCGAACATGAAAATCAGACCACAAATTATGACATCACTGGATCTGCCGGTGCCAAAGATAGTCGATCCGTATCATCAATATGTGGAATTCATGAAAAAATTGGGATCAAACCTTGTATGGATGCGAGAGACAGCTTTGTTGCGGCAGAAGTATTGTCCGGAAATCGAGTTATTCATTCCTATCCAGTGTTACACCCTTGAGCAATTTACCGACTACATTGAAAAACCCCTGATGGACCTTAATTTTGATGGATTGAGTCTGCCCACGAGAAACCTTGGCCCAGGAGGGATTTCCCTGTTTCTGCTGAAATTTTATCAAATGGGAATCAGAAAAGTTCACTTGCTATCCGTTTCAAATTTAATCGGTTTAGCGTTGGCGGCGTATTTTGCGCGTAATATCTTTGACTGGTGTTCCGTCGATGCAACGACTTGGCGAATGAATGCTGATAACCAAATTTACATGGACCCCTTTGATCTCCATAGCATCAATGTTGGCAAGGATTCGGTTTTTCAGGAGGGGGAACGACCCCAATGCGATTGCCCCTGGTGCAAGGGATACACCTTCACGGGAATCAAAAATATTCCTTTAACCGACCGGACTTCATTGCTCCGTTCGCACAATTATTACGTCATTCAAAAAGCGGGCAAAGAATTTTACGAGAATTCCGACAACCTGATCACCCTGGAACGGTGTCTTCGAAGGAGAGTCACCACGCCATTACGGATAAGGAAGGTCAACCGACTCATTCAGGCGCTATCCATCGCCACATACATGAAGGATGCGGATATTAAGGTGCTGGAGGGGTTGCTCTGGAATTTGTGACTTTTTGGGATGGGACTCACTGCAAGTTGAGGAGTGGGTCCCATTTCTTTTATGGATAACAGAAACAAACCTGCACTGTCATCCATATTCATCCAGAACAAAATCTAAATATCTATCAAGGAGGTATTGATCAATGAACACAGAGAAGAAAATCCAGCTAAACCTGGCAATCCCTGAGCGCTACAGAAACTATCTCAGGAGAATGGCCGCGGAAAGGGTCATGTCAGATCCAAGTCAGGTCGTTACCGGAGCATCCATAGCAACAGAAATGCTGTTGGCGGCACTGAAGGAAGTATCGGGAGAATTAAACAAGAAAGGAGAAAACAAGTAATGACAAAGATCGAAATCGCTCTATCATACCTTGAAAAAGGTTTATCGGTTATACCCCTGTATAGCCCGGAAATGCTACAGACCAAACCGCCACGGAATTTCATAGCGGAATTAAAACAGGAGTTTGAAAAAAATGATCAATTGGAAAATCCGTTACCAAAGGAAGTCATAACCAAGGACGCATTTATCAGAAAGTGTAAGGCGCCTTGTGTTTCAGGATGGAAGGAATATCAACATCGCTTACCCACAAAGGAAGAAGTTACACACTGGTTTACCATGAATCCTTTAGCAAATATTGCCATCATCACAGGAGCCATATCCAATCTGGTGGTCTTTGATCTGGATTCGGAGTCGGCAGTTGCATATGCGGATGAACAGGGTGGATTTCCTGACACGGTTAAAGTGAAGACCGGTAAGGGATTCCATGTCTACATGAAGCATCCTGGTTTTCCTGTAAATAATCAAGTTAAGAAAGAACTCAAAATCGATATCCGTGCTGACGGCGGATATGTTGCCGCTCCCCCATCTCAACACGGTTCGGGTAGCTATTATGAATGGGAAGAAGGATGCTCCATCTCGCAGATTGATCCGGCACCCTGTACCCCATGGATGCTTGATTACCTGCAGAAGATTTCCCAAAATGAAGCAGCTGCAAATGAGAAACATGCGGATTTTTTCCATGAAATAGAAGAAACAATCCGAGTGGATGAAAAGGTGCTTCAAGCGGCCGCAGACGTTAATATCCAGGAACCCAAATTACGGGAAGTGAAAAAGGATGAATATCTCGATCTGCTGAAGAATGGGTGCAAACAAGGGGAAAGAAACCACTCGGCTACGAGATTGATTGGTCATCTGCTTAAGACCGGAATAAGGGAATCCGAAGTTTGGGAAATGATCCAGACATGGAACCGGGATAAGGTCAACCCACCCCTCGCCCATGATGAACTGAAAAAGACCTTTGAGTCTGTCACATCACTGGAGAAGAAAAACCAGACCACGACCACCCCAGCACCGAAAATCAATATTGAATCATACCTGGATGACATTAATAAAACCGTAGCGGAATACCAGCAGAATTATGTCAGGGTTCCATTTGCAAACACCAATCTGATCAACCTTCAAAATAATATGAACGGTGGATTTGCCGGCGGAAGGTTTTATCTCTTTGGTGGAATTCCCTCATCCGGTAAGACTGTCCTTCTGAATAACATAGCGGATAACATCTGCCTGAACAATTACCCGGTTCTTTTCTTTAGCTATGACGATGGACGAGCGGAATTGCGATACCGAACCTTCTCCAGATTTTCTAGTCAGTCAATCGAGGATTTCAACCTTCGGACGGTTCCGGATATACGCAGTGTCTGGCAGATGCCAAATATCCAAGAAATCATGAACAAAAAATATGTCGTTCAACAGATGATACCGGTGGAAAAATGGTCTGAGTTAATTGCACAGATTAAACAGAAACACGGAAAACCACCGGTAATCATCATTGATTATCTGAGAAAACTAAGGACAGAAAAAAGCACCTTTGATGAAAGGCTAAGGGTTGATGATATTCTTTCCAAGCTGACGGAAATGGCAAAAACACATAACACCCCTATCATCGCGATTTCAGAATTGGCGAGGGATTCCTATAAGTCCGGTCAGCGATTGAGCATGGCTAGTTTTAAGGAAAGTGGGACAATTGAATACGAAGCATCCTGGTTGGGTATACTCGGTGAGGTTGAAGAAAAAGATGGTCAATTTGAAATCAAAGAAGATTGGGATTCGATCATCGAGCATGACGGGAATGTTGACCTGATTATCTTCAAAGCAAAACGAGGCACGGGAGCGACAGGGAAAATTCCCTTAAAGGTTGATAAAAATTTCATGACGGTCAGCGATCGACCTGTAGAAGCAAAACCGGGAAAAAAGAAAAAACCGTCGCAGTTTGAATAAGGAGAATTTGACCATGAACAAAAAAGAAGCAAAAGAAACTTTTTACACTATCAGGTCAGAGTATAACCATATCGCCTACCCTAAATATCTCAACGCTGATTTGGATGACCTGTATAAAAAATACAATATGTTGAAGGAAATAGAGGAATTTTTTAGGGATGATTTTACCTACGCAAAGCTCGTCAATTCCATTACCCAGACCATTGCAAGACTCAGCCTAAAGGGAACACGGTCCAATACATCGGAGCGTGGTATGAATAAAGCAATTCCGCCAGTCATAAGAAGAAATACCAAGGAGTCGATTTCCTACGAATGGGAATCGGAAAAATCAGGACAAATGTGCTGCATCACCAACGGTGACTGGGACGCAAGAAATTACATGGTCATGGATGTTGTGGGTAATTTTTTTCTTCTGCTGCAAAACGGAGACCAATTACCGAAAGAGAAAATGCCAATATTCAATAACTTTGAGAGTATTAAAAAACGTGAGCAGGACCTTGATATCAACAGCGTAACCAAATGGAAAGCACCGATGACGATCACGGAGAATGATGTAATGATCATGAAAGGCAAAAAGATAAAATATGTAAAGTTCAACGATAAGATATTCAGGAAATTTACCGGTCTTGAGTTGAGTTCCAACGATATAAAAGATCTGCTGCTGAGGACTTCAAGAGTTGAATTCCGAGTCACCTTTCCGGTGCGCATGATTAAGGAGACGATGACATACAATAAAGGCGTTAAGCAAGACATGAAGGAAAAATGGTATTCCATGAATTTTTTCAGTCGTCCCTTTGAACTGGGTTATATTGACAAAGATGTCAGGAAGGACGGAATAGTTCAAAGTCGCATATATTATGTTGTCTTTAATACGTTTCTGGGGGAAATGTTTGTTCATAACCTGCTGACGGGAAACTATGACTGGATAAACAATAAGCTTTATCATCTCCCTCAGTCATCACAGATATTCTACCGCCATCTCCTGCTTCATCATAATTTACAAAAACAGCAATTCAACCTGAGCACGATTGTGGAAAAAATGGACTTTAAGGATAAAAACATTACAAATCTTATTTCCAACCTGGAAATCAATACTCTTAACCCTCTGGTTAAAGAAGGATTGATTATTTCCTACAAAAAAATGACGGGATTGAGTGGCATCAAATATGAAATAATATTACCGAAGAAGGGTGCCCACAATGACGGGAAAAATGAGCAGCATCAGCAAACCGACACTACATGTATATCTGATGGGGATGTAGGGTCCGGAAAATAAGGATGTAGGGTTCGGAAAGAATGGATGTAGGGTTCGGAAAACGCAAACGGATATAAATGGATGGAATTGGTTAAGAACTGTACCCTATAAGATATATATAAGAAATAATAACTCGAAAAACCTTCCCTCCCCTCCGGGGGGTCGGTTTTCCTCCGGGACCATTTTTTGTTTTTTTAATTTTTATATTGTTGGACAGGGAGTCTATTATACAAGAAGATTTTAGAAGAGATTATCTAAGAGGTAGGGATGTATGATTATGGATATTGGTAAGTTTTAACAAGCAGAATTTACTTGTATAAAATATCAATAAAAAAAACAAAAAAAAAACAAAAATGGTAAGAAGAAAGATATAGTCGGCTGCTGCTTCTTGCTTCTGGTTATATCAGAACAAAACCAGGCATACCTTCCTGGGTTGTTCAGGGAGAGAGAACAGTGGTAACGGATGGGTGAGGGTGAAAATAGAAATGGTTCCAGGAACGATTTAAACAAGTAATCAAACAGTCAAAGGAAAACACAATGCTAAAAAATACTTTTTGTCATATTCAAAAAATAGGACCAATAACCGAAACCAAATTATGGAACGCCGGGATTCATGATTGGGAGTTATTCATTCAGTCAGCAGAAATACCTCTTTCGAAGAAAAAAGTGGCATCAATTATTCCGGTGCTGGAAGAATCAACAAGACATCTGGCCACGGGTAATCCGCATTATTTCGTCCAGTATCTTCCGGTAAGTCAATATTGGCGATTATTTCCGCACTTTCGGAATACCATCGCATATGTTGACATTGAAACCACCGGATTGGAAAATTGGTGCAACGAGATTACCACGATTGCTCTTTATGACGGTCAAACGGTGCATACCTATGTCAATGGTCAAAACCTTGACGACTTTGTGCGGGACATTCAACGATTCAAAATCATCGTCACCTATAACGGAAGGTGCTTTGATATGCCTTTTATTGAAAAGCATTTCAGCATCAGAATGAACCACGTCCATATTGACCTGAGATTTTTGCTCAAGAGCTTGGGGTTTTCCGGCGGACTCAAGGGATGCGAAAGACAGATGGGAATTTATCGGGGCGACCTCAGCGATATCGATGGCTATTACGCGGTTATCTTATGGAACGAATACCGGAGAACGGGAGATGAAAAAAAGCTGAAGATGTTGCTTGATTATAACAGCGCCGATGCGAGAAACCTGGAAGCATTGTTGGTTAAAGCTTATAACATGAAGCTGAAGAATACGCCGTTTTATGAAAGCAATAAAATAATGTAAACGCAGTCAAGACTCCCGGGAGTCATGAACACTTGTGACAACAGGGTTTTAGATTAGCGCAAACCTTCTCTGGTTAACGTGGGAGAGAGATCTTTTCAGAAGGGTATTAGGGGATGGATGAGGACAGGAATGGCTCCCAGGAAGTAATGGGATGGTTTTGCGGCGGCGGTGGGTTGTGCCAAATCAACAATTATGAGTTGAAACATGGATGTTTTTGATCGTGATTATTCAGCGAAAATGTTTATTTGTGTCTTCCTGTACTCAACAAAAATGATATTCCCTTTCTTATGCAATCTTACAATCGCTAATTTACACTTCTGCCAACTCAGTTGGCACCCCTGCCCATAATGCTGGCAGGCAGGTACTTCTCAAAAGATAGATAAAGCTTGAAAACGTCCGGCAATGTTGCACATTATTACAACTGTCGAACGTCGGGAACAGGTTAATCCTGAAAATATTTAAAGATCTCCAAATCATGCCTTGACAATAGAACGTTCGTTCTACTATGTCTTTATGCTTCTGGACGCATTGATTCGTCCAAAGCGAGGAAGACATGTCTTTGCCATCAGCCGAATACCGGCCACGTCACCCGCAAGACTCTGACTATTACCATTGTGTAGAGGACTATTTTGAAACCTTGATGCAGGTCTATGATGACAATTTCTCAAGGGATTACGGCTTCTGGCGGCCCTATGTTGAGAAAGTGATCTGCCGTTACCTTGACTGCGGCGATTTGAGCCACGGCTTTGCCCGTGTCAGATGCAAGGACTGCGGTAACGAATATCTACTTGCTTTTTCGTGTAAGCGCCGACACTTCTGCCCATCTTGCCACCAGAAGCGCGTGGTGGAATTCGGGGAGCGGCTTTGTATGGAAGTCCTCAAAAAGATACCTCATCGGCATTTTATTTTCAGCATCCCGAAGATTCTTCGTCGCTATTTTCTTTATGACCGAAGGCTTCTTGCCGCTCTCAGCCGCTGCGCCTGGGAATCGCTGAAGATATTTATTCAGGATGCTGTTCCTGAAAATGATCCAATCCCCGGTGCCGTCATCGCCGTTCAGACATTCGGCGACTTCCTCGGGTTCAATCCGCACTGCCACATCCTCGTAACCGACGGCTGCTTTTATGGCGAAAAGGGGATGTTCCGCGTCGCCCCGCCTCTGGAACTCAAAAAGCTGGAGGCTATTTTCCGGCACAAGGTCTTCAAAATGCTTCTGAAAAAAGGCAAGATTACGGAAGAGATGGTCAGGATGCTGTCCGCATGGAAACATTCCGGTTTCAACGTCTTCTGCGGCAACCGGATTTCGCCAAAAGATGATTCGGCGATGGAGAATCTGGCGCGATATATCATACGAGCGTCGTTCTCTCAGGAACGGATGCAGTATCTGGAACAGGAAGGCACGGTAGTCTATCGCTCCAAAGACGGCAAGGATCAAAAGACATTCCCCGCAATGGAGTGGCTGGCGGCTATGTGTACACACATCCCGAATCGGGGCGAACAGATGGTGAGGTACTATGGCTATTACAGCAATGTCGCCCGTGGAAAACGAAAAGCAAAAGGCGCAGACGATATTATTCCGGGCATTCTAGAACCGGAGGGAAATTCAAAGGCATTCCGGAAAAATTGGGCAAGGTTGATTCAGAAGATTTATGAGGTCGATCCCCTGATCTGTCCCAAATGCAAGGGTATCATGCGCATCATCAGCTTCATCGAAGATTCGCAGGTTATCCGGGATATTCTCACGCATCTGGGACTCTGGCTTGTCCGGTCAAGGCCGCCGCCCAAAATCCATGACCCGCCGTACATCGAATACGCCCCTTCTGATTATCTCGCTCATCCTCCACATCCGCAAACCGACGCCTACTCCGACCCTGAATATTCGTGGGACGATTACATCCAATCTTAACGCATTATGATTTTTTAATAATCAGTCAATGCGTGATGGAGAGGCTTATCTGAATTCCGGTGAAATTGGTCTTCCCGGCGGCTGAACAGAACAAAAGGTGTGCAGATTTTTCAATAGATCGAATATTGCCAAATACCTTCAGCGGGGTCACCAGCGCCGAATCCCATATCTTGTGCCCTAAATCTCCTTGACACACAAGACCGCGCTTAATATACTGCGCCCAACGAAAAGGAAGTTCTTATCAATATCAATAAAACCAGCATCAAAAAAATATGTAAATAATGGTACAGTTTGTCTGAAACAGACGC
>MTKZ01009243.1_pt1 | contig 14039 bp, 22 predicted proteins | sample 1042781 | NCBI WGS metagenome assembly MTKZ01 (sample SAMN06212207, study PRJNA360539) | anaerobic digester metagenome | biome: Wastewater treatment plant; material: sludge; isolation source: anaerobic digester fed with sludge from wastewater treatment plant | place: Denmark: WWTP Viborg ...
CTTTTATTCGTCAAAACCAATGTTTTAGGTACCTATGTTCTTTTAAATGCAGCCAAAAAATATCAAAAACGTTTTCATCATGTTTCCACCGATGAGGTTTTTGGTTCCATTCCTTTTGGAAGTGAAGCCCAATTTAATGAAAATACCTCCTATGATCCCAGTTCTCCCTATTCCGCCTCCAAAGCATCCTCTGATCATTTTGTCCGCTCTTTTTACAAAACCTTTAATCTACCTATCACTATTAGCAACTGTTCAAACAATTACGGCCCCTACCAGCATCCCGAAAAAATGATTCCTCGTACCATCACTAACCTATTAGCTGATGAAAAAATTAAAATTTATGGAAAGGGTGAAAATATCCGCGATTGGCTTTACGTTACTGATCACTGTCGGGCAATTGAAGCTATTATTTTACGAGGTAAAATAGGAGAAACCTATTGTATCGGCGGATTAAAAAAAGGGACTAGTAATTTGGAGTTAGTCAAAAAAATTATTAACCTAATGGGTAAAGATGAATCTTATATTGAATACGTTCCCGATAGGCCAGCTCATGATAATTATGCCGTAAATTGGGATAAAATAAATCAACAATTAGGGTGGGAGCCAGAATATAATTTAGACTCTGGTCTTCAAGCTACAATCGACTGGTACACCCAAAACCAAACTTGGTATGAAGCCAGCAAAGCCGAAGCCGAAGTTTTTTATAAAAAATTAGCCGACTATAAAAATATTCACAATGCCATATAAATTTATTCAAGAAACCGAATTAAAAGGACTTTTCCGCCTTCAACCCCAAATTTTTGGTGATGCCCGTGGTTGGTATTCTCCAAGCCTCGAAGTCTCTGAATTTGAAGCCGCCACAGGAATAAAATTCAGGCTTACTCAGGTAGCTTCTTCTTTCAATGCCCGAAGAGGAATTTTCCGCGGTCTCCACTTTCAAAAACCTGAAACCCAGGGGAAAATAGTCATGGCTACCAGTGGTTCAGTGCTTGATATCGGTCTGGATATCCGCCAGAATTCTCCCACCTTCGGGCAACATATTTCCGAAATTCTCAGTGCTGAAAAACAAAATCAACTTTGGTTGCCTCCCGGCTTTGCTCATGGTTATTTAGCCTTAGAGGACAACACTTGTTTTACATATTATGTAACCGACGGAGTTTATTCACCCAAAAGTGAAAAAGGGGTAAACCCTTTTGACCCTGCCCTTAATATAGATCTACCTTTTAGTCGAAATGAAATTAAATTTAGTGATAAAGATTTAGTTTTGCCAAATTTAATCGATATTCCAAAAGAGGATTTATTATGAATAAAGAGATCTTAGGTACCGGTTTGGATGGATTGGTTGGTTCTCGGGTGGTCGAGTTAAATCCTCAATATGAATTTATTAACCTGATCTATCCCCAGGCAGATATTACCAAAATAGAAACTTTAGAGACTTTTTTTCAAAATAGTACTGCTGATACACTTATTCATTTTGCTGCCTTCACCGATACTAAAGCTGCCTGGGAACAAAAATTTGATACAAATAGTCCCTGTTTTAAGGTTAATGTTGAAGGCACAAAAAACGTTGCCCAATTATGTAAAAAGTACAATAAACATTTAATTCATATTTCTACCGACTATGTTTTTAATGGTCAAAAAAATGTCCCTTATAATGAAAATGACCTTCCGAATGCCATGGAATGGTATGGCCAAACCAAAGCTATGGCTGAAAAAATTGCCCTTGATGCTGGGGCTACTGTTGTCAGAATAAGTTTTCCCTATCGCAAAGAATTTCCTTTAAAAGTCGATTTTATTAGAGGTTACATTAATAAACTGCAAAGTAGTGAACCACTAAATCTTTTTACAGATCAAACCATTACCCCTACCTTTATAGATGATATTGCCCATGGCTTAGATATTATCATTCAGCAAAAACCAGCAGGAATTTTTCATCTTGTTGGCTCTAGTTCACATTCACCCTATGAGATAGCTCAGGAGGTTGCCAGAATTTTCAATCTTGATTCTTCTCTGATCCACCCTTCTTCTTTAGAAAAATATCTAATCGACAACCCCACTGCCCGTCCTTTTGGCAAAAATCAGTCCCTCAGTAATCAAAAAATTAAAGATGAACTTGGTATTTCCATGCGCACTCTAACCAACGGTTTAGAGGCAATCAAATAAATCAGCTGTTTTTTCTGCTTCTCTGACTGCATAATTTACCCCCCTATCTTCCGGATAAATTTTTGCAAAGTTNNTCTTTTCAATTTTTCTTTTATCAAATTTGGGGAAGATTTTACTTAAATAATCAAAAAATTCTTTATATATTTTTTGATTATTTTCCTCAAAATACCGGTGTTTTTGAGATAAATATGTACCTAAATAATAAATATGCCGACCCTTATATCTTTTTGTCCCTACTAGATTTGTATGTTCAATAAATGCCAAAAAAGGGGAGTTGGCATCATTAATATTATGCCAGTAATAAGGGCTTAATTTTTGTTTTGAGCTAAACACTACCGTCATTGCCCCTAAGTAATCGACATTCTTTAATTCTTCACTGGTAATAACAAAATCATATTTATTGGTTTTAAGATTGGTAATTGAAGATTGAAGATTGATAATTGAAGATTGAAGATTGATTTTTCCCCCCAATTTCAAAACCCTACGTTCCAATTCATCAATAATTGACTGAAATCCCCCTTCAACATAACCAAGATATTCTTTTCCGTTTGTACTTGAATTAGCTCTAGTATGTATTCTTGCCCACATCCACGCCATTGAAATATCACGATATCTATCACTAAATTTACCTTTTAAAAGTGGCTCCCAAACTACTTCATAAGCTCTTTTGCCACACCATTTTTCAATCCACTGATACGCCAAAACATCTTCGAATTTTTGCCAATTATTTTCTTTTTCCAAATATATTTTCATCAAGCCGAGCCGTAATTTATCAATTAAATTCAACGGTTTAAATTTCAGTAAATCAATCGCTCCCGAAAATGGATATACTTTTTTGTCGTAATAAAGGGCGGTTTTACTTTCATGCCATTTTAATTTTTTACCCAAACCTAATTCCTCTATTAAATCGATAATATATTTATCAGTTTTAAAAATATGGTGATAAGCTTTTTCTAGATTAGTACCATAAACTGAAAATCCCCCCATAAGTCCACCCAAATTATCATTTTTTTCCACAACGGTCACTTCATAGCCCTTTTGCAATAGTCGATAAGCAACTGTCATACCGCCAATTCCACCACCAACCACTAATATTTTTCTCTTCATTTATGCTATGATACTATGTTTAAAATCAATAAACTAATTACTAATTACTATCCACTATTAACTAATAATCTAGTTATTTAAAAGAATGGCTGAAGCTATACAAGTCACCAAAAATAGGATTGTCCCTATGGACAAGGTTAGAAATATCGGTATTATTGCCCATATTGATGGCGGTAAAACCACTACTACTGAACGTCTTTTGTTTTATACTGGAAATATCCACAAAATTGGTTCAGTTGATGCTGGTACAACCACTACCGATTCCATGGTTCAGGAAAGGGAAAGAGGTATCACCATTCAATCTGCCTGTGTCACCACTTTTTGGAAAGATTATCGAATAAATATTATTGACACTCCCGGACATGTTGATTTTACCGCTGAAGTTGAACGATCCCTTCGTGTTCTTGATGGGGCCATTATGATTTTTGACGGTAATGCTGGTGTCCAAGCTCAATCTGAAACCGTTTGGCATCAGGCTGATAAATATCAAGTCCCGCGCTTAGCCTATGTCAATAAAATGGACAAAATTGGTGCTTCATTTTCCAATACTCTTGATTCCATTAAACAAAAATTACATGCACCCATTGTTCCAGTGGTGATTCCTATTGGTGCTGAGCATGATTTTATTGGCATTATTGACCTTATGGAAATGAAAATGATAGTTTACGATAAAGACGAAGAGGGTGTGGAATTTACCACCAAAGATGTCACTCCAGATTATTTAGAAAAGGCCACCGCTGCCCGCGCTCAAATGGTTGAAACTATTGCCGGAGAAGATGAAGCCCTGATGGAAAAGTTTTTAAACGATGAAGAAATTTCTGTCTCTGAATTAAAAGCTGTTCTCCGCAAAGCCACTATTGCTCGTAAACTTTTCCCCGTCTACTGTGGTGCATCTTGGAGAAACAAGGGGATTCACCCCATACTTGATGGTATTGTTGACTATTTACCCTCTCCTCTTGATTTGCCTCCGGTAGAAGGATTTGACATAAATAGCGGCGAACATTTGTTTAGAAAGCCGGAGAATTCTGAGCCTTTTTCAGGTTTACTTTTCAAAGTCCAATCCGATCCTCATGTTGGTACTCTTTCTTATGTTCGAATTTATTCGGGTACTATTAAAACCGGTCAAGAAGTTTATAACTCCACTAAACAAAAACCAGAAAGAATCGGTCGTTTACTCTTAATGCATGCTGACAAACGAGAAGGAATTGAAGAGGGTTTTGCTGGAGAAATTATTGCTTGTATTGGTTTAAAAGAATCAGCCACTGGCGATACACTTTGCGATAAAAACAATCCTATTTCTCTGTCTCCCATTCAATTTTCCGACCCAGTTATTTCTCTTTCCATTGAACCAGAAACTGCCGATGATCAAGAAAAAATGGGTACCGCTCTCAACCGTTTAGCTTCAGAAGATCCCACTTTCAAAGTTTCCTACAACCATGAAACTGGTCAAACTATCATTGCAGGTATGGGTGAACTCTATTTGGAAATTATTGTTGATCGTCTCAAGCGCGAATTTGGGGTCAATGTCAAAACCGGTGCCCCTCAAGTGGCATACCGAGAAACCATATCAGCTAATGCCGAAGGTGAGGGAAAATATATTCATCAATCCGGTGGACACGGGCAATATGGACACTGTAAAGTCCGCATTGAGCCAAAAAATCGTGGTGAAGGGATTGAATTTGTGAATGATATCAAAGGAGGTGTCATCCCTTCTAATTTTATTCCCGCAATTGAAAAAGGTGTCCGTGAAACTCTTCAAAAGGGGATTATCGCTGGTTATCCTTGTACTGATATTAAAATCTCTGTTTATGATGGTTCTTATCACGAAGTTGACTCTTCAGAGGCCGCCTTTAAATTAGCTGGATCTTATGCTATTAAAGATGCTTTTACTAAAGCTAATCCTATTATTCTTGAACCAATCATGAAATTTGAAGTGTCTATTCCTTCTGAATTCTTAGGTGCTGTAATCGGCGATCTTTCTTCTCGTCGTGGTCAAATTGGCGGTACCACTGAATCGTTTGGTTTTACCACTATTACGGCNNTTCCTATCTTGCCATCTTGGCCTCTTCTTGCTACAATTCTAAAGCGTTTTTCGCTATAATTAACTGTTATTAATTTTCCGCGAAAGCGGGAGTATTTTTAAAAAAACAAAAAATATGGCAGATGTCTATCAAAGAACCAAGCCTCACGTTAATGTCGGTACTATTGGTCATGTCGATCATGGTAAAACTACCTTAACTGCGGCTATTACTAAAGTCCAAGGAAATGCTAAATCATATGCAGATATCGCAAAAGGCGGTACTGTCCGTGATTCCAGCAAAATTGTTACTATTGCAATCTCTCACGTTGAGTACGAAACTGAAAAACGTCATTACGCTCACATCGACTGTCCCGGACACGCAGATTATGTCAAAAACATGATTACCGGTGCCGCTCAGATGGATGGCGCTATTTTGGTTGTTTCCGCTCCTGATGGCCCTATGCCTCAAACCCGTGAACACGTTTTGCTCGCCAAACAAGTTAATGTACCCGCCATTGTCGTCTTCCTCAATAAAGTTGATTTAGTCTCTGATCCTGAATTCCTTGACCTTGTTGAAATGGAAATCCGCGATCTTTTGACTAAATATGGTTATCCCGGCGATACCACTCCCATTATTCGCGGCTCCGCCCTTAAAGCTCTTAATGGTGAAGCTGATGGCGTCGAATCTATCAAAAAATTGATGGAAGCTCTCGATACCTTCATTCCCGAACCTGTCCGCGATCTAGACAAACCATTTTTAATGCCTATTGAAGATGTTTTCTCTATCAAAGGTCGTGGCACTGTAGCCACCGGTAGAATTGAACGAGGTGTTGTTAAAATCAACGATGAAGTTGAAATTGTTGGTTTACGTGATACCAAAAAAGTCGTTGTTACTGGAGTAGAGATGTTCCACAAACAACTTGATCAAGGTCAGGCAGGTGACAACGTCGGTTTACTTCTCCGGGGGGTTGAAAAAGACGATATCGAACGCGGCCAAACCTTGGCCAAACCCGGTACCATTACTCCCCACACTGAATTCAAAGCTGAAGTTGTTCTTCTCAAAAAAGAAGAGGGTGGTCGTCATACCCCTATTTTTGCTGGATATCGTCCCCAGGTTTTCATCGGAGTTGCCGATGTTACAGGTGAAGTTATTCTTCCCGAAGGTGTAGAAATGGTCATGCCCGGCGACAATGCCACCGTTACTATTAAATTAATTAAGCCAGTAGCTATGGAAAAAGGTTTCCGTTTTGCTATTCGTGAAGGCGGTTTGACCGTTGGCGCTGGTGCTATTACCGAAGTAATCAAATAAATAAATGAAAGGTAATCGTATTCGTATTAGACTTAAATCTTTTGACCACCGTCTCATCGATGAGGCGGCGGTCAAGATTGTTGAAGCCGCTGTTACTGCGGGTGCTTCAGTTCAAGGTCCGATTCCTTTACCTACTTCTCGTAAACTAATTGTCGTTTTAACCAGTCCTCATACTGATAAAAATGCCCGTGATCATTACGAAGTTTTAACCCACAAACGTTTAATTGATATTTTTTCAACCAATTTGCGTACTGTCGACAGTCTCCAACATTTGGATCTTCCCTCTGGCGTCGAGGTCGAGCTTAAAATGTAATTTACACCTATGATAACCGGATTTTTAGCTCAAAAAAAGAAAATGACCAGTATCTTTTCTCCCGAGGGTAAACAGATTGCTGTCACCATTTTAGAAGCCAAACCTGTAAATGTTAGCTACTTAAGAAATAAAGAAAAAGACGGTTATGATGCCATTCAAATCAAAACTTCTTCTGGGAAATTAAAAGAATTCAAAAATAACGGGGAAAATACACCTGAACTTAAAACCGAAATAAAACTAGACACTGTTTTCGCCGACGGTGACAAAATTTCTGCCACTGGTGTTAGTAAGGGTCGCGGTTTCGCAGGTGTCATCAAGCGTCATAATTTCCATCGTCAACCTGTTACCGGTGGTCAATCCGATCGTGTTCGAGCCCCCGGTTCTATTGGTGCTCAGACCCCTGGAAAAGTAGTCAAAGGTAAAAAAATGCCTGGACATTATGGAAATAAATCTATCACTATTTCAAATCTTAAAGTTTCCAAAATTGATGCTGAAAAAAATCTATTATATGTTTCCGGATCAATACCCGGACACTTTAATTCATGGGTATTAATCAAAAAAATCTGATATGAAAGCTAATCTTTATAATTTAAAAGGAGAACTTGTTAAAGAAGTAACCTTACCCAAAGACATCTTTGAAGCCAAAATCAACGATACTTTAATCTCCCAAGCCATCAGGGTTTATCAAAACAACCAACGTAAAGCTCATGCCGTGGTCAAGCATCGCGGTGAAATTGCCGGTACTACCAAAAAAATGTATGCCCAAAAGGGCACCGGAAATGCTCGTCACAGTACGGCTAAAGCTCCTCAATTTGTGGGAGGTGGTTCAGCCCATGGTCCTCGAGGCAATCAATTTCCTAAAATGAAAATGTCTCAAAGACTTCGTCAGTCAGCTCTTAATTCTCTTTTGTCTAAGTTTGCCAAAAATAAGGCTATTATTTTAGTCGATAAAATATCCACCATAGAACCAAAAACGAAAACTGCTCTTAACTTCATTTCTAAACTGGAAAAAGACAATCAGTCCTTGGCCTCTGCCAAAAAATTTGCTATCATAACCAGCCGTTCTCACAAATCGGTTAAAAGGGCTTTTGGCAACCTAAAGCGGGTTAATCTCCTTTCGGTCAAATCTCTCAACAGTTACCTTTTAGCCAACAATAAATATTTAATTCTTACCGAAGCTTCGGTAAAAAAACTTAGAAAATAATATGTTAATCAAACGCCCTTTAGTCACTGAAAAGTCAATTGCCAATCAAAATGTTGGTAAATATTCTTTTGTGGTCGATAAAAGAGCTACTAAATTTCAACTTGCCTCTGAGTTTGAAAAATTATTTGCCATTAAACCACTTGCGGTCAATATTTTTAACACCAAAGGTAAGGTCAAATCTAATTGGAAAACCCGGAAACCTATTTTCAAATCTGATTTAAAAAAAGCTATTATTACCGTTAAAAAAGATCAAAAAATTGATCTTTTAACTTTAAAAAATGAAAAGTAAATTGCTTAAAATTAAAAAGAAACACTCGGGACGGGATTCTCAAGGTCATGTTTCAGTTCGTCACCATGGTGGTGGTCACAAACGTTTCCTTCGTCTTATTGATTTTAAAAGAAATAAATTAGACATTAAAGCCAAGGTAATTGCTATCGAATACGATCCAAATCGTACCGCCAACATTGCCTTTTTATCATATCAAGATGGAAGCAAAAGCTATATTTTGGCCCCCTCCGGTCTCAAAGAAAAAGATATTGTCGTCTATTCAGAGCATGCCCCTGTTAAAGAAGGCAATAAATTACCTTTAAAAAATATTCCTGTTGGTGTTCCTATTCACGCTCTTGAATTTCAACCGGGTCGAGGTGCTCAACTTATAAAATCTGCCGGTTCTGCCGCTTTTGTCGAATCAATCGATGCCGATAAGGCTACAGTAAAATTACCCAGTGGTGAACTTCGTATTTTTCCCGCCAACGCTTGTGCTACCATTGGTCAAGTCGGAAATAGTGATCATTCTAATATAAAATTGAAAAAAGCCGGAGACTCCCGTCATCGCGGTATTCGTCCCACTGTTCGGGGTGTAGCCCAAAACCCACGTTCTCATGCTCATGGTGGTGGAGAGGGTCGCTCCTCAATCGGTATGAATCCAAAAACCCCCTGGGGTAAGGTTGCTATGGGTAAGAAAACTCGTAAGGCCAAAAAAGCCTCTAACCGTTTAATTGTTAAACGACGTAAATAATATGGCTAGATCTTCGAAAAAAGGTCCTTATATTGACCAAAACATAATTAAAAAACTTGCTAAAAACAAAGGTGGCGAGGTAATTAAAACCTATGCTCGGGGAAGCCAAATCTCTCCCGATTTTATCGGTCATCGCTTTGCCGTTCACAATGGTCGTCGATTTATAGAAATATATGTTACCGAAGACATGGTTGGACACCGTTTTGGCGAATTCGCCTTTACTCGAACCTTCAAAGGTCACGGTCGTGTTGTTAAACGTGTTATTGAAAAGACCTAAAATATGGCTAAAACTATCAAAAAAACCACTACTCCAGTTGCGAAAAATAAAATTCCTGAAGTTAAAATTCCTGAAACTAAAATTCCCGAAACTAAAACCTGTGTTTATCGCAACAATAATCTCAAAATTTCTCCGCGAAAACTATTGCTTTTAACCAATTCTATCAAGAAATTACCACCTCAAGAGGTACTCGTCAAATTATCTTTTACCAATACCAATGCTGCCAGAATTTTGACCAAAGCTATTAAAACTGTTGTATCTTCGGCTAAAAACAATTATAATCTCACCGAAAGCAGCTTAAAGTTTGACAGTATTATCGTCGGAGAAGGTCAAAAGATTAAGCGCATGGATAAATCTCACGGTTCTCGTTTTGCCCGTGGTGTTATTATCAAACGTCACAGTCGTTTAGTCATTACTTTGAAGGGCCAGACGGCATAAATTTATGGGACAAAAAATTAATCCTATTTCATTCAGACTCAAAACTCATCCTGATTCCACACAGTGGTCTTCTTCTTGGTTTGCCAATCAAAAAAATTATAAAAACATCCTATTAGAAGATTACAAAATCAGACAAAACCTTCAAAAAAGGCTTGCTTCTGCGGGAATTGTAGCTATTCGAATCGAACGTTCTGCTAAAAAATTAAAACTCATTTTGATTGTTTCTCGCCCCGGTTTAGTTATCGGTCGTGGCGGTAAAGAATTAGAAAATATCAAAAATGAAATCCAAAAAATAATCGGGAAGAAAAATAAAACCAATATTGATATTCAAGTTGAAGAATTTAAAAATGCTGACCTTTCGGCAAAATTAATTGCTGAAAAAATTTCTTTTCAATTAGCCAAGCGTATGCCATATCGCCGAGTTGTTCTCAATGCCATGGAAAAGGCCACAACTGCAGGTGTTAAAGGTATAAAAGTAGTTCTCTCTGGACGTATAAACGGTGCTGAAATTAGCCGTCAGGAAAAATTTCACCAAGGCCAAGTTCCTCTATCAACCATCAAAGCAAATATTGATTATGCTGAAATACCCTGTCTCACCAGATCAGGATATATTGGCGTTAAAGTTTACCTATGTTTAGCATAAAATAAAACTATGTTACAACCTTCACGAACCAAATATCGTAAACAATTCCGGGGTCGGATGAGAGGCAATTCCAAAGGGAATTTAGTGGCCTTTGGTGATTATGGTCTCAAAGCCATGGCTTGTGGATGGATTACTGCCAACCAAATTGAATCTGCTCGCCGAGCTATTGCTCATGCCACCAAAAGAAACGGACGTATCTGGATTCGTATTTTTCCCGATAAACCTTTTACTCAAAAAGGTGCAGGAGCTCCCCTTGGAGCCGGCAAGGGTGATGTCAAAGGCTATGTTTCTGTGATTCGCCCTGGACGAATTCTTTTTGAAGTTGCCGGTATTTCTGAGGCTGGATCACGCGAGGCTCTCAAATTAGCTGCTGCTAAATTACCCATTGTTACTCGTGTTGTTAAACGTCAATGAAAAAAACTGATAAAATAGCCTACCAACAAAAAAGTAAACCAGAACTCATAAAAGCTCTGGCAGACTTAAAAAAGACTTACTTCGAATCCAAGAGTAAACAATATCTTGGCAATCAAAAAGATACCTCTGTCTTTAAAAAAATTCGTCACGAGATTGCTCTGGTGCAAACTCTTATACATCAAAATGAAAAATAAAATTGATAACATAGGTAAAATATTTACAGGCGTCGTCGCTTCTGACAAGATGACCAACACTATTGTCATCTCACTTGCCTACACTTACCGCCATCCTCTTTACCACAAAATTGTTAGAAAACACAAACGAATTTATGCCGAAAATAATCTTAATGCCAAAATTGGTGACACCGTAAAAGTAAAGGAAACTCGACCTTTATCCAAACTTAAAAGATTTACAACTTTAGAAATTCTTAAAAAATCTTCAAATTAATATGCCTCAACTTAGAACCCGACTCAAACCAGCCGACAATTGTGGAGCTAAGTCTCTCGAAGTAGTCCACATTTATGTTGGATTTCGACACAAAAAAGCCAAAATTGGTGACACCGTTTTAGCAGTAGTTAAAGAAGCTTTACCCAATTCATTGGTTAAAAAGAAAGAAAAAGTAAAAGCAGTTATTGTCCGAACTAAAAAGGAAATTGGCCGACCAGATGGTTCATATATCCGTTTTTCTGATAATGCCGCCGTTATTATCGATTCTCAAAAAAATCCTCGAGGAACTCGTATTTTCGGTCCAATTGCTCGGGAAATCAAAGATGCCGGTTTTAATAAAATCGCTTCTATGGCAAAGGAGGTCTACTAACCATGAAAATTATCAAAGGGGATAAAGTCGAAATAATTATAGGTAAAGATAAAGGTCGTAGTGGCGAGGTGTTCAAAACCTTACCTAAGTCAGGCAAAGTTTTTGTCAAGGGTCTAAATATTGTCAAAAAACACATTAAGCCATCTCAAGGCCAGAAAGGTCGACTCGTTGAAAAAGAAGCCCCTCTAGCTGTATCAAAAGTAATATTAATTTGTCCCAATTGTCAAAAGAAAACCCGAGTTGCCTATAAAATTTCCGAAAATGGTACTAAATCACGCATTTGCAAAAAATGCCAAGCATTAATTACTNNATGGCGTCCCTAGGTTTGAAAAATCCTAGTGCTTTACCTAGATTGACAAAAGTAGTAATCAATTATCGTGTCAGCGACAGTCGAGACAATCGAGAACAATTGGAAACTGCAGAAAAAGAAATTGCCGCTATCACTGGGCAAAAACCAAAATTAATTAAATCCAAAAAATCTATTGCCGCCTTTAAACTTCGACAGGGAGAAATTATGGCTTATAAAGTCACTCTCCGTGGTCAAAGGATGTATGATTTTATTCAAAAACTTTTTAATTTAGTTTTACCTCGTTTACGTGATTTTAAAGGTATGCCTCTTCATGCTTTTGATAAAGCCGGTAACTACAATCTCACTATTCATGATCAAACTTATTTTTCCGAAGTAAATCTCGACACTGTAAATAAAATCCGCTCAGTCCAAGTTACTATTGGTATCTCTGCCTCTTCAATTGAAGCCGCAAAAATGTTATTATCAACCCTAGGTTTTCCTTTTGAAAAGCCCTAATAAATATGGCTACTAACGCAAAAATAGTTCGAGAAACAAAAAAACTGAAATATGCGCACCGTTATCACAACCGTTGCCAAATTTGTGGCCGTCCTCGTTCTTACATTCGTTTATTCGGTCTTTGTCGTTTATGTTTTAGAAAATTAGCCAATGCCGGTAATCTCCCCGGAGTTAAAAAAGCTAGCTGGTAAATATATGATTACTTCACTTTCTTGCGACCTATTGATTAGAATCAAAAACGCTAGTCGCGCTAAAAAAAATACCATTACCTCTCCTTTATCCAAATATTCTCTTTCTATTCTCGAAAAACTCAAAAAACACAATTTTATTGAAGATTATTCGATAGACAAAGAGAAACGGCTTATAACTATCATTAAACCTCAAATCTTTGATCTTAAAATTTTATCTCGTCCCGGTCGTCGTCTTTATTGTTCTTCTACGTCTATCCCTTGGGGAAAAACTCCCCGCTCGTTAATCATTATCTCCACCTCCAGTGGCCTTCTTTCTCAAAAAGAAGCCGCTGCCAAAAAAGTTGGCGGCGAACTGGTTGCTGAAATTTGGTAATATGTCACGTATTGGCCGACAAAGTATCACTATTCCCGAAACCGTTCAATTAAAAATTGAAGATCGAAAATTGACCATTTCTGGTCCTAAGGACACTCTCGAATATACCTTACCTCTAAAAATTACAGCCGAATTTAAAGACAATCAATTAAAAATTTCTCGACTTTCTGAAGACAAGCAAACCCGTTCCAACCATGGTTCCGCTCGTGCCCATATTCAAAATATGGTTAAAGGTGTCCAGGAACCCTGGGTTAAAGAATTGGAAATTCGCGGTACTGGCTATAAGGCTTCCGTTAATGGCAATAAATTAACTGTCTTAGCTGGTTACATTCATCCGGTTTATATTACAGCCCCTGTTGGAATTACTATTTCTGTTGCCGAAGAGACTAAAATTACCGTTTCTGGAGCAAATAAAGAAGTTGTTGGTCAAGTTGCCAGCAATATTAGAAAAATCCGCACTCCCGAACCTTATAAAGGCAAGGGGATTCGTTATGTCAATGAGTTTATAAAGTTAAAAGCCGGTAAAACCGCCAAAGCATAATATGGCCTTCACTCGTGATACTAAAATAAGACGTCTTAGAAAAATTAGAGGCAAACTTTCCGAAAACCCCAATATTCCTCGACTTTCTGTATTTAGAAGCAATTGTCATCTCTGGGCTCAGATTATAGACGACAAACATGGCAAAACTTTAGCCTCAGCTTCCACCAAAACTACAAAAACTAAGGGTACTAAAACCGAACAAGCCTCTGCTGTCGGCCAAGCCCTCGCCAAAGCTGCTCTTGATAAAAAAGTTACCTTTGTTCGTTTTGACCGCGGTCTTTATCGTTATCATGGCCGTGTCAAAGCATTAGCCCAAGCTGCTCGCAAAGCTGGCTTAAAATTCTAATTATGATGGATACTCCAAAAGAAGAAAAAATTGTTTCTGAATTTACCGACAAAGTTGTC
>MTKZ01009531.1_pt1 | contig 14034 bp, 11 predicted proteins | sample 1042781 | NCBI WGS metagenome assembly MTKZ01 (sample SAMN06212207, study PRJNA360539) | anaerobic digester metagenome | biome: Wastewater treatment plant; material: sludge; isolation source: anaerobic digester fed with sludge from wastewater treatment plant | place: Denmark: WWTP Viborg ...
CTTTCATCGCCCACGAATATCTGAACCTCGGCATCAAGATGGACCCCCGTATCGCCCCGAAATTCACGGGCGCCATTCCGTCGCCCCGTACCCTGGAAGCGTATGAAAACTCCCTGAAGGAGGCGGGACTGGACCGCGCCTGGGGCGACGCCTGTCTCGATGCCGCCCACGCGCTGCAGGGATATTACCAGAAGCGGGGCATTGAGCGGGCGCGGCTGGACCCGGCCTGCGACGGCTATTCCTACTGGACCATCGTGGATGTGATGGTGGAACAGGCGGGCACCTATACGGGCCAGGGCTTCCTGAACGCCTTCTGGGAAGAGAAGCGGGGGGGATTGACCCTGGATCAGTTCCGCCGCTTCAATGGCCCAACCGCCCTGCTGGCCACCATCACCCCGGACAGCGCCATCGCCGTGTCCGGGGACACCTGCACGGCCGCCCTGTGGATATCGCACTTCATCGGCGAATCTTTGGAAGAAGCGCGCATCGGCTGGCGGGTGGTCGCCGGGGAAAACGTTCTGGCGGAAGGCGCGCTGGACCCGGCCGCAGTATCTCCCGGCGACGTCAAGGAGGTAGGCACGGCCTCTTTCACGGTTCCCGACCTGGACGCGCCGGTCCATGTCGTGTTCGAAGCCCGGCTCGAGGGAACCGATATCCTGAACGCCTGGGACCTCTGGTGCTTCCCAAAACGCGCCCAAAAAGACGGCACGGCCATCGCCGTCACGGAAGACCTGTATGATGTCTTGTCGGCCAGGTATACCGGACTGATAAAAGCCAGTACGCCCGAAGCAGCCTCCGCCCAGGTCATCCTCGGCTCCTGGGATCATCCGGACTTACTGGCCGCGGTGGAACAGGGCAAGCGCGGCCTCATGATCGGCCCCGCCGAAGGCGCGCCAAATATCGAACTCGGCTGGTGGTGGCTGGGCGACCAGCTCGGCACCGCCTTTGCCAACCATCCCGCATTCGGCGACTTTCCTCATAACGGCGTGCTGAATCCCCTCTGGTTCCGCCTCATTAAAAAAGGGCTCCCCCTTCCCCTGACAAACTACGGGGAGTTCGAATACCTCGCGGTCGGCGAGGGACAGACCCAATACTTCGCGTACATCATGGAGAAAAAAAATCCCTCCGGTCCGCCGCTCCTGATGACCCACGGCGTGGACCTCCTCGCCGATACCCCTGAAGGCGCGTATCTTTTGGACGCAATGATTGCGTATATGCAAGGAAGAGATTCTTCCGCCACGCTGACACCGTAAACGGAGAAGTCACATCGCGCGATTAAACTACCGACAGGCGAGTACCCCACGGGCTGTATGATCATAAAATGCTGGAATCACAGCACATTCTATTGGATTCTTTTTGCGAAATGTTCCGGGATTCTTCCTGTGCTATAATGGGTATATAAACGTTTTCCAAAGGTCGGCGACATCGTAACGGAGAAAAGACAATGCACTTACAGCATACCATTAAAGCCGTGGTTAGTCGAGGTGATACGTCCGGGTATGTGGCGGAGTGTGTCGAAATTCCTGTGGTTACGCAAGGGGCAACCCTCGACGAGACGATAACGAATCTGCATGAAGCCATTTCCCTCCACATCGAGGATGAAGATCTGGCGGCGTTGGGGCTGGCAGCCAACCCGACCGTAATTGTCACCATGGAACTGGAGACGGTGCATGCCTAGTCTCCAGCCCATGTCCGGGCAATCTGTGATTTCCGTGTTTCAGACCCTTGGTTTTCAAGTTCATTCACAGCGCGGCAGTCATGTTACGCGGGTGCCGCAGCCCCACTTTTCAGCATAATTTCTTTTCATCTTCGTTATGCGGACACAAGTTGTCTACAAACGTTTCTCTTTTCTTATGTTGCGATTAGGGTTCTGTGTGTTGGACTAAACGGCTTCGCCGTGGAGAAAACCGTACCTGTGGTGGGGTGCCTGTTTGCATTTTTTTGCAGTCTTGGCATCCGTGACCGCGAAAGCGGGTACAGGCACCATTGCGCGATACAAGATCTCGTTGCAGCATCGTGTCATTGCCGCGCGCTGGAGCCAGTCCCCGTTTTCGCTCAGTCTGCGTTTAGTCCAACAAAGTTTCAGTTGGCATGGCATCTGAAAAAGCTTGTTCGTTTCCTGGCGTCCTGAGGTATAATGGAAGTCATTAGTGGGTTTCAATACCCGGGGATGGGTTACGTCCGGCTTGTGCCGGCATGGCAGGGATGAGACTGAAATATGGTGCGTACTAAACAAGACGTTATCACGGCGCTGGAGCAGAATCAGGCGCCATTGAGAGCGATGGGCATTAAGCGTATCGGCATTTTTGGTTCTTTTCTTTATGAGGCACAAGGTCCCGATAGCGATATAGATCTCCTTGTGGAGTTCGAGTCCGGGCGCAAGACGTTTGATGCTTTTATGGAGGCATGTAACTTTCTCGACGGGTTGCTGCAGCGCCGCATTGAACTGGTTACGGTGGATTCACTCAGCCCCTATATTGCGCCCCATATTCTCAAGGATGTCCAGTATGTCGCACTCGCCGCTTGAATACCTGCGTCATATGCGGGATGAAATTGAGTATTTGAGCGAGATGACAGTCGGTCTTGACAAAGAGCGGTTCCTGCAGGATGCGACCCTCAAACGCGCCTTTGTGCGCAGTATTGAAATTGTTGGCGAAGCATCGAAGAAAGTTCCTGTTGCGTTTAGAGCGCAATATCCTGAATTCAACTGGAAGGCGATTGCCGGCATGCGTGACCGGCTTATCCACGGCTATTTTGGCATTGACTATGATATCGTATGGGACGTGGTGGAGAATAAGGTCCCGGTGCTTCGCAAACAGATACAGGAAATACTTCAACAAGAGCGCGAGTGACGACGTCTTGGAAGTATTCCTTCAGCAGGCCCCTGAACGATCCGGCTAAACTAGCTCTTATCGGAAGGAGCCGGAAGCAGATCTATAAGGAAATCGAGGCGCCTCCGTGTCATAGACACCAGCGTAGTGAGGCATCTCGATTTTTCTGTTGGACTAGTTCTACTTCTACGTGTTCTGCCTCCCCCGCCTACCTTCAGATTTCCTGATCCCGACAGGTATTTTTAATGCTATTGCGGAATCCAGATTGGCACTTTTTGAAGTTATATTCGCATAGGACCGCAAGAAAGGGACAGACAACGAAATAGCCGATAACAGTAAAGGGCCTTGATTCTTCGTCAGTCTTGGCTATTTCGTCATCAGTCCCTTTTTGCTCCGTCTTTTTGTTTTTTTACGAGTGCCATACGCATTTCCGACTAGATCCGGAAGTCTGACCTTGGGGATATTTCCGGACCCTTACCAGAAATACCGGATACCGTCCCAGGCGACTTTGGCGATGGTGATGGGGTTCTTGGGTATGGCGTGGGGGAATAATCGTGTTGCGATGCGGAATACGGCGAAGCTGAACCCCGCTTTTTTCGCGAGGGCAAGCGGGATGGGTCCTGTAATTAAGGCGCGCGCGAAGGGCAGCAGGAACCCCGGTACCGTGCAGTAGAAGGTTCCCAAGCAGGCGATGCGCGCCTGAATCTGTTTCTCTTTGAGCGTGTAGGTGTTCAGGGGGCTCATGGCGGAGAAGCGGGTGAGGAAATCGGCATCCGGCGGCATGTACCCGTGCTCGATGGCGTAGTCGGCCAGCTCGGTGCCGCGCGAGGGACTGCACACGCTGAAGGTGGGTACGGTCAGCCCCAGGCTGCGCGTAAAGTTAAGGGAGTTCAGGTCGTCTTCGAGGGTGGTGCCCGGAATGCCGACCATGGTGTTGCCGTAGGTCTTGATGTTGTATTTCCGGGCCAGGTCAAAGGCGCGGCGCATTTCTTCGTCGGACAAGCCGCGTTTCAGGATGCCGTTGCGGATGGGCTCGGAACCGGCCTCCACCGCCATGGAGATGGAATAGCACCCGGCCGCCTTGAGCAGCTTCGCCGCTTCTTCCGTGAAGGTGTTCGGCCGCATCAGGCAGTAGAAGGGAATGCCGATGCGCTTGGGGTATTGCTCGGCAAACTCCCGCAGCCAGTCGTCCACGGTGAGTGAAAAGGTGTCGTCGAAAAAACGGATAAAGCGCACCGGCGGATAATGCGTGACGACATGTTCCACTTCCGATAGCAGGTTGTCCACGGAACGGCGGCGCAATAGAGGCCCGCATTCCTTGAACATGCGGTTGTACACATGGTTGTAGCAGAAGGTGCAGTGGTACGGGCATCCCCGGGAGGCCATGAAGGAGCGCAGGCCGGTCTGGGGGATATAGGGCACGGCGTCGTAATAAATGTCCCGGTCGGCGAAGGGCAGCCGGTCCAGTTCCTCGCTGTTGAGTTTTTCGCGGACCTGGGCGCCCGCGCCGGTCAGCCCGATATTGGGAATGCCTTCGAGGGACTCGCCCTTTTCGAGCCGTTCGAGCAAGGCGGGAAAGGCGCGCTCGCCGTCGCCCTGGCAGATGGCGTCCAATTCCAGCGTGTCCAAAATACCCGGGCTGAAAGTGGGGTGGGGGCCGCCCATGATGCGGAATACCCGCTGCCCGGAGGCTTTCAGGTAGTCTCGCAGTTTTTGGTCCGCGGGCGCGAAGGCCTCCAGCTCGCTGCCGATGACGCTATAGGCGACCACATCAGGTTTCAGCGTCTTGACCTGTTCCACCAGGTCGTGCTTTTTCAGGAGGGTAAGGCTGACCTTGTGGCCGGCCTTTTTACAGATGGAGGACAGCAGCATGACGCCGTGGGGTTCGATGGCATAGGGAATATTCAATACGAAAAGTACATGCATGAAGAAAGGATGTCCCTGATTGCGTCCGGCATCCGCCTCAGTACGGCACACGAAGACACCGGCCCATGAAGTAGATAGTACCAAATGGCGCCTGATGCTATCAATCGGTCCCGCCGGGCCTAAATCCGCCCGCAAGGAATGACGAGGATCGTAGAAGCGGCATCCTGCCGCTTCCATTTCAGGCCGGGCAGGCGTTTTGATTGCGCCGGAACAACCCCCTATTATATACGCAATGAACCACTGCGAAAACCATAGCGGTCCCGCCGACCCTTCTCCGCAGCACCCTGTTCAGGCGCCCTTCCTGACTTCGGGGCGCGCAGGGATTCTTCTGGCTTTGATACTGCTGGCGGGACTGGCGGTTCGTCTGTCTTACCTGTATGAACTGCAGGAGCACCCCGATTTTCAGATCCCTATGTATTTCCAGGTGGACATGGGGTTCATAGACAATTCCGCCCTGGACCATGCCCAAAACGCGCGGGCCTTGTTGCATCTGCCGCCGATTGAACCGCAGTTCGAACGCAACATCGTTTGGCGGCACAACCCGGGCAACCCGCAGCTCCGTCCGCCCCTTTATACCTTTTTTCTGTCCGCCCTCTATTTTATCCTGGGCGATTCCCAGTTCGGCGTGCGGCTGGCGCAGATGTTGCTGGGGTTGGGCAGCGTGCTACTCGCCTATTTCCTGGGCGCGAAGATCTACAGCCGGGGGGCGGGCCTGCTGATGGCGGGGTTCATGGCGTTTTACTGGCCCTTTATTATTTATGAAGCCAACCTGCACGAGCCCGTGATGGTGATATTCTGTTCGTTGCTGTTTCTGAATGCCGCGCTCTGGTGGCTGCGCCGTCCGGGCCGGGGCCGGGCCCTTGGCATGGGTCTCGCCTGCGGGTTTTACACCATCGCCTCGGCCGCCGTCATCCTGTTCCTGCCCGTGCTGCTGTGCTGGTCGGTCTGGGTGCTCCGAAACAAGGCGGGGCAAGCGGGTGCAGGCCCGGCCGACCTGCGGCGTCCGTACTGGCTGAGCGTCCTGCGCCAGGCCGCGATCATTTTGATGGCCTTTTTCATCCCCATTTTACCGGTGACCCTCCTGAACTATTGCGAATCCGGCCGCTTCGTGCTCAACAGTTTCGGCCAGGGCATTACCCTCTATATCGGCAACCAGCCTGAGTCTCAGGGTTACCTGCATGGCGCGGATGAATTGCTCGACGTTTACTTGGGTGAAGAATATCAGGCGTTGCGGGTGGATGAAAAAGTGGCGCGCATTGACGACTGGTGGCGTTGGGCAGCCCTGGCGCGCCAGGCGGTGCGGGATCAGATCCTTGAACATCCGGGATGGTTCCTGAAATTGTGCCTGAAACGGGCGGCCCTCTTCTGGACGCCTCGCGAGATTTCGCAAAACATCACCGAATACGCCGACCGACTCTTCTCGCGCACCCTCTACCGCATCCCAGGCAATTTCGCGGTCATCTTCGCCCTGTTCATCGTTGGACTGATAGACTATCTCCTTGTTGGCTTGATCTATGTGCTGCGTGGCGACAGAAACCCAAATACGAACGGCAGGAAGGAGAACCGGCTGAACCGCGCGGGGTATGCCCTTGTTCTCCTTCTGATTCTGGTGTGGTATGCGCCCTTCCCGTTCCTTTGGATTTCGGCCCATTTCCGGGCGCCCATTCTTCCGGCCGTCGCTGCCTTCGCTGTCCTGGCCTGCTGCAGAATCCGCTACTATTTCAAGACGCGCCGATGGGGACCTGCGATTATGGGCGCCGCCGTGGCCATACAGATTGCCGTGGTGCTCTATTTGATGCCTGTGTCCTATGACGACGATATTCAGACGTGGCTGTATTTCCGCACCCAGCACTATGCAAAACACAAGGAACCCGAAAAGGAGCTGGCTGTCGCCGAACGGGTCATGGAACGCGCGCCGGACCATTTGTTTGCCCGGCGTATCTATGCGCAGGCGCTGCTCGATGCGGGAAGAAAAGAGGAAGCCTTGGCGGCTCACGAGCAACTGCTGCCCGACCTGAAAGAGAACGCGCCGGCCGCCGACGCCGCCGAAGTTATCGGGTTGCTGCAACGGGAGTTCGGCAACAATTCCGCCGCCCGGGAGGCGTTCCTGCAGACGCTTCAACACGAACCCAATCGGCCCGTCGCCCTGCACGGACTCGGCAACATCGCCTTTGAAAACGGGAACCATCAGGAAGCGGTGCGATATCTGGAGCACGCCCTGCAAGTGGAACCCACGAACTCCAATACCTGGTTTCTGCTCGGCATGGCCCGCGCCGCCGCCGGCGATGTTACCCGCGCCGAAGACGCCTACCGCGAAGGGATGCGGGTAGGCCCCGAAGACGTATGGCCCGCCATCGGCCTGGCCAATCTGCTTGCCGAGGCAGGAAGAAGGGACGAAGCCTGCGCCCTGTACGATCATGCCCTCAGCCTAGACCCCAAAAACGCCCAGGCCCGGCAAGGCCGCGAAGAACACTGCACCAAGCCCCCGCCTCCAGCCCCGCCAAACTAATTATTCCACTTCACCGTATGATGTCTGACGGTGTCCGGTGCTGTCCGACAACGTCCGACACGGTCCGATAAAACTCTCGCCTGCCGCGCCTTCTCAGCAATACATTTTTTGACTGCAACGGTATTTTCTGCTAGACTAGAATTCCCCACTGAGCGGGACTAACTCAGTTGGTAGAGTGCCAGCTTCCCAAGCTGGATGTCGCGGGTTCGAACCCCGTGTCCCGCTCCATCTTTTTCCCCTGTAAACCCGCGTTATTATTGACGTTTCCGCATGTCACGATACTTCCGCCTGACGCGTTCGTGTTGCCGGATAATGACGTACATTTGCATAGGTTGCCCGTCGGAAGTGCAACATTTAGTGCAACGGGTAATTCGCCCGGCCGTGATGTCAAATCGGGCAACCGTTTTACCGCGTCCGCCTTGTGTTCCAATTCATAATGCGTATAAAACCGCGTCGTCAAATTGATGTCGGAATGCCGGGCCAATTCCTTTGCCGCTTGTGGGGTAACCCCGCTATGCGCCAGCCACGAAATATAACTGTGTCTTGTGCAATGAACATCCAGCGTGCGTTTCTTGTCATCAATTTTGGGAATACCGGCAAACCGCAAATCAGCATCCAGGACGGGTTTCAACTGTTTCGGCAACTGGAATAGGGGAGCATCCATCACCTCGTTGATGGGAACTGTTCTGGAGCCATCTGTAAGCCGTCGAATGCGTTCACCGATGTATGTCGCCAGGTCCTGCGCCAAATCGCTCTGGAGAACGATTTCAGCCCCCTGCCGGTTCTTTTCATCAGCCGCCGCCAGCGTGATGTAGGGAGGGTCACTGTCGAGGCTGCATTGCCCGATAGTGACAGATTTCAATTCCTTATATCGAAGCCCCGACCCGAATAAAACGCGATAGGCCATCGCCCGCGTGATACCCAGCCATTGCAGGGCGTCCCGGGTCGCCGGGGATAATTTCGCATTACCTCCCCGGTTCGTCTGCCGTTCCTTAACTGGCCTGTGCAAAGCCGCATCAATCAGCCTTGCCGCTTCCATCGGTGTGAACGCGCGACGGACCCGCCTTGCATCCAATTTTTCTGATCTACGTTCCATGCCGACAAATGGATTTACCATAAGCCGTTTTTGCTTTATTGCCCAATTACCAAAGGCGATACACGCCGCGATGTGCGCGTTATGCGTGCGATGCCCCATGCCCTGAAGGTTCACGGCGTCGCGCAACCATGCTTCAATCCTGGACGCCTTCACATCCGCAAATTTTCTGAAGCCGCACCCCTCGAAAATATTTCGCAAGTGATAGCACCGCGTTCCAATGGTGTCTTTATGGAGGCCACGCGCGTCCATGTGCGCCTTGAAGTCTGCCATATGTCTCGATAGGGGGACGTTCGCCCAGGCCAACGATTCAGCCTCGGATTCGGTTAAAAGCCCCGATAGTATTTTCTCTGTGTGTGCCTGCAATCGTGCTGCCGCCCGTGCCGCCAGTTCCTTGTCCGTGCATTTCGTATTGCATTCAGCAACAAGGCCGCGGGCGTCGCGATATCGGCAGTACCAGGTGCGCGATGCCTGCTGGTACCGGGTTGCATGCTCATCCTTTATCCTCGCCCTGCGTTTTTTGTCACCTGACATCCATTCCGCAAACCACTCATCACCGCGCCGAAGCACCTTTGCACCTGCCGGCAATGGGCGTGTTGAAATTTTTTTGAAAAGTGTTGCCATGGGACTCAAAACTCCTTTTGTTTATGCTTCTTGGGTGTGAGTTCCAACCCGAAGAAGTCAACCAAAACATCCACCGCTTCTAAAGAGAGCATAATTTCCCCTTTTACAAAGCGCCCGATACAACGCCTGTCAACACCGGATTGCTTTGACAATTCGCGATGTGACAGTCCGCACGCTGTTATTTGCTGTTTAAGAATATCTGATACTTTCATGGGTAATAGTTTACCATAACCGACCGGGCTTGTCAAGATAGACTTCCGATACACTAGCCATTAAACTGTTAGACATCTAACATTACTCTGTGTGTCCCCACCTTGCGTATAGGCGTATACAGGCAATATGGGGAGGTTCAGGCGGATTTCTGACACGTTTTGACCCTCATTTATGCTTAACGCGACTTCTAATTTCTACCAAAAACTGTCTCATTCGGGCGACATCTTCCTGCATTCGCTTTTCTCGCGGCGAAGGGGAATATTCCCGGAGACGCTCGATACGAATCTGAACGATCAAATCGGATAATTTCTTGAGAATGTTGGCCCGTTCCTGACGCGCCGCATCGGAACAGCGCAGTTTTTTAACCGTCCGCTCACAAACGCCGATGTGCTGTGCAATCTCACTCACGGGCATACCGCCAATCGCCAGGATTTCGCACAAACGTGCTTTGTCTGTCGTGTTTTGTCTCATAACCTAACTCCTGTTGTCATTTTCCCCGGGCCGATAAAATCATCGAAGTCAGGTACTGGTGGCAGGTCCGGACCGTTTCCCAGTATCCTCTCTGGCAGGAATTCCACGGCGAACCTTTCCCGCCATGGCTGCGACACTTGCACTATGGTATTCATCTTTCCACCTCCTTTTTCTGTTGTCTCCCGTTCAAGCTTACCCACCAGATCCCCCCAGCCTGTTTTGATTGTTTCCCCAGCCTCCCGGTGCACGTGTAACTTACCAGTGGGGCAAAGCTTTGCCCCCTGTGTAGGTGTACGTGCACATGCACAGGTGTTCCCCCCACCAGCCTCCTATAGTAGGGGGGGGTGGGGGGGGGCTCGGGGTGCGCCTATCTGAACGGTATTTCTTCGTCATCGTCATACGTGTTGTTCCCACTATTTACGGTGGTTAGAATATAGACTTTTCGACCTTTTTCTGTAATAGTTTCCTGTACTTTAAGGTAGCCGTTTTCCACGGCCATGGTTGCGGCATCGTGCACGGCGGCGGGTGACGCGCCCATCTCGGTAATCAGTTCGCGGGCGGTGCCTGCCCGGTTTGCGATGGCGTTCAGGTTCACGTGCACCTCGGGGTGTTCCTCAATCCAGTTTTTCACCCGGTACATCAGGGCGCTGGCTCGGGCGGCCAGGTCTGCTTGGGTCAGTTCGCGCACGGGTCCGGCGTCTTCGCGTATCATGGGTATATCAAAGTGCCGGCGCCCGTAACTGTTTTTGGATACGGCCATGAACAGGGGCGCCTTTTCTGATTCCTGCGCCAGTTGTAGCTGCCATCGTGCGGCGGCGGGAAGTGCGGCCCCGCCCCGAGCGGCGTGGTGGTGCTGGCTGCCGTGTCCGATCTTGTTCGTATGGTGCGTGAGGAGGGTGGTGCAGCATTCCTGCTTGGCGCGTGCGCGTAGTTGCACGGCCACCTGGTTCATGGCTGCGTTGTCGTTTTCGTTCTGTAGCACGGCGCACGCGGCCAGAGGGTCGATTATCAGCAGGTCGGTGTGTGACTTGCCCACGAATTGCCAGAGCGCTTCCAGGTACGCTGTTGGTTCGGGCAGGCGCCCGGGCAATTGCTCAAACATGGGCATCAGTTCGTCATCTGCTTTAATGACAAGACGCCCATCTTCCTCGGCCTCCCACCATTCGCGCGGGTCGATGCCGGCGAGCTTGCAGATTTGATCCAGGCGCCATTCCAGGGCGGGCCCCGGGTCTTCGTAGCAGCAGTACGCGACACGCAGGGGCGGCCCGCTATGGTGGATGGTGGAGATGTTTATTTTTTTGCCCAGGGCGCACGATAAGATCAGGTCCAGAGATACCCACCCTTTCCCGATCGTGTCCTCGCCTACTATCAGCCCGAACCCGCCGGGCAGTGGTCCGTTAATAAACAGGGGTGGTGGCATGGGTCCGCTCCCGTGAATCTTGGTGGGGGTGAATGTCACCTTGGGCCCTTCGCGTTGTTCCATCCACGCCTCCCAATCTTCGTCGCCGGCCATGGTGCACACAAGGCGCTGCTGTTTGTCGCCGCGCAGCACGCCGGCCAAGCGGGACATACGGCTCGGGTTCCGGTTCTGCCTGTCCACCTTCAGCCCTATGGCCTCGGCGGCCTGATACAAGTATTCCACCCGCTCATCGTATTCGGCCTTATCCGCGGCGTCCACACGGACAAGTCCATGGATAGACTTACCCCCACTTTCGACAAGGGCGCTATAAGGCGCGTTCAACTTGCGTATGAGCTTTAATTGCTCCTCCGTGTCCTGCTCATCGGATTCCAGAAGGGCGTGGCGAAACCGGGTAACGTCCCGGTCACCCTCTCCGGTGCACGGATTGACTCTCACCCATGCGCCGGCATCGCGAACGTGCTTCCCGATTACACTCTCGATGGTGGCCCCCGGCCGCATGAGTCCCTGCAGCAGGTCGGTGACGGTGTGCGTCCGGCCGGGCGGCTGTGGTTTCCATTTCTCTTTTTCTTTGTCCCACGTGGCCCTGGTAACGATAATCACGGATTCCAACGGCTCAAACATGGCAGCCAGGTAACGCCGCAGTTGTTCGGTGTCGCCGGTGGCCTCCGCTATGGGGGGTTCCTGGGCGGGTTTCTCAAATTGCGATAGAAACGGCTTCAGGTCCACTCCCGGCGCATAGGGGGGCATGGTCCAGCGGGTGTGTGTGGCCCCCGCCGTGCTGGCTTCCCATCCTGCTTGCTTTGCGTAGTGGACCACGGTTGCGCCGGTGATGCCCGTGCCGTTGAATCCGCGCCACAGGCGATCACATTCCCCCGGGTGATACCGATCGGGGTCCTGCTGGCTCCACTGGTCCCACACCTCGCAGGGCAACTCGGCCGCCTTCAAACCCATCCCGATCCGCAACCAGTCGTCACGCGCAAGGTCTGACGGGTTGACGCTCTGCAGGGCGTGTAAAATGGTGGTGTCGTTCGTCTTCATCGGTTCCCCCTCCAGCGACGGGGTCCCTCGGTCATACGGTAAGGAATGCAACCGCCCGAAATCCATGCTTCCAAATCATCTCGCCGCCAGCGTACCAGCCGGGGACCGACCTTGACCGCGGGAGGTAAAACCCCAGTGTCTCTGTAGCGTATCACGGTTCTCTTGGATGTGCCCAAAAGTGCCGCAACCCTAGCCATGTCAAGTAATTCGCTCATTATGAATCTCCTTGTTTCGGTCTCTCGAACCATTCAAAAGACCTCATGTCTTTAAGGAAATCCAGCCGCAAACCGGAACACTTGCGGGAGCCGGAACACCCCTGCAGGCACACTTCACCCTGTGTGCTATTGGAAGGAAAGTTTTGTCACTCTAATTCACTGTTCCGGGTCGTAACAGGAACACCTCATTTACCCGGAACACCTTCATTAGATTTTACGAACCGAAAACCCCTTATTGTCTTTCTTGCTCTTGCCAGCGGAGAGCATGGTGACTGTCTCGTGTTCGTCTCTCACTTTGAGCGAGTGGAACAGGTTAAAGGTTTTGAACGCGGCGGTTACATAACCGTTTTGTACAAACGGGAACGGGTCGCCCTTCAGTCCAGAATATTTCTTGAAAACTTTTCGGAGTTCGCAAACACGGCGCCTTATGGTGCTCTTGGGAATGCCCGCCGCTATTAAGTCCTCATGAGAGACCTTGCCGCTGTTTTGTTGAAGGATTTCCAGCAAGAGGTATTTTTGCGCCCCGGGCTGAATCCCAAGAGAAGACCATGCAACTGTTCCACCGCGTTTTTCGCCGTCAACTTTTATGACAAGGTTCTCGCGTGTAATGGTGAATACAAGTTTTCCCCAAACGGTGACCCCAAGCGCTTTACTCCAGGTGCCTGTTATCTTCTCTGGCGTCGAATCTACTACCTCTCCTTGGCCACTTCCCACGAGCCCTGTTGTGGAATGCGTTCCATTCAAAATATCCAGGCGCTCTTGCCAGTCCGGGTTAAGGTTCCATCCTGCTTCAACTATCCAACGCTTCAATTCCTCCGTGTCAAAATCCATGGATAAAACAGGATAGTTATGTGGCCGGTTTTTGGCGATAGCATAGGGAATGTATAAAGAAATAAATCGGGTACCGATATCCTTTTCCGGTTTATGAGGAAACACAGGTTGCTCTAGCAAGGCGTTAATCAAACTCGCTTGGCGTCCTGTTAACTTGTGCCATGAATTATACCTTTGAGGGGTTGACGTTTGCTCTTGTTCAATACGAATTACCACACTGTAGGTTAGCCTCATATTTGCGTCCCTTCAAAATCTTGCCTTGCCGACACGTCGTCCGAAAGAGTTACCAAATCAATAAGCGCACCGGCAAGGCGTTTGGTGGTCAATGTTCTATGGCGCTTTTGTAAATTATACCAAAACCTGTCTCAGGTTGAATTGCCGTGCCGGTTGTTGCCAGAATAGACCAATAGTAGAATACGACTTGTTCTTGTGCTTGGGGTGCTGATGGCATAAGACGTTGGCCTTTGAGCGCAGCCGCAAAACGGATAACGAAGGGGAACCATGTTCGAGCAAGCCTTCAAAAACATAGACGATGTGCTTTGGAAAGAGGCGGGATGTACCACGGAATTGGATTACACGGAGCAGACGTCGTGGCTCCTGTTCCTGAAATACCTGGACGGGCTGGAGGAGGACAAGGCGGCCGAGGCGGCGCTGGAAGGGCGCACGTACCGGTTTATCCTCGACGCCCCCTACCGCTGGGAAGCCTGGGCGGCGCCAAAGGGCAGGGACGGCAAACTGGACCACAACAAAGCCCTTACCGGCGATGACCTGCGCGATTTCGTCAATCTGAAACTCTTCCCCTACCTGCACGGGTTCAAGCAGAAAGCCAGCGGCCCCAACACCATCGAGTACAAGATTGGCGA
>MTKZ01007431.1_pt1 | contig 14033 bp, 11 predicted proteins | sample 1042781 | NCBI WGS metagenome assembly MTKZ01 (sample SAMN06212207, study PRJNA360539) | anaerobic digester metagenome | biome: Wastewater treatment plant; material: sludge; isolation source: anaerobic digester fed with sludge from wastewater treatment plant | place: Denmark: WWTP Viborg ...
GCAATCCCAGCGCACAGTGAACTGAAAAAAGAAACGAATGTGTTGATAGTAATTATTGAAGACCGGGGCCCTGGATTCCCCCCAACCGAAATAGAAAAAGTATTCAATAAATTTTATCGCCTTGAAAATACTAAACCAGGAGGTACCGGGCTTGGGCTGTCTATTGTAAAAGGTTTTACAGAAGCGCATAACGGAACTGTAAAACTGGAAAATGTACCACATGGCGCCCGGTTTACCATTGAGATACCAGCTGAAACTTCTTACATTAATAATATGAACAATGAATAACCCAGCCATCCTCATAATAGATGATGAAGCACAGATACGCAGGCTACTTGAAATTACACTGGAAAGCAACGGCTTTAAAGTGGAATCCGCTGAAACAGCCAAAGAAGGTTTGCGCATTGCAGCCAATCATCCACCAGATTTAATTATTCTTGATTTGGGATTACCCGATGAAAACGGTCATAGTGTTTTAAAAAAGCTACGGGAATGGTACACCAAACCCATAATCATTCTTTCTGTACAAAGCAGTGAAGATGATATTGTAAAAGCATTATACAATGGAGCTAATGACTACCTGGTGAAACCTTTTCGTACTGGTGAGTTACTAGCCCGTATCAGATCTGCATTGCGTGGAGCCGCCAATGAAGAAAATAACCCCCTGATAGATGCGGGTGATTTGCAAATTGACCTTGCTGCAAGAACCGTAAAAAAAAATAATGAGATAGTAAAGTTGACGGCTACGGAATACAAACTCATTAGCCTGTTGGCTCAGCATGAGGGAAAAGTATTAACACATCAATATTTATTGAGAGAGGTTTGGGGGCCGGGGTATATCAATCAATCACAATACCTGCGGGTATTTATTGCACAACTAAGAAAGAAGGTAGAAGCAGATGCTAACAGGCCTGAACATATTCTTACTGAATCAGGCGTAGGCTACCGTTTTATAGCAAAAGAATAATCGCTGGTACATAAAATCCTGAAACATGAAATCGAATAGGATTCATTTGACGGAATAACTATGGCTTCATTATTATTGGAAAAGGCAAAAGCTGACCTGGCTAAAACCACAGGTATTTATAGAGTCCGGGTTACTACAAAATATATTTGAAGCCCTATTAGTATCAAACTCAGCAAGAAAGAAAACAAATAAGGAAAGCATAGCTTTACACTATAAATAGTACCTGTAATTGAACAAAGTACTTATCATAGATGACGAAGAAAAGCTGCGTCAACTTCTAACAAGGATAATTTCTTTGGAAGGATTTACTGTGAGGGAAGCAAGCAATCTTGCTACTGCGTCAACAGTATTAGCTAAAGAAAATATAGCTGTTATACTCTGTGATGTAAAACTCCCCGATGGCAACGGGGTTGATTTTGTAAAACAGGTAAAGCCAAAATATCCTGCTATTGAAATTATTTTACTCACTGCTTATGGTAATATTCCGGATGGTGTGCAGGCGATGAAGAATGGGGCTTTTGATTATATCGTTAAAGGCGATGATAACGACCGCATCATTCCCCTGCTGCACCAGGCACTGGATAAAGTGTCCTTGCAAAAAAAGTCGGCTATCACTATCAATAGCAAAAGTAGTTTTGATTTTGGCTCTATCGTTGGCCAAAGTAAGGCTATAAAGAAAGCCATTGATCTTGCTAAAAAAATTGCTGATAGTAGTGCAACGGTTTTATTGCTGGGAGAAACCGGAACAGGAAAAGAAGTTTTTGCTAACGCCATTCATCAAAACAGTAAGCAAAAAAATAATTCATTGGTCGCCATTAACTGTAGTGCGTTTAGCAAGGAACTATTGGAAGGAGAGTTGTTTGGACACAAGGCAGGGGCTTATACCGGTGCCATGAAAGATAAAAAAGGATTAATTGAAATGGCCGAGGGAGGTACTTTATTTTTGGATGAGATAGGTGAGCTGAATATTGATTTACAGGCTAAGTTGCTTAGGGTATTAGAAAATGGTGAATTCATTAAACTGGGCGATACCAAAATCACCCAAGCCAATGTCCGGGTTATTGCCGCTACTAATCGGNNCGGATTATTGCCGCTACTAATCGGGATTTAAAAAAGGAAATCGAAACAGGTCTGTTTCGGGAAGATTTATATTATCGTATTAGTGTTTTTACGATTGACCTTCCATCGTTACGGGAACGTAAAGAAGATATTCCCGTATTGGCAGCTTTCTTTCTGCATCAGTTCATTGAAAAAGAAAACCGGCCAATAGTAAAAATTAATGCTGCAGCAAGTAAACTTTTACAGCAATATGACTGGAAAGGGAATATCCGTGAATTGAAAAATGTAATGGAAAGAGCTGCTATACTGGTAGAAGGAACAGAAATACTGCCGGAACATCTTCCATATGAAATCCAGCAACAAAATGTTGGAGCCCAAAAGAAGTTATCACTTGCTGCAATAGAAAAACAACATATCGAAAAAATACTTCACTATACCGGTGGGAATAAAACAAAGGCCGCCAGCCTTCTCGAAATTGGTTTGGCAACTTTGTACAGGAAGATGCAGGAATATTCAATCAGCACTAACATATCAAAATGATAAAAATACCATCTCATAATGAGATGGTTTGTGGTTGTTCCAGCATCGCCCAAAAACCCACTTTCTCCTCAAACACTTACTGGTAAAGTGTTTTAGCCTCCATAATTCTGGTTCATCTGTCAGGCACGGCTTTCGATATATTGCTTGAAAAGTTTAGAAACATGTCAGAAGAGCAAGCAAACGAAAAAAACAAACTTGGTTTTGGTTATCCATGGAAAAGCATGGCAATTGTGATAGTGCTTTCCATCCTTTTACTGGTTTTTTTTGCACGATGAACATCCTTACATGAAAGCACAAACACACTGGAGTAAAAAAGTTGCCTTAACGACGCTTTGGTTGATAGCTAATAAATAAACATAGCTATGAAAAAAAATAGCAAAATATGGGATTTTGTTTTAATCCTTACAATAAGGCTGGTAATGCCTATACTGATTATTTTGTTATGTATTGGGCTACAAATAATATTTTAATTCAATGCATATTTTAATACTGATGTTATGTTACAGGAAAACAAACCCCGATTAGGCCCTGAGGCACCTGGGTGGAAGGATATCGCTATTGTGATTATTGCTGTAGGAGTTATTATTGGATTATCCTGGATAGCCTGGTTCAAATTGGGCTGGTTTCATTAATTGGGTGAGCTATTTGTTTAAGCTCATATTAAGTACTGACTGTACTCATTGTTACCGAATACTATAAAATTATATTTTAAGTAATTAAATGGCAAAAGAAAAAGATATGGATGAGAAACTGGTGGTGATTTTCCTCTGGTTGGTGGTCGTTGGTCTTGTACTTATTGCATTGGTAAAATTGAAAATATTATTTCACCTATAAATCAAACTAAATGTTGTTAACTGTAGTACTCGTTGCCGCTGGCCTTATTGGCTTTTGGCTCTTTTTTAAATCAATTGACTGGTTCGAAAAAATTTAAGTACCCTGAGCCTGACTAATGGCACTTCTAAAATTAATTTTTATGATGAACGTACTATTTATTCTATCAATTCTCGTATTCGGCTATCTCGTTTACGTTTTACTAAAACCCGAAAAATTCTAAGGCCATGAACAGTGAAATTTTAGGCACTATACTCATCTTTCTTGCCACACTGCTGCTGGCTTACCCGCTGGGTAAGTACATAGCAAAAGTGTTTGAAGGAGAAAAGAACATTACTAACTTTCTGAATCCTGTTGAACGATTCTTCTTCAGGATTTGCGGCATTAATCCCAATGAAAGTATGAACTGGAAACAGTTCCTGAAAGCTATGCTTACTATCAATATGCTATGGTTAGTGTATGCTTTCTTTGCATTGATTTTCCAGGATAAATTACCATTAAATCCCGATGGCAATCCCGGACAAACACCCGATCTGGCTTTTAATACAGCTATCAGCTTTTTGGTCAACTGTAATTTGCAGCACTATTCCGGGGAATCAGGATTGACTTATTTCACCCAACTATTTGTTATCACTTTCCTGCAATTTGTAAGTGCTGCTACTGGTATCGCTATGCTGGTTGGTTTGCTAAATGCCTTCAAAGAAAAGACCACACAAAACCTGGGCAACTTCTGGAACTATTTTGTAAAATCTATTACCAGAATTTTATTGCCCCTGTCAATTGTAGTAGCAATAATCCTTGCCTTCAACGGAACACCTACCAGCTTTGATGGAAAAGATACCATCATCACCTTGCAGGGAGATACGGTGCAGGTAGCAAGAGGTCCTGCTGCGGGTATGATTGCTATCAAACAATTGGGCACCAATGGAGGCGGATGGTTTGGTGTCAATTCCTCGCATCCCTTAGAAAATCCTAATTACATCACCAATGCGGTAGAAACAATTTCTATTTTATTAATCCCTATTGCATTAGTGTTCGCTTTAGGTTTCTATTTGAATAAAAGAAAATTAGCAAAAGTGATTTTTGGCGTAATGACATTTCTCTTTGTCATCTTTTGCGCCATCAATATATATTATGAAACAAAAGGAAATCCTGCTATTGATAAACTGGGCATAGCACAAACTGCCGGAAGCATGGAAGGAAAAGAAGTGCGGCTAGGTGCAGCCGCTACTGCACTCTGGAGTGTGGCTACTACCTCCACTTCCAACGGTTCGGTAAATGGCATGCATGATAGTTTAACTCCTTTGTCGGGCGGTGTTGTTTTATTAGACATGATGATTAACGCCTTGTACGGCGGCGTGGGTGTCGGCATCTTAAACTATTTCATCTTTATCATCATTGCTGTTTTTATTTCCGGGTTGATGGTGGGACGAACCCCGGAATTTATGGGGCATAAAGTTGAAGCAAGAGAAGTAAAAATTGCTGCACTCATTACTTTGCTTTCTGCATTCTTAATAAAAGGATTTACTGCACTCGCTGCTTACATGGTAGCACATCATCCGGATATTGCCTGGCAGGTAAAGCCCGGTGCATGGCTAAACAATCCATCGTATCATGGATTCTCTGAAATGCTATATGAGTTTACGTCTGCCAATGCCAACAATGGCAGCGGTTTTGAAGGCCTGGGTGATAATAATGTTTTCTGGAATGTAACTACCGGTATTGTCTTACTTATGGGCAGGTTTTTACCCATCATTGCACCGATTGCTATTGCTGGCATACTGGCTAAGAAGAAATTTATTCCCGAATCACCAGGTACTTTACGAACAGACTCCGGCACATTCGGTGTAATGACATTGGCTGTGATATTAATATTAACCGCATTATCCTATTTACCTGCATTAGCATTAGGACCCATTGCAGAATTCTTTTCCTTATAATAACTAAAGAATCATGACACAGAATAAACGTTCGATAAAATTATTTGACCCCGCATTAGTCGGTACAGCTATCGGTCAATCATTTACCAAACTCAATCCCTGGTTAATGATAAAAAACCCGGTTATGTTTACCGTAGAAATTGGTACTATCATAATGTTAGTTGTGAGTTTGTATCAGTTATTTACAGGCGACAATTCACAAGGAGCATTATGGTACAACATCACCATCTTCTTTATCCTTTTACTCACGGTATTGTTTGCCAACTTTGCAGAAGCCTTAGCCGAAGCTAGAGGAAAAGCACAGGCAGAAAGTTTACGGAAGACAAGAGAAGATACACCAGCTAAAAAGATAAATGCTGGTACTTCCGGCATGAACGATTATAAAACAGTTGCGTCTTCACTACTGCGCAAAGGAGATTTTTTTATCTGCGAACCCGGTGACATCATTCCCATGGATGGGGAAATAGTAGAAGGTATTGCCACTATTGACGAATCAGCCATCACTGGTGAATCTGCCCCCGTAATAAGGGAATCCGGTGGAGATAAATCATCTGTAACCGGCGGCACCAAAGTATTAAGTGATAGAATAAAAGTAAAAGTGACCACTGAACCCGGCGAATCATTTTTGGACAAAATGATTGCTCTGGTAGAAGGTGCATCGAGACAAAAAACACCGAATGAAATTGCGTTGACAATATTACTGGCAGCTTTCACCCTCATATTCATTATTGTGTGTGTTACGTTGAAACCATTTGCAGATTATGCCAACACACCAATTACCATCGCTGCCTTTATCTCTTTATTTGTGTGTTTAATCCCAACAACCATCGGCGGTTTATTATCTGCCATCGGCATTGCTGGTATGGATAGGGCATTAAGGGCCAATGTAATTGCAAAGAGTGGTAAAGCAGTTGAAACAGCAGGTGATATTGATGTGCTTTTATTAGATAAAACCGGCACTATCACAATCGGAAACAGAAAAGCCACTAATTTTTACCCCGCCAATGGTATTGATAAAACCGCATTTATTGATGCTTGTACATTATCATCATTGGCCGACCACACACCCGAAGGAAAATCCATTGTTGAGTTGGCTGGTGCAAATGCTGTAAACTTTAATACAACCAATGCAATATTTATAGACTTTACTGCTGAAACAAGAAGCAGTGGCGTTGATCTAGCTGATGGCAGAAGAATAAGAAAAGGTGCTTTTGATTCAATCAAAAATATAGTAACCAAAGCTGGCAATTCATTTCCGGAGGAAACTGCGGAAAGGGTAAAAGCGATTTCATCTAATGGCGGCACACCGCTGGTTGTGAGCCAAAATGAAATAATACTGGGTGTAATTGAATTGCAGGATATAATCAAACCGGGAATACAGGAACGTTTTGAACGTTTGCGGAAAATGGGTGTAAAAACCGTAATGGTTACCGGTGATAATCCATTGACAGCAAAATTTATTGCTGAAAAAGCTGGTGTGGATGATTTTATTGCTGAAGCAAAACCAGAAGACAAGATGAATTATATCCGCAGGGAGCAGGAAAGCGGCAAGTTAGTAGCAATGATGGGTGATGGCACCAACGATGCACCGGCGCTGGCACAGGCTGATGTAGGTGTTGCAATGAACAGCGGAACGGCTGCTGCAAAAGAGGCGGGAAATATGGTGGATTTAGATAACGATCCCACCAAGCTGATTGAAATTGTTGAAATAGGTAAACAGTTGTTAATAACAAGAGGAACATTAACCACCTTCTCTATTGCAAATGATGTAGCAAAGTATTTTGCAATTGTTCCGGCATTATTCATCGCTTCTATTCCGGCATTACAATCTTTAAATATTATGGGATTGTATAGCCCGGAATCTGCAATACTGGCTGCTGTTATTTTCAATGCTATTATCATCCCCATGCTGATACCATTAGCATTGAAAGGTGTGGCATATAAACCTATCGGCGCATCGGCTTTGCTTAGAAGAAATTTATTAATCTATGGCGTAGGTGGTGTTATCGTTCCTTTTATCGGAATTAAGTTGATTGATATGCTACTGGGATTATTTATGTAAACAATAGCCGGAAAGACGACAAGGCGATAAGGAAAATTCTTTCAATCTTACCGGCAAAAAAAAATTAAAAATGAAAAAGAACTTAATTATATCGCTTAAACTCACTTTGGTAATGATTATTCTCTGTGCAGTTTTGTATCCTTTATTAGTTGCTGGCATTGGTAAAGCCACACCCGGAGGCGGAAAAGGCAAAACCATTTCAGTAAATGGTAAAGTAGTGGGCTATGAAAACGTAGGACAGAAGTTTACGGATGATAAATATTTCCAGGGTCGTCCTTCAGCAGTTGATTATAACGCTGCCGGTTCTGGTGGTAGTAACAAAGGACCATCCAATCCTGATTATTTGCAAATAGTAAAGGACAGGATTGATACATTTCTGGTTCATAATCCCGGAGTAAAGAAAGAAGAGATTCCAGCAGATTTGGTTACTGCAAGCGGCAGCGGATTAGATCCGCATATCTCCCCTGCAGCAGCTTATGTGCAGGTCAAGAGAATTGCGTCTATAAGAGCTCTTCAGGAAGACAAAGTGAAAGAGTTGGTAAACAGTCAAATTGAACAACCAATTCTCGGCCCTTCAGTAGTCAATGTATTGAAAATAAATATTGCATTAGATAATTTAAAATAACAGAATAATTAAAATTAAAATGAAGATGAAAAAGATTTTATTTGGAACAGCCATTTTGATGAGTATGCAATTAATGGCGCAGGATTCAACAGGCTCATTAACCATCAGTGGTTATGCAGAAGCCTATTGCCAATATGATTTTAATAAGCCTTCGGATAACAACCGCCCCGGTTTTATTTACAGTCATAACCGGCATAATGAATTTAACCTGAACCTCGGTTTTATAAAAGCAAACTACACGGCAGCAAGAGTAAGGGCTAATCTTGCATTGGCAGCAGGCACTTATATGAATGCAAACTATGCGGCAGAGCCAGGGGTATTAAAAAACATTTATGAAGCAAATGCCGGAGTTAAATTGAGCAAAAATAAAAACTTATGGTTAGATGCAGGTATCATGCCATCGCATATCGGTTTTGAAAGTGCAGTTAGCAAAGACTGCTGGAATATGACAAGAAGTATTCTCGCAGATAATTCCCCGTACTTTGAAGCAGGTGCAAAAATCACTTACACTTCACATAACGGGAAATGGTTGGTGAGTGGTATGGCATTAAACGGCTGGCAGCGCATTACAAGAGTAAACGGAAATTCGCTGATGAGCTGGGGTACGCAAATTCAATACAAGCCATCAGATAAATTTTTGCTGAACTACAGCACATTTATCGGAACTGATAAGCCCGATAGTGCCAGGTTGTCCAGACTTTTCCATAATATCTATGGAATATTCAATGTCACTGACAAGTTTGGTATAACAGCAGGCTTCGATATCGGTACAGAAGAAAAGTTTCCGGGCAGCGATGATAAGAACACCTGGTATTCTCCTGTATTGATTTTAAAATATACCTTCCATAACAAATGGGCTATTGCAGTCAGGGGTGAATATTACAGCGATGAGGACGGAGTCGTCATTGCAACCGGCACATTGAATGGATTTAAAACAACAGGCTTCTCCTTGAACATTGACTATAGCCCCATGAAAAATTTTATAGTGCGTTTAGAAGCAAGAAACTTAAGCAGTAAAGATGAAATATTTATAAAGCCTTCGGGAATTACCAATAATAATACATTTATCACTTCGTCAATTGCAGTGTCTTTTTAAAATGCCGGATAAAGAAGCAAATAAGTGGCTGAAAAAATTGCAGCAGGATAAAAAGGGAAAGCTGAAAATTTACATTGGCATGAGTGCTGGTGTTGGCAAAACCTATCGTATGCTGCAGGAGGCACATACGTTACTACGCAATGGTGTGAATGTAAAAGTGGGCTATGTGGAAACACATAACCGGGCAGAAACCCAGGCTTTAATTGAGGGTTTACCAATTATTCCCAGAAGGCAGGTTTTTTATAAGGGCAAGCAACTCGATGAACTGGATGTTCAGGCCATTTTATTATTGCAACCCAAAGTGGTGATTATAGATGAACTGGCTCACACCAATATCCCCGGAAGCAAGAATGAAAAGAGATGGCAGGATGTATTGGATATTCTCGAAACCGGTATTGATGTAATTTCTGCTATCAATATTCAGCATATTGAAAGTATTAATGAAGATGTAAAACAAATTACCGGGGTGGAAGTAACAGAACGGGTACCTGATAAGATTTTACAATTGGCTGATGAAGTAGTGAATATTGATTTAACAGCAGATGAGCTGATTACAAGACTAAAGGAAGGTAAAATCTATGATCACAGTAAAGTTCAACAAGCTCTCACCAATTTCTTTCAGTCGGAAAAAATTTTGCAATTGAGGGAACTGGCCCTGAAAGAAGTTGCCGGACAAGTGGAACGAAAAGTGGACCATGAAGTTACCGCTAAAGATCGGGCATGGAGGCATGAGCATTTCCTTGCCTGCATTTCCTCTAATCATGAGGCAGCGCAAAACATCATCCGTAAGACAGCGAGGCTAGCTTCTTATTATAATAGTAAATGGTATGTACTCTATGTGCAAACACCAAAGGAGTCTATGGAAAAAATTCCTTTGGCCGCACAGCGGCATTTAATCAATAACTTTAAGAATGCAACAGAACTTGGAGCAGAAGTAATACAGCTTAAACAAAGTAATGTTGCAAAAGCGATTGTAGCCATAGTGGAAGAAAAAGAAATTACTACCGTATGCATAGGAAAACCACATTTAAATTTATTCCAGGTTATTTTAAGAACAAATGTGTTTAACCAGTTGCTGAAATCTTTGTCGAAGAATGATGTTGACCTTATTATATTATCCTGATGGCTATTAAACTAAAAACAAAAGTTGCCCTCGGTGGCATCTTCTTATTTGCCCTTCTAATTGTAGTGGGTACAGTAAGCTTCTTTTATTTTAACCGGCTGAGTGAAGATTCTAAAGAGATTGTAAAAGATAACTATGAAACCCTGAACTACTCCAGGGATATGCTGAAAGAATTGGATGCCTTTAACAGCAATGATAGTACTGCTGCATTCAATGCTTTTGAAATAAATCTGCAGTTGCAGGAGAAGAACATCACGGAACCGGGTGAAGAAGAATTAACAGTATCCTTACGGAAGAATTTTAATGAGCTAAGACAAAAAGTGAGGGTTGATGCATTACCTGCTTTAATCCGGCAAGACATCATCGGCATCATGCAGGCAAACCTTAAAGCTATTGATAAAAAAAACCAGGCTGTGCAGACTTCTGCACAAAGAGCAAAAACAATCATCACTTTTTGTCTAACTGTTTGTTTGTTGCTTGGTTTTACATTCTTGTTTAATTTCCCATCACTGGTGGCATCTCCGATTGCCTCGTTAACAGAAGGTATAAAAGCCATTGCCAATAAAAATTACGGGGAACGTATACACCTGAATCGGAAAGATGAATTTGGCGACCTTGCCAATGCATTTAATACCATGGCTGAAAGATTGGATGAATATGAGCATAGCAACCTTTCCAAAATAATGTTTGAGAAGCAACGGGCAGAAACGGTCATTAACTCACTAAAAGATGCCAGTATTGGAATAGACAACAAAGGAATTGTTTTGTTTGCCAATCAACAGGCCTTGCACTTGTTAAACTTAAAAGAAACTGAGATCATCAGCCTGTCACAGGAAGAAGTAAAGAAAAGAAATGATCTTTTCCAGTTTCTTATAAATGAACAAAATAGTATTCCTTTTAAAATTGTTGTAGAGGGTAAAGAAAATTATTTTACCAAAGAAATAATTGAACTCACACACGACAAACAAAAGGCCGGGCATGTAATTGTATTAAAAAACATTACTCCTTTCAAAGAATTGGATGTGGCAAAAACAAATTTCATTGCCACCATTTCTCATGAATTAAAAACACCATTAGCTTCTTCTGATTTTAGTTTGAAATTATTAGAAGATGAAAGAGTAGGAACATTAACTTCTGAACAAAAAGAATTGGTACAAAGCCTGAAGGATGATAATAAAAGACTATTAAGAATACTAAGTGAGCTGCTGGATATGTCTCAGGTGGAAAGCGGAAAAATACAATTGACTTTACAGGCTGTCCAGTCATGGGGGTTGATAGATAAAGCACTTGCTTCTGTTCTAAATGCAGCCAAACAAAAAAACATAAGTATTCAAAAAAAAGTAGCTGAGGATATACCTGCTGTAAAGGCAGATGCTGATAAAACCACCTGGGTTCTCAATAATTTATTAACCAACGCAATCCGTTACTCAGCTGATAATACTGAAATTATTATCGGTGTTCAACGGCAGGGTAACAACGTTCAATTTACAGTACAGGATTTTGGCAAAGGCATTGACCCCCAATATAAAGACAAAATTTTCGACCGCTATTTTAAAATACCCGGCACTAAAGAAGGCACCGGCCTCGGTCTGGCTATATGTAAAGAATTTATTGAAGCGCAGGGTGGCACCATCAATGTTGATTCTGATTTTGGAAAAGGAAGCCGATTTAGTTTTACTCTTCCTGTTAATATATAGAGTTACCTTGTTATCACTCTCATTCCGCCACTGCCCCCGGCATTATTCAACCCTGTCTTACTCAAACTATACGTAAAGCTGAGTAAGAAGAACTGGCGCAGCGTCAATACTCTTGCATCTTCAATGTAATTGTTATTGGTATTCCTGCTAATACCAACATTCTTATTCAGCAGATCCCGGACAGCAAACTTTAATTCGCCCCTGTTGAACTTCAGCATTTGTTTGCTGATACTGGCATTCCATAGTGGTACCTTAATATTAAAGCCAGCAGCCCGTTGACTGTTGATAGTGTACATGAAATCGGTAGAAAAGAAGAAGCCCTTTGGCATTTCCCAATCCAGCGAGGCATTGTACTCCTGTGAAAGATAATTTGTGTTCAAAGCTGATTGTAAAGAATATTTTGTTTTATTGTAATTGAATCCTGCGCTAAAGCCAAGACTTAGTTTTTCAGTCGGATTCATATCCAATCGTAATTCAGGACCAACAGAAAATGTCTGGATACTATTTCCCACTGTATTAATAAACTGTTTCGTTTTGAAAATACCGGTATTGCTGCTTATCTCCACACTTCCTTTCAGAAAACGAACCGGCATACTATAGCTGATACTGCTGTTGACAGTATAAACTCCATTTACGTTGACCGGTTTGGTTCTCTTTACACCCAGCTGGTTAATACTATCATAGTTTACAATTTTATTCTGTGTCGCCTGCATCGTTAAGAACATAAACAGGTTTTTATTTTTGTAAGGGCTCACCAGGTTGAGGTGCGTCTGCAAAGTATGATTGTATTCCTGTTTCAGATCAGGATTACCTTCCCGTATATTTAATGAGTTGCTATTATCAGGCACCGGCTGTAACTGCGCCATCGTTGGCTGGTTGGTGGCTGTATTATATGATACTGAAAGACTCTTGAAGCGGGTAAAGTTGTATTGCAACCTCGCATTAGGTAAAATATTTCTGAAGGTTTTACTGATTAGCGAATCTTTGATACCAGTAGTAATCTTTCCTTCCAGCTCTGCTTGCTGCCAGTTGGCTCCGAAGGAATAACTGAATTTTTTCTTTTGTGTCCGCATTCGCATCCCTGCATTGATAAAGCCATATGTATTTTCAAAATCATTACTCAGGATATTATTGTACTGATCAAACTTGCCATTCAGTTTATTGTAATCGTAGGTTATTTTTTCTGATGTACTACTGGTGTTGCTCTTACTCACACTAAATTCCAGTAACGATTTTTTCCAGACAGGTTCTGTATATACAGCCCTTACATTATAACCCCGGAGATCTCCTTTGATGTTGCTCTGCTGATTCAGTGTATCTCTTTTCAGTAATGCACCGGCAGGAGTAAAAAAACTATTGATAGAAGAAAGGCTTCCGTCGCCATCACTTTCATTCAGGCTTGTCTGCAATGACAAAGAAAAAGTTCTTCCTTTTCTTGAAAATTTCTTTCGCCATATTATATCATTGCGAAAATTATATCCCTGGCTGGCAGAAGTAGTATTGCTGAAACCGTCGTTTGTAAAAATTTTATCTTCCGACAAAGTTTGGTAATCTGTTTGTGAACGGTTATTGGTTTTCTGGTAGCTGAATGACGGAGTGATGCGGATCGAGTTCATAGAGTCAACCTGGAACAGCGTATTCAGGTTGAAACGATGGTTATTGTTCAGGTTGTCCGTAAAAGAATTCTGGTTATAGAAATAAGAAGAATCTGGTAAAAAATATTGTCGCTGTAAATGACTTTCCTGGTTAGGATTAAACCGGTTGTAGAAATAATTGCTTTGAAAATCCAGTTTGGTCCCGATAATATTATTGTAATTCAATCCGCCACCCCAGGCTGTATTAATACCATTATTTCTGCCCCCGGCATTAATACCCATAGCAGCCGCTTCGTCCCCTGAAACATTAAGATTTATATTACCGCCGCCGCCTCTCTGCATTCTTGACAACTCCCCGGTAAAATTTAGTATGTCCATAAAAGAAAACCCTTCTGCATTGGTGTTGTTACCCATTCCAATCGCTGAGAATTGTCTTGCTCCTTTAAATGAATTGACATTGAATTTTCCTTCATACCGCTCTTTATTACCGGCACCGGC
>MTKZ01126200.1_pt1 | contig 14022 bp, 10 predicted proteins | sample 1042781 | NCBI WGS metagenome assembly MTKZ01 (sample SAMN06212207, study PRJNA360539) | anaerobic digester metagenome | biome: Wastewater treatment plant; material: sludge; isolation source: anaerobic digester fed with sludge from wastewater treatment plant | place: Denmark: WWTP Viborg ...
GATGGCCCGCGTGCGGGCTTGCAGGAATGATCGCTGGGCCTCCAGCACGGCCAGGAACGAGGCGCCGCCGGCGCTGTACGCCTCGCGGGCCAGGGCGAGGTTCCGCTCCGCCAGCGGAACGGATTCCTCCGCACAGAGCCGGTACACCTGCCAGGCTGCCGCGGCGCGGTCGGCGGCGCTGCGGACCTCCTGCACCATTTCCCGATCGATGGCCGCTCGCCGCTTTTCCGCCTGCCGCCATGCAAACTCCGCCCGGGCGATCTGCGCCTGGTTCTGGTCGAAGAGCGGCAATTCCAGGCCCAAACTCGGGCCCACGATGAAGGGACGGCCCGAACTCCCGTCGCCTGCCCGCCGCTCGTCCCGCTCGAAGGCAACCCCGGCCTCCACGGTCGGCAACACGCGACGCATTTCGAGTGCGTATTGCGCCGCCGCCTGCTTTGATTCGTGTTCCGCCGCGCGAAGGTCCAGCCGGTGCGTACGGGCCCGGGCGACCAGAACCTCGGCGTCACTCCACGGCGCCGGCCGCTCGGGCAACGGATCGACCAGGATCTGCGTGCGCGCGTCATCGGTGATCCCCAGTTGCACGGCCAGTTCAGCCCGTGCCTCCGCGGCCGCCAATCGCGCCAGCGCCACCGCCAACTCCGCGTCGAGCAACTGGGCCTGGGCCAGGTTCACATCCAGATCGGAGCCCGCGCCGGTCTCACGCCGCATCCGCGCCGCCTCCGTCGCCTGACGGACGACGTCGCAGTTCTCCACGGACACCGCGTGAAGGGCATCCGCACCGATTGCCGCGAAGTAAGCCGCCTGGGTTTGCGTCGCGAGACTGGCCGCTGTATGGGCCAGGTCCAGGATCGCGGCGTCCAACTCCGCCTGCGCCGCGTTCTGCCGGGCCGGAAGCTGCCACAATTCCGCGATATTCTGCGCCAGGGCGACGTCGAGGTTGGCCAGCCCTCCGCCCGACGGCAGCCGCATAGACACACCCAGCGTGGGGTTGCTCAGCAGCCCGGACTGCACCACGTCTGCACGGGCCATGCCCACCGCCATGGCCGCCGCCTGGAAACGCGGGTTGTTCAGCAGGCAGACTTGCACAGCCTCATCGCGTGTGAGTCCTGCATCCCGGAGGACGCGTACCCGCTCCTCCACAAGCGCGTCTTCGTCGGGCCGGTATACATCCACATGTCCGGTGGCATCGAGCACCCGGGCCTGGACCTGTTCGAAATCCGGAGCCGGGTTCACCTGTGCGCAGCCGGCGCCGCCCAGGCCGGTCAACAGAAGGCCGAGTCGAACCCCATTCCACAGCGTCTGTCGGATTTGCTGCATGATCTTTCACACCGTTTGCCTGTCTGCGGGGGAATAACCGTGCAGGAGCAGATAGAGGTACTACCTGTCTTCCAACCGCACGTGACGGAGAATCGGCGCAGGGGAACCTCGCCCGAGCCGGACGCGATCACCGGCCGATCCAGGGCATGCGATCAGAGTAGAAGAGGCAGATCCGAAGGATGGATGTGGCCGGGACTCGCGAAATTCTCAGGGCCGGCCCGGTGCGCCGTGTGTACGAGTGAATCAAGGGCAACGTCGCAGCGGACGGTCTCGGTCATCGCGATCGGCGCCGACCCGGATTGGGAGAATTCCTCCGGGGACTCGGGCCGGACAACCAGTCCGGTGCATGGATCCTGGTCGCAGTCTCCCTCGTGGCTGCTGTTCGGCGATTCGGGGTCACCCGGGTCGGCATCACAGGCGCAGTCCGCAACCGTGGTGCGGCATGCGATCCCGGCGGATTCGCAGGGATGCCGGATCAAACCGGCCACGCACAGAGCGGGCGCTCCGATTAAAGCCCAGGCAACCAGACCTGTCGCGAGAATGCTCCGGCCCATCGTGCGAATTGTAGACGGGGCGTTCGCCGCGGTCAAACGTCCGCGGGGCGACTCGTGACCGCCAGGGCCTGGTCCTGCGACCACACGCCGGCTGACACGCCATTAGCCTTGACCTTCTCTAAGGGCAGGCCCGGACTTCGCCTTTTCCCAGCAGGCTCGCCGCCCTGCCCGACCGAATCGCATTCGTCATCCTATCGACCCATGCTCTTTATTCGGTTGCTTCGGACCCCGTCTGACGCTGCCGCCCCTTCCTTATCGCTACAGGCCGGAGAGCGTAAGACTGGGGAGACTTCCACCTCCTGTCCGGGTACGCTCTCCGGCGCGCTGGGACCGGCTTTCCAGTCGGGCTGCTCGCGTCCCCCCTTTTCTCACTGGCTGCCCAGAGCGTTTGCGCGGCCCAGTCCTCGTCTCGCGAAGTTCATGCACGCGGCCTGCCGGTCCAAGCCGGTGCGAAACGGCCTGCAACCCCACGCGGGCGCGCCAGGTGGAGGCGTGTTGCAGTGGTACTGTTCTTGCCGTTCGGGCTTCCGGCCTGCAAACACGCCGCAACAAGTCAGACCTTCACCCGATTTCTCGCGGTGTCAAGTGCCACTGATTGGCGGTTTTTCTCTCGGTGCGGATGACGCTTCGCGCAGGGGCAAAGTGAGTGATTGACCGGATGGCCAACAGCTCATCGCGGCACGCTTGCGGCAACGTTTCTTCCAACGTTTCGGAAATTCGCTTGACGGCGCAGGACAGGGGGGGGGTATACTGATTGGCACTATGGGACACAGGGGACGATGGTTGGCAGTACGGACGAAGGGCGGCGCGTCACCACCTTGCTTGACACTTCTGACTATCTTTCATTGTAACGAGCCGACTTCGCCGGAACCTGGAAACTCGCAGAAAGCGTTGGAGTCGTCCACCTTGATGCCTGAACGCGACGACCCTTACGCGGGATGCAAGACCCCTGCGATTCCGCACTACCTGCGGGGCGATCACGGCATCCGTAAGGGGCGCTTCGTGACTTTTGCAGGTGTGTTTCGTGGCCCTTTTTCGAAGACTCGACGGTAGTGGAAATTGGCACTGGAGGTGTAATGAGATTCGCAAGATCATTGGGCTCGTTGTAGTCGTAGCCCTTTCTGTTGGCCTCAACCTCTCGATAGGCGGTGGTGAAGGGTGGGAGCGACGATACCACAGGTGCCCAACCGAGCCGTGCAACTGTGGTGCGGCCAGTGCGTATTGCGGCGAGGCATATCAGGCATGCGACTTTTGCATGGGAACGATCAGCGCAAAGGCCTGTGTAAGAGATTATGAAGAAACCTGCACTGAGGACGTCAACGCGGCACCCTGCGGAGAGAAGTATAGTGGCTATTGCACCGAAAGCCATTCCTGTAGCGATGGCACGGAGCAGATGCTAGATCCATATGGAAACCCAATTCCATGCACCTTCAATCAGTGCTACGACGATTGAGACGGCTGAGACACTGCTGGTTTTGAGGGAGTAGTTTGTGCACGCGAAGCATATCGCTGGAAACGACAGAACCTGTATGATGCAAGCGGAACGGCAACACGGCCCCCCGAGTTCCGCGAGTAAGAGCATAGTGCTACGGTGGGCGTGCGCCATTCTTGCGATAAGCGCGTTCGCTTCTGCGTCACCTCAACAAGATACCCTCGACGCAGTGAGGTCGAGATGGCAGAGAATACCGCCCCTGGAGGTCGTCGCGACTTACTCAGGGAGGGCATTTGCCATTTCTCGCGCAGAAGAAGATCCCTGGGACAGACGAACATGGCGGCCGACGGGTCGAGTTCGCACCTGTGACGTCCTGATGCGGGCTTCCGGAGAAGACTGGGCGGCGGAGGTCACTCCATCAGGCGATTTCGCGGACTCCTCGGGCGAACTGTGGTTTTCTTTCGTTGCGGGAGAATTCATCGCGTTGAGCGGTCTCGATCGCGAGCAGCCGTCGGCCAAAATTCAGACGAAAACGGTGGATAACACCCTGTCTGTTCAGAAATTTCTGACGCCGTTTGAGCATCAATTCTTTGACATTTACGAGCCGTGGTCTTCGGCGTTGGCTCGTCTCCAATGTCAAGGTTTTGAACGCGAGACCGTTGACGGCTTCGAGTGTCTGCGTGTTGAGTGCAAAGCACGAACAGGTCCGTTTCAGCTGGTTCTATGGGTTGTGCCCGAACTTGATTTCGCGCCTGCTCGGGCTCGCTTGACAATTGTTACCGACGCCTCGCCAAGTCCGCTCGTTGAATGGGAGATGCGCGTCACCGAGCATTTGCCCGTTGGTTCGAGTTGGATCGTTGGGCAGGCGAACTTGCTCTTGTATACGTCTAGGCATCCTGATGACGGCTTTGTCTCGGAATACCAAGTACTTCGAGTCACGACAGGCCCTGAGGTTACGCCACGGAGCTTACGCGAGAGATTCCCCCCCAACACCCTCGTGCAGGATTTTGTCCGGGGGGAAACATGGCATGCTGATGGCCTCGGAGGGCGTCCCGATCTTCGACCGCTCGACGAGGGTGAGCTTGATAAGGTTGCTAGGGCAATTCGCGCCGAAATCGACCGTCCCTCAATCCAGCGCTCCCGACACTGGGCACTGGGTGGCATTATCGGCGCCAGTGTGATCTTGGTGATACTCCTGGTGGTCGCCCGGCGCCGCTGGGTAAGTAGTCAGTAGCGAGAGGGTACCCGCATCCGNNTCCGATGTTGCCGCGTTCCCCAAGTTCGCCAGGCGTGCAGCGGGCCCGCTGAGATTGCCCCAAATCAGAGTGTAGGTATGCCAGTGACAAGAACAGCACGCGGGCACGCAGCCTCGTCCGCTTCAGCCTTCGAATCGACGAGCCGCCGCTGGAGGGCAGTCTTGGCATGGAGCCTTGCCATCCTCTACATTTCCAGTGCCGTTTGGAGCGTGATGGGTTTCGATAAGACAGTGGAGCGGTTCGGCCGCATGTTTTACGGCGGCGAACAGTTTGACACAGTGATGGCTGTCGGGTTCATCGCAGCGGCGATTGCCCTGGGTGTCGCGGTGGTTTCGGGGCCCGTTGTGCAGTTGGCGGCGCTCGCCAGTGCAGGCTTCTCCTGCGCCTGGCTGCTGACACATGCCTACGTCCTTTGGTATGGAGAACTCGTCCCACGTTCGTGCTCCGCCCGATCCACAGAACCAGTCGAAGGCATGGAGTACCCGATTCTATTACTCCTGGGCGTGCTTGGGTTCCTTGCATCCACGGCGCTATATCTGCTGACACCTGGAAAACGCCGCCCCGAGGGGCGCGGTTGTTAACGAGTTTTCGTCCAGGGGCGCGCTGATTTCGACCTGCGCCGAGGGTGATCTGCGGCCAGACGCATGAAAATCCCATGGGAGATGCGGTAGGTCTCATAGGCTTGGTTCTTCGTGGGATCGCTGCGCGCACCGATGTGGCTGTGCTTGTTGTGGGAAGATGCATGGATTCAGGCCGCTTTTGCGGGAGGCCTTGCATTCGTTGCGCTGACGGCAGCATGGCCATGGTGGCAGGCGCCGCGCGGGCTTGGAGCGTTCTTGGTCTTCTGCGCGTGGCCTGCGGTTCGATCTGCTGTTGTGTCGGCGGAGTATGTACACCCTGCCAATGTGCTCATGGACCTGAATGCCGGGTACCTGGCGCCCGTCGCACTGGTGGCGGTTGGAACGCTGGCAGCACACGTTCGGCGTACGCTTCTGGCAGCGGTTATCGCCGCGGTGACGGTCGGGGCAGTCGTCCATTCGGTCGTGGGCTTCGCTCAGCACTGGCACGGCGGGTGGCCCNNTGGTGGCGCGATGGGCCGGCGGCCCGTTCCTGTCGAGCATGCACCTCGGCGCGGCGCTGGCGATGGGCGCGGCGGCCACCCTGGGTTGGACAGCGTCGGCGCGAAAACGCCACGTACGAGGGGGGCCCGCTGCCGGGCTGGTCGTATTCACGGGGCTGGCGCTGCTGCTGGTGTTCACGCGGACTCGCGCGGCCTGCGCGGCCTTGGCCGTCGCGGGAGCGGCGCTCGCAGGGCTTGGGGGAGTCGGTAGAGGCGGTCGCGTAATGGCGGTGGCGGGAGTTTTTGCATTCTTCGCGCTCTGTGTGGCGTATTCTCCATTACGCGGCCGAATGCGTGAGGCCATACCGGGAAGTGTGACCGACCTCGGCGACGCTCATCCAGAGCGATCGCAGACAGCCGGGGCCTTGCTGCAAGACCTGCCGAACTGTTGGCTGCTTGGGGCGAATGCCGCGCGGCGCCAGGAAGGGGTCCGGCTGGATATCCCGGGCAACCCGCGGCATCGGTGGACGGCCAGTTATTGCACGCCGCTGAATCAGGCCTGGACGTGGGGTGTACCTGCCGCTCTGGCGTGGCAGGCGTTTGTGATTGTCGCCCTGATTCGCGGCATTCGCAGCAAGTCCGCAACGGTTCTCGCGGCAGCCTCGGGAGGGCTATGCCTGTGGCTGGCCGGCTGGGTGATTCCGGCCACGGGCTACTGGCCCCTGCATTTTGCAGAATCGGCAATCGCCGGGCTGGTTTTTCTAGATACTGACGAGTCGGGCCGGCGCCGCTCGGGGGACTCAAGGGCGAATGATTCGCTCATTGTTCAGTGACTTGCATCGCGGATTCCACGGGAGGAGCGAAGTGATCAGGCGGCCATGGATGTACCCTGGTGCGTTCACCCTCATTGAGTTGCTGGTCACCATCAGCATCATCGCACTGCTGATGAGCATCCTGGTGCCGTCGCTGCGGAAGGCACGTGAATCGGCTCGGGCCGTGATCTGTGGCACGCGTATCCGTACCCTGCTCGACACCACCGGACAGTACATCAGCGATTTCGGCCGCTACCCACCCAGTCTGGCCAACACGCCGGAGCCGTGGATCGGCGGGTGGGAGCATCTTGACTGGCTCGGTGCCGGGCACCTCGGGGACTGGTACTGGGACGCCCCCGAGGCCGGCCTGTATTGGCGGTATCTGAAGTCACCCGATGCGTACATCTGTCCGACCGATCAATTGACCGGCACACGGTCCATCCGCCCGTTCAGCTACTCGATGAACGGCCGGACGGGGCTGCTTGTTCCCGGGTCATACCAGCGCCACCGCGACAAGTCCGGCCTCCCACGGCTGGCCGATGCGAAGCTGCCCTTGTTCTTCGAGGAAAGTCCGGCGCGAAACCTCGATACGTACCCGGAAGGCTGCTTTACCGGCACAGACCAGCCTGCCATGCGGCACGACGGAAGAACCAACGTTGGGTACGCCGATGGCCATGTCGCGCGGAGTGGTCTTGACGGCAGTTCGTCCGCCAACGCCATCTGTGCTGCTCTGGACTTCGATCCACCGCTTGAAGTCCTGCCTGAGCCGTAGCAATGGGTGGCGAGCAGCGGCCGCGCTCGCGTCAAACGTCCGCGGGGCGACTCGTGACCGCCAGCGCCTGATCCTGCGACCACACGCCGGGGATGGCCGTGCCGCACTTGGGACACTTGCCGTCGCGGATGCGGTTATCCGTGGTCTGCATACCGACGCGGTGGATCAGTTCGGTGCCACAACTATGGCAGTACGTGTTCTCGCCCTTGTGCATGGGAACGTTGCCCAGGTACACGTAGCGCACGCCAGCGTCCAGGGCCGTCTGCCGGCACCGCTCCAGCGTGGAAACCGGCGTGCGGGGCAGGTTCGTCAGGCGATACGTCGGGTGATACCGCGTGAAGTGCATGGGAACGTTCGGCCCCAAGTGCTTGACCACCCATTCGCTCATCTGCCGGATTTCGTTCGCGGAGTCGTTGAGCGTCGGGATGATCAGAATGACCAGCTCAAACCAGATGCCCACGTCCTTCAGCACCTCCAGCGTGTGCAGCACGGGCTTGAGCTCACCCGCGCACTGTTCGACGTAAAACGCTTCTGTGAAGGCTTTCAGGTCAATCTTGACGCCGGTGAGGGCCCGGCAGAGCTCGCGCAGCGGCTTTTCCTGGATGTACCCGTTGGAGATCATCACGCTGCCGACGCCCTGCTGCCGGGCCAGCGCCGCGGTATCATGCATGTACTCGTAGAAGATGGTCGGCTCGGAGTACGTGTAGGCGATCGTCGGGCTGCCCGCCGCCTTGCAGGAATCGACCAGCTTCTGCGGCGGGACTTCCACGCTGGGCACCTGCTCCGGCCGGAACTGGCTGATCTGCCAGTTCTGGCAGAACTTGCACTCGATGTTGCAGCCGGCGGCGGCGATGGAGAACGCGGTGGTCCCCGGCCGGTAGTGGAACAGCGGCTTCTTTTCGATGGGATCGACGTTGGCCGAGCACAGGGCGCCGTATACCAGCGTCTGGTATCGCCCGCCCACGTTCTCGCGAACGCCGCAGTAGCCGCGCTCCACGTCCGCCACCTCGCACTCGCGCGGACACAGCAGGCACTTGACGCGGCGATCGGGCAGGGACTCCCAATGCCTCGCCTCGTGGCGGACCACACCCTCCAGCTTCGGTCCCTCCAGGGCGCCGGTGCCCGCCGCATCCTGGGCCGCGGCGTTACGCCGCCCGCACAGCAGGCCCGCCGCGCCGCAGGCCACGCCCAACCGAAGCACGTCACGCCGGGTGGGATGAAGGAAGATGTTATCGAGGGGCTCCATGGTCAGACCTCGACCCGTTCGATCCGCTTGAGGTCCGGCTCGCCCAGGCCGCGGGCGCCCGCGGTGACAATGTGCCGGCAGGGTCGGTTCTCATCCGCCAGGGCGGGCAGGCCCGCGTCGCGCCGTTTGGCCTCCAGCACATCCGCCGCCACCGCATCGACGGCCACGAAATCGGCACCCACCACCAGCCCGCCGAACGGCCAGAAGTATTCCGGACTGCGCCCGGGGCCGGCGTGGTACTGGCTCCGCACGGCGTCCACCACCGTCAGCCGCCACTTTGGCGCGATGAATCGATGCGACACCACGTCCGCCACGTACGGATCGCAGTTGTGGTCGTGATACTTGTTCGGATTGTGAATCGCCCCGTAGAAATTCTTCATGCCCAGCGACACGCCGGCCAGGTTGTGGTCCTTTAACACCGGCACACAGACAAGCGAATCCACCTGCTCCGCCACGATCCGGGAGAAGCACGACCCGATCCGGCCATTCGTCTCCACCTGCTCCTGGTACCCCCGGCCGACGCGGTCNNGTGCCGAAGCAGCGGACGCCGGTGGTTGATTTGTTCAGCCGGAACTTCGCCCGGACCAGCTCGGAATCGAAGCGGTCCCAGATCAGGATGTTCTCGGCCGGCACGCCTGCCGCGCGCAGCCCGGCCACAATGGCATCCACAACCACCGGGTGCGTGGAGTAGCCCAGCGTGTTCACCTTGATGCCGACGCGATGGGCCGGCTGGAAGAACGTTCGCCAGGCCGCCGCCGCGTCCGACGCCCCCGTGAGACGCTGCATGGCGGCATCGAGCAGCTTGCGAATCGGTTCCGCGTGCTCGGACGGCTCGCCCTTGGCGAGCGCCTCGTCGCGACCGATCACCACGCGCGGCCGCGGCCGCTCCGCCGCCGGCTCCGCCGCGCGAGCCAGGGTCGGGCCGCCCAGGGCNNCGGGCCGCCCAGGGCCGCCCCCACCGCAGCCGCACCCACCTGGACCAGAAACTCGCGACGATTGCTCCGATCAGGCATGTTTCACCATTTCTCTGGGCCGAGAATCCCCTCCCGCCCCCTAAGAGGACCGAGATAGTCCCGGCGCGCCGGGATCGGTCCAGCAGTAATCTCGGCCCAGTCGGTCACGGTTCCCCGAAGACCTCGGCGCTAAACGAGTATATATGCGCGGCCGGGTCCTTCCATGCGTCGGATGGAAGCCCGGCCTTTTGACAGACCTGTGTGAGAAACTCCTCACGAGTCCAGCCGCGGCTGTACGCCACCTGCGGCAACAGCACCCCACGGCTGGGGCCTCGCTCAATAAGCAAACCGTCTCGGCCCACGACAATCTCGTTCGGATTCGAGACAAGCTGCATCGGCGTCAGGTAGCTGATCTCGATGTGAATCTGGTCCAGTTCGGCCGGCGTCACCGGGTTGTCCACGAATCGCTGGTCCTGGCAGGCGTAGATCGCGTTGCGAATGACCGCTTCATACAGCGGGCCCGTGGCTTCCATGTTCCCAATACAGCCGCGCAGCACGCCGCGGTTTTCCAGCGTGACGAAGCACGCCCCGTCCGCGCGCGCCGCTTCCGGAAGCTCGCCCGGAGAGAACTTCTCGAGTCGCTCTTTGTTCAGATGCGCGGTTACAGTCTGACGGGCCAGCTTCAGCAGGGCGCTGCGGGCGTCCGCGGGCAGCGTGAGTTCCCGCGGGGCGAAGACGAACGATTGGTACGTGACGCTGCTGGTGTAGTCGCCGGTCATCCGGCCGGAGGTGTCAAACCCGGTGCGAACCGCCGACGCCCCGCCCTGCATGGCCAGCAGTCGCATCAGCAGCAGGATTGAGCGCCGACCGCAGATGGTGTCCTTCGTCCGGGCCAGGTAATCGACGAACCCGTCATAGTCCGCGTTCAACAGCGGCTTGGCCGCCTCACGCGCCTGGGCACGCAGCTTCTCCGGCACGTCGTCGGCAAACGGCACGTAGTTGAAGTTCCGCCCGTAGTGCGTGAAGTCGCTGCTGACCACGATCAGAGTGTCGTCACCCACCCACGGAAGGAGAGCGTTGGCGGCTTCCGTGCATTCCGCGCTGCTCAGCTCGCCCACCATCAGCGGTACCAGCCGAAACGGACTGATCGTACGCTGCAGGAACGGCAGGTGAAGCTCCAGCGAGTGCTCCTGCCGATGCAGGCCGGGCGTGGACGTGAACAGCGAACACTTCAACAGCGCGGCGCACACCTCCGCGTCCAGGGGTATCTTTCCCAGCGGCGTTTCGTAGGCCGTGTACTCCATCGGCACGTCGATGCCGTGCTGGAACGCGGAATAGCGGTGGCTGAACGCCAGCACGATCACCCGCTTGTACGACAGGCCCTTGACCGCCTTGTACGCCATGCAGGCCACCGGCGCACTCCACTGGTAACCCGCATGTGGCGAGATAATCGCCCGCGGCCGGCCGGAGGGCAGCTCGTTCGGCGCGGCCCGCTCGATCAGGTCGTCGACAAGCTTGGACAGGGCCTCCGCGTCGCCCGGGTACCACATCCCGGCGCAGTCCGCCGGCCGGACCTGCTCGGTCGGCTCGTCCGCTCCCGCGACCGGCCCGTGCAGCATGACCGCGACGGCGGGCACGGCCAGCGTCCACAACGCACGACGGAGAAATCGTTTGCACCCCATGACCCCACCTCCTGCTTTTTCGCCCTCCACCGGGAGTATAACGGATTAAGGACGGGCTTCCCACCGCGAGTCCACCGGGCCGGCCGGCGTTGCGGAACCGAGTCGATCGCAGCGTTTTGGCGGGAGCGGGCTACGTTGCCGTTGGGAGGCGAGCAAAGACGGGCCCCAGCAATCAGCGGGGCGGCGCGGTGGAGCCGCGAACGACCATCTCCGCCGAAAGCTGCACCACGCGTGGCTGGCTGCTGCCGGTGACGATGGCATCCCGCACCATGCGGTACGCCTCTGCGGCCATTTCCTGGAGCGGTTGGCGCACGGTGGTCAGGGGCGGATCCAGCAACGGTGCGGAGGCCGGGTCGTCAAAGCCGACCACGGAAACGTCGTCGGGCATGGACAGGCCGGTGCGTCGAACCACCTGCATCGCGGCCATGGCCAGATAAAAGCCGCCGGCTACGATGGCCGTCGGCCGGTCGGGATCGCCCAGCCGCCGTTCCATCCGCGTCCGGGTGTCCTCGTCCAGAATGACGCTGTCCTTCGAGACGAACGAGTCGCGGTCGCCCAGGGGGATTCCGTGAACGGCCAGCTCCATGGCCGCTCCAGCCGCCCGGTCCCGCGCGTTGCTCAGGTTTGTCGGGCCCGACAGGACCAGAAACCGCAGGTGCCCCAACTCGATCAAGTGCCGAACGGCCTGCCGGCCGCCTCGGAAATTGTCGCAGTCCACCGTTGCGACCTCGGTGTTGGGAAACGCCCCACCCAGGACCACGACCGGGTAGTGCCGTGCGAACCGCTCCACCTCCGCCTGGGCTTCCAGGGCCGGGTGGATGCAGATGGCGCCGGTGTCGCCGTTCTTGCGGGCTCCGCGCATCTCGAACTCATCGTGGAAGTAGAATTCCACCTGGTACTCGTCGGCCCGGGCCTCGCGGCGCAGGCCTTCGATGATGGTGCTGTGGTAGTAGTCGTTGAGGTTGACGTTGCGATCCAGCACGATGCCGATGGCCACGTGCGGTCGCCCGTCCCGGCGAATATCCACGTCGTCCCGGACGTACGTGCCCCGGCCCACCTCGCGGCGCAGCCAGCCGGACTCCACCATGCGCTCCAGCGCCTTGTGCGCCGTGATCAGGCTCACGTCCACGAGGCTGCTGATCTCCTTCGTCGAGGGCAGCTTGCTGCCCGGCGGAAGCGACCCCGCCCGAATGGCGTCAACGAGGATTCGCTGCGTCTGCAGGTACTTCGGCGTCGGGTCCTTGATGTTCACCTTCTGGAACACGAACACGCCCTCCCGGAATCTCACGTCCTGAACGCGAGCGTTCCTCGCCCTCTTCCCCAGGGCATCTGCTTCTTCGCTTGTCCCGGACGCCCCGGTCCCGTTTGGGGCCGGGGCATCCGCGAAGATCTTGCCGCCTCCGTGGAACCCGGCTTTCCAGCCGGTCTTTCTGTGGGACCGTCCCGGCGCGCCGGGATCCAGCCGGTCTCATCATCCGGAGAAGACTTCCTGGAAGACGGCGAAATCGTCCAGGTCTATGTCATCATCCCGGTCCGCATCCAGGCACCGGCACGCGTCCTGGTCCACCGGCGGTCCCGGCCAGGGCTGGTCGGGTCCGGCGAGGCAGTCGGCCAGCTTCGCATAGTCTCCCAGGTCCACGAATCCGTTGCCGTCGATGTCCTGCTGGGGATCATTGCAGAGCACGCCCGACGGCGTATTGGAGAACACCAGCAGGTTTCGGGCCGAGAAGTCCAGAATCAGCAGCTTGTCCACGTCCGCCAGGTAGTAGAAGTCGTACAGGGCTGCGCTGTTCGGCACTTCCGCCGTGGTCAGCGGCAGCCCGTTGCTGTTGAGCAACTCCACCGGCGGGTCCGGCAGCAGGCCGTTCGTGTCCACCATCCTGATCACGTTCGCGAACGCCTTGCCGAAGGCGTTGTCCGGCCGGTCGTTGAAGATGAGCAGTTCCCGCCCCGACGTTGCCGTCGAGGTGGCCGGAATGTGCTCAATGTGTTGGCCCAGCGAATTGGGCTGAAGCCGCAGGGCCACCGGCTTACCGTCGCCGCAGCCGACCTTTGGCGTGCCGTCGGCATTCAGCTCATCGGTCAGGTGTCGGTGGGCGTAGCCGTCGGTGACATTGGGGCCGGTTCGAATTGCCATCTGCACCTGGTTCGAACGACGCATGTACACGTTGCCGGCGGCGTCATAAACGTGGTCGCGCCAGGAGGTCAGGTCCGAGACGGCGCATTGGCCGCTGACGTCCGCTACGATCATGCCATCGCTCTTATCGTACAGGGTGAAGCCGTCTTCGATCCCGATCAGCACGCGCCGACCGGACCCGAGGGCCAGCATGGACAGTCCATAGTCAACCCCGCTCACGCCGGGATCGTACGCCATGCCTCCGGTGGCCGTCCCGATGGCCGCCGGGTCCCAGGCGATGCCATCGCCCGTACCGGTGTCGCCGTCAAACTCGGGCACCAAGGCCCCCGTCGTCGTATCGATGGCCCGGACGTTTGTCGAAACATTGGTGTTCAGCGGCCGGTCTGCCATGGCGTAGAGAATGCCGTCCCGGACCACCAGGCCGATGTATGCCCGATATCGGTTCATGACCTGCGTGCCGCCGGCCAGGGCCATGCGGTCGCTCGGGTCCGTCAGGTTCACTTTCACAATACCGACGTCACCCGAGGGGTCGGCCGCCGTGTAGCCGGCCACGTATGCATACGTGCCGTCCGACACCACCTGGATCGGGTTGTTGCCCAACGGGCCGAAGTCCGCGTCCAGGTTGATTGTACGCTCCAGGTAGAAATCGGCACGGGCCGCCGGCGCGAGCAGGCCCACGCACAGCACGGCCAGCAGGGCACCGGCCGGTCGGATTCGTCGAAAACTCGTCATGCTTCAGTACCTCCGATGCCTGTTCAACTCTCTGTTCTACTGCGGTGTAGGCAGATTCCACTGCGG
>MTKZ01126204.1_pt1 | contig 14021 bp, 8 predicted proteins | sample 1042781 | NCBI WGS metagenome assembly MTKZ01 (sample SAMN06212207, study PRJNA360539) | anaerobic digester metagenome | biome: Wastewater treatment plant; material: sludge; isolation source: anaerobic digester fed with sludge from wastewater treatment plant | place: Denmark: WWTP Viborg ...
CGAAACGAGCGGCTCGCCGATCTCTCCGGACATCTTCTTCAGGAGCTCGGTCGCGTATTCCTTCTGCTTGTCCACCGTAAGCCTGAATCCGAGGCCGAACTCGGCGTTGTCCTCGAATAGGGAATTGGACCAGGCCGGGCCTCTGCCTTCCTTGTTCTTCGCCCAGGGGGTGGTCGGCAGGTTGCCGCCGTAGATCGACGAGCATCCTGTCGCGTTGGCGACTATCGCCCTGTCGCCGAACAGCTGGCTGAGGAGTTTCACGTAAGGCGTCTCTCCGCAACCGGCGCATGCGCCCGAAAACTCGAAGAGGGGCATGAAGAACTGCGAGCCCTTAANNTTCTCCTTCTCGGGCTGCCTGAGAGGGATCTGGTCGGCCATGTTGAGGGCCTTGTTCTCGGGGTTCGCCTTGTCCTTGCCGGGGCAGGTGAACCTGCAGGCCGCGCACCCGGTGCAGTCTTCGGGAGCGACCTGGACGGTCCACTTCATGCCCTTGAACTCGGCGCCCTTGTAGTCCGCCGATTTGAAGGTCTTGGGGGCTTTGGCGAGGAGGGCCGGATCGTAGGCCTTGACCCTTATCGCGGCGTGCGGGCATACAAGCGAGCACTTTCCGCACTGGATGCAAAGGTCCGGGTTCCAGACCGGGATCTCGAGGGCTATGTTCCTCTTTTCCCACTTGGCCGTGTCGGTCGGGAATGTGCCGTCGGCGGAGAAAGCTGATACAGGCAGCAGTTCGCCGTCGCCCGCGATGATCTTTCCGAGGACGTTCCTGACGTATTCGGGGGCATTCTCGGAGACGGTCGGAGGTATCCCGATCTTGCTGGTCGCCGTCTTGGGATAATTTACCTCCTGCAGGTTGGCGAGGGTGCTGTCGACCGCCTCGAAGTTCTTCTTGACGACCTCTTCGCCCTTCCTGCCATAGGTCTTCTCGATGGCCTTCTTGATGGCCTTGATCGCCTCGTCCTTGGGGAGGACGCCGGAGATCGCGAAGAAGCAGGTCTGCATGATGGTATTGACCCTGCCGCCCATTCCCGCGTCCTTGGCCACCTTGTAGCCGTCTATCACGTAGAACTTGATGTTCTTGTCGATTATCTGCTGCTGGACCTTCTTGGGGATCCTGTCCCACACCTCGTCCTTGCCGTACTGGCTGTTGAGGAGGAATACCGCGCCCGGCTTGGCGTACTTCAGCATGTCGTACTTCTCGAGGAAGACCGACTGGTGGCACGCGACGAAGTTGGCCGAGTTCACGAGGTAGATCGACCTGATCGGACGGGGCCCGAAGCGCAAGTGCGAGATCGTCACCGCGCCGGCCTTTTTCGAGTCGTAAACGAAGTAGCCCTGGGCGTAGTTCTCTGTCTCCTCGCCGATGATCTTGATGGAATTCTTGTTGGCGCCGACCGTTCCGTCCGAGCCGAGGCCGAAGAAGACGCACCTGACGACGTCGTCCTTTTCGATGTTGAAATCGGGATCGAAGTCGAGGCTGCTGCCGCTCACGTCGTCCTTGATGCCGACGACGAAGTGGTTTTTCGGCTCCTTCTTCGCCAATTCGTCGAAGACGGCCTTCAGCATCGCGGGGGTGACTTCCTTGGAGGAGAGGCCGTACCTTCCGCCGATGACCCTGGGGAACCCGAAGGGGAGCTTGCCCGCGATGTGGGCTTCGCTCATTGCCGTCAGGATGTCGGCGTAGAGGGGCTCGCCCGCCGACCCGGGTTCCTTGGTCCTGTCCATGACCGCTATCGACTTTACAGACTTGGGAAGAGCTTCGAGGAAGTAGTTCGCGGCGAAGGGCCTGTAAAGGCGGACCTTCAGGAGGCCGACCTTTCCGCCCTTCTCGTTCAGGTAGTCTACGGTCTCCATGGCCGTTTCGCACGCGGAGCCCATCAGGATGATGACCCTTTCCGCGTCCGCGGGGCCGTAGTATTCGAAGGGGCGGTATTTTCTGCCCACGACCTTCTCGAATTTCTCCATCGCTTCGACCATGATCTCCGGGAACTTCTCGTAGTAAGGGTTGACGGTCTCGCGGGCCTGGAAGAATACGTCGGGGTTCTGAGCCGTTCCCCTCAGGACTGGCTTTTCGGGATTGAGGCCCCTTGCCCTGTGAGCCCTGACGAGGTCGTTGTCGATCATCGCCCTCATGTCTTCGAATGCCAGCTGCTCGACCTTCTGGACTTCGTGCGAGGTCCTGAAACCGTCGAAATAATGAAGGACGGGGACCCTTCCCTTCAGCGTGGCCGCCTGGGCTATGAGGACGAAGTCCATGGCTTCCTGGACAGAAGCGGACGACAGGAGCGCCCAGCCTGTCTGGCGGCAGGCCATCACGTCGCTGTGGTCGCCGAAGATCGAGAGGGCGTGCGTCGCGACGGTCCTCGCGCTGACGTTGAACACGGTCGAGGTGAGCTCTCCGGCGATCTTGAACATGTTGGGTATCATGAGGAGGAGGCCCTGCGACGCGGTGAAGGTCGTCGTGAGGGCTCCGGTCTGGAGGGCGCCGTGGACCGCGCCGGAAGCTCCGCCTTCGCTCTGCATCTCGATGACAGAGGGGACCGTCCCCCAGATGTTCTGTTTTCCCTGCGACGCCCACTCGTCCGCCCATTCGCCCATGTTGGACGAGGGCGTGATCGGGTAGATCGCGCACACTTCGCTGCAATGGTAAGCCGTATAGGCCGCAGCCTCGTTCCCGTCGATCGTAACTTTTTTCCTGGCCATTTTCTGCTCCTTTTCCTGGTTTTTGCCTCGCGGGAGAAACCCACTAAGGGTTCAGCTCACGGGACTCCTAATAATTCTTGTTGGGATCCCCCGATACAAGGTACCATATGATAACACAGAATCGGGAAAAATATAAGACACCGGAAACTCTTGATTTTATTGAGGATGCGAACCCGGGGCGGGTGCGTCGCTCCTGCCGAAAAGAGCGGAGATCTCGTCGGCGTAAAGAAGCCGCCACGCGGGGTTCTGTGCAAGTTCCATCGAGAGAAAATCGACCTGATACAGCAGGACGAAATCGGGGGAGCCTCTTTCCAGCCTCTCATTCCATCCGGCTTTCACGTCGGCCGTGTCGCGCCACTCTTCGAGGTATCCCGGAGGGAACAGGAGCACGGCGGTCCTTCCGTCTATCGCGGTGAAGAGTTCCCTCGATGAGAAAACTATGAAGCCGCCCCAGTCGAACTCGTTCCATATCCTGCCTTTCAGGCCGTGCTGTTTCATGTATGAGACCGCGCCGACCGGGTAATCCTCCCTGTAAACCCTGTCTGGTATCGAAACGGAGTTGGCGGCCCTGAAGGCTATGGACGCGGCGGATATCGTCACAAGGAAGAGAGCCGCTACGGGACGGGCGCGCCTTACATTATCTTCATTGAGTTTAAGAGCGCCAGCGAGGCCGGATAGAAGGCACGAGAAAAGCGGGGCGGTCGCTAAGGCCGAGAACGGAAGCACTCTGACGCTGTAGAACCCGAAGGCGATCAGCGGCAGCGCGATCGCGAGGTGGCGAAGCCTTATCCTCTCCCAGAAAAGGATGCCGAGGAATACCAGGAGGCCGAAGTATATGAAGAAATACATGTTCGAAGCGAGCGGGTATTTCCAGACGGGAAGCCACTCGGAGACGAGGGTCTCCTGTCTTTGGGAGAAAAGTGAGCCCGCCGTCTGCCAGATCTTTATTCCGAAAGGATTCAGAAGCGTCGAAAGCGCGCAGAGGGGAACCGTTGCTGCAGATAGAAGGTTCTCTTTCGAGAGTAGAACGGAGAGCTTCTTTTCTTTAATCAGATCAACCAGCATGGATGTGCCCGAATGCATCCCGAGCACCATCAACCCCAGCCCGAAGAAGGCGTGGATGTTCGCCCACAGCGTGAAGAGCGCCAGGAGGGGGACCAGCCTCGCGGAGGGCTTGTACCTCTCCAGGAGGAAAACAAGAGCCGCCAGGAGAAGGAAAGAAAGAAGCTGGGTCCTCATGAGGAAATATCTGGCGATGATCGCCGTTATGACGGCGGCCGAAAGCATGGACACGGAAGGCATCTCTTCCCCGGCGCTCTTGAAAACAAAATAAGCCGCGCCGGCCGCCACCAGGCCCTTGAAGATGAATACCGCTGTAAACCCTCCCGCGTTGAAGAGAAGAGCGAGCATGATCTCGACGAGCCACTGCTGGTTCACCCATACTTTCCCGCCGTAAAGGTAGTTCCAGCTATCCTCGATAGCGATCTTGCCTTTTTCGAGGATGTCCTGGCCGGCCCTGATGTGCCAGAAGAGGTCGGGGTCGAGCATTCCCTGGAGAAGGGAAACGGAGAAGACCGCGAAGAGAAAGAGAACGACAAAGCCGGCCCTAGAGCGGTCTTTCATCTGCCGTCTCCCACCAGGGAGTTCTCGTCGGGCGTGCGCAGTTCTTTTGGTATCAGGCGGAGCGTTTCCCTGGACCTATCGATGTTCCCCTCTTTGCCGTACACCTGCGAAAGCATCCTTATCGCGGGATAAAAGGTCGGGTAGGCTCTTACTAAGTCTTCAAGAACCATCTTTCCCTCGTCGGTCTTTCCCGTCGAGAGAGCCGCCGCGGCGTAGTTCATTCTCGGGTAGATATCTCTCGGGGAGAGCTTCATCGCTTCGAGATACGCGTTCATGGCGGCTTCGGGCTTGCCGGAATTGGCGAGGCTGACGCCGAGGTCGTTGTATATCTCGGCGCTTTTTCTCACTTTCAGGGCGTCGTTGAAATAANNGAAGCAGGGTTTCGACCTCGGCGAGGGCGAGCTTCTTCGCTTCGGGATCAGGCGGCAGAACAGTGTATGGCGAGTAATTGTTGAGATGTCCGAAGTCCGGCGTCGAGGCAAGGAACTTCTCCGAGACGAACAACGCGTGATCATTTGAACAGGACGCTATCTTCCATCCCCTACTGAACGGCCGCATGGACGATTTTTCCGGGTAGTAAGCTTCTGTAAAAAGAATATCTGCGTCGGGAACGGCATGGCCTAAAAACGGGGGAGTCAGCGGCAGCATCGAATAATACCCTTTGAGTTCCTTAACGCTGGCGGAAGGGAACACGTCGCCGCCGGTCAGGCGAGCCGCCTCGTCGTGAAATTGGGGAGGGCAGGCGATCTTGGCGCCGGTACCCCTCAGAGAAATCAGGATCTCCTTGAATCCTCCGGTAAGGGAGGCCTGTTTCTGCGGGATCGCGAGCGCCCACACGAGGGGGATGATGAACAGAACTTTCAGCGAGGCAGAAGTCTTCGCTGGATCCCGGGCGGGTATCACGGCTGAAAGAGCTGTAAGCGGGCCGAAAAAGAATGAAACGAACGCGAGTGAAACTTTTCCCGTATCCGGTTTTTCGTGAACGAAAAGCCAGAGGGCGGACAATACGAACAGGGCGAACAGGGGAGAGAGGATCTTTGCCGGCGAATAGGGCGGGAATGCGCACACAGACAGGTAGAACGGAAGCAGGATGTCGCCGCTGAAGATCGATGCCAGCAGGGGAGGAGATATGAGCCCCGCGGCGGGAAGAAGGGTGGAAGCTGTCCTGCCGCTCATTATGATGCGGATAAGGATCGCCAGGAGGATGCAGACTAGAGCCAGCTTCGAAAAAAACGGAAGGATCAACGCCGCCGCGATAACCGCCAACGCCGGAGCGAATGCCATGGCTGCGGTCAGCGGCATAGCGAGGGCCTCGCCGCCCGCGGGAATGAGAAAGACGACGGCAGCGAGCGGAACCGCCGACGAAAAACTTTTCTTTCCCAGGATCAGGACGAGCAGCAACGCCGCGAGGGCTTTGAAGACGACCGCCGCACCCGTCCCGTTGAAGTTTTCGATCAAGGCGGAAGCCCCGCCAGGGGTCAGAAAAATGCCGGAGGGCGCAGGTGAAGCCACGGGTACTCCGGCAACGAAGACAGACACCGTTCCCGCTATTATCAGGATGAGTGCCGTGAAAGCGGCTTTTCTCGTGCCGGACAGGTTTTCGCTCATGACCCTCCACGCGAAACACCATTATATTCATTTTTCGAATAAGGTAAAGAATCTGATGATCTTGTCTTGCCCTGCAAAGCAACGCGGGGAGGCGGTCGATCCCTGTCAGAGGTCCGTTCGATGCAGGTCTCTGACATTCCGCCTGATTGACATTCCTGAAACAGAAGTAGTAGATTTGTTCTCAAGAGGATGTGAAACGATGAAGAAGGCAGAAGGCCATCCGGCAAGCCTCCGGGACGGGGACCGTATCGTCGTGATAGGCGGCGGGCCTGCGGGGTCGTTCTTCGCCATCAAGTTCCTCAGGGAATGCAGGCGTCTCGAACGCCGGATCGAGGTCGTCATAGTCGAGAAGCGCCGGGCGAAAGATCCGGGCGGCGAGGGATACCGCCTCGACGGATGCACTTTTTGCGCGGGGGGTATCTCGCCAAGATTGAACCGGGTCCTGAGACAAAATGATCTGGCGCTGCCCGGGGAGATAATCCAGAAGAAGATCGATTATATATGGCTGCACGGCCAATGGAAGAACTTCCGTTTTCGGGTTCCCCGGGGCGACGAGATGTTCTCGGTGTTCAGAGGTTCTCTGCCTTCGGGAAGAGGCGCGGGCGCCCGGGGACTGGATGGATTCCTTCTCGGAAAAGCCGTCGGGGAGGGGGCGCGCGTCCTGAACGGCGAGGTCCGGTCCCTCTGCTATTCGGAGTCCGGGATGCCCAGACTGTCCGTCAAGATGCCGTCAGGAGAACTGACCTCGATAGACTGCGGGTTCGCCGTGCTGGCCACCGGCATCAACGCCCGCTGCGGCAGCGATCATGGAGAGGGCTCCCTGACCGCTTCGATCAAGGAGATGAACCCGTCCTTTGTCCCGGCGAGGTCGCGGAGAGCTTTCCTTTTCGAGCTTGACCTGGGAGATGATTACCTGAAGCGCAACGTGGACAGGGAGATCCATTTCATCGAGTACGGTTCGGAACGCATAGACCTTGAACACACGGCGCTTCTTCCCAAAGGCAGATACCTGAGCGTGGCGATGATCGGCAAAAGCATAGACAGGGCGGCCTTGCCGCAGGACAGCACCCGGATCATCCGCGAGTTCGCCATGCTGCCGCATATCCGCAGGATACTGCCCGGAGTTGAAAGCGCTCCCGTCGCCTGCGCCTGTTCTCCCATGATGGCTGCGGCTCCCGCGCGGAATCCCCGGGGCGGCCGGTTCGCCCTCATCGGGGATGCGGCAGGAGCGCGGTTGAACAAGGACGGGCTGTTTTCGGCTTACGTGACGGCAAGTACTCTTTCCCGGGCGATCCTCCATGAAGGAGTCAGCGAACAAGCCCTCGAAAGAGGATACGGCAAAGCGGTCAGGTGGCTCGCAGAAGACAACCGTTACGGACGGATAGTTTTTGGCATCAGCCGGGTGGCGTTCGCCTGGCCCTGGGTGAGCCGCGTCATGTACCAGTCGCTTGCCACGGAGTTCAAGCGGCGGGACGAGGACAAGCGTCCCCTTGGCTCCGTAATGTGGAAGATTGCCAGCGGGGCTGCCGATTACCGCGAGATCCTGCGCGAGATGTTCAGTTTTCCGGCGATCCGCGCCTTCATGGTGGGAACCGCCGTAACTTTGAGGAATGTCGCCTTCGAGCTGCTGTTCGGCCTGAAATGGGGAAAGAACGGCCGCTATCCTACGGTAGTGCTCAGGGAGAAACGGGAAGTGGTAAAGCGATGGTTGGCTTCCAGCCTGGGGGAGGAGGTCGACGGATCTCCGGGCTTCGAGCGGATGTATGTCATCAAGATAAGAGGCTCAAGGGATAGGATCGCCGGAGAGCTGGCGAAGTTCGGCAGCAGGGAAGCGAAGTTCCTTAACCTTCGATTCGTAAGTGTAAGGCACATCGGAGGCGAACCGAACGAGGTAGGCTCGGTGATCCAGTACAGGGTCCCGCTCATAGGGCTGGCGACTGAAATGCGCCTTGCAAGGAAAGCCGGTCCGGGGACGTTCCTGTACAGGCTCGACGAATCTCTGGCGGATAGGGGGAAACTGATCTTCGACATAGCCCCCACCAAGGACGGCAACAGCAAGCTGTCGATCTACGCGGCGTTCGATTATAAAAAAGGAACTACTTTGACGGGGAGGGTTTTCTGGTATTCAGCCAGGGCGCTGTTCCCGGAATTCGTTCATGACGTCGTGTGGAACCACGCGCTGTGCACGATCAAGGAAGAGATCGAAAAGTAGTCACGCCCCGCAGCATTTCTTGTATTTCTTCCCCGAGCCGCACGGGCACGGGTCGTTCCTGCCGATCTTGTCGTCCTTGTGGACTACCGTCGTCCCTTTCTTCTCCTCGCCCTTGGAAGGTGCCGAGTAGCTCCACTGCCGCTCCTTCCTTTCCACCTTCTTCTCTTCCTGGCGGACCTGCGGCTCCAGAAGCATCAGGTACCTGACAACCTCTTCTTCGACCCTGTCGAGAAGCGATTCGAAGGCCATGAAAGCCTCTTTCTTGTATTCGACGAGGGGGTCCCTCTGGCCGTAAGCTCTCAGGCTGATGCCCTCCTTGAGGTGGTCCATGTTCAGGAGGTTGTCCTTCCACTGGTTGTCGATCACCTGCAGCATCACGAGCTTCTCGTACTCGCGCATCAGGCCCTCGCCCAGCCTCGACTCCTTCTCGCTGTATTTGTTCTCGATAGCCTCTTTTGCCTTCTTCTCGAAGATGTCGGCCGTAACCTGTCCCTGAATGGACGCAATGACCGTTTCTGAATCCAGGCCGAAGTAGTGATGGAACTTAGCCTTGAGAGCATCCCTGTCCCACTGGTCGTGAGGCGCGCTCCCGGGGGCGTGCTCTTCGAGGAGCCAGATGAGGATGTTCTCCGCGTTCTCCATCAGGTACTCGCGCAGGTTCTCGCCGGAGAGGATCCTCTTCCTGAGGGAGTAGATGGTCTCCCTCTGCTTGTTCATCACGTCGTCGTAATCCAGGAGATGCTTCCTTATTTCGAAGTTCCGGCCTTCGACCGACTTCTGCGCCCTTTCGATGGATTTGGAGACCCACGGGTGGGCGATCGGGACGCCCTCTTCCATGCCGACCCTGCCCATCATGTTCTTCAGCCTGTCGCCGCCGAAGAGCCTCATAAGGTCGTCCTCCAGCGAGAGGTAGAACTTCGAGCCCCCGCTGTCGCCCTGCCTGCCTGCCCTTCCCCTCAGCTGATTGTCGACGCGCCTCGACTCGTGCCTTTCGGTGCCGAGGATGTGAAGCCCTCCCAGTCCGACCACCTCGTCGTGTTCCTTCTCGTAAACGTCCCTGAAGAAGGCGAGCTGTTTGGCGTACTCCTCGGGCTGCGTCTCGGGGTTTGCCTTCGATTTGGCGAGCCCCTCCGGGTTGCCTCCCAGAAGGATGTCTGTTCCCCTTCCGGCCATGTTGGTGGCGATGGTCACCGCGCTTTTCCTTCCGGCCTGCGCGACGATCTCCGCCTCCTTCTCGTGGTACTTGGCGTTGAGGACGACGTGCCTGAATCCTCTCCGCTTCAGAAGGGCGCTCATCCTCTCGCTCTTCTCGATCGAGACCGTTCCGACCAGCACCGGCTGGCCTTTCTTGTTGAGTTCCTCTATCTCGTCGGCGGCCGCGTTCCATTTCTCGTCCTCCGTCCTGTATACCATGTCGGCGTGGTCGTTCCTCACCATCGGCCTGTGGGTGGGGATGACGACGACGTCCAGCTTGTAGATCTTGTCGAACTCCATCGCCTCGGTGTCGGCCGTTCCGGTCATGCCGGCCAGTTTCTTGTAGAGCCTGAAGTAGTTCTGGAAGGTGATCGTCGCGAGCGTCTGGTTCTCCTGCTGGATCTTGACGCTCTCCTTCGCCTCGATGGCCTGGTGGAGGCCGTCGGACCAGCGCCTTCCCGGCATCACCCTGCCGGTGAACTCGTCCACGATGACGACCTCGCCCTCCTGGATCATGTACTCGACGTCCCTGCTGTAAAGCTTGTGGGCGACTAGAGCCTGCTGGAGGCAGTGGAGGATCTCGATGTTCGAAGGCTCGTAAAGGTTCTCGAGGTTGAGAAGCTGTTCGCACCTGGCGATGCCCTCCTCGGTCAGGGTCGCGGTCCTCTGCTTCTCGTCGACCGTGTAGTCCTTCTCCGCCTGGAGGCGCGGGATTATGCCGTTCGCCGTGTAGTACTTGTCCACACGCTCTTCCGAAGGGCCCGATATGATCAGCGGAGTCCTCGCCTCGTCTATGAGGATCGAGTCCACCTCGTCCACCAGCGCGAAGTAGTGCGGCCTCTGGACCATGTCCTCCATCCGGTATTTCATGTTGTCCCTGAGGTAGTCGAAGCCGAACTCGTTGTTCTGGCCGTAGGTGACGTCGCAGTTGTACTGCTTATGCCGCTCCTCGTTGTCCATCTCCTGCTGGATGCACCCGACGGTCAGGCCCATGAAGCGGTACACCTTTCCCATCCACTCGGCGTCCCTTTTCGCCAGGTAGTCGTTGACGGTGACCACGTGGACGCCCTTGCCGAGAAGGGCGTTGAGATAGACCGGCATCGTCCCGACCAGCGTTTTTCCTTCGCCGGTCTTCATTTCCGCGATCTTGCCCTGGTGCAGGACTATTCCGCCTATCACCTGCACGTCGAACGGCCTCAGCCCGATCGCCCTCGAAGAAGCCTCCCTAACCGCCGCGAAAGCCTCCGGCAGGAGGGCGTTCAGCGCCTGTTCCTCGTCGTATCCCGATGATAGCATCCCCGAGATCTTCTCCCTGAACTCCGCCGTCTTTCCCCGGAGCTGCTCGTCCGAAAGCTTCCTCATAGCGGGCTCGAGGCGCGTGACCTCGTATACCAAAGGCTGGATCGCCTTGACGTCCTTCTCGTGCTTCGTTCCGAATATCGTTGTCAGGATCTTGTTCAAAACCATGAGCCGAAACTCCTATCTTTCAGATTGATAAGGATACGCCAAATTGCCCGTTTCGGCAATCGGACGGGGGAGGGCATTCCTTGTGATACTTTATTCTTCATTTTAGTAATTACTTGAGTTTCCGTTCTATAATGGCCACGTGAGGGTAGAATGAAAAAGGGATATTTTCCTTGGATCTTAATTGCGTTTCTTATGGGCTCTGTTGCATCGAACACGCAGACGAAAGACTCCGTCTGGACCGCTCCGGTCAAACCACGCCCTGAAAGAATAGTACTGGAACAAATCCTCATTCCTGAAATTCCGCCGTGCCCCATAAAGACAGTGAATAAGGAAGAGACTGTTTATTACCATGAGCATTTTAAAACGCTGGATGAGTTGCCGCTTGACAGGTTGCCTGATGATCAATCCGAATGTTTCAGAGTGTTTGACCTGAATACCATGCAAAATCCGAGCACAGCTTTCTTTTTCAAGAAGAACGGCAAATATTTCGTAAGATACAAGAACATACCCAACTGCTCCTTCTGGAACAAAGAAGCCAAGATTGTGACACGGGAAGCAGAAATCACCCTCGATGACTGGAAAAAGATCCGCTCGCTACTAGAACGTTTGGATTTCTGGAATCTCGGAAGATATCAGCAGCTATATAGGAGTATAATGCCGATGGACCCGCACACGGTCGTCATAGAAGCTTTCTGCGGCGGGCAATACCACTGCGTTGAGCGCATAACGGGTAACGCGACTTTAACCGGCGAAACAGTAGAAACCCTTTTCCAGATGGCGGGAAAAGCTATCATGGATGCAGAAGTAAAGTCATCGAAGAAATAGCCTGCGGGTTAAGCTTATGAATTATGACAAAGAAAGGACTACCCATGTCTTCATCCGATTTCCCGCCGTTCGTTAAAAGCCTTCCCGAGGCCGACCTGCCGTTCGTGGGGCTCAGGGGCTGGCTGCTTATAAGCGATGCCGGGCTTGTGTTGTTCAACGAATCGGACATCGAGGCGACAGTGCCCGAGCATTCGCACGGGGAGCAGTGGGGGATTGTGATAGACGGGGAGATAGAGCTGACCATCGGGGGCACGCGACGGACATACCGCCCTGGGGACACCTATTTCATCCCTTCGGGAGCGCTCCATAAGGCGACGATCCATCCCGGCTTCAGGGCCGTCGATTATTTCGCCGACAAAGGCCGTTACAAACCGAGAGGAATTTAGAGGCATTTACTGTTATTCTGTTGATGTCTTGATGGAAGGAAAAAAAGGCGGGCCGCAAAGCCCGCCTTTTTCTTTACTGCGCTTGCTCTTCCTTTTTCGGCTTGTGGAATTTCCTGAAGGGTTTCGGGTTAGGCGCAGCCTTCTCGACCGATTCTTCGAAGCTCGTCTTGGGGCGTGCTTCCTCGCTGAAAAGCCTGCTGAAGGAGCCTTCTCTCAGCTGGCGCTCGTGGGGAGATCCTTCCCTCGGAGGCTTCCCCGCGAAGGGATCGTTTCCCCACTGGTATTTTTTCTCTTGATGACCGCCCTGATCCGGCCTGCGATCTTCGTGTTTCCCGTCTGAAGTTTTCAGGGCCGCGTGAAGGTGAGCGGGGTTGGGAGCGTTGTGCCCTTCGTGGACCGGTTTCGATTCCTGTGGTGGGCGATGAGGGCTATGGCCTTGCTGATGATGAACCGGCTTATGCCCTTTGCGGCCGCCATCGCGATGCGGCGCAGCCGCGTGTGCGCCGGGCTTAGGAGCATGGTCGCGGGAAGGGATATGGTCGTTCCTCGGGATGTGATGGTCCGGGTTCGGGGACTTGCTCTCGAAATCGAAATGACGCCCCTCGGGCATCCACTGCCTTGTCTTGTCGCCGGCATGCTTCGCGGGTCCCTTCTGCCTGGCGTTCTCTGATTTCCTGCCTTCATGTTGCGGCTGCTGCTGGGTCCTGGCGGCTTTCGCTTCAAGCTTGGCCTTGTGCCTGGCGCGATCTTCTGCCTTCCTGGCGCGGATTTGGGCGATCCTTTCGCCGATCGGCACTTCGAGCTTGTCGTCCGCCTTGTGTGCGTAATCGAATCCTCCCACCTTCTGGCGGGGGAAGGTCTTGCCCAGTTCCCTCTCGATTGCGCGCATGTTGCCCTCTTCCTGGGGGGAAACGAGAGTGTAGGCGTCTCCGGTCAGTTCGGCGCGGGCCGTCCTTCCCGAGCGGTGGATGTAATCCTCCGGGACCGCGGGAACGTCGAAATTGACCACGAGGCCGAGGGCTTCCACGTCGATGCCTCGCGCGGCGATGTCTGTTGCGACTAGAACCTGGAATTTGCCTTCCTTGAATCCTTTCAGGGCGTCGGTCCTCTGCATCTGCGATCTGTTGCCGTGGATCCTTTCGCAGGGAACGCCGTTCTTCGTCAGGAAGTCGGCGAGCCTGTTGGCGCGGTGCTTGGTCCTTGTGAAGGCGAGGACGCTCTTGGCTTCGGGCCTTTTGAGCAGTTTCAGGAGAAGATGCTTTTTAAGCTCCTCGGGCACGGGAAAAACCGAGTGGCGGATGCCCGCCGCGGGCTCGGACTTTCTTTCGATGTTGAGCGCGACCGGGTCTTTCAGGATCTCTTTCGAGAGCTTGACGATCGGCTCGGGCATCGTCGCCGAGAAGAGAAGGGTCCTGCGTTCTTTGGGAAGATGCTTCAAAACTTTCTTCACGTCGGGGAGGAAGCCCATGTCGAGCATCCTGTCCGCTTCGTCGAGGACGAGGTATTCGAGGTCGTCCAGCTTCGAATAGGGATACTGGAAATGGTCCAGGAGGCGCCCGGGGCAGGCTGCGATGAGGTCGACCTTCTTGTTGAAAGCGGCTACCTGCGGGTTCATGCCTACTCCGCCGTAGACCGCGGCGGCTTTCAGGTTCGTGTGTTTGCCGAGCATGTCGAAATGCTCGACTATCTGCGCCGCGAGCTCTCTCGTGGGGGCGAGGACGAGGACGCGGGTCTTTCCGCGGGGCTTGCCCAGGAGGTCGTTCATGATTGGCAGAAGGAACGCAGCGGTCTTTCCGCTGCCGGTCGCCGCGGCGGCGAGGATGTCCTTCCCTTCCATGAGGGGGGGGATCGCCATCTTCTGGATGGGTGTGGGTGTGGTGAAGCCGAGATCCTTGAGGGCCTCGTTCAGCTTCGGGTTGAGGTGGAACTGTGAAAATGCCATTCACTACTCTTTCTACGGTCCCGGGACGAAACAGTCGTCGGGGTGACCGATTCTTTGTTCC
>MTKZ01009241.1_pt1 | contig 14017 bp, 14 predicted proteins | sample 1042781 | NCBI WGS metagenome assembly MTKZ01 (sample SAMN06212207, study PRJNA360539) | anaerobic digester metagenome | biome: Wastewater treatment plant; material: sludge; isolation source: anaerobic digester fed with sludge from wastewater treatment plant | place: Denmark: WWTP Viborg ...
CGGTGGATAATTTCTCAAAAAAACTTGACTCTGGCACATAAAATGACTTCTTTACTCAGTCTATGGGTTCTCTCAAAAAGTGCCACCGCATATTTCTACGAGTTCAGGAAGTCTGAAATTATTCGCAGTTTTCATGCCCTTCGAAAAATGCAATTAACGGCAAACGGCCATTGTGTGTAACTTTAGCTGAAGTTAATACACATCATCATGTGTGCCGATGTCAATTAGAATCACTTCCTCTTGGGAGATAAAATCAATAATGACACGGCAATCATAGTTGATGGAAAACGCCCACAAGCCGCTCAGCGCCCCAGTCAATTTATGAGTTTTTAGTCCCGGAGCAAAGGGGTCTTCAATAAATTCTTGGAGCCGGCGCCGAAAAATCTGTTCTTCCGGAGTGCCTATAACGCGCTTGCGAAATGCTCGTTTGAAACTGGGCGCCCACGCGATTCGGCTAATCTTCGGCATATAAGTCCGCCATAAGATCATCGAGATTGCCGGTCTTCAGGCTGCCTTTGGCATGGGCGACCCTGGCGAGGCGGCCACTTTCCGCTATTTGGTCGCGCCGTTGTTCCAAGAGCCATGCACGAATCAAGTCGAGGAGTTCTTGCTTCTCCTCCGCATCGAGTTGATGTACTTGCGCGGCTATGTCGGCAAAGGAGGAAGCCATTTCCTATAATCCTATCGGGTTTAAGCCAAATCATCTACTTCCTGGTTATTTTACCATATTTATAGATGGTAGGCCATATCCGGATTCTGTTTACCGTAATACATTTTTTATATCCAATCGCCGTACCAGCAGCGAAAGAAAATCCCGGTCGTTTGCTGTCACACAGCGCATCTGATCTCCTATGCGCTTGAAGGGTTTGTTGTGGTAACCATAACCAGAGTTTCCCTTTTGTCCACGTGCTGGCTGTTCCAGAGGATTTCCTCAAGGTTGGGCAGGGACGGATCTGTCCACCGAAGGCACCTGGCATCGTTCACACGCACCCACGTGCAGGTTACCTCGGCGCCCTTGTGACGCGGAATTCGCATAAGGGCGTCATACCCGAAGATCTGGCCGTCACGGCGCACAGGCCCGCTGAAACAATCACCACGCACGCAACGACAAGCAAGAATGTCCTATTCATAGCAAGCGCTCCTTACGTTAAAAGATGACTTTCGTTGAGACCCTGTTCAGCACCCGCAGGTTTTCCGCCTGTTCCCGCGAATAAACAGTACGCATGGACGTTGAATTCCTTTTTTGGCCACGGCACCCTGTTATTCTTTGTTTAGCGGCCCTGAATCCGAGTCCCAGAACCATCCAATGGTGACCCGCGCCTTACCCCGATATTCAAGTTCCCTGTATTCGATCTGAATTTCTTGAACGCTGAATAATAGTTCACAATCCTGGTTGCAGCAAACTGTAACAAGTCTTCGGGCGTCATCATAGTGGAAAGTATTGAACGAATACGACCCTATTCGGGCCCGATCCCTGATTTCATAGTCCGTAACTTTCATGAAACGAAGATATCCCCTGAGAACATCCACCTCTTCGATACGATAGAAAAACCGGTTCTTGAGTACACGGGAGGGGCCATCGTTACAGATACGCTGAAAAGGCATCTCAAGTGTACCGCTCTTTTCATCGTAGCGGATTTCCTGAAGGTTAAAATACTCATCATGAAGGCGCTCGCCTATCCCATGTAATCCCTGCGGGTCTGTGACGCGAATAGTTTCAAAATGATGTGTTATGTTTTGCATATTCATTACGTCCCGAATTCTATCACAAGGGCAGCGGGCTCTGTAGGTTCCGCCAGTATCATACTCGCCCCGATCAAAAATCAATTGCGCGGCTTTGGACTGCGCAAGGCGCGCTTGCGCTTGTTCTTTCTGGTTCGGGAAGGCAATGAGACTTGGATTCAATCGTCCCTGCGCGACTTCTCCCCATATATCCAAGTTTTACCTCTATACCCTATACCCTCGCACACAGTTTGCCTCGGTCCCGGTAAAAACGGCATACTGCATGACACTTCGCGAGCCCCCTGTCGGGCACGCCAACCGGAAGGGACTTTACTCACATGCGTTTATCCACACTGGTCGGTCATCGCTATAAAGAACGCCCCGGCGAGGCGGTATTGGACAGTCATGCGTTTTTATTGCGGGGCGCGTATGCGCGGCAGGTGGCGAACGGCATCTATTCGCTGCTGCCGCCGGGACTGCGCGTGGCGCGCAAGATCGAAGGGATCATCCGGGAGGAGATGGACCGCATCGGCGGCCAGGAGGTGCTGATGCCCGTGGTGATGCCGCGCGAGTTGTGGGAGGAGTCCGGTCGCTACGACGCGGTGGGATCGGAATTGCTGCGCTTCCAGGACCGGACCGGCCACGACATGGTGCTCGGCATGACCCACGAAGAGGCCGTGGTGCATCTCTGCCGCCACGAGATCAACAGTTACGCCCAGCTGCCCTTCATGGTCTACCAGATCCAGACGAAGTTCCGCGATGAGCCGCGTTCGCGGGGCGGCCTGATCCGGGTGCGCGAGTTCACCATGAAGGACGCTTATTCCTTTCATGCGTCCCAGGAGGATCTCGAGCGGTATTACATGGAATGCTATCGCGCCTACCAGCGCATCTTCGCGCGGGTCGGCCTGCCGGAAGTCGTGGCGGTATTGTCCGACACCGGCATGATGGGCGGCAAGGTCGCCCACGAGTTTATCCTGCTTACGGAGGCCGGCGAGGACACCATTGTCACCTGTGAGTCGTGCGGCTACCTGGCCAACCAGGAGGTGGCCACAGGGCGCATGCAGGGGTATCCCGAGGAACCGCTGCCGCTGGAGAAGGTCCACACGCCGGACAAGAAGACCATTGAAGAAGTCGCCGCGTTCCTCGGCATCGAACCACGGCAGACGGCCAAGGTGGTGTTCTACGACACAGACGAGGCGGGAAAGCTCGTGGTGTTGCTGATCCGGGGAGACGTCGAGGTCAACGAGATGAAACTCGCCAAGGTCATCCGGGCCATGCCAGTGCCGGCGGACGAGGCAAAGATCGCCGCCGCCGGATCCGTTGCGGGTTTCGCGTCGCCCATGGGCCTGGACCCCAAGCACTGCCGCATCGTGGTGGACCAAACCATCGCCGGATCCGGCAACCTTGTCTGCGGCGCCAATGAGCACGACTATCACTTCAAGAATTTTAACCTGGCACGGGATCTGCCGGGTATGGATATGGTGGATGTCGCCCAGGTGCGCGAAGGCGACGGTTGTCCGCAATGTTCCGGCGCACTCACCCTTAAGCGCGGTGTTGAAGTGGGCAACATCTTTCAGCTCGGCATCAAATACACGGAAGCCATGGGCATGACTTTTGATGATGAGGCCGGAAATGTGCGGACACCGATCATGGGCTGCTACGGCATCGGCGTGGGCCGCCTGGTCAGTTCCATCATGGAGGTCCGGCGCGACGAATACGGCCCGAAATGGCCCCTGTCCGTCGCGCCGTGGCAGGTACACCTCAACGCGCTGCGGCTTAATGTGGAAGAAGTCAACACCACCGCCGAAAGGCTCTATACCGAACTTCAAGACGCGGGCGTCGAAGTGGTGTATGATGACCGCGATGAGCGTCCGGGCGTACAGTTTGCCGACGCCGACCTGATTGGTATTCCCATCCGCCTCATCGTGAGCGAACGTAACCTCAAGAACAGCCAGATCGAATTCAAGCGGCGCGACACCGGCGAATCCGGCGTTATCCCCCTGGAAGGCGCGGTGCAAACCGTTCGCGACTGGATTGACGTCGCATTGGCGGCAATTAACACCACTGCGGAGGATATCAGCGCATCGTAAACCGGTACTTCCGGGGGCGATAAAGGATGGCGCGACCTTAAGGACTTCGTACCGTTGAAAAATTTCCGTAACATTTTAGCCGAATGGAGGCAATGTTCATATTAACCTTTAAATGCTCCTCCTCGTCATTGCGAGGAACGAAGCAATCTCATTATAAAACGGACTTGGTGTAAACCAGATTGCTTCGTGCCTCGCAATGACGATGAATCATAGTCGGCTGATAAGCAATCGTATTCCTCTCATACTCGAAAATCATGACCATGTTTCACTGGTGTCCAAATTAAGGCTGCTATCGAACACACATAGTTGAATTCATTGGCATTTTGAACAGGTTTTGGCGTCATTTTCCCGGTTTCCAGGATCAGGTTTACTGACCGCTGCATTTGCCTGTCCAAACTGCGAAGGCCGTTGAGAGACCATTCCAGGGCCATAAAATGCCATAAATACAGGCTTTCCCCGGTGCTTACCATATGGAAATAGGTGTCAACGCATGGAACGAGCCTGTCCAAGAAAATCTAATTTGGACAAGGATGAAACAAACATATTTTTATCTGGCTATTCATGGGAGGTTAATCATGTCTTCCAAGGTTACTATAGGCGCGGGGGTATTGATGTGCTTTTCGCTCACGGCGTTGACCTCACCGGGTATCACGGCAGCAATGATGGCGTTGGTTGCGTGGGAGATGCCGCCTCACACTGTGGCCGGGGCAGACGGGATTAAAGAGCTCACTTCCACGGAAAAAGAGACGGCTGTTTATCACCCTGCGGATCTGGATTTAAACTGGCAGATGGTGATGAGCAAGGCAATCGCCTATCTTGCGGGTTGGCAGGGCGGCTTATTGGATACAGGAGTAAACACAGAAAGGAGAATCAAACAATGTCGGCTGGGAAAATAGGACGGCGCACCTTCCTTCAAGCAGGCGCGAGCGGAATGACAGCATTAAGCATGGCTCACAGAACACCGGGAGCGGTTGAGGTCACGGCTACATCGAAACCGGCCCTCCTTGGCGGCGAGCCCATGCGTAAGGAACCCTTTCCGAGTTGGCCCCAGATAGACGAACGATACGAGAAAATGTGGCAGGAAGTCCTTGAGAAACGCGGCTGGTGCAGGTTAAATGGGGACTATGTTGAGCGGTTCGAGGCCGAATATGCGAAGACTATCGGGTCCAGGTTCTGTCTTGCAGTGGCAAATGGCACCAGCGCGTTGATTGCCTCGCTCAACGCCCTGGGGGTTGGCCCTGGCGACGAGGTGCTCGTGCCGCCCTATACCTTTGTCGCGACTATCAACGCCGTATTGTTGCAGTATGCCTTGCCCGTGTTCGTAGACACCGACCGGGAAACTTTCCAGATGGACGCCTCGGAAGTGGAGGCGTTGATCACGGAACGGACGACCGCCATGATCCCGGTTCATCTCGGCGGCAACGTGGTGGACATGGACACCTTATCGGCCGTATCGAAGAAGCGCAACGTTCCGATCATCGAAGATGCGTGCCAGGCGCATTTCGCGGAATGGCGAGGCAAACGCGTGGCAAGCCTGGGGGACACGGGCTGTTTCAGTTTCCAGGTGACCAAAAACCTTTGCTCAGGAGAGGGTGGCGCCATGTTGACCGACCGGGAGGATCTTATCGAGCGCGCCGGTTCCTTCCACACCAATGGCCGGCCATGGCGCGAAACGAGTGGTTTCTCCTACGTTCGGAACGGCTCGAACCTGCGCATGACGGAATTTCAGGGCGCGCTGCTGTTCGAACAACTGCCCCGGGTCGAGGCGCAGAGCCAGATACGGGAACAGAACGCCGCCCACCTCACCAAACGGCTGGAAGCCGTTCCGGGTATCTATCCCGAAAAGACCTATGAAGGTACAACCCGCAATGCCTACCACCTGTATATGTTTCGATACGACGCCGAAGCGTTTGGGGGCCTTTCCCGCGATCGTTTTCGGGAGGCGCTCAGCGCCGAAGGCATCCCCAGTTCACCCGGCTATACGCCGCTCAACGGGCAGCCCTTCCTGAAAGAGGCCCTCTACTCGCGGGGCTTCTTGAATGTTTATGGCAAAGCGGCCATTGACGGTTACTTCGAGCGTATGGCCTGTCCGAAAAATGATCGTTTGTGCACTGAAGCCGTCTGGTTCACGCAGAACATGCTTCTTGGACCGCAACAGGATATGGATGATATCGCTGATGCCATTGAGAGAATTTATGCCAACGCGAAAGCACTGATGGCTTGACGCTGACGTTGCCAACAATCCGTCCGGCGCTAATTTTTATTTAGGGTCCAACTATGGTTTTACGGAAATTTGTGGCGGTTTAATTTTGTCTTACGCGCCCCTGCTTGTCCGGCAGGGAAGAAAAGAAGGGGTTTTACAGGCACATTGCTATTTTTCAGATTCGGCAAACCGATTGCGCAACGCCTCCAATTCATTACGAAGTTCCCACGGGACGCGCGGTCCAAGACTGTCAAAGAATTTTTCAATGTCGTCCGATTCCGCCAGCCATTCCTTGGCGTCCACGTGCAGTAGTTTGTCCAAGATGCCCGCTTTGAGTTCCAAGCCGGTCATGTCCAGCGCTTCGCTGGTGGGGACATAGCCAATGGGCGTTTCCGTTGCGGCCCCTTCTCCCCGGGAACGCTGAATAATCCATTCAAGCACCCGCAGGTTTTCGCCGTACCCCGGCCATAAGAACTTGTTGTTTTTATCTTTGCGGAACCAGTTTACGTGGAAAACCTTCGGTGGGCGGTTGATGGAGCGTCCTATATTTATCCAGTGTTTAAAGTAGTCCGCCATGTTATAACCGCAGAAAGGCAGCATGGCAAACGGGTCACGCCGTACTTCGCCTTGCTTGCCGTACTGCGCCGAGGTGCGTTCCGATGCCATGCTGGCGCCGACAAACACACCGTGGTTCCAGGAATAGGCTTCATACACCAGGGGCGTCAGGCGATCGCGGCGGCCTCCAAAAATAAACGCAGCAATTGGAACGCCGTGATGGTGTTCCAAGCGGTGTGAAGCGGACGGACACTGCTGCAGCGGCGCCGTGAAACGGCTGTTCGGGTGCGCCCCGAGGATTTCCTTTCCCTCCTTATCGGTCATCCCGCGTTTCCAAGGGCGCCCAAGCCAGTCCAGGGCCTCTTCGGGCGGCTCGCCATCGCCCTCCTCCCACCATACCGTCTTGTCGTTGCCGAGCACCACATTGGTGAAAATGGTGTTTTTCTGAACCGTCAGCATGGCGTTTCGGTTGGAGGTGGAATTGGTGCCGGGCGCGACTCCAAAGAATCCCGCCTCCGGATTGATGGCCCATAGGCGTCCATCGGTATCCGGACGAATCCAGGCAATATCGTCGCCAACGGTCCAGATGCGGTAGCCTTTGCACTTAAGGCCCTCGGGCGGGATCAACATGGCCAGGTTGGTCTTTCCGCATGCGCTCGGGAATGCCGCGGCCACATAATCTATATGGCCGTTTGGCTCCTCGACGCCCAGGATGAGCATGTGCTCAGCCAGCCAGCCTTCTTTGCGCGCCATGCAGCTTGCCATACGCAGCGCAAGGCATTTCTTGCCCAGCAGCACGTTGCCTCCATACCCCGAATTTACCGACCAAACCGTATTGTCCTCGGGAAAATGAAGGATGCGCCTGCAATCGGGATCCAGATTGGCCTTGCTGTGCAGGCAACGGGTAAACTCATTGCTCTGTCCCAGCGAATCCAGCACTTTTTTTCCGACCCGGCACATGATCATCATATTCAGCACCACATAGAGGCTGTCCGTCAACTCGATGCCGATCTTGCTGAAGGGTGACCCGATTGGACCCATGGAGAACGGCACCACATACATCGTGCGCCCGTGCATCGAACCGCGGAAAAAATTGGCCGCTTCAAAATAGGCCTCTTCCGGATTCTTCCAGTTATTGGTCTTACCGGCATCCTGTTCCCGCTGGCAGCAAATAAACGTCTTGTCCTCGCTCCGGGCCACATCCAGTGGATGGGTACGGTGATAATAGGAATTTGGGTGCTTTTCCGGATTGAGCGCAATGATTTCCCCTATGCGTATGGCTTCCGCGATGAGCAGTTCGCGCTGCACATCACTTCCGTCAATCCAGATGATTTTATCCGGAAGGCATAACGCCGCCATTTCCTCAATCCAGTTTCTCAAGATATTATTCGTGGTCAAAGGCTCACCGTCATATAACATAAACCATATCTCCTAGGTTCGGCATAGTGTGCGGTATCATAACAAACAATACGCCTTGGGATACACCTACGGTTCCTGCCCCGATATTTTAATCAGAAAACCAAGACCCAATACGGAAAAGCCCATGTGAAATTATCTGATAAGGAGCCCAACGCAGGCTTTGCCCGCATCCCAGAACCGTATAGAAAAACTGGACGCCCACACGCATCCAGTTCCTGCAGCACCTTTGTCAGGTGCGCCAGGGAACGGACCGCCTCCTCCTCTGTGCCGCACTCGACTGAAAGCACCCCCTTGTAACCCACCGTCTTTTGCCGCTCCACCCGCCCTTTCCAATCAATCACCCCATCGCCGCAGTCGCAGCCGACCGCTGTGCTGGTGACCGTGCCGCGTTCTTCTTCGACCTGCTTAACCGAGATATCCTTCGCATGGACATGAACAACCTTTTCGATTACGGCTTCCAGCATCTCGTATGGGTCCGGACCGGCGAGAAAGGTGTTTCCGCTGTCGTAGTTGCATTTGATCCATGGCGAGTCCACCAGCGACAAGAGCCGTTTCATGGGCTCAATCCTGGCGGTGTACGGCCCATGCGGTTCGATGGCGATGCAACGGCACAACCGCAGGCGGGGGAACTTGGGGAAGACCTGTGCAAAGAGACCAGAATCGGCCGACCCTGCCGTGATGCTGCGTTTCTTGATCAGATTGAAACGTAAATGAAGCGTTCTATCCGTCCTTGAAACGCGGCCTAAGTCTTAAACATGTCCCAGAATTAAATGATTATAGGATCGCGATTTTAGTCTATTCAGTACTTATTTCGGAATATGTCCCCGTTATTCCGTCAGCACCACCGGTTTTACGATACGGATGTTCACCGGGCCGAGAATCCCGGAGAGTGTGTTGCCTCCGTACTGAGTGGGGATGGTGCTGTAATGGTTGGCCAGCGTGTTGTATACCAGAATTTCCAGCAGATTCTCACCGGATTTCGCCTGTTCGCTGATGTCGATCTTCCAGGGCGCCGTAACGAGGAAACCCGCAGCCTGGCCGTTCACGCGAATTTCCGCCGTAGCATAAACACAACCGAGATCGAGAATCACCCGTACATCATCCCCGCATTCGGGCAGGGTGACCGTTTTTCGATACCAGGCGCCGCCGGAATACTGGGCAAGCGCCCCCGTTGCCGCCCAATCCCCGGCAGCGATCTGTCCCGGCCCGCAGTCCAGGGCAATCGGTTCCGGAAAGGCGGCGCCGTCGTAACAACCCCGTTCCTGTTCCACGCGCAGGGCCACAACCATCGCGAGGGCTTGCGGTTCGGAAATCACCGCCTTGTGCAGCGTTGCACCGTCGAATCGTGTTTCGGCCGTTTGAAGTGTCACGGGCTTGCCGTCCGCCCACGCCTGCACCTTGCCATGGGCCCAGAAGGTCATGCCGCGCAGTCCCGGCGGAGACATGAAGCGATACCATCCCACGGGAGCGGGCTCAGCAGGTTTCGAGTCATAGGACACGATGCTGTCATTGGCATACCAGGACATGGCCAGGGGATATTCCTGTGTCTTGTCCGGAACATCCGCGTATTGAAGCATGACATGCGTCCGGCCCGGTTTCCCGAAGCGAAGCAAAAGCGGATTCCATCCTGCCTGTAGGGACAGCGGACCATCCCTATCTGCAACCGCTTCTCCGTTGAGCCATAGGGATTCGGGTTTCAATGCGCCGGAGCGCAATTTGGCCTTGGCCTCGTGTGAAGAAAGCGCCGAGGTCCAGAGGTAGTACCACCCCCCTTCACCCGTTTCTGTCTCATATTCGAAACCCGTATGCGAGTACGAAGCCTGCCCCAGGCAAATGAAATCGTCCGTAACCCCTTCCTTGAGACCGTGCCACCCCTGGGGACCGGGGTCTTTCTCGTTTCCCCAGCGTGTGGAGAACAGGTAGGGTCGCCAGGAATATTCGTTGTCCCCCACTCTTACGGGAACTGACGGGTCCACTTGCTTGAGCGCGCCCAGTTGCATGTCAAGGGTCTCAAGATCGCTATTCTCGGGCAACGGGCCCAATTTCCAGAACCGGGTGCCGAAGGAACAACTCCGTTCCGTCCAGCTCGTTTCATCGAGTTCCGGCGCCTGCCACGCACAGCCCGGCTCCGTCTCCTCCCGATAAAGGAAGCGTCGGGCTTCCGGGCCGATGACCGTTTCCGTTGCCGGAAGCCGGAAATCGCCCCAGCGGTTGTCCATGGTCGGTTTCAGTTCGAACTCCCACAGCCCGTCAATCGCAATCGGCCCTTCAGGCAGGGCCGCTTCTCCGCGTACCGTGACGCTCCTGTTTCCGGAATGAACGACCGCCGTCTTTTCTCCGGCGGTCTCCGCGATCCCGAAAACGAGAATGCGTCCGTCCGTTTCTTCCACGGCCTGGATTTCATCGAGATTGGTTTGTTCGACCTGGAACCGGCTTTCCCCCGGCCGGAACACGAAGAAGAGCGGCTGGCTCGTCTCCACCGGGATGCGCACCTTGGTGCCTCCGTCCACAGGCACCCACCCATACACCGGCTGGGTGGTTCCCGTCCAAGGATCCCACAATTCCACCACGCCCCGGGAGCGGAAGAAACACTCCGTGTTCCGCGGCGCGCCCATGACCATGTACACATCCGTCCCGCCTATGCGGCGGTGCAGGACCTGGACGGCGCCATCCGGGATAAAATCCCGGGCGATGACTTCCGTGATGAAATCGGCGACCGGTCTTGACTTGCGCGCGTTGGTAAAGACATAACCAACGCCTCCGGCCGGGTGCTGCTGTTTGACGGCGATTGCCCCGGCCTGCGCTTCCTTGGCCGTCATGCCGAAGAGGGTCTTGACCAGGGCGTCCAGTTCCGGGTCTTCCCGGCCGATGCGGTCGCTGGCTTCCGGAAGGGCGCCGACACCAATAACCGTGCCGCCGTTCTTGTAAAACTCGAGGGCCTTCACCATCGTGGAATGACGCACGGCACGCATGGCAGGCAACACCAGCACCCGGTACGCCTCGCCGGACACCCGTAATTGACCTTCTTTCACCTCGGCACGCTCCAGGGACTCAAAGTCTATAAAGTCAAAGTCCAGCCCGCGCAGCGAATACATTTCCGTGCCGATGCGAAAGGCGGTGTCTTTCGCCTCCTCGCCCCCCATGCCCGCCTCCAGCGCCGCGACGGGATACAGGATTGCCACATCGCATACATGCACGCCCTGGCTCAGCAGGTAACTGAGCCGCTCGAAATAAGTGAAGAATACGGCCATGTGTTCCCAGTAGGGCATCCGAAAATGAAAACAGGGCGGCGCCCATTCCCAGAAACTGCCATGGGTGGTGTAATACAGTCCGTGCAGATTGAGCAGGCTCGCCCCATACAGGAAATTGCGGCAGGAAGAGTCGAAGATGGTGGCCGGCGTCGCGCTCCAGCCTAGACTGTGGTAGCCCTCCAGCCAGACGCGGGGACGTTTGTACAGGTGGGCGATGGAACTGGACACCTTGTCCTTGCGCAAGTCCGCTGAACCGCCGGGCGTGTCGTGTCCCGGCGCTGTGTACCAGCGCACGCACCGGAAATAATCGCCGAACTCCACCGGATTAAGGCCTCGGCTGCCCGGGTCACAGGCGTAAATCATCCCCCGCTGCCAATGCCAGTCGAAGATGGGCCGGAAATAATTCTCCTCAGACAAACGTATCATGACGTCGGAATAGTCGAGGCGGATTTTCGGGGTTGCGGGTCCGATGTCCGCGAAGAGCCCCGGCAACAAGGGCCGTATGTCATAGCCCTTTCGCTTTTCAAACTCCGCCGCGAAGTACGCATTCCAGAGCCAGCCTTCCACGCCGAAGGTCAGTTCGTCCTGAAAGAAATAGTTGAGCCCCTTGGCGATGTCGCCCGGGCTGTGTTCAAGAAAGGGCTCGAAGAATCGCTCGATCACTTTCCTGCCCGATTCGGGATTCATGGGATCCACGGAGCGTTCCGGGGAATGAGCGCAAACGGCGACGACCCGCCACCGTCCTTCCGGCGGTGTCCATTCCAGCCGGTGCCCGCGTACCTCCGCAAGCAGGTCGATATCCGTGTCCGGCTGAATCGCCTCGCCATCCAGGCGGTAAGCCCGGAGCGCCGTGAGCGTTTCCGGAAGGGTCCATACGAAAGGCGTGCCCCCCGCCGTATCCTTTTGCTTATGTTCGAGCCGGGTCCCGCGCAGCGACCCATCGGTAATCCCGATTTCATAGAACAGGTTATCGTGTCCCGGCCAGTCTATCGTGTAGCCGCTGATGCCGATGCCCATGTCACGCTTGCGGCACTCGCCCGCCAGCCAGGTCCAGATATCCCACCACGCCTCGGAGAAGATGGGCGGCTCCGCCGGGTAGGTGGCCATGTCCTTGTCATGGGCGTAGTTGACCTGTACGCCGGGAATACCCATGGCATGGAGTTTTTCAATCTGCCAGAGGAGACGCTCCTTGTCCAGGGGATCGCCGGTCCACCACCAGAAAGGCACCTCGCCATAGCCGGCCGGCGGATTCCTGAAGCCCTCCTCCAGGTCTGCGGGCGCCTCCGCATCCGGGAACCCGGGGGACTGCGGCGGAGCCGGCGGCAGGAGGGCGGGGTCACAAAATTGCGGACCTTCGCTGTTGGCCGTTGCGCCGGTGACCGACACCACCCCCAGTGTAATCAGCATGCAGGTGTTCATAATAAAGGTCTCCTTGGTTCTTGCTACAACGCAAGATTATGGACGCATTTCCTCCCGCGGAACAATTCACAGGATATCATAATGAGACATTCCGCCGTGGTTCACGGCCTGACGCCCTGTTGGCCGCCGAATTCCTGCCAACAGTCGTCTCCCCCCGTCAAAGCCTTTGGGCACGTGTTTCCTCCATTCCCCGTACTACCCCTATCCTTGCCGCTCCGAGGAAGGGCGATACCGGGATCGCAACTTTTTTTACTGCACCGAAGGCACCTCCTTCTTCCGTGCCACATCCCGGACGAAGCGCAGGAACTTGTGAGGCGCATACGCGAAAAAATCGATACCCGTCATTCCTTCCATCCACACCTGACTCGCCGTAAATGTAAATCGACAACCCGGATGCCGCAGGCCGTGGTGTAACTGCATACTTCCTGACCTCATTGGGGTTATTCAATGATTACTCGGAATCCGGTTTGGCACTTTTTTGATGCCATGTTCGTATAGGACCGCAAGAAAGGGACAGACCACGAAATAGCCAATAGCAGTAAAGGGCATCCATACTTCGTTATTGACGGCTATTTCGTCGTCAGTCCCTTTTTGCTCTGTCTTTTTGTTTGTTTTTCAGTGCCATGGGCATTTCCGACGAGATCAGGATATCTGAACTGGAATTTGTGAAAAGGCGCAACTCCCGTGCCAGAATCCGTTGAGTGAAAGCAAGTGCCGCAGTGAGCCGGAAGGCGATACGGATGCTGCTATTCGGCCACTTTCGCATTGCCTATTTGTACAACAAACAGAATACCGTGGATATGCCGGGAGTATTTCATGCTGCACTCGATATTGACAACTACCTGCCTCAAAGCCTGTTGAGCGTGAAGTCTCACTTCTTAACTTCAGACTTCCTGAACTCGTCGGAATATACAATGGCACTTTTTGTGAAAACACATAGACTNNCTGTTTTTCATGCTTGCTATTTGGTAGTCTGTCCCTTCTTTACGGTCTTTTGCGTCAAACTTTGTGCAATACTATTTTCCGAAAAACCACGTCAAAACTCTGTCGAGGTCAGGAAGTCTGAACTTTTGTCTTTCGTACTTGCATCCAGGCATTATAAAAGCGGGGGCCATCTAACAGGTATCCCTGCATTGCTTTCCATCACCCTGAATATAGCCCCAGCGAAATCATATTACATGCTGGATAATAAAGTTCAGATAGCCTTGGCGCCCGGCGCCCTTGGTCCACCTGTTTACGGATTTGATCAGGCGCTTCAAGCATTGTAATAGAATATCGACCGGGATGGAGTCGGTATTTTCCATGGGCGGCGCATCCTCGAACGGGAGAGCGCGGCCAAGGCGCCATTCACACATGAT
>MTKZ01030050.1_pt1 | contig 14015 bp, 14 predicted proteins | sample 1042781 | NCBI WGS metagenome assembly MTKZ01 (sample SAMN06212207, study PRJNA360539) | anaerobic digester metagenome | biome: Wastewater treatment plant; material: sludge; isolation source: anaerobic digester fed with sludge from wastewater treatment plant | place: Denmark: WWTP Viborg ...
CGCTGCCGTAGGCGCGCGGACAAAGCGGAGGGGGAGGGATTCGAACCCTCGGTAGAGGGGTTACCCCTACAACGGTTTTCGAGCCCGCCGCCGGATGCGGCGGATCCTCGATGGATGCTGGAGTCTAGCCGGGTTCGGGGGCTCGTTGGGGTAGCGATTGGGATAGCTGCGTCGCTGGCGGTCGCGACGCTACCGCTTCGCGGGCCACCGCGGAACCTTCTCTAGCTGGGGATCGCAGCGGTGGCGGTGCCGCGTCAGGCGAGCCAGGCTATACCCCCGAGTTCCCCCGAGGCCCAGATGTCCCTGTTCGACGAGATCGAGGCGGACTGACCGGGACTCACGGACCCTCGCCGGACGACCTGCCCCGGCCCATTTTCGGCCCAGGAAGGTGGAGAAGGAGGTCACCCGGGGGCGCGGTGCTGGGCCGGAATCAGCGGCGGGCGATGGGCCGGCCGACGCCGTTTGGCGGGCGCCTGCAATTCGTCCAAAGCGGGAGCGCGGTCGATGCCGGTTGCGCTCCCGCCCTCGCGCGGAGGGACCTGCGCTTCAATAGGCTGACGCCACGGCTAGCCCCACCGCGGCAACCGCACAGAGGATGCCCGCCCCGACTGCGATCTTCAGAATTAGGGTCGACACGCGGGCGCGCTCATACCCAGCCTGCCGGGATCCGAAACCACGTCGTTCGCTCGCCGCGTTCGATTGACCTCGGAATACACTCGCGCAATGGCGTACTCGGAGGAGCTGGCCGCGAGGATTCGAGACGTCGTCGGGGGTCGGGACGGGATCACCGAGCGCAGAATGTTCGGCGGCATCGCGTGGATGGTCAGCGGCAACATGGTCTGCGGAACGCTTGGCGAAGACCTGATGGTGCGGCTGGATCCCGACGACGCCGAGCGAGCGCTAGACGAGCCGCATGTCGACCCGATGGACTTCACCGGACGCCCGATGCGCGGCTTCATCAAGGTTGGCGCTGAAGCGGTCGCGGCGGACGCTGATCTCGCCCGCTGGATCGACCCTGGCGCGTCGTTCGCTGCCGGGCTCCCGCCGAAGGCCTGACGCGGCCCGGGGACGTCCAGCATCAAGCGCTAGACCCATGAGCCGACGGGCGCCTCGATGCGAGGCGCGCCCGTTCGGCTCCGCCGGCAGCAGTCAGGCTTGCGCTGCCGCCGTCATGTTCTTCTCCACGACCGCCATGGTCTGCTGGAGCTCGCTCGTCGGGCTGAACTCGACGACCTTCGTCCCCGCGAACAGCACCGGTGTGTGCCCGGGCGGCGCGAAGTACGCGTCCCCGGTCACATAGGTCTCCTCGCGGCCGTCGCCGAACTTGAAACTCACTTTGCCGTCAATGACGTACCCCCAGTGCGGACACTGGCAGCGGTCATCCGGCAGCCCGGTGAAGAACGGACTCAGATCAGCATCCTGCGTGTAGGTCTCAAAGCCGACGGTGTAGCCGCCCTCGAAACGCTCAAAATGGCCCTCATAGCCCTCGACCTCAACGGACTCCGAAGCGGTCGCTCTCGACGCCTTCGGCATCACTCAACCTCCCTAGGTCGGGTACCCGGCCGACGCTACTCCCCGACCTCCGCGCGAGCAACTGAGAAATATGCTCCGCAACCGGTGCAGTGCACGAGCGCAAGCGAGCGCGGGTGGCTAGTGTGGCGAGTGACGTCGATCTCCGTGCTGCAGGTCAGGCCACTCGCGGGGCCGACGACCGTGATCGTGCCCTGCGGGGCCGTGACGAGTCTGTCGCCTTGGTGGGCCTCGCCGCGGACGACGGCGCTGCGGTCGCTGATGGAGAGCCCGAGGCCTGCGCCTGGACGAGGCCTGGGGTGATCGGCGCGACATAGTTGAGCTTCAGCTCGGTGGTCGCGCCCCAGTGGCCGTCAGGGATCAGCCGGTAGACGACGGCGCCGGTGATGTGGTCGAGGATCGCGGCGATCGCGCCGCCGTGCCACGTTGCCGGAGGTGTCGGCGTCTGTGAGGCTAGGTCGGCCTCGGCCCACAGTTGGCCCGGCTCGAAGCGCAGCCAGCGTCCCCCGAGGTACTGCGGCAGCCCGGTCATCTGGTTGCCGAGAGTGAGCATCCGCTCGGCGATCTGCGGGTCGTAGAGCTCGGAGGAGCCTAGCGATGACTCGCGTGAGGAGTACCGGAGCCTGACCGCGACGACGATCCCTTCCCCCGTCAGGATCCACGGAACGTACCTCTCGGTGAACTAGATGCGATAGCGTCTCTGCCCGGAAGTGCGGACGGATCCGACAGACAACGGCGGCCTTTTCGTCGCCCGCAGGCCCGGGACGAGGCCGGTCCACTACGCCGCGCCACCGCAGGCCGCAAGCGCCGCCCAGCGACGCCGCGACGCGGTGCTCGCGGCGGGCATCCTCGGCGTGATGGTGCTGGTCAACCTGCTGTTCTGGGGGCCGGTCCCGGCCGGCTGGCTGTGGATCGTCTCGCACATCGCGTTCCTGGCCGACCACATCTTCTTCGCCCTGGTGGTCGCGTTCATCGGCATCCTGCTGACGCTGATGGCCGCGCTCGTGCTTCTGAAGCAGCTCGACCACGCCTGGGTGCTCGTGCGCCGCGCCGCGGGCGTCGACCAGCGCAGCGGCGTGATCGGCCCGGTGTTCGCCTACACCGCCCTGATCGGCGCCTCGCTGTTCGGTCTGTGGATGATCTTCGGCGGCGGCCTCGCCGACTCGCTGAACCCGCCCACCTGATGGGCCTGCTCGACCACTACAAGCAGTTCGAGGAGCTCTCGGACGAGGAGGTCAGCGCCCGCCTGCGCGAGGAGGCCGACGAGCGGCGCCGCACCGCGCTCGCCCGCGTCGACGACCTGGACCTCTCGCGCACCACCTGGCCGGACTACCCGCCCTCGGGCGTCGTCAACGCCATCACCTTCGTCGCCCGCGCCGGCCTACACCGCTACACGGAGGGGTCGACCGAGCTGCGCGCCGAGCTGGCGCTCGCCCACGACGTCGAGCCCGAGCGGGTCGCCGTCGGCGACGGCGCCTCACAGCTGTTGGCGTCCGCCGCGCAGGCGCTGATGGAGCCCGGCGACGAGCTCGTCACACCCTGGCCGTCCTATCCGCTCTACCCGATCATGGCCCGCCGCGTGCGCGGATCGTTCGTCCCCGTCCACGGCTTCGACGTCGACGCACTGCTGGCCGCGGTCACCGACCGCACCCGGCTGCTGATGCTCTGTAACCCGAACGACCCGACCGGGGAGCTGCTGCCCGTCGCCGAGCTGCGCCGCCTGCTGGAGGGGCTGCCCGAGCGTGTCGTCGTGCTGCTCGACGAGGCGCTGCGCGACTTCGTCGACGCCGAGGAGCGCGACGCCGCCCTGGCGCTCTGCGAGGACCACCCGCGACTAATCGTTTTCCGCAGCTTCTCCAAGGCCTGGGGCCTCGCCGGCCTGCGCTGCGGCTTTGCGATCGGAGGCCCCGGAGCCGAGCCGCTGATCGATGAGCTCGGCCCGCCGCTGGGCATCGGCGAGCTCGCCCAGGCGGGCGTGCTCGAAGCGCTGCGCCACGGCGGCAAGACGGTCGACCGCCGTACACGGCGTATCTCCGTCGAGCGCCGGCGCCTCCTCGAGGGCCTGCGCGAACTCCCGCTCGAGGTCACCCCGACCCAGGCGAACATCGTCTGGATCGCCGCGCGGTCGATGGACGGCGCCGAGCTCGCCGCGCGCCTCGGCCGCCAGCGCGTGGTCGTGCGCGCTGGCGGGCCGCTCGGCGACGCGCGACACGTCCNNGGGCAGGGTTGCGAGCCTCGTTCCCGAGGGGCACATGCGTAGCGCTCGGCGGCACATCGCACGTCGCCTGAGTCACCTGAATCCCGACGGCTCGCGGCCTGCTCATGGGGTGGACCTCGACCACGCCTGGAGCGCCGGCCAGCCGCCGCCCGAGACGCGGCACGGCTAGAGGACAGGCGTGCTGACGGAACGGATTGCTGGCTTTCGTGGTTTGTCAGCGACTATTTCGTTGCTGGCGTATCGGGCCCCTCGATCGAGAGCCGTGGAAGTCGCCGAGCCAGGCCGCCGGGCATCCACCAACTCACACGACCGGCGACGAACATGAGCGCCGGCACTAGCACGAGGCGTATGAGGAACGCATCAACCAGGACAGCGGTGGCCAGGCCGAGGCCGAACAGCTTGATCGTGCGATCGTCGCCGAGCATGAAGGAGCTGAAGACGGCGATCATGATGATCGCGGCGGCTGTGATGACCTTGCCAGTGAGGGCCAGGCCGTTGCGCACGGCGCCGGCGGCGTCCTTGTGGTGCTCCCACTCCTCGTGCATCCGGGTTACGAGAAACACCTCGTAGTCCATCGACAGGCCGAACACGAGAGCGAACATGAACACAGGGAGGAACGCCTCGATCGGGCCTGTCGTGTGAACGCCGATCAGTGACGCGAAGTGGCCGTCCTGGAAGACCCATGTGATCACCCCGAGGGCCGCGGCAATGGTGAGGACATTCATGACCGCTGCCTTGACCGGGATGAAGATCGAGCGGAATACCACGGCGAGTAGGAGCAGCGACAGGCCGACCACGACGAGGACAAACAGCGGCAGCTTGGACGCCAATACTGCGGATAGGTCTGCGGTCGTCGCGGTCGCGCCACCGATCCAGGCACGGACGCCGGTCACCCGCTCCACGGGCGGCACGACGTTGTCGCGCAGCCGACCGATCAGGTCGGTCGTCGCCGTAGCTTGCGGCTTGGTGGCTGGGAACACAGTCAAGATGGCGGTGTCCTTGGCGACGTTGAGGACGGGTCGGCCGACTTCGGCCACACCGTCTTCGGCCGCAAGCGCCGCCGAGAGCTTGCCGAGCGCGGCTCGATCACCGTTACGGGCCAGTTCGGCGACAACCAGCAGTGGGCCGTTGAACCCAGGCCCAAAACCCTCCGAGAGCTGGTCGTAGGCGATCCGCGTCGTGCTTCCGGGTACGTCAGTGCCCGCATCGCCGGAACCGAGTTGCACCCCGAAGAGCGGGAGCGCGAGGATGGCCAGCACCCCGAGCGTCGCGACGGCGAACAGCCGCGGGCGTCGCTCGATGGTGCCTGCCCAACGGGCGAAGCCGTGGGGCGTAGCCTCGGGCGCCTTCACCGCGCCAGGCTTGACCCGGTGGCCGAGCCAGCCGAGCAGTGCAGGGAGCAGCGTCAACGAGCCGACCATCGTGAAGAACACCGCCAGCGCGGCAGCCATGGCTGGGCCATTCAGGAACGAGACGCCGAGCAGCAGCATCCCGAGGAGGGCAACGACGACCGTCGCACCGGCGAACAGCACTGAGCGCCCGGCGGTGTCCAGCGCGTTGATCGTCGCCTCGCGCACGTCCTCGCCGGCTCGCCTCTCGCCGCGAAAGCGGTTGAGGATCAGAAGGGCGTAGTCGATCCCAACACCGAGCGCGATCATCACCGCCAGCGTCGGCGCGAAGCTTGCAATGTCGAACAATGGCGACACAGCCAGCACGATGGCCATCGCCACCGCGATCCCCGCGAACGCAACGATCAGCGGCATCGTCATCGCCGCGAACGACCCCAGGACTACGAGCAGTACGACGATCGCCACCGGGACGCCGACGACCTCGGCGGCCGACGGCTTGGGCCGTTGTGCGATCTTGATCGCCTCACCGCCGACGTTGACCTCAAGACCGTGGCTGGCTGCGGCCCTGGCGGTCTGGACCACACGATCGACATCCGCCTTTTCCAGATCATTGGCCTGCTTGTCGAACGCAAGAGTGGCGAAGCCGACCGTGCCGTCGCGACTGATCGAACCCCGGCGCGCATCTGGGCTCTGGACGCTCGCGACGCTCGGCAGCGCGCGGAGCTTGGCGAGCAGCGCCTGCACCTCGCGCCTACGACTAACGTCCGAGATGGTCCCGATATTCGCTTTGAACACGACCCGACTGGAATCCCCGGCCTGCTCTGGGAACTTGCTCCTGAGCAGGTCGACGGCGCGCTGCGAATCAGTACCTGGGAGCGACAAGCTGTCGACAAAGCCGCCACCCGAGACGGCGGCCACAGCGCCGCAGGCAATGATCGCGGAAAGCCACAGGCCGATGACACGGCGGTGCCGATCGTGGCACAACTGCGCGATGCCCCGCACTGGTGGCCCCTTCAGCCGAGCCTGTCAGATGGGCCCAGAACAGAGACGGGCCCAACGTAGATACCCAGCAACAGCGCACGCGTCTGCAACAGAAGGCGTCCCGCGCAGGCCATCCCGGCGAACCAGGGCGCTCGGCCGAAGTCGGCAGCGCGCCCGCCGCCGCTCACACGCTGGCGTCCGAGCCCAGGGGCACTCGGGTCGTCGGGGCCGCTCTTCACCGTCATCGCGGGCCGTAGCCACGGCGGTTCGTCAGGCGACTTGGACCGTCCGCGGGCAGGACGACGCCACCCGACTGAGCAATGCGGAGGCGAGTGGCAATTGAGGGACGTCGTGGGCGCACGCTGGACAGCGTCAGCGGATGACGTTGATCTCGGGGTGGGTGGCGAGGAGCGTTTGCGTAAAGACGTAGTTGAACGCGAAGACGCCGAGGAAGGAGATGACCACGGCCTGGTTGACTGCGCGTCCGACGCCGGCGGCCCCGCCTGACGCCGTCATGCCCTTGTAGCAGCAGACGATTGCGATGATCGCGCCGAACAGCAGGCACTTGAGCACCGAGCCCCAGAGGTCGGTGACCGAGGCCTGGTTGAAGAAGGAAGCCCAGAACGAGCCGAGCGGGGCGTGGTTGACAAGCGTCGTCGCGATACCCCCGAAGATGCCGAAGATCAGCGCGTAGACGTCGAACAGCCCGGTCGCAAGCATCAGCGCGAGGAAGCGCGGGACGACGAGGTTCTTGATCGGATCCACGCCGAGAACCTGCAGCGCGTCGAGCNNCCGCGGATCCACGCCGAGAACCTGCAGCGCGTCGAGCTCCTCGCGGATCTTACGAGCGCCGAGGTCAGCCGTGATCGCCGTGCCCGCAACGCCGGCCAGCACGATCGCGGTCACGAACGGCGCGAACTCACGGATTGATGCGAGTACGAAGAAGCCGCCAAGACGGTCGAGCGCGCCGAACAGGACGAGGAAGTTCGCCGCCTGCAGCCCGGGGGCCGCGTAGCCGAACGCGACTGTGGAGATCATCAGCGGGAACCAGCACAAGCGCAGCGCGAACATGAACTGGATGACGAATTCCCCGCCGTAGGGGAACGGAGGCCTCACCGCGGACACGAGCGTCTTCCCCGTGAGGATCAGCATGTCGCCGACCTCCTCGAAGAACGCCCTCGCGGGAGCTGTTGCGCGGTCGGACGCGCTTCGAATCATCTTGCCTGATCCTCCGGTAGCCGCTGCTGCTGAAACCGATCCGTCAGCCAGTCTGAGCGGCCCCGTCCGTGGGGCCGCTCAGTTAGGCCGTTGGGGGGTAAGCCCAATCTCCAAGCATCACCCTAGCGGAAACGTACCGGTCGGTGAATCCTTGCCCGTGGCCGCTGCTACGGGACAGGCGAAACACAGCCGCCAGTATCCGCTTGCTGTCGCTAGTCCTGCGTCAGCCAGCCCTGGAAGAGCGCGATGGCAGAACGGAGCGCGGGCGTATCGCCGTGCTGCAGATACTCCAGCGTGAAGCCTTGCATCGCGGCGACCATGGCCACCGTCAAGACCTGTTCGTCGATCGCCACACGACTCCCGCCGCCCTGAAGTGCGCCGACCAGCCTGCGGATCAGCCGGCGAAAGCCCTCACCGGCGTCGTCCATAGATCGTTGCAGCTGCGGGTCAGTGACGGATTCAGCGACAAGCCCGAAGTAGGCGGTCAGCAGCGCGCGGTCATGTGTCACGGCCTCCCACAGCTGGTCAAGTCCAGTGACGGCCACGTCAGCAGAGGCCTCCAGGTCATCAAGCCGCGCCTCGACCTGCCCAATCAGCCGATCGCCGATCCGCCGGATAACGACGTCAAAGAGCTGCTCACGGCTCTTGAAGTAGTAGAGGACCATTCGCTTCTGAACCCCGGCCTCGTCGGCGATCCGCGCGATCGAACTCGCGGAATAACCATCGCGCGCCAAGCATCGTACGGCTGCCGCAACGATGATCTCCGACTGCTGGACACCCTTCGTCGTCGGCGGTGGGGAGAAGCTCACACGGCAAACCCTAGAGCGTGGGCGACCCCAGCCAGACTCAGTCCAACCGTGGGTGACGCGCGAACATCTGCCTGAACGCCTGATCGCGTTCAGAGTTCATCTATTGCCTCGGAGAGGCGGGAGAGGAGCACAGAGGCCTGGCGCTGTTCCGCTGCGGTGAGGTTCTCGTAGACGGTGCGCTGTGCCGTGCGGAGGCGCTCCCGGGTAGCGGCGACGGCGCGCCGGCCGTCAACCGTCAGCCGCACCACGACGACGCGCGCGTCGCCTCTGGCCCGCTGGCGTCGGACGATGCCCTCGCGCTCGAGCGTATTCAGCATCCTTGTCGCCGTCGGGCAGGTGACGCCGGCGGCCTCGGCGACCTCTGTGATGTTGAGGGCGGCGTCCGCCTCGAGCGACAGCGTGTCGAGGAGATGGAACTGCGAGACCGTGAGACCGTTTCGTGGTGTGGCGCTGGCCCGCCCGCGTGCCCGCCGCACAACCCTCGACATCTGGTCCCACGCTGCTGCGAACTCGTCGAACGCGTCGGACCGCGATGGCTCGACCACTCGCGGCCCTCGGGAGCTGCCAGGCGCGCGACTGGCGGTGCTTGTGGTGGTCTTCATGTCTGACGTTCTGTCATGCCGGCCGTGGCGGGTGGCACGACCACGATGGGAACCTGGCTGTGACGATGGAGGTAGGCGAGGACGCCACCATTCAGTCTGTGCCAGGGCCCTTGTGGTGACCCGATGATGATCGTGTCGTAGGCGCCGCTATCGGCCGCGCCGATCAACGCCGGGCCAGGGGCGAGGTGGCTGACGAGACTCGTCACCGAGATGTCATCGGGAAGCGAGTCGCGCGTGGTCGCAAGATTGGTGTGCATCTGCTCGAGCGCCTCGATCTGTTCAGCCGCTGCCATGGGCGCCGCGGTTACTGCCGCAGACACGCTTGGCAAAGCCGTCAGGAGCGTCAGCGTGCCGTGTGCCTCCCGAACCAGTGCCACCGCGACATCGAGTGCGGCGCGGGAGGCCGGGCTGCCGTCGTAGCCGATGAGAACCCGCGCCATCATCTCTGCGTCAGCTCCCGATCACGCGGGTTGGCACTGGGCGCCGCTGGTTCGACTAGTGGCTCAACCCCCGCGGGGCTCCGCGGCCGCGGGATCGCCAGGCAAGCGGCGAACGCGATCAGCAGGGCGACGCACGACATGATGAACGCGTCGGTGTAGCCCTGCTCGGCGGGCAGCGGGCTCCCGGAGATGAGATGCGCGGCGACGATCGACGCAGTGATCTGCGCTCCAAACGCGCCGCCGATAGTGCGCATGATCGTGTTCATCCCGGTTGCCTCACCGGTGCGCTCCTGCGGGACTGCGTCGACGATCAGGTTCGCCATCGACGCGAAGGCAAAGCCGATCCCGATCCCGAGCAGCGCCGACCCGACGTAGATCTGCCAGCGCTCGCTGTGCGCCACCGCAAGGAAACCGAAGCTCGATGCGGTCACCAGCGTGCCGATCTGAAGCGGGAGCCGCGAACCGACACGCGTTCCAAGCGCCCCGGCGATCGGCCCGGCCACCAACATCACGACCGCTGATGGCATCAAGAACACGCCGGCCTGCGTGACGGTCGCCGCGAACCCGTAGCCGGCCTGCGGCGGGGCCTGAACGAACTGTGGAATCAGCAGGAACGACCCGAACATCCCGAACCCCACAAGCAGGCCCACGAGGTTCGTCGTCCACACCGGCCGCTGGCGCAGGAGCCGTATGTCGACGAGCGGCTCAGCAGCGCGAAGCTCATACCACGCCCAGATCGCAAGGAGCCCGAGCGCCGTCGCAAACAGGCCGAGGATCCGCGCCGATCCCCAGCCCCAGGTATTGCCCTCGCTCACCGGGAGCAGGAGGCAAACGAGTCCCGCCGCGAGCAGCGCAGCGCCGCCCCAGTCGATCTGCCCCGGGCTTCGCACAGGCGACTCGGGCACGAACAGCCTGGTCGTCACGATCGCCACGACGGTCATCATCAAGCCGAACCAGAAGATCCACTCGTAGTCGAGGTGGTCGACGATCACGCCGCCCAAGATCAGGCCGGCGCCACCGCCGATCCCGAACGTCGCCGAGATCAACCCGATCCCAGCCGGCACGCGGTCGCGCGGGAACTCGTCGCGGATGATCCCGAACGCCAGCGGGAACACCGCACCCCCGACTCCCTGGATCGCCCTCCCGAGGATCAACACTGCGAGCGAGTGCGAAAGCGCGCACACCAGCGACCCAAGCGCGAACACGACGAGTACCGCGAGGAGAGTGCGCTCCTTGCCGAACATGTCGCCGAAGCGTCCGAAGACAGGCGTCGCCACCGACGCCGTCAGCAAGTACGCCGTCAGCACCCACGTGACCGACGTCGTCGATACCCCCAGCGAGCGCTGGATGTCAGTCAACGCCGGCGCGACCATCGTCTGCATAAACGCATACGCCAGCGCCGCGACAGCCAGCACTGCCAGCGTCACCCCGTAGTGCTGGCGGTGCTCCCCGCCATCTACAGCAGCCGCAAGATCCATAGGTAGCTAAACATACGGGAGGCGGTTCGAATTGTCGAACCCGGAACCCGAGCGCGGTTGCCAGTCGACGGGTGCTCTGTAACGTGGCCGACGTGACGTTCCTGGCATGCCCGTATTGCGACTACCTGACCAGAGTCCCCGGGCCGGCGCGCGTGTACCAGCGACCCTGCCCGAGTTGCGCCTACCCGCTCTCGGAGACGACGCTGGCGGAGGCGATCACGCTGATGCGCGGGGTATGGCAGCGAGGCGGCGGACAGGCCGCGTCGCTGCGCGAGCCCTCGGCGCCTGAGTGAGCCAGACCCGCTCGTCCTCACCTACCTCGAGCTGGACCCGAGGTACTCTGCCAGGGTCCGAACCCGTCGCCGACACGCCTTTCGCGCGGCGCCTTTGCGGCAGCCGCCGGACCGGCGGTGTGGTCTCGCCACGCCACGCCACGGCGGCGCGAAACCCACCCACCCGGCTCGCTGGGCATCGCCTCGTGGTCGCGCGGTAGGTTCGAGTACGCCTAGGCCGGCTCCGGGAAAGCCCGCAGCTGCTCGCGCAGCTCCGATGTGTTCTCATGGCCACGAACCGAAGCGGCGTGCTCGGCAGCCGCACGGACGACTTCATCCTCCTCGCCGATGATCGTCAGCGAGCAGTCGGAGTCGCTTGGCCAGCGACGGCCGGCAGCCATCATTCGCGCCATAGACAACCTACCTTGCTCAACCTCGTCGTCCCTCTGTAAACGCCGCAGGTCAAGGCCTACGACCGACACCCACGTCAGCGCGTGAAGCGGGGGCAGGGAACCTGGATGACGCTGGTGGTCCCGGGTCCCGTTGCGTAGCCGTAGCTGGCTTTGAATGGGAGCTGGCCCGACCTGGGGCACTTGGGCAGCTGTGCCCAGAAGTCGGTGGTCTTTCGCACCGTGTACTGCACGCATCTGGCGCGCCGCCTTTTCACGCAGGTGCGCCTCTCGGATGTCTCGACGATGCCCTTGCTCTGTATGCGCAGCTCAGCGACACTCAGTCTCGGGCTGCGGACGTTTTCAGGCAACAGCTTCACGCGGTACCCGTAGAGACCGTCGGGCGTGGGCTCGTTGAAGATGTTCACCGTGAAGACCGGCTGAAGATGCGTGACCAGTGCGTCGTTGCTCGCGATCGGCGAACTCTGGTCGTAAAGGGACATCGCCCCAACGCCAGCCACTGCGCCCTTCGCCGTCGGCTTAGCTAGGAAGAGGTAGACGACCCCGGGGACTGGGTCGGAATACTGGGGGCGGGCATCAACCACGACGTTGCCGCTGCCAAAGAACGCCTTCCGGCACGTGTCGAGGATCGTGCGGCCGTTAGCCGTCAGGCGCTTGCCGATGCGCGCCTCGGCTGCCGGCAGATCCCGCAGCATCTCTCCGTAGGTCAGGCCGCTGGTCTGTTCGTCAAGCAGGACGCCGCGGAGCTTCCCAGTGTCACAGAGCCGGTCGCGCCTGAGGAACTGCGGTTTGATCGAGATACCCTTGGCAAAGCGCACCGAAGCCTCGGTGAGCGGAGGCGGCGGACCACCGGTTGTGTCGAACGAGTTCGACGTGAACACCACCGTGAAGCGCCCAGTCGGTGTGATGTCCTTCAGCTGCACGCCGAACTCCTGCACGGGCGCCGCCTTCGCGCCGACCGCCCCGAACACGAGCAGCGCCAACAGCACAGTGCCTCGCAATACATGCTTCAACGCAGTCACTCCCCGACCGAATACTGACGACAGAATTCTACCCGGACCGACAGCGATCAGCTGCTGCGACCCGCGGCACCAACAGACCGACCCGCGTAGTGTCGCACCCCCGATCGCGCATGTGCGCCGCCGGCCTGATGGCCAGCACTGGACTGCGTATGCCCAGTGAACACTACGAGGGCGGGGTTCGCTCGCGAGAGCTCGAGACGGGCGAAGTCTGCGCCCCAAGGCCGGCTTCGCGCCGCACTGCCTGCGCGTGGGATGAGGTCTGGATAGACCGGATGAGACCGTCTCGCATCGTCACGACGGCGCCAAACGGGGTCGCGAATCCCCTGCCGCCCGGTCGACTGCGGCGCGCGGCTCCGGCGAGGAACACGCGACCGTCGCCGAGCTCGATCTGCTCCGTCACGGTGATGTCGTAGCGCGCGCCCTTGCCGATCAGGCGGGCGCTGACCTCGTCCACCGAACGCCACGGTCCGCTCCGCGACCCGAGCAGGCCACCCAGCCCGCCGAAGTCCGGTGCCAAGTAGTGGTCGACGCTCTCGCCTCGTAGGAACCGGCTGAGAATATCCGTAAGGGAGTCCATCGACGCAGGCATCGATTCCGCACGGTACTCCTCGGCGACCCGCGTCGGCCCGAGGTTCGTGCGCCCAGGACAAGCTGCCGCGGCCCGGCGGGAGTCGAGGTGGTGGCGGCGCTGAGCGCGCGGACGCTTAGTAGGTTGGCAGGCATGGGCCAGGTCACGCGCCGCACCCGGGCGGCGCTGTGAGAACGGTCGCCCGCTTCATCGTCCGCCACGCGCGGCTCGTCCTCGGCGCGTGGGCGGTGGTGCTCGTGGCGGCCCTCGTGATCGGTGCGAGCGCGACCGATCACATCGGGCAGCCGAGTCTCACGATTCCGCGCAGCGACTCGGCACGCGCAGCCGCGCTGACGAGCGACCAGTTCGGCGGCACGATCAGCATGGCCGTGCTGCTCGAGGGCCCGCCAGCGGTCGTCGAACGCCGTGGCCCGCAGATCGTCGCCGAGCTGCAGAAGGTCAAGGGCGTCCAGGTGCTGAGTCCGTGGGCGATCGGCGGGTCGCGCGTGCTGAAGGAGCCCGCGGGCCAGGCGCTGCTCGCGCTGCAGGTCAGCAGGCCGTTCGACGAGATCTCGCGCGAGACGACGCCCGCGGTGCAGAAGGTGCTCGCCCGCGAGGCCCGCGCACCGCTGCGCTCGGAGATCACGGGGCTCGCGCCGCTCGTTCGCGCGCTCAACCAGTCGTCGCTCGACTCGCTCCACAAGGGCGAGCTGATCGCGCTCCCGATTCTCTTCGTGATGCTGCTGCTGATCTTCGGCAGCCCCATCGCCGCGCTCATCCCCGCCGTCAGCGGGCTGCTCGTCACCCGTATCGGGATCGCCGCGCTCGGCCTGCTCGCGGAGCGGGTGAGCATCGACGCGCTCGCGCTGAACCTCGTGACGATGGTCGGGCTCGCGCTCGGCGTGGACTATGCGCTGCTCGTCGTGTCGCGCTTCCGCGAGGAGCTCGCGGGCGGCGCGAGCGTCGCGGAGGCCGCGGAGGAGGCATCGGCGCGCGCCGGGCGGACCGTGCTGCTCGCGGGCTGCGCGCTGATCGCCGGGATGGGCTGCGGGATGCTCGTCGCGCCGGGGTCGCTGCTCGTCTCCTCGGGCCTCGGCGTCATCGTCGCGGCGGTGCTC
>MTKZ01017212.1_pt2 | contig 14010 bp, 10 predicted proteins | sample 1042781 | NCBI WGS metagenome assembly MTKZ01 (sample SAMN06212207, study PRJNA360539) | anaerobic digester metagenome | biome: Wastewater treatment plant; material: sludge; isolation source: anaerobic digester fed with sludge from wastewater treatment plant | place: Denmark: WWTP Viborg ...
GCCAGCCAGGCGCACCTCACCCCGCGACCGTCTGGTAGAGCAGCACACCGTTCAACCCCAGGATCACGACCGTCGTGGCCCAGGCCAGCACCTTCGTGATGCGGGCGTTGGCGAACGGCCCCATGATCTGCGGGTTGCTCGTAAACAGCACCAGCGGCACGACCGCGAACGGCAGCTGGAAGGAGAGGCCGACCTGCGACAGCACCAGGATCCGCAGCGGATCGATGCCCAGGCCGATGATGATCAGGGTCGGCAGCATGGTGATCAGCCGGCGCAGCCAGACGTTCATCTTGTGATGGATGAAGCCCTCCATGATCACCTGGCCGGCCATGGTGGCAGTGGTGGACGAGGCCAGCCCGGAGGCCAGCAGGGCCAGCGCGAACGCAACGCCGGCCAAGGGGCCCAGCAGTGGCGTCAGCGTCCGGTGCGCCGATTCCAGCGAGTACTCGGCCAGCTTGCCTCCGGCAAACGCGGTTCCCGCCATCACCAGGATCGCGGCGTTGACGAAGAACGCCCCGCTCAACGCGACCAGCGAGTCTACGATGGCCAGCCGGTAGATCGACTGCTTGCGCTGCAGCGAATCGCTCGGCCGAACGCGCGTCTGGATGAGCGCGCTGTGCAGGTACAGGTTGTGCGGCATCACGGTGGCGCCGATGATCCCGACGGCCACCAGGGTGGCGCCGACCGGCAGTGACGGCACGAGCATCCCGCGCATGATCTCGTTGAACGGCGGCCGGGCCAGCAAGATCTCGGCCATGTAGCCGAAGCCGATGACCGCGATCAACCCGATGAACACCAGCTCCACCTTGCGCACCCCGTAGCGTTCCAGCAGCAGGATCAGGGAGATGACGATCCCGGTGAGCAGCGCGGCCGGGAAGAGCGGGATGTGGAACAACAGGTTGAAGCCCACCGCGCCGCCCAGGAACTCGGCCAGGTCGGTCGCCATCGCGGCCAGCTCGGCGGTCACCCACAGACCGACGCTGGCCCAGCGTGGGTAGCGGTCGCGGCAGACCTCGGGCAGCGTCTTGCCGGTGGCGATGCCGAGCTTGGCCGACATCGTCTGCAGCAGGATCGCCATCAGGTTCGCCACGAAGATCACCCACAGCAGGCGGTAGCCGAACCGCGCGCCGCCCTCGATGTCTGTGCCCCAGTTGCCCGGATCCATATAACCGACGCTGATGACGAAGGCAGGGCCGAAGAAGACCAGGGCCCGCTTGAGCACGGCGAGGCTGCCGTAGCGAACGAACAGCTCGCGGATGCGCGCCAGTTCCTCCGCCAGCCAGGGGCGCCGCGGGAGAACGATCTCGCGGATCGTCGCGGCATCCAGCAGGATCTGGTTGGCATCGATGTGCGACAGGGCGACTTCGACGCCGTCCGTCCGGTAGATCGTCGGCTCACCCAGGGGATCGACGCGGATCGCCGCGATCTCTGCCCCCAGCTTCACACCGGCGCTTTCCAGGCGCTCGCGCAGCACCGGCGATTCGCCGAGCGACATGACCTGGGCGCCCTGGCCGATCTCGATCTCAGACAGGGGCAGCCGTTCCGCCGGGGCGTCGATGACCGAGACATTCGCGGCAGCAGCAGGCGAGAGGCTCAGGCGCTGGCGCCCACTCCAAACGAGCACCCTTCTNNGGTCGACCTCCACCTGTGCGCCGCGCGTCAAGCCCAGGAGCGCCAATTGTGCGAAGAGTGGAGGCGGCTCATCCTCGACCTGTACGATACGGCCGATGCGGTGCTCCGGCCACTGCGACAGGGGCATGCCTTCCTCGGGGGGCTGCTCGCCTTCGCGCGTCGGAATGGGATCGCCGTGCGGATCGAAGCGCGGGTAGCCCATCTCGCGCTCCAATGCATCGATCTCGTCTGGAGTGGACAGGTGCTCGCGGCGCATGGCCTCGTCGTGCAGCGCGCCCAGCGCCAGGCCTTCTTTGTCGGCCAGGTAGCGCTCCCAGATGCGGTGAGCCCGGATCAGTTGCAGCGCGCGTTTTTCGCCCGAGGACGAGATCAGCAGTGCGTCGCCCTCGGCCTGCGCCCAGCCGCGGCGGCGAAGCTCGGATTCGATCAATGCGTAGCGCCCCGGCTGCAGCTCGGCCGCGCGGATCAGGTCGCGCGGCCGCACGAGGGGCCGCTGGCGCGAGAGGTGATAGAGCGTCTTCAGAACATCTTCGGTGATCTCATCCAGGCCCAGCGAAACGCGGCGGGTCTGGCGCCAGAGCAGGATGACCGCCACAGAGAGAACGAAGATGATGGCGATGAGTGCAGCCACGAGGTAGTTCATCCGCCCTCCGGGTGACTGATGGGTCTTATTCCGGGATCAGGAGCAGCTGCCCCAGGTCGCGCGCGCCGCGCGCGGCCTGGCCCACGTAGTGGTTGTTGAAGTAGACCAGCGTGAGCTCGGCCGCTGCGTCGAGCTCGCGCAGCTTCGGCGTCCACTCCCGCAGCTCGGCCTGCGAGTAGGTGTAGTTGTAGCGCTCCCACGCCTGTTCGTGGTTGTACCACTTGGCCGCGTTCCGGCCGTGAAAGCGCACGTATGCCACCGGTCCGGTCGCGACCGCCACCGGCGGCAGCAGCCCCCTCAGCCGCGGCTCATCCACGCAGCAGAAGCCCAGCTCCAGCGACCGCAGCAGGTCGAACGCCGGCTGCCCGACCCAGCCCGCGTTGCGGAACTCCACGACCGCGGGCAGGTCGCCGAATCCATCCCGAAGCCGCTTCAGGTAGGCGCGATTATCCGGGGTCGGGTGGAACGAATAGGGGAACTGCGCCAGCACGCAGGCCAGCTTGCCGGCCTCGACCAGGGGCCGGAGCGCGGCCGTGAACCCCGCGAAATCGGGCTGTTCCCGCTCGTGCGTCAGGCCCTGGTACGCCTTGACGGAGAACAGGAAGTCGGCAGGGGTCTTGTTCACCCAACCCTGCACCATGCGCGCGTCGGGGACGCGGTAGTAGGTCGTGTTGATCTCGACCGTGGAGAATTCGCGGGCATAGAAGGCCAGGTGATCGCGCGCGGGCAGCCCCTCGGGATAGACCGGGCCGATCCAGTCGTCGTAGGAGAAGCCGGATGTGCCGATGCGGATCATGGGACCCTCCCTGTGGTCAGGTCATGATCGTACCACGAAGCACCATGCCAGTAAAGGGCTGCACCCTTGCCTGACGTTCTCTCCGTGCGTCACTTGCCCGTCGAGTGGTTGTCAAGTATTATGACAACTACGAGGGGTCTTGTCAAACCGGGCAAGTCGTGCTATGATTGTGTCGCAATAGGATTTTTGCCCGCAAAGAACTGGCGCGACTGCTGCCTATCATCACATCACAGCCGCAAGCTTCGCTGAGGCCGGCGCCTGCTTCTCACGACGCTGGCCGCGGCCTTCTCTCCCAACTCCAAGATCCGTTCTGTCAGGAGCTGCGCGTCCTCGCGAGGGGCTGTGCAGGTGATGGTGTCTGCCAGGAAGGAGCCGCCGGCTGATTCCACTCTGATGTTCGGTCCAGCCCACCCGCTGTTGAGCCGTTCCGTTTTCATCAAGAGGGAGGTCCCAGATGGCTGCTCCCCGTGTGATGGTGCTCCTTGTCTGCGGTTTTCTTCTGATTGCAGCGGCCGTCGTCTTGGCTCCACAGACTGATAGTGCCGCCCTGGCAATGGCGAACGGCGATGAATCACGCGCAGTTCTGCCTGTGGGCCGCCTTTCCCGGCCATCTGAGGAGTTGGCGGTTACCGTTCAGGCCGATGTCTGGATCGACGAGTACAACCTATACACCAATTACGGCGGCGACACCGACCTCCGTCTTGGCTACAGCCTGCAGAAAGACGGTAAGCTCTACCGCGATTGGATCCTCCTCGCCTTCGACATCAGCAAGCTCCCCGCGGGCGCATCTGTCAACTGGGCGGAAGTGCGCCTGACGCAGAATGGCGGATCCGGGTACGCGGCCGCGGAGGTTTGGGCTGAGTACGCCGCCGAGCCGTTGGTTGAAGGCGCGGCGACCTGGTACAACCAGCCGGCAAGCTCGGACCTGGGCGACGCAAAGAAGACGATGGACTTCACCTTCGGCGANNATGCAAAGAAGACGATGGACTTCACCTTCGGAGAACAGAGGGTGGACGCTACAGAGATCGTCCGCGCCTGGGTGGGTGGATCGCCGGTGTATGGCATCCTCCTGAAGGTGACCGACAAGGATGAGGTTATCCACAGATTTGACGCCGGCACAGCGACCTTAGTCATTGACTACACCGTGCCGGTCAACACCGACACGCCGACGCCGACAAATACGCCGACGCACACTCCGACTCCGACGCCGACAGATACCGTGGCCCCTCCGCAAGCGTTCACCGACCTGGGCGATGCGCCGGACAGCAGCAACTCGGCCGGCTTGAAGATGGATGCATATCCGGGCGTGGGCGCTGAATTTCCCACCGTCTACGGCGCCGGTTCGCCGCCGATCGGCCCGCTGCACCGCAACCAGCCGCTGCAATACTTCCTGGGCCCCTACGTCAGCGTCGAACTTGAAGCCGACTCGGGCTACGACGAAGATACTGTGAACAACCTGCAGCCCGCGCTCGGGCAGGCCAACCTCGAGCTGGGCGATGACGGAGTGGATCTTCCGGCGACATGGGATCACTGCAAGCTCGTACAGTTGACCTTCCACGTGACCTCCTCCGTCACCAAGGCTTCGAACGCGAAGCTCAACATCTGGGCTGACTGGAACGGGGATGGCTCCTGGGGCAATGATGTCGAGTGCGATCAGAACATCTTCTCAGAATGGGCCGTCCAGAACGCCCCGGTTGCCATCCCGGGATATGGCGTTCATACCTTCACAACGCCGGCCTTCCGGGTCTATCGCCCCGATGAGACGAAATCCTTCTGGCTGCGGGTGACGCTCAGCGACATCGAAGCCAAGGACGCAGACGGCAGCGGGCCGGCCGGCGGGTGGGCTGACGGCGAGACCGAAGATTACCTGATCGCAGGCGGCGAACCTCCCACGGCGACGCCGACTACGACGGCAACCGTGACGGCTACGGCGACCGCGACGCCAACAGCGACCGCAACGCCGACGACGCCAGTCGGACCCAGTTTCGGCCTCACGGTCGCTCCTTCCACGGTGGATCTCAATATCGATCCCATCGTCGGGGGTGAAGTCGACCGGGTCGAGGCGTCCGCGCAGGTAGTGGTGACGCGATTGCAGGGAACGGGGAGCGCGGTTAGTCTGAGCATCAAGGATCCGCCTTCATGGCTGACCTATGCTTTCACGCCCGCCAGCGGCAGCCCGACCTTCCAATCACAGCTCGTTCTGTCAATTTCACGCAGCGCGCTTCCGGAGCCGGACCTGTACACGCTGATCGTTCGGGGGACCACTGCAACCGAGGCTGTGACGGCAGAAATAACACTTCGGGTGCTCAGGACCCTCTACGGCGACCTGGCGGTCATCAGCGCCGAGGCGGTCCAGGCGGTCGAGAGCCGGGCTTTGGCCGCGGCCCTGATCCGCGACAAGGCCACCGCATTCAAGGTCAAGGTTACCTCTTCCTTCCCGAGCATGGTCAACGTTTACTTCCGGTTGGTGCTGCCGCCTGCAGAGTGGGATTCTCCGCTGGTCATCTGGGCGCCCACGGCGACCGGGGCTGCCGCGACTGCCCCGGCAGCACCGCAGCCCAGCTACCCGGAGGTGTGGGGACCCTACAAGATCTACCCGGGCGAGCATTCGCTCTGGCTGCCGTACGTCCCCGATACGACCGGCAGGGTGGATCTGACCACGAATCCGGCCGGCATCATCGCGGGCCAGTGCCGGGGCGGAACGTACTGGCAGTGCACCATCGACACCCGGCATGCGCCGCGTCCTATCGCCGCGACCGTCCACTTCACGGTCGCAATTGATCCGGCCAACGCCCTGATCGAGGTCAACGAGGGCAACAACAGCTACAGCGAGCCGGGATGGCCAGCGGTGTCCACGCGGCCCTGGCGCTTCTACTTCATTCCCAGCTACCGGAGCGACGAGGGCCGGAGACAGATCGGCGAAAACGCCAAGCGCCTGGTGGAGTACCTGGTAGCCACACACCCCATCGCGGACACCAAGGTCAGCTATACGGTCAGCTACAGCTCTTTCAACCCCCCCGCGGGCCAGGACCGGACGGTGTTTCTGCCCCAACTCCTCGAGATGGCGAACATGGAGAACTATGATTACGTGGTCAATGCATCGTTCGACTGCGGTGGAGGCGCGTCCCTGGCCGGCATGCGTGCGACCCGCTTCGGTGGAGTGTGCGTTGATCCCGATACCCANNGTTTACTCACGGGGTAGTTGGGGTAGGCGACGCCTACTCGCTCGATACGCTGGTTGCATGGGAAGAGTCCTACTGCGAGTACCGGGATAACACCGGCGCGCTCAGGCGCCAGTATTGCGTGCACAGCAACACACCCATTGCGCTCGGGTCGGTCTCAGAGTATTGCACGCAAACATCGCGCGACGTCCAGCCGTCGTGCTCAGGCACAATCACAAAACAACGACTGGTCGACTGCCACTGTTCGTACAATGAACATGAGCGAGGGGGGAGTCACGCTTGCACGGAAACTCCTGCTGTGTGGATGAATAAAAAGCAGTGCCGTGATGCCTGCGATATGAGCTGCGATGCCCTGCACGGCACCACCTACGGCGCCCCGGATAACCGGGCCGAACATCGCGCCGGAGCCGGGATGTGGGTGAACAAATGGGTGCCGATCACCAGTCAGATCAACTCCTTCATGGACAGCGCCTGGTCTACCGTGCAGACTTTCCCCTACTTCTGGCAGACGCTGGTGGGCCGCTACGACCACGCGAACANNGCGGGCGCGGCGACGTTCCGGCCCTTCATGCGCCTGCCCGAGGCGAACCTGGACCTGGAGCCGGGCAGCACGGGGACCTATGAGCTGCGACTCGTCGGCGCTGGGAGCACGGTGCTCAGCAGGGCTGGCTTCGAGCTGAGCTTCGAACAACCCGACCCGTACGGCGGGCCGATCGATGAGGCGCCGTTCGTCTACCGCATCGAGTGGGTCACCGGGACGCAGGCCATCGAGCTGTGGAGCGGCGGCGAGCGGCTGGCGCAGCGGCTCGTCTCGGCCAATGCGCCGGAGCTTGCGCTCCAGTCGCCCCAGGGCGGCAAGCACAGGTCCAGCGTGCACGTGAGCTGGACCGCAAGCGACGATGACGGCGATGCCCTGACCTTCGCCCTCTCCGTGAGCTCCGATGGCGGGCAGACCTGGGGTGCGGTGGCGCTCGACCTCACCGGAAACAGCTACGAGCTATCACTCGACGGCGTGCCTGCAGGCGCCAACTACCGGCTGAAGCTCCGCGCGACCGACGGGGTCAACACGACGCAGGTCATCTCGCAACCGTTCACGGTCGAGGTCGAACAGCCGGTATACCTGCCCCTGGTCATCAGGTAGGGGCGCGGCGCGGTCTTGGGGGCATGAGGCCCTNNAGGCCCTGCCGGCTTCATGCCCCGGCCGGACAGGAAGATCGAGAAACGGGCCAGGAGGTGACCATGAGCAGAAGACGTTTTCCACGGCTGGTCGGGCGCATCGGCCTGGCGGTCCTGATGCTGGCCCAGGGAGTGCTGTCCTGCGGAGCATACCACCCGACCGAGACCCCTGCTGCCGCGCCCGCCCGGGCCGTCACGGATGTGGTCTCAAGGCCTGTAGGGGCGACGGCATGGGCCACCGCGGGCCTCCCGGCAGCCGCGGATGTTTTCCCTGCACTCGCGCCCACCGCGATCGAATCGCCCGCGCCTCCCGCAGCCTCCGAACCTTCCCCCGCGGCGCAGCCCACCGCGACGGAGTCTGCCGCGCCGCAGGCAACGGAGGCGCCAGCGGCGGAGGGGTTCTATGTCATCGGCAGCCCGGTCCTGCAGGAGCTGTACATCTCGCCTGACGGCGACAACGGCAACAGCGGCGCCAGCCGGGGTGAGCCGCTGCAGACCATCGGCGAAGCCTGGAGCCGCATCCCGGGCGGGACCCTCTCGGGGACCGGGTACCGCCTGAACCTGCTGCCGGGGACCTATCCCTGCGAAGGCGACTGCATCAACTACTTTGCGGACCGGACCGGGACGTACGCCGCCCCGATCATTCTGCAAGCAACCGACGGGCCCGGCACGGTCACGCTGGTCGGAGGACTGAACCTGGCCAACGTGGGCTACCTGTACCTGGTGGACCTGACGTTATTGGCAGGCGCGGAGGTCGGGATCGCGTTCGGCAACAACGTGCTGCACATCGAAAACGGCGACCACATCCTGCTGCGCCGGCTGACGCTGCGCGGGCCCACCGGCTGTATCAGCGATGCCTGCAACGACATGCAGGAGGTGCTCAAGGTCAACCAGTCGAGCGCCGTGTACGTCGAGCAGAGCGACCTGGCCGGGGCGTACCAGACGGTCCTGGATTTCTTTTCGGTGCAGGCCGGCCACCTGCTGGCCAACCACATCCACCGCAGCGGGGGGCGCTGCGCATATCTCAAGGGCGGATCGGCCTACTTCCGGGTGGGGCGCAACGAGTTCGATGACTGCCGGGAAGCGGGGTTCCAGGCCGGCGAAGGCTCCAACCTGGCATTCATGCGTTCGCCCTGGCTCCACTACGAAGCGTACGATATCAAGGTGACCAACAACGTGTTCCACGATATCTACGGTGCCGGCCTGAGCGTGACCGGCGGCTATAACATCCTGCTGGCCTACAACACGTTGTATCGCATCGGGCTGGACGACGAGACCGGCCGGCCCTGGTCGCTGGTCCAGCTCATCCACGGCTGGCGCGGGTGCGTGCCGGCCGACGAGTTCGGCGGGGATGCGGGGACCGAGGCGCGCTGCCAGCAGCTCCTGAACCAGGGCGGCTGGGGCACCGCGACGCTGGGCTGGGAGAGCGGTGGCGAGTGGATCCCCAACCGCAACGTGCTGGTCCTGAACAACATCTTCTACAATCCGCCCGGGACCGGCACGCGCTATGTCCAGTTCGTGGTGAATGGGCCGCTGGCGCCTCCGCCCTGGTCTCAGAATCTCCCCAATCCCAGCCCCACCGACGCTGGCCTGGTCATTCGCGGAAACATCGTCTGGAACGCGCCCATCGAGGATGCCGGCCTGGTCGGCGATAACAACGGATCGGGCAACATCGGCTGCCAGGCAGGGCATCCGACCTGCAACCCGGCGCAGCTGCAGGCCGAGAACGCGATCAACACCCTCCGGCCGCAGCTGCGCAACCCGTCCGGAGGGGATTTCCGCCTGCAGGTTGGCAGCAGCGCGTGCACGGCCGCTGCGGCGGCGGTCCAGGATTTCGGCTGGGGAGATGCGCCCCAGCAGCCTCCGGTGCCGGCTGGAGACTTGAGCAACGCGGTGCCGCGCGATCGGGACGGCCGCTTCCGCGGTGCGTCCGGTCCCCCGGGTGCGTATGTGTGCGTCGACGCCGCGAAACACCTGCACCTGCCGGTCGTCCGGCTAGGGTCGTGAGGCGCCTGCCATTTCAGGCGCTTAGGAGAAGAGGAACCCGGCGGTCCCGCATCCAGCGGGAGCAGGGATCGCCGGGTGGGCTGCGGCTTGGCCGTTACGCGGCCTGTGCGTCCCCGCGGCGGATCGAGACCGTGAACAGCCCGAGGAGCAGGACGATCGCGGCCACCACGTAGACCGGGATGATTTCGAGCGAGATGCGCCGCGCCAGGAATCCGGCGAACCCCGGCAGCACGGCCGCGCCAAGTCCTGCCGCACCGATCTGGAGGCCGATGGTGTTGGCCGCATACCGCGCGCCGACGCGCGCGCTGGTGCCCGAGACCAGGGCCGGAAAGATGGGCGCGATGGCAAACCCGATGATGGCCACGCCCAGCAGGCTGGCCGCGCCCAGCGGATTCCACCACAGGATGATCGCACCGCACAGCGCCGCGAGCAGGCTCGTCCGGACCAGCGTGTCGACGCCGGCGCGCCTGGCGTAGAGGCCGGCCACCGCGCGGCCGATGGTGAAGGTGGCCCAGTAGGAGCCGGCCCAGAAACCCGCCTGCTGGGGCGCGATGCCGCGCGCCTCCGTGAGCAGCGAATAGGTCCAGTTCCCCAGCGTCGCTTCGACGCCTGTATAGATGAAGAACAACAACATGCTCAGCCAGACCGCGGCCTGGCGCAGCGTCTCGGAGATGGGGGTCTTGTAGTCCGTCAGGCGGTGGGGCTTTTCGACCCCCGCGGGGTCATGGTCGTCTTTCCACATGGCGAGCGTCAGCATGAAACAGGCCGCCAGCGCTAGCTGGGCCGTGCCGACCGCGGCGTAGCCCGCCCGCCAGGATTGGAAGTATTTGAGGCCCAGGGTCATGATGATGGGCCCCAGCGTGACACCGATCCCGAAGCTGGCGTGCAGCCACTGCATCAGCCCTTCCCCGAAGTGCGCGGCGACATAGGTGTTGAGCCCTGCGTCGATGGCCCCTGCGCCCAGTCCGGCCAGGACCGCCAGCGCCACCATCATCCACCACGCCGGCGCGAGCGTATAGCCGATGAGGCCCAGGCCGGTGGCCGCGCAGCTGAAGGCAAGCGTCTTCCCCACGCCCAGCCGCGCGATGATCCGGCCGCTGGAAAAGCTGGAGGTCAGATAGCCCGTGGTCGATCCAATGAGCATCATGCCCAGCGAGTCGAGAGGCCGGCCGAAGTTGGCGCGGATCGACGGCCACGCGACGCCCAGGAGGCCGTCGGGCAATCCGAGCGAGATAAACGCGATGTAGGCGAGCAGGATGATCCCGAGGCGTGACCGGTATTTGGCGAGGTATGCTTGCATGCGGTCCTTAGTGCTGCGATGATGGGAGGGTCTGTAAAGCAGCTATCGGAGTTTAGCACACACCTCAGCGGTCGCAAAGCCACCCGGAATCGCACCACCGGTGCCATGTCGACCGCGAACGCGACGCGTAACAGGGGACCAACATCTCATGGAGATCGGCGGCTGCCATGCTGTAGCCTCTGCGCCAGGGTGGGCAGTTGGAGTGCAGCATGGGGTTGATGGAAGTCCAAGGCGATTGGCCGCGCGGCATTGAACCGGGCGCCCGTGTGCAGGAGCGTTGTTTGGTTCTTTTGAAGCGATTCTTGTCAATGTGAACGTTTTATGTTTAATTGTTGGTGCTGGGATTACGATGCCCAACCGCATGAGCCTCGCGGCATGCTGCACCGCTTGGTTCTCCCGGGCGCCTCGTCGTCCGCAATGGCGACGACCCGCGAGGGCGCCTCCTTATGCAAAGGAGTGTGGCAGATGACGTCGAAGTCCTTCCCTCCGAAGTTGACCTATGTTACAGGTCTTGCGCTCCTGTTTGCGGTGAGCTTCTTCGTGGGCAGCCTGGCGGCCCGCGATCAGCCCGTGCAGGCTCAAGCGGCCGACCACTCCGGCGACCTGGCGGTTCCAGAAGGGGACTTCTGGTGCACCATCGGGCACGTCGGGGTGTACGAGAACCGTATTCACGTCAATTGCCCGGATCACGAAGGTTCGATCAAGTACTTCGCCTACCCTTCGAGCGCCTTTGAATACTCGCGGCGTGCAGATCGTTACCTGGCCGTACTGAACACCGCTGTTGCGCTGGGCAAGCCAGTGGTGATCGCTTACAACGACAGCCCGGAAACCAACCCGCCAGGATGCCTGGCCAGCGACTGCCGGCTGCTGACCGGATTGGCGATTGTGCCATGAAGACACCCGTGCGCGGCGTGCTGATCCTGGTCATGGTCCTGGCTATGGTGGGGGCCTACCTGGGCGGGTTCGTGTCAGCCCAAACCAGCTCTGCCCCGGCGGGCGCGCATGCGCCGGCCCTCACCAACGTGCAGCTGGCTGCATTGGCGGCGGCCAATGCCGTGCTGCTCGAGGGTGATGGCACGGTGCCGACCTATCTGCCGATCATGCTGGCAGATTGACGCGTCGCGGCGCAGGGCATCTGCCTGGCGCCATGATCGGCAAGCTGCCCAACGAGCAGATGGGGGCGGCCATTTGGGGTATAATCCACGCGTTCAAGGAGACTTACATGGCCGACATATCCCCCCTTCGCCGCGCTTCGCCCGAAGCACAGGGCGTTTCTTCGCCCGCGCTGCTCGACTTCGTCGACGCGCTGGACAAGACCATCTCCGAGGCGCACGGCCTGGTGCTCTTGCGTCACGGCCACGTCGTCGCCGAAGGCTGGTGGGCGCCCTACGGTCCGGAGATTCCGCACATGCTCTTTTCGCTCACCAAGAGCTTCACCTCCACCGCCATCGGCCTCGCGGTCGCGGAGGGACGCCTGGCGGTCGATGACCTGGTTCTCCTGTTCTTCCCTGAGAAGGCGCCCAGGCGCGTGAGCAAGAACCTGGCCGCGATGCGCGTGCGCCACCTGCTGACCATGTCCACCGGCCATACCAAAGACCCTACCGATCGCGTGGTCTCGCAGGGGGAGGGCGATTGGGTCAAGGGCTTCCTCGCTGCGCCGGTCGAACACGCGCCCGGCAAGCCCTTCGTCTACAACAGCGCGGCCAGCCACGTGCTCTCGGCCATCGTCGAGAAAGTCACCGGACAGTCCGTCCTCGACTACCTCACCCCGCGCCTGTTCGAGCCGCTCGGCATCCGGCCCGCCCATTGGGATCGCGACCCGCGCGGCATCTGCACCGGCGGCTGGGGATTGATGCTCCGCACGGAGGAGATCGCGCGGTTCGGCCAGCTGTACCTGCAGGGGGGCGCCTGGAACGGCAAGCGCATCCTGCCCGAGGCCTGGGTCAGGGAAGCCACCGCGAAACAGGTGGACAACGGCGCCGATCCCAGGAACGACTGGAGCCAGGGGTACGGCTACCAGTTCTGGCGCTCCAGGCATAACAGCTACCGCGGCGACGGCGCGTTCGGGCAGTACTGCCTGGTTCTCCCCGACCTGGACGCGGTGCTCGCGATCAACAGCGGCGCGACCGACATGCAGGCTGTGTTGGATGTGGTGTGGGACAGGCTCCTCCCCGCCATGCACTCTGCCGCGCTGCCCGCCGATCCCGCTGCCGAGGCGGCGTTGCGCAAACGCCTGGAAGGGCTCAGCCTGCCCGCGCCCGCGGCCAGGCCGGTTTCGCCGCTGGCCGCGCAGGTGAGCGACCGGACCTATGACATGGCGGAGAACGATCTGAAGATCAGGACCGTCCGGTTCGACCTTACCTCGCAGGGTGGGCGATTCACCGTGCGGGCGGGGGCCAATGACCATTCCGCCGGCTTCAACTACTCCGGCTACTGCTTCGGCGACTCGAGCCTCTTTGCCGAGCCTGGCCACAGGACCAGCGTGGCGCGTCTCGTCGCGGCCCAGGCGGCCTGGGTCAAGGGGGACACCCTCCGCCTGACCCTGCGCCAGTGCACTGCGCCGTTCGTCTTCACCGTTGACTTCACCTTCGAGGCTGACGCGATCACCATGGCAGGCAAGGTGAACGTCTACTTCGGCCCCACGCAGTTCCCGGCGATCCAGGGCAGGGCCAGGGCATGAGCAGCGGGCAGTCGCCGCGGGCTTCTCGCCACCGACGTCTGCCCGGACAAATGTCTAGCCGTAGGAACAGCAGTAGTCTACAGGTCCCTTGAGCTTCAGCTTGAAGGACGAGTTGGCGGGCACTTCGAAGGACTGCCCCGCCCCGAAGGTCTGCCAGTCGCTTTGGCCCGGCAGGAGCACGTCCATCTCGCCGCCGAGCATTTCCATCAGCTCGCGGGCTCCGGTGCCGAATTCGTATTCGCCGGGCATCATGAAGCCGAGCGTCTTGCGCGTGCCGTCGGGGAACAGGACGGTGCGGCTGGTGACCTTTCCATCGAAATAGACGTTGGCCTTCTTGACGATCGTGACGTTGTCAAATCGATCCGACATGGTGCATCCCTCCGTTTGCGCTGAGCATGCCACAGGCCGTCGATCCGTGCAACCCGCGGGACAGCGCCGGCAATCGGGTGTTGGCGGCAAACCTGCTGGTGCGCGACGGCCGCAGTCGTAGTAGAATGAAGGCAGGAGGCCGCCATGAAAGCTCGTGACATCATGACCACCCAAGTCGTGACGCTGGCGCCCGATGCGCCCATCGGCCACATCGCCCGCACCTTC
>MTKZ01005035.1_pt1 | contig 13992 bp, 9 predicted proteins | sample 1042781 | NCBI WGS metagenome assembly MTKZ01 (sample SAMN06212207, study PRJNA360539) | anaerobic digester metagenome | biome: Wastewater treatment plant; material: sludge; isolation source: anaerobic digester fed with sludge from wastewater treatment plant | place: Denmark: WWTP Viborg ...
AGAGGATAGTGTGGCCTTTCCCATGCCTGCCCTGGAGGACCTTATAGCGCGTATTCCTGCGGCACACCCGCGCCTTTTCCTGGATGCCGCCGAGGTGGTGCGGTTGCGCGGGCTGGCTGAGGGGCCGTTGTCGAAGCGCTGGGCCTCCCTTCTGAGACAAGCCGATACGTTGCTTGAAACGCCCCCCGATGCCAGCGAGCCGCCCAAGTATCCCCCCGGTACGGAGCGCAAGGGAAGCGAATGGCGGCGTATCTGGTGGGGCAACCGGACCCACGGCATCAAGGCGGCCGAGGGCGCGGCCACGCTGGCGTTCGTATATCAACTCAGCGGCGATCGGCGCTACGGCGAAGCCGCCCGGGACCTGCTGTTGGCCGTGTGCGAGTGGGACCCAAAAGGCGCGACAAACTACACCTACAATGACGAAGCCGCCATGCCGCTGTTGTACCTGCCGTCCCGGACCTATACCTGGATCCATGAGTTGCTGACTCCCGAAGAACGACAGCGCGTCATAGAGGTCATGCGTGTGCGAGGCCGGGACTGTTTCGACAGCCTTCGTAAACGAAAACATTTGTGGCAGCCCTACAGCAGCCACCACAACCGCGCCTGGCACAAGCTGGGCGAACTGGCCACCGTGTTTCATGATGTCATCCTGGAAGCGCCCGGCTGGCTGGATTATGGCATGACGATCTTCTACACCTGTTATCCCGTTTGGGGCGATGCCGACGGCGGCTGGCATGAAGGCCAGGCCTATTGGCTCAGTTACCTGAGCCGTTTTCTTTACTGGGCGCTGGCCATGCGGGAGCCCTACGATATCAACGCCTTTGACAAACCCTTCTTTAAACATGCGGGAGACTTCGGCCTGTATGTCTGTCCGCCCGGCACCGAAACAGGCGCCTTCGGCGACTTGGCACAGGGTTCCTCCTCGAAACGGATTGCTTCCTTCATGGGCCAGATGGCGGCGGTTTCGGACAACCCCTATTGGCAATGGTACGCTGAACAGCATGGCGATACCGGTCCCGGCGGCTACTTCGGTTTTTTGACGGCGGCCCGGGAGCGCCGTGTGGAAGCGCGTTCACCCGATACGCTGCCGTCCTCCAGGGTATTCCGGGAAACCGGCCTGGCCGCACTGAACAGCACCTTGCTTAACGGGGAGGATAACGTCCAGATCCATTTCAAATCGAGCCCCTTCGGCACCCAAAGCCATGGCTACAATGCCAACAATGCCTTCCTCTTAAACCTTCGCGGCAAACGCATGTTGCTACAATCGGGGCAGCGCGACATCTACGGCAGTCCCCATCATAAAGATTGGATGTGGCAAACGAAGTCCGATAATGCCATCCTGGCGAATGGCGAAGGGCAGTATCCCCATACGGTCAAGTCACAGGGAAAAATCACCCATTTCCATACCAGTAATGTTTTTGACCTGGTTACGGGCGAAGCGGGCGACAGTTATGAAACCCTGGACCGCTGTGCGCGGCGCATCTTCTTTTTCAAGCCCGGTGTCATCGTCATTCATGACCTCCTCGAAGCACCGGAACCTTCCACGTTTCAATGGTTGCTGCACGCGCAACAGCCATTCGCCCTGGGCACGCAGATGCTCTACTTGGAAACCGATGCCGGAAAATTAAACATCACGTTCATGAAACCGGATGGACTTGCTTTTTCACAGACCAGTGAATTTGATCCGCCGCCACACGATTGGGCCAACATTAACCTCAAGGAATGGCATGTTACCGCCGCCACGGGAACACCGGAAAAAGCGCTCGAGTTTGTTACGGTTATCCGCGTGGACAACACGCTTGCACCGGCAACGCTTTCGGAAGAAGCGGGCGGTACCGTCCTGTCCATAGAACTGCCTGAAGATACCGCCTATGTTGTTCTGAAGAAAGACCGGTTTCAGGTACAGTATACGGATATTAACCGTTGGTGGGAAGATAAGGACGTCTAGGCGCTTACGGCCATTTCGCTGACAATTAGTTATGAGTTTGAAAATACTGGGAGCGCCGCCATCTCTGGCGGCTGGCGCGGGCAAGATAGTCTATGATGTTAGCCCTGCCGGCAAGGATGCCGGCGCTCCCAGTAACACAATGCAAAGATGGTTGCGCCGCAGGCGCCACTTCTTCCGGGCGAAGTCCGGGACGAAGCATAGGCGCTTACGGCCATTTCGCTGAAAAATAATTATGAGTTCAGTTACTTACCATGAGGAGCGCTATGCCCTGGCTTAGTTCAAGAATCCAAAAAAAAACAACGCGTCATTCCGGTTTTTCGCGGTGGAAAAAGGACGTGTAGCGGAGCGGGTGCCAGGCCGCGAAAAGACCGGAATCCAGTTCCTGGGGCCGTGGATGCGGGATTGGCCGTATTCGTTATGTTCTTCGAGAAGGGAACTGGGTATTCATTGCAACGGGACCAATCTGGATTCCGGTATTTTTCACGTTGTCCAGTACCGTTCTTCGACCCGAGTTGGCTATCGCGAAAAAATCGGAATGACAGTGGTTACGGCTGTTCATAAGGAAAGGCGAAATATTTTGATACAGACGTTTTTTTACTCTCCATTTATTTTTCTTTGTCTATAGCGCTGCAACTTGTTGCGCCAAAGGCGCCACTTCTTCCGGGCGAAGTTCCGGACGAAGCATAGAAAGTTACTGTTTATGGATGCCTCAATTGAAACGAAAGTACGGCTGTACGAAAAATTCTGGCAGGGCGACGGGCCCAGCCTGATCCTGATACCGGCCGCCGAGATGGACCCGTACGACCTGAAGGATTACCCGGAGCGTTTTCACGACCCGCTCGCCATGTGGGAATCGGAAATGGACCGTGCGGAACCGGTTATTGACTGGCCGACAGACGGTATCCCCTGCATACGGCCGAATCTGGGGGTTATCTTCGTGCCGTCCATGGCGGGGTTGCCCTACCGCCTGCCGGAGGGAAGCATGCCATGGCCGGGGAGGCCCCTTTCCAGGGATGCCATCCGCGCCGCGCAGGTAATCACCGTTCCAGCGTCGGAAACCATGATACTGGCAATGGAATTCTACATGACGCATCTGGAGTCGGGCCGGGACGATATTATCGCCTACCAGGCGGACAACCAGGGCATCTTTGACATTGCCCACCTGCTCTATGGCGAACAGCTCTTCTATGATCTGGCGAACCCCGAAGCGGCGCCCTGGCTGAAAGAACTCTTTCAGCGTTGCCATGAGTTCTATGCCGTCTCCACAATTCAAATAAAAGGGATATTGGATGAACCGTTAGACGGCATGATTCACGGACACGGAACGCCGCAAGGGGTCTATTTTCCCCATACGGGTACCCGGTGTTCAGAGGATACTGTCACGCTGATTTCGCCGGAGATGATTGACCGGATTATTCTCCCTGAGACCAACCGGCTTGCGCAAACCTTCGGCGGCTTTTTCGTTCATTTCTGCGGTCGGCATCCGTCACTGCTGGAACAGATGTGCCGGATGGATGTCGTTCACGCCATTGACCTCGGCAACCCTGAATTTTATGATACCCGGCAGGTTATGGAAATCTGCGCGGCCACGGGAACCGTCCTGCACAGCCGCCTGGCATCCCTGCCGGGAGAAACCTGGCTACCTTATATCCGGCGCTTGGCCGCGCTGACCCGGGAAACCGGAGCGCGGTTGTTGTTGCGCCCGACCGTATTTCCCGCCACCCGGGAAGAGGCCGCTGAAATGCAGGCCTTCTGGCATGAAAATACCTGACCAAAATTTTACGGCACAACACCATAGGGAGAATTCATGATGCACTCCACACCACCATCAACATCCCGGGTACAGCCGGCACTTCCTGTCGCCTCCTCTTCCGCGTACAGTTTTGTATTGTTTCCCGCCATAGCCATGATGCTGGGCTGGGGCTTGCGGGGATTTATTGGCGGCGGGCCTTTTGCCGCCATGATACCTGGAGCCTTCGCGGCGTTGAGCCTGAGCCTGCNNGCCGCCATGACGGCGCTGTTCGGTGCCGTAGCCATCGGCTATGGTGGCGAGATGACTTACGGGCAGACCCTGGGGCTGGCCTGCCATCCGGAAACCATGGTCTGGGGCCTGCTGGGCGTAACCGTCAAGGGCGCAGTATGGGGGTTGCTGGGCGGCGCGGTGCTGGGTACCGGGTTGACTGTCGGCCAGTACAAAAAGCACTCCCTGCTCCTGGCTTTACTGCTCTCGGTTGTGTTCCTCTTTATCGGGTGGAAGCTGGTGAATGAACCGCGCCTAATCTATTTTTCCGACCCCGTAAACAAACCCCGAGAAGAACTGTGGGCCGGGCTGTTATTTTCAGCCCTGATCCTCCTCGCATTTCTCTACCGAAAAGGCGACGTCGAACAGGCGCATATACCCGTGCATTTCGCGCTATGGGCGGCCCTGGGCGGCGGCATAGGGTTTGGAGGCGGTACCTTGTTTCTCGTGTACGGGCCGCAACTGCCCGTGCCACAGGAATGGTTTGGCTGGTGGAAAGCCATGGAATTCTTTTTCGGGCTGATCCTGGGCGCAAGCATAGGAATCGCCGCCTGGCTAAACCGCGAACGTCTGAAACCGCTTTCGGCAGACAATGCATACAGGCAAGACAACCCGTTGGCAGCGGTTGTGTTAATTTTTGTGGTGGCGGGATACTTTACGCTGTTTCCCGCGATAGAAGAATACCTCGGGAACCCTGGCGGCGATTCTTTCGGAATGGCGGGCCTTATCGAATACAATCTGTTTCGCCCGCTTTATACTTTTGTGTTTTTCGGGGCTTTATGTATCGCCGCAGGAATGTATTCCCTTACCGCAGCCTGGCAGGTTGCCATCACCATTACCGTGTTCCACACCGTGGTGGATTTCAACCGCAATCTGTCCCGTGTGGCGGGTATAGAAGCACCGCTTTGGATACAGGCCTTGATACTGGTGTTTGTCACGGGCCTCGTCGCAGTTACGGTATTGTTGCTGCAGAATCGCGCCAGAACGGTTTCCCGAATGTACCTGCTGCTCCTTTGGGTTTGTTTTTTCATGGCGGCCTTGCGCACCTTTCTCCGCCGGGAATGCCTGTTCCCCCAGGAAGGTGCGGATAAAACCTGTCCCCTGATGAACGTACACCCTTCCGATTGGACGGTGTTCGCCGTTTTCGTTTTGACGTCTATTGCTACCGCCTTATGCATCCGGCATTTTTCAAAACGGAATTTACCGTTGACAGGAGGAAACGGTTGATTCGCCCAGCGTAAAAGAACCGTCGGCATGGATGGCAATGCCGGAATCCAGATGAAATGGCTTGCCCTTGACTTTGCTGAGAAACTCTTCCCGGTTCAAGGCAAACGCCGGGCTGACCTCCAAGTCTACGGCGCAGCGCCCCTCCGTATCCCGGGGCACCTGGTAATCCGCCGCCTCGAACCATGCCGCCCAGTATTCCGCCATGGACGCCCTTGCCGCCATCACGCTGTTCACCCCCTCAAGTTGCTTGATGGGCGTATATTCGCCGCTCCGCCGAATCTCCAGTGCCACCGGTGCATGCGCTGTAAAACGCAGGGCATCAAAAACAAAGGTCTCAAACTTATACCCGTTCGGCGTGTCCGGTTTGTACACGCAGCCTTCCTGGTCCACATAGGGGATTTTCTTGAAGGCTTTATGCCAGGGAAACTGAATGAAATGGGCATAAAGATCCCGGACAAAGGGCACTGAAAGTAGATGTATGGCGGGATTGCCCGCGTAGAATAACGGTTCTCCCTCTGGATCCACCTGCAGCAACTGCGGGTACAGGTCGAGTTCACTGTATTCGATGACACGATAAACACCGTCGCACAGGCAATGCACGCCTACCGCCTCGCGCAGGTCATTGCGCCGATGGCATTTGGAGGACATAGACGCCTGCCGCAGGCAATGATAACCGATGAAATACGGGTCGGCCACCTTCGCAGCCCAGTTGTCCACCTGGTAATAGCTGAGGATATCCACGCCACGCCGCTGCGCGTCTTCGAGCGCGCCGCCCTCCACCAGCGCCTGTATACAGCCACCGTGCCCGTTGGGGCTTGCGGCCAGGCAGCCCGGAGCCTCCAAAATCAGCTTTCCATCCGGGTCCACACAGGGAACCATGCGCTGCTCAATAAACAAGATGTCGGTTCGGTTCAATCCCCAGCAGTCATGGTCCTCAAAATATTTTTGAGTAGCGCCATGGTTGGAGGGACTGACCATGATATACCACGGCAGGGTTACTTGGTACAGTTCCTGGAGTTTCCGGATCTTTTCAGCGTGGTATTGAAACAAGGAGTTGCCGCTAATCGGCCCAATGGGGTAACTGCCTTTGGGGCCATCAAAGCCCAGGCGGGTACCCTGTCCGCCGGCCACCATGAATATGGCAACCCGCCCGTCTCTCAGAGCCTGCTCACCCGCCTTCAGCGCTGCCGCCGCTCCGGTATCACCGGGTTCCACGGGCGGAATTACGGGTACCGGCACGATGTGACGAAAATGTTCCTCCGGTGGTTCCGTGAGAACCCAGGTCTGGACAAGGCGGTCCAAAAGTTCAAAATCCACGTTGCCGATGTCTTCCAGCAGGCGCCGCCTCCCGGTCTTATCCAACCTGTCCCAGAATCGGAATACGTGTTCCTGTCCATGAACCGCCGCTTGTTCTCGTAATTTTATATACAAGGATTCCATCAACTGTAACTCCAGGATTTCCCGTGTTTGTCCATCTCATCTCGCTGTCGTTTATTGGGAAGCAGCCCCGGTTTTGCGCCCTCCACTAATTCGAATTTAGAACCGCACCGGTCGCAAAACCCATAATCGAAATTAGGCTGCTCAAGCGGTTCCCGGCAGCGGGGACACGCCGGCTGAAACCGTTTATATAACAGTTCAGGATCGTCAAAAACCATACCGCAACAGGGACATTTGCGCATTAACGCGGCGCGCCTCCATACACGGGTAAATGTCGTGTACGCATCGCAAACAGCACACCAGGCTTGGCGCGCTACCAGCGGATAGGTTTCCTGTTGCGGCTTTTCAGGTTCCGGCTTTCCTCCCGGCCTTAGATTTTTCAGCCAGCTCATGGGGGTGATTCCTTTCGGTTCTCACACCTTCGTAGTTATTTTCCCAGAATAGTGACGTATGCCTGTACCGGTATACTTTATACCTATAAACGATCAGGAGTACAGATTTCCAGCCGCACACGGTTCCGGTAAAGAGCACAAAAAGAAACAGCTGGTCAGGACATGGGCATCGGCAAAACGGTCATTGTGCCATGAAGGACACTCCAAAACGGGCTTCAGCCTCTTCCAGCGACCCGGACAAAACCGTATATCGGTCTTCTGTCATGGGAGCATCCAATTCCATGCCCAACAGCAAAGCACCAACCACAGGTTCAAATAGTGCGCGCACTGGCCGGGCCTTCGGACATTCCCGGTGAATCGTCGTACTCATCGCATCAATCAGTACCGGACTGATACCTTTGAAGGCGCTGCCCGTCGTGACCACATCAAAGGTGTCCGCACACATATCAAGGTGGCGTGCGACTGCCGTAACCATTTTTGCAAGATAGACACCGCCCCATTCAAGAATATCGCAGGCAATGGCATCCCCTTCGTAGGCGGCGTCAAACACCAGTTTAGCCATGGGCTGCAAATCATCATAGGTGATACGGCCGTAATACATTTCCCTGAAGAAAGCGTCCACGTCAGGACAACCCGATCGTTCCAGAAATTTCGCGGTCAGCAGGGTGGGTCCGGTAATTCCGTCCCGGCTGCGCCATACCGCCTTCAGGCCTTCGGTGCCCAGGCTGGAACCGCTGACCATGTCGCCGAAGTCTTCATTGATGCCGCCCACCCGGCACTCTTTTCCCGCGCGGTTGATGCCGGCGCAGACACATCCCGTGCCGCAGGCAATGACAATACCAAAAGGCTCCTTGGTGCCGCCGCGTAAACCGGCCATGGAATCATTGCGAAACACCCGCGGCAGTTTGCCAAGTAGCGGTGTAAATAGCTCTTTTTCAAGCATCACATAATCTTCAGGCAGGTCGGCGCCCGCCACACCCATACCGATGCCGGTGATCTGATCCAGCTTCAATCCTGCGGAACCAAGCGCGCCACTGATGGCCTGCTGTATTTCCGCCATGGCCGCCGGTATGCCAGCACATTCATAATTGCCGGCACCTGCGCGGCCAAAACCCAATATCACGCCGGTGTCATCCCCGGCCAGGCAAAAGGTTTTGGTGCCGCCCGCATCCAATCCCAGATAGTAAGACATTACGTTACTCCCTGCGCGTATTTGGGCATATTTTGAGGGAAAAGTGTCCCATATAAGAATCCGGACGCAGGAACCCGTTCCCGCGCCCGGTACGATACCGCGTTATACAAAAAAATGTTTATTCGCCGCGTAATTTACGCAAATCCGCCCGCGCTTGGTCGGCTGCGGGGCTGGCAGGATATTGCTCTATCACCGCTTCCATAAGGCGAATGGCTTCGTTGGTCTGTCCGAGTCGCGAATGGGCCACAGCCTGATTGTGCATGGCAAAGGGTACTTTCGTACTGGAAGGAAACTTGCCTCGCAGCGATTCAAAGGATTTAACGGAGTCGTCATATTGACTCAGGTTGAACTGGCATTTGCCTTTCCAGAACTGCGCATTCGCGCTGAGATCACTGTCCGGATTCCCGGATAGAAACGCGTCAAACTGCGTGAGTGCGCTGGAGAAGTCATCATTGGCAAAACTACGCTGTGCCTGCTGATATAACAGTCGGGGGTCCGCTGCACCGACGGCTTCTGTCGCCACCTCCGTTGCTTCCGGAAGTGTCGCAGGTGCTGCAGGAGGAGACTTTACATTCCCGACAGGCAACGGGGCGCTGTCCTCCAACACATTCTTGGTTTGGTCCGGTACAGGAGTGGCTGGAGGCGCCACAGGCGCAGGATTTTCCACCGCAGGGGTAGGAACCGGCGCCACGGGTGCCGGAACGGGTGCTGCCGGCGCTGCCGGCACGGCAGTCGACTCTACGGGTACCGGGGTTGGAAGCGGGGGCACAGGAGCTGCAGGTACTGCCGGGCCTTCAATCGTCACATTACTTACAGACACATCTTTCTGTGTTCTTGGAGCGGAACCGGGCGTAAGGTTCCAGTGACGATATAACGTATTCTTCATGCTTTCAAGTTCACGGGTTAAATTGTCCAATTTAGCCCGATTTTCTTCAAGCATGCCAAGCAGTGTGCGAGATTGCTCATCATTCGCATCGATTCGAGCATTCAGCGTTGCTGTACTTTCTGTCAGTTGCGTAACTGATGAACCCAGTTCTTTGTCCAATTTGACCATGCGTTTGTGAATGTCATAGATGGTGGTTTTGGTCTGGCTACCACCTGTGGTTTCACATCCGGCGGACAACAGTAAAACTGCCATACAACCCAATAACGGCCATGCGTATTTTGTTTTCATGATTACACCATCCCGACCTATTGATTGCGGCAAATTACACTCAGCTATTAGTTAACGGGCTCTGTTAAATTCTGCACGACGGTTCCTTGACCACGCGTTTTCGTTATCACCCATGGCAGCGGGAAATTCCTTGCCATAACTGATGGTAATCAGGCGGTCACCGGGAATGCCCAATTGGATCAGGTATTGGCGTACCGCAAGCGCGCGTCGTTCACCAAGGGCCAAGTTGTATTCTTGCGTGCCGCGGCTGTCACAATGACCGGCAACTTGTATCATCACACCCGGAACCTGTTTTATCTTCTCCGCATTTTCACGCAAGGTGGCCATGGAGTCGGAACGCAGGTTACTGCTGTTATAATCGAAGTACACGGTCTGCAACCCATATTTGCTGCCCGGTTCGAATAACAGATTTTCAAGATCTGCGGAAGGTAATCCCTCTCCCGAACCACTTCCGGCCGCCGAAGAATCGTCACCTTCCAGGTCGGTCGTAAGAGCATCAATGGGGGGAGCCGTTTTGCATCCAGCAAACATGCCAAGAACCGCTACCACGGATAAAAAAAGTACCATACTACGCAAATTCTGCTTCATTTCGATTGTTTCTCCAATACGTTGCTCAGTTGAAACTTACCACACTGCCTTGATGGCATACATAGCCTCTGACAAGGCAACACTTTACACTCAGGGTCTAGAGGAAAAGGACACGAATAAATAACAATTCGTGTTCTAAATGAAAAAGGAAAATGTAACTCCCCCTTCAACAATGCCGTATAGCGAGGGAGTCAGGCAAAACCACACCTTGTTGATGTCTTTCATATGTTACCACATTCTGCCTTTGAATTTCCAACAAGGGATGAAAAACGGGTATTAAAGACTTATACCATCACTGAAAATTTCTTTTGCGCGCCTGTTCGGGAACATTGTTGTATGAACTTTCGAGCAGTAACAAAATACAATGACAAGACGACGATATTGGGATACCTTTTTCAGCTTCCACTTTCTTTTAAGGAATATCTCTAATTGAAATAACATGGACACATCCTTCATAATTATTGGCGGTAAGTAGGCCTATACAGTTATGGCTTTCTTAACAATTTTTTCAACCCAAAAAAACGTCCAATTTTAACGGTAATTAATATAGTCTGCACAATAAATAAAAAGTGGTGTTATATATAAAGGGCATAAGTTACCTTTTGTAATAACAACCTCTTTTCATCACTGGTAAATAACAAAAACACAGTTGGATGTTACTAAAAAGATCAGGAGTTATTATGTCCTCCATTAAGCACGAACATGAATATCAAGGAAATGCAATACGCCATGAGGTTGCCACCTATGTTGGCTTAGGCCAGAGTACCTACACCCCGACGCAAGTGGTGGTGGCAAAGGCAAATGGCTGCCATCTTTGGACCGTGGATGGCCGTAAACTTGTTGACTTTACGTCGGGTGTTTTAGTTCAAAACCTCGGCTATCGTCACCCTAAATTTGAAAAATATTGGGCTTCCTATAGAAATGGGTTGCCCGTCAATGCTTACAATATGGTGTCACACGTGTTTGCCGAAGCTTCAAAGCGCTTGATTAAAAGCATGAAGACCAATCCAAACGCGCAGAAAATTTTGTGGGCTGCAAGTGGATCGGAAGGGATTCAAAAGGCTATGTGGACAACCCTGCATCGTTACCCAGACCGAAATATTATGGTAGCCACACGTTATGGGTTTCATGGTAAGAAAGGACTCGCTGCGGATGTAACGGGAGAGACCAGCAAAAACCCTGATGTCCGTTTTATTTCTTTTCCAATGAAGGAGGAAAGAACACCAGAATTTTATCAACAAGAACTTGACGCCCTTCATAAGGCATATCCTGGAAAGATCGCTTTACTGATTACCGAACCTTATCTTGGCGCCAAAGGTTCTTTTCACCCTCCCGTGTGGTATCACCAGATATTGCAGCGCTGGTGTAATGACCATGACATCCCGTTTATTTTTGACGAGGTACAATCCTGTTTCGGACGTACAGGCAATATGTATGCCTACGAATCGTATCAGGTAAAACCGGATCTGGTGGTACTCGGAAAAGGGTTGGCCAACGGTGAACCCGCTGCGGCGGTAGTAGGTCGTGCGGACCTTATCGACTCCTTGGAGTATGGGGAAGCGTCCGATACATATAGTGCGTCTATTCCGGCATGTGCGGCGGTGTGCGCAGCCCTTGACGTATTCAAAGAAGAAGGTATTGTAAAGATTGCACGAAAAAATGCTGCAAAACTGAGTAAAAGATTGACCGCTCTCGCCGAAGAATTTTCCTTCATACGCGATGTTAGGGGCGAGGGCATGGTCTATGGCGTGGAAATAGAGGACGCAATTACAGCAAACCGTTGCGTATTGGAAGCCTACCGTGCCACGGCAAAAAAAGGCGTTCACTTCCTTGGGCCGCTTGCAGAAAAAGTACTGCGTGTAAGCCCTCCGCTCGTTATAACAGAGGAAGAACTGGAGGAAGGGTTCTCTTTACTTCATAAAGCATGGAGACGCATAACAAGCGGATAAAATTACAGTCGTCATTGCTGCTCAAGCGCGTATGGGCATAATAACATTGATATACGAGTTAACAGGACCATCAATATAGGGTTTGATTACGCCCGGGCTGGAACCATCCTTCAATTGGATGCATACCTCTTCGCTTTCAATACAGTCGAGAACTTCACGAATAAAGTAAGGATTGAAAGCAATTTCAACAATCTCACTGGAATACTCCACCGCAAGTTCTTCCTCGTATTCTCCTACGTCCGGTGTCTTAACCGATAAGCGCATGAGACCCGCGTCAAAAACCAGTTTAACATTCTTGAACTTATCATTTGTCATAGCGCCGGCACGACGCATACAACGCATAAATTCATCCGTGTTAATGACGCATTCTTTGTCTTGCTTTTTGGGAATAACCGCTTCATAGTTTGGAAAATTTCCCTCAATAAGGGAAGTTATGATTCGCACACGATCAAATACGAAAGCGGCCTGACTTTGGTCCAGAAAAACATCCACAGTTTGTTCTTCATCATCTTTTAACAGAGATTGCAACTGTTGAATCATTTTTGACGGTACAATGACTCGGATGTCGTGTTCAATATCAATACTCTCTTCACTTACCGCCAAACTTAGACGTCTACCATCGGTTGCCACAACACGAAGAGTATCTGAACGCGTTTCAAGAAGCAGTCCCGTCAGATTATAGCGTGATTGATCGGTACATATTGCAAACGACGTTTTCTTAAACAGACTTTTTAATAAGGACTGTTTGAAAACCAACGGAGCTATATCATCGAATTTTCGAATTGGGGGAAATTCTTCCGGCGATATGCTGAAAAGTTTTGTTTCTACAACGCCACATCGAAGTTCGACAATACTGCTATCGGTTAATTCAATATTGATGTCCGCATCAGGAAGTTCATTCAACAACATGGAAAGACGTTGTGAAGATACAGTCAGCGCACCAGGCTCCTCTACAGTGCAATCTATAGAGCATTCTATACTGACTTTCAAGTCCGTCGTTGTCAATTTCAAAATACCATTTTCCGCTTCCATCAGAATTTGGGATAAAATTGGTAGCGAGGATTTTGAAGCTACAATCCCTTTAACGGTATTTACCGCGGAAACCAGTTCTTGTTTCGATATGGAAATTTTCATGATGGTCCTCCCAGTTGCGTTCTGGAGTTGTTATTACCATTCTTATACCTGTTTTATTAAGTATAAAGCAAGTAATAGTCATAGTAGGGGTTGTGGATATCTGGAAAACGCCGTTTCAACCTGTAATATCAAGGGCGTCATAAAAGAATAAGTTCTGGAAAACTTGTTATGTAAGTTATGGTAATCCACAGATGTTAAGAACTATAATACAAACAGGGGAACCACGTTGGTGTTTTTGTGGAGAAGCAGGGTATTTTATCCACAATCAAGACGAAGATATCTACAGGCTGTACGCGTATATTTGTTTCACGGAACAGTAGGAGTTATCCACACGGTGATTATCTTATAAAATTGGCGGATTTTGGCCGTCTAAACGTTTTTTTCCACGTGTTGTGGAACAATTACAGTTCAAGAGAAACCATAAAAATCTGGGATAGGTTTCAAATTTTAAATGATTAAATTTCAATAAGATATTGAGTAAAGCAAAGAATTTTACTATTGACAAAAACAAGGGCATATCCTTTATTTACAGTACGTTACAACGGTGTTTGTTTAGAAAAAATTATAAACGAATGTTTTTAAACTAAAAGATTATACACAACTTATTCACAAAATAAAATAACATATATTACTATATAAATAATTATATTATTGTATTGTATAATTTTTTTGTCAATTGTTTTTTTTACAGGGTAAGTAGATGTAAATGGTAAGTGATTTTCAGAAGAGCGAGATTAAGTGATTATGGGTAAATATTTTATTCACATGATAGGACATGGGCATATTGATCCTACATGGCTTTGGACGTGGAAGGAAGGGTTTGAGGAAATACGGGCAACGTTTCGAAGTGCCCTTGAAAGGATGGATGAAACGAATAAGCTTTTTCAGTTGCCTTGCCAACTGAAAAACTTCGTTGGACTAAACGCGGGGC
>MTKZ01022011.1_pt1 | contig 13991 bp, 11 predicted proteins | sample 1042781 | NCBI WGS metagenome assembly MTKZ01 (sample SAMN06212207, study PRJNA360539) | anaerobic digester metagenome | biome: Wastewater treatment plant; material: sludge; isolation source: anaerobic digester fed with sludge from wastewater treatment plant | place: Denmark: WWTP Viborg ...
TCACAGACTCGTTCGAGACAAGAGCACCCTCCGCCTTTTTACACACCAGAAAACTACGCTACCAGCTGGCTTCCACACTGAGCGCCTCGGTGTTCCTTGTTTGCGGAGAGTAGTACAGGAGTAGGTTGCGATGGCGCAGGGCATGACGATCTTAGGCCAGAAGCCGGACAAGTCCATGGGCGAAGCCGTCCTTGGCGTGGGCAATCAACTTCAGGTGGCCATCACCGGGCGCGTGAATGCGGACGGCATACCGGTAGTTACCGAGTACTATGCAAGGCCCGGCGAGAATGTCACCTATAGACGGCGCGCTGCAACTTCGGCGGACACATACCAGGCAAGCGACGTCACCTGCCGTGTGCTTGGCATCGTTATCGCGTCGGTCACAACGACAACGGACCCAATGCTGACCATCCGGGACCAGAAGACCGGTGATGGCGACGCGGACGCCACCATCGTGGTGCAGATCGTGCCCCAGCCCGGGTTGTTTCCCCTCTGGGGCATGACGTGCAGTAACGGCTGCAAGGTAGTGGCCGCGGGCGTCAGCGCCATCACTTACACCATCGCGATCGAGCCGGTGATGTAGTCCGTCCAACCTTGCCTTGAGGAGGAAGACCATGAACACACTGAGGAGGCTAGCGCTCCCTTTGCTTCCCGCACTCGCGTGGCTGATGCTCTGTGAGGCAGCGCAGGGGCAGGTATTCGTTCACAGCAACATCAAACCGGACAAGGAGGTAAGCATTGCCAGCGATGGTACAAAGCGTCCGAGTGGCCCTTATCCAGAGAACGTCATCTATTGGGGAACAACCTCCAGTCCGGTAAGGGTGTGGCGGACACTCATCAGCTTCACGCCTCCAGCCTACGTCCCAGGGACTCATGTTACGGAAGCGCGCATGGACATCGAGAGTCTCTGGGTGGCAGGAAAGCCAACAACGATGCAGATCGTGCAGGTCTCAGGCAACTGGGACTATAGCTCCATCACCTGGGCGGGCCAGCCACAGCCGGTTGGCCCCGCGCTGGCGACCGTGTCACCGTGGGCGTTTCTGCTTGAACTCACGGACCCGGCGGGGGTGCTCAATGCGGTTCTCGATGACTGCTATATGGGGGAGCGTCCTGTCTCTTTCCTGATCCGATACACCGATGAAGCGCCAGACTACGGATACTCCAATGCGATTTCGACACTGTTTGGGGCAAGCCCGATCCGGCTCAGCTACAAGATCATTCCTGAGCCGTCGGCACTGCAGGCTTACTGCATGACAATCGCCGGATGGCTGGCGGTGAGGTGGGGCTTCACCCGCAGGCGCTGATGGAATTCATCTACAACGCCTACAACGATGAATGGCGCGACAGTGCCATTCCCGGTGCAACGCTCACACAACGGGTTGAGGCCTTTCTGGACCGCATCCAGGCCTGCGGCTTCACGGCAGTGTCGGTGAACGAGCGGTTCAGCGCTCTGACGGCTGGCAGTGCTGCGTGGGACTTGACCAGCGCCTACCACTTGCTCGAAAACATAGGCGGCGTTCCCCTCATCAACCGGATCAGGTTGAGGGGTTTGCGCGTCCTGCTGCGCCTGTGGGGCGACGTGACCGGGGTGATGACGACAAGGCAACTGGGCGGCCTGTGGAATGCTGTACGCACAGCCGAGAGCCACGCTAGCCTGAATCCGTTCGGCAGGGCACTTATAGAAGGCCCCGTTGGCAATGATCCCCGCAGCTGGCTTCAGTACTTCGCCCAGGCGCTGAAGGACCACGGGCTGTACGAGCGGGCCGACTGGATCAGCATTGGGTGGGACACCTCGGGCGAGATAGACAACATCCGCGGGTTTCCCGAAGGCGGGTCGCTGCCTCACGTCGTGCGGCCGCCGGTCCCAACACGCCCCGGAGTTCCGGCAGGACGGCGGGCTGCGGCCGGGGCCAGAACCACCGCCGGCTGCCGCAGCAGCGGGAACTGCTTAACAGGGAAAGCTTGCCTGGCACACCAAACGGCCTTCTACAAGATTTTGGGGCACTCTCCACTGTGCTTCTCGGCTTCGAGCCGACTGAACCGAATTGAGAGGCCCCATACGCAACAATCGTTAATCTGTCGCCGCCCGAAAGGGTGAGCACCAATAGGGAATTGGCCGAAAACGTGCCGGCATCAGACAATCTGACCTGACTACTTGACATGCCGATTCCATAGGGAAGCACAAAACAAATCCCGCCACGGGCCGCCCGATCTGGCGCCCCCCGCCCGTACCGTTAACGCAAATCTTTCCGGAGTGGGCAAGAAGCGCAACCGGCCCCCACTGCCTGTTGACACTGCAAACCGTTTGCAGTTAGAATTGCGGGGACTGGGGCGGACAATATCCGCTTTGAAAGGAGATTGGACTCGTGCGCAAGGCTTTTCTGGTTCTCGCTCTGTTTGCAGCTGCAACTCTTGCGGCCCCCGCCGCGCCGCAGCTGGCGCCGCTCAAGACCATTGATACGGACACCGGACTGCCGGCGACGCCGCAGCTGACCTCTATTGCTGTTGACTCGGTCGCCAACCGCATCTACGTGGGAGACAATTCCGAGAACGCTCTCGTGCATGTCATTGACGGCACGACTAACGACCTGCTCGGAACAATCTCCGTGGACGGCCCCGTGACGTGCCTCAAAGTGAACGAAACGACGCGCAAGCTGTACGTCGGCACGGATCTCACCTATCAGGTCAAGGTGTACGATCTGGACTGGGAGTATTTCGGCGTCGATATCGACCTGTACGGGCACCGGCCGACAGACATGGCCCTTGACGAAGGCACCAACATGCTCTATGTCGCGGCCGAACTCCAGGAAATGATGACTATTGACGGCAACGGAGACTACCTGAGCGGCCAGACGAGCTACGGTCGTGCGCTGGATGCGATCGACGTAGACGCCGTGGGTGGACGCATTGTCGCCGGCAGCATAAGCGACAAGGCTCTGGGCACGATTGACATTGCATCAGGCAACAGCGGCTGGTGGGTGGGCTGGCTCAGTTTCGGCGACCTGGCCATGAACCACTCCACGGGAATCCTCTGGGGCGCAAACCCGGACGAGGGCAGCATCAGCCGGGTGGACATCGACGATTTCGGCAACACCATCCAGATACCTGCCGCCTCGACACCCGCCAATATCGCAGTTGACCAGGGCACAGACCGTGTATTCGTAACATTCCCGGCTGAGGGCAAGGTACGGATATACAGTGACCTCGATGGATGGGGCAGCGGCGCCCCCACCGGTCCGGCTCCTGGCGCGGTCGCATTCAACCCCTCTTCCGGCATGGTGTATGTGTGCGATTCGGCCGTGGGCACGGTCTCCGTCTACAGCAGCGGCGGCAGTAGTATCTTCGCACTGACAGACATCTTTCTGGATTCCGGAGCGACGCCGGACACGGTCGCCATCAACTCGGCGACGAACACTGTCTACGTCGGTGACATGTCGAATGGACTGGTCTACGTGCTGGACGGATCCACGGACCAGTACCTGACGGCGGTGGATGTGGGCGGGCCAGTGACAGCGATCGCCGCGCTTGAGAGCGCGAACAAGATATACGTGGGAGTGGATGGCTTTGCGGAGGACTTCATCACGGTCATAGACGGACAGGGAAACTACGTCTGGACCGACATCAGTGTGCCGAGCCCTCCGACTGACATCGTGTTCAACGAGGCTGACGGCATCGCGTATGCCTCGACCGAGGACGCTCAGTCCGTTCTCTTCATAGACACCACTTACGACTACCTCGCTGATTCCTGGACCTACGATCGCCCGTGGAGCAGCATCGCGTTCAACCCCGTCGCCGATCCCGGGATGATCTATCTCACGTCGGACCAGCCGGACTCGTTCGCAAGCTATGATAACGTTGTCGGCAGCGGCGGAGACCTGACGGGATTCAAGGACTTCTTCAAGATAGACTTCAACAGGGTATCGGGCGAGGTGTGGTCAACCAACCCGGCCAGCAGTGAGCTGTCCCGATTCGACCCTGCGGACATTCTGAATACCATCCGCGCCTACACAACGAGCCACCCCGGGCACGACGTCGCGGTCAACGAGGAGCTTAACAAGGCATATTCGTCCGTGCCAGATGCCGGTGAAGTGGTTGAGGCCAGCGTGGCCGCGGATGATATCGTCGGCTTCCACTACGTCGGCAACCGGCCCCGCGGCATCGCGTACAACAGGTTCAGCGGGAAGATATACGTTGCTGTCTCCGATGAAGAGAAGGTCGCTGTTCTGCAGGACCTGGCCGCAAGTGGCGGTCTGGACACGACGCCGCCGACTATCACAAGCGTGGGGTACAACCCTTACGTCGTGGACAAAGGCGGCGACATCGTCGGGCTATATGTGGAGGTCAAGGACAATGTGGGAGTCGCCTCGGTCACCGCGGATGGCTTCCCGATGACGTTGTCCTGGGGCAACCAATGGTACGCCGATCTGCCCAGCAGCCCCACCGCGGACTACGGGCATTACAGTTTCGACGTGGTGGCGCTGGATGCGGCGGGCAATGAGACGCAGCAGACGCACAGCTACTTGATCGCCAGGACCTACTGGGCGCCGGCCAGCGCGTTCTTCAGGCCGACCATTCACGGCTTCTGGACGTCCAACCCGATCGGCGCCTATGGCCGCGTAACAAAGGTGACAGATCAGTGGAATTTCGAGGTCAACGACGGTTCGAGCCCAATCAGCCTTGCCGTCAATGTCCCTCTTCACGGGCTGACGGTTGGTGACTTCGTGAGAGTCAGCGGACAGCTTTACGGGAATGAAACCAGTCCCACCCTGTACGCGAAACCGCTGCGCCTCAGGGTAGATCAGGACGTCCCGTAGGGCCGTTCGGCGCGGCGGAGGGGATTGCTTCGTCGCGGACTCCTCGCAACGACGGTGCGGTGCGATATGCGGACATCCGTGACGGCACTCGTCGCGGCCCCGGGCGCCAGGCTTGCCCGGGGCCGGGCATCTCATGGCGTGAGCCAGAGGATGGGCTGGCCCGTGCTGTCGTCGCGAAGGCCCCAGGCGCCGGGGCGTTGCGGCATGTAGTTGACGACGAAACTGCTCCTGAGCTTCGAAGTCTGGTAGCGCCCGATGTGACCGTCGGCGAACATAACATGCGTGAAGTCGCCGTGCGCGCGAGCCGTATATCCGGCAATCCTGAACCAGTCGTCCGGATCGCCGAGAAAGACTCTTGTCGGCCGCGCCGTTGAGCCTGATTCCGACACCGCCACGGACACGCTCTGGCCTATCACGCCGCCTTCGCGGAACAGCATCGTCAACTCCGGCGCGGCCACGGTGGACAGCACGCGCTCGAGCATCATGTGGCTCATGTGATACGTCACGCGGTTGTCGCCCCAGCCGGGCACGCTCTTCATCCCGGTGAGCCCGTAGGCTGTCACCCCGGGACAGCGCCAGAGTTCAACCACATTCTTGTCGCCCACCGGGCCCTGCACGTACGGGTCGAGCCCGTCCACGTAGTTGACCATCGGATTGACCGTGTCGCGCCCTGCGGTCAACGCCTGAGGGACCGGCGCCGTGCTGGAGCCCGACCTGTTCGTGGGAAACCGGCCCTGATTATCCTGCAGGTACATTGTGACTCCGCGCGCAATCTGCGAAAGGTTGCGCACGCAGACTGACTCCTTGCGCTCGGCGGACGAGCGGGAGAGCACCGGCGACACGACCGTCGCCGTAGTCAGCACCGCGGACAACGCGAGGAGCAAATCGAACGTAACGAATGCGCGAGACTTGAAGCTCATAGTCCTGTCTCCTGCTGGTGGACGACGATGTCCGACTGGTCACGCGGGTAGATCACCGGAATCGTCACGGTGTCGCCGGCGGCGTGATACTCTCCGTTCACATACCCCTCCGTCTCGAGCACGGTCTGCTCCCACTGCACGATGCCGGTGACGCTCGCAACAGAGTAAAGTCCGGGGCTCGTGAGCCCGCGATAGGCCACCCGGACGCCGCTGTGGGGTTCAAAGCCGGCCGTGCCGTCCAGCATTCCCGCGCCGTCGTCCAGATAGAAGAACTTGCGCGCCCAGTCCACCGACGTCAAGCGTCCGGCGGCCTTCATCAGCAGACCAGACGTCGGCGGGCCCGCATCGCGGACGCCATCGCCGTTGCGGTCGGCCGAGACCGCGTCGCTGCGCGCGTTCCAGGGACGCGGCGGCGGGCCGGGCGACCGGGTGTAGTCCCAGTCGGGGTCGATCCGCCACTGCCCGTCCACCAGTTCCACCCGGCCGATGACGTTGATGCGGTCGCCCCGGTTGACCAGGCCGATGCCGGGCAGGGCGGCCCCGGCCGTGCGGTCTGGCTGAAGCACATGCAGCACTCCCGGAAACTCGCCCGACGCGGTGGCGGCAATGAGGCCCCGCAGTTCGCACGACTCACCCTCGAACGATGCCATGGCCTCCGCGATCGTGACGACTGGCGCGCCGACCTCGTCTGCCCCGATATCAACTGCGCGATTCTCGACCCGCCGCTCGCCATCGGCATCCACTGTGGAACCCGCGGCGGCGGCGCTGGCCCTATCCCTGAGCGGGGAGTCGAACAGCAGGTGGAAGTCGTCGGCGTCCGGGGCAACGAAGCGCGGATCGCTGGACAGCGGCGTGCTCTGCCCGCTCACCATGCCGGCGTTCGACACATGGTAGTTCGACTGACCGTCCGGGATGGAGAACGATTCAGAGTTGAACGCCAGCACCGTGTTCGTGAGAGGGCTGCTGAGCCTGATAGCTGCGTACCCTTCGTTGTCCGCGATGGTGAGATTGTTGAGGGTCAGGAATCCCGAACCCGTGGCGGGCAGAGTGCCGCCGTTCTGGACGATGAAGCAGCTGTCTAGCCTGAACGCCGCGGCGCGCATGTCGCCAACGGCCTGCTGGTTCCGCAGCAGCTTCGAAGCGATCAGGGATCCGGACCCATCCCCAAACTCGACTCCGCGCTCGGCGTTGGTTATGGTTACGCCATTCACCCCGGCGGCGCTCGCTATCGCAATCCCGGTCGAGCCGCCGGAAACGCCTCCCGCGTCCACAATCGTCTCATTCGCCTTCATGCTGCGGGCGGCGAGCGCTGTCTCCGTGCCGGCGAACCCACCGTACAGATGCGTGTAGGGAAACAGAGCAATCTGCTCGGCGTACGTTGCGCCAGCCGCCCAGATATCCGCGCCCTGCAGCAGGGCGGCGCGGGCCGCGGCATCGGCCAGAGTGCGGCAGGCCGCAGCCCACGAGCTGCCGTCGCCCCCCGGCGGCGCCGACGGGTTCGCATAGAGGCGCGCGGGCTGAAAGCTCACAGGCAGCCCGTCCGACTCGTCAGCCCCGATGTCCACGGCAGCGAACTTCACCCGCGGCTGGCCGTCCATGTCCGTGGATGGCACGCCCCCGGAGACGACGCCGCCCGCATCGCGGCAGGGGGAGGTCCGCAGTATGTGATAGTTGCCGTATGCGGCCGCAACGAACTGCGGGTCGGCGGAAATGCTGTGCTCGCCGGTATTCAGATCGGGAGCATCGAGCGGGTTGTTGAATACACAGTTGTAGTCAACGGACGTGAAGGCGCCCGAGAAGCTTGCCCCGTTGCCGGAGAGGATGTTGCCAGACACCTCGCCAGCCGTTGCGCCCATCACGCCCGCCTCAGGGTGTCCGGCGATGGTATTGGCGAGGAGAGTCACATAGGCCACAGAGCCGGTCCACGACTCTGTCGTCGTGAAGACCCCTTTCAGCCCGTTGTCGGCGATGACATTTCCGGCGATTGTCAGCGCCGCGTTGCTGATCGAGACTCCCCCGCCGATATTGCCCTGAATTCGGTTCAGAGTGATCGGCGGCGAGCTGTCCACGCAGGCGATGCCGCGCCCGCCGCTGCCGTAGATCAGGTTGCGCGTGATGGCGCCGTTCGACCCCGCCGAGCAGACAATGCCGGCACCGAGGGCCCCGACTATCTGATTTTCGCTGATCTCCGGCGAGCTGGCGTCGCACGAGATGCCGCCCCAGTCGCAGCCGTGGAGCCTGTTCGCGCTTATGGGGCCGGAGGAGCCTCCGGCGAAGACGATAGCCATGCCCGTGTCAGCGATGGTATTGCCCGTGACGGTGGCGCTCGTGTTGGTGAGGTAGATGCCCTGGCTCAGGGCGCCGGTGATGGTGTTGCGGCTGATGGCCACCCCCGTGCCCTGAACGCACCGGATGCCGGTTGCGCCGCCGGTGATCTGAAAGCCGTCAACGATGCTCCCACCTGTGATGGTCAAGGCCGGGCTGCCGGCGCCGGCGGCCGCGATGACGGTGGGATGGGCAGTGGGGTCTGACACGAACGTCTCGCCGGCGAGGTACCCTCCCCGCAGCGCGAGGCCCTTCGTGTCGTTGATGGCGCCGGGGTACGTTCCTTCGGCGACCCGGACCTCATCTCCCGCGGAGGCAGCTTCGACTGCCGCCAGAATCGTAGCTTTGGCCTCGGGCCAGGACGTGCCGGCGGCAGAATCGTTCCCCGCCGGAGTGACGAAGAACACGGTGGCGGCGTGGGCGGGCAGAACGGCTGTCCCCAGCGCCGCAAGCAGAGCAAGGATGGTTGGCTTCATGAATGCTGTCCTCGCATGGGGCCGGCCTCTTGTGAGGAGGTCTTGCTCCCGGCATACTCTCCGGGCCGGCTATCGGTTGAGTGACCCGCCCTCCACGGGGATTGTTCCCCGCGTCCGCGCACCTGGCGACTGGATTCCGGCCTTCGCCGGAATGACGTGGGGGAGACAGCGCTGGACTCGGATCTGCCGTCCGGGTCGCCGGCTTTCCGTCCTACGGCCTGCTGCCCATCACCCGCGGCTGCTTCGGTGCGTTCGTTCCGGAGAACTCCGCAGCCGATGCGCGCAAACTCGCTAGGTGAGACACCCGGCTTGATAGAGGAGACCCCGTCATTGCGAGGGCCGTCTGCGGCCCGTGGCAATCCCGTTCGTAGCGGAGGGGATTGCTTCGTCGCGGACTCCTCGCAATGACGCCGCGGTGCGATCTGCTAGAATGTGGTAGAGGACGGCCATGGGCTACAAAGTCAGGGTGTTGAAAAGCGAAGAAGGCTACGCGGTGTGGGTTCCCGGGCTCCCCGGTTGCTGCTCTCAGGGCGCAACCGAGGAAGAGGCGCTCGAGAACATCAGAGACGCCATTGTGGACTACCTCGAAGTTGCCGCGGAAGTTGCCGCTGAACCCGGCTCGCATCTGCGCGAGGTAACTGTAGCTTAGGGTGCCCAGGCTCCCGGGGGTAAACCACGAAGCAGCGGTTCGGGCACTCCAGAAGGCCGGCTTTCCGTCCTACGGCCTGCTGCCCATCACCCGCGGTTGCTTCGGTGCGTTCGTTCCGGAGAACTCCGCAGCCGAAGCCCGCAAACTCGCCAGGTGAGACACCCGGCTTGATAGAGGAGACCCCGTCATTGCGAGGGCCGTCTGCGGCCCGTGGCAATCCCGTTCGCAGCGGAGGGGATTGCTTCGTCGCGGACTCCTCGCAATGACGGTGTTCTCTACAGCGGTGTGATGATAAGGGCGGTGGACTTTGGCAGCCCTTTGAGCGTCAGGCTGGCCTTGCCGCCGCTGACGGGGGCATCCACCGCATTGAGCCACTTGCCCATGTGCGTGTCGTACGGGCGGCACCTCAGCTTCGCGGCCCCTGAAGGCCATGTGATGGACAGCGTCACGCCGCCGCCCTGCCCGCTTTTCGAGAGCACCCAGAGGATGGCGGCCTTGCTGTTTCCGCACATCATCGCCGCCCAGCCTTCCGGCGCCTGCACGGACGGCATCTGACCCTTCGCCCACGGCATATCCTTCCACGGCACGCGGGCGGTGAACCCAGACATCAGCCGCAACGATTCGAGCATCCCGTCGCTCAGATAGTGCGGCCCGCGATACGGCCAGCGCAGCCCGCTGCCCGCCCCGCCCGAGGCGAGATGCGCCCACGACGTGTTGTGGAAGACCTCGTCATCGAGTTTTCCGTCCGCGATCCAGCGGTCAATCGGCCCGCTTTCGCTGTCGAGATACGGGCGGCGGTCGTTGATGGCGTCGAGGGCAAAGGTGACGCCCTCGAGTTCGGCAAGCGCCGGGCCGACCGGCTCGGTGGGCGCCTTCGCGACGCCGATATACAGGTGCGTGTTCGCGAAGTCCGACTCGCGGTCGCGATAGGCGAGATCGCCGAGAACCCCGCCGGGCATGGCGTTCGCGATAGAGGTCGTCACGAGGTGCGCGCGGCCCCATTTGCGGGTCTCGTAGTCGCGGATGTAGTGCATCATCTCCCGCGCCCACCGGCGCACCTGCTGCGGAGACGCCTCCCACCAGAGGTCGGCCTCGTTAAGGACGTCCCACCCGAAGACGGTCCCCGTGTTGCCCCAACGGTCCACTATGTAACGCAGGCGCTTCTTCTGGGCTTCCATCACCTCGGGCTTCGTGAGAAAGTCCACCTTGCGCACAACCGGGCCGCCGTTGGCTGCGTTGTAGCGGACGATGTCCCACTGGTAGTTCATCCAGAACGTGTCCCACGGGGTGATGAGCAGTTTCACGTCCGCCTTGCGCGCGGCGATGACGACATTGTCAATCCAGCGCATGTGTTCGGGAGAGAAGACGCCGAGAGGGTCCTCCATCAGTCCGGAGGACGGGGTCTCGAGCATCAGGCGCACGAGGTTGACGCCCGAGCGCTTGAGGCGCTGGAAGAAGCGCCCGGTGACGGCGGGATCGTATGCGGGGTGCAGCGGGTTCGCCTGGATCAGCATGTCCCAGTCGGGGTTGTGGTTGTAGCCGAGCGGGATGAACGGCTTGCCATCGGCATGCGCGAAGTAGCGCCCGCCGGGCATCACAGTCACGAAATCCTCATTGAGCGGCGAAACGCCGAAGAGCGGCGCGGGATTCTGAGCCTTCGCGAGAAAGGGAGCGCGCGAGCGGGTGTACTGCTCCTCCATGGCGGAAGCTGACCGGGCGAGAGCATCCGAAAGCGCATCCGCGTCCTTCTTCTCCGCTTCGGCGATGCGCGCGGGGAGGCTGTTCAGCAGTGCTTCCAGACGCTCGGGCTCGGACGCATCGGCGCGGAATCCTTTCAGCCAGCGAGCGGCCTTTTCGTTCCAGTCCAGATACCCGCGAGCGGACAGCATGTCCAGGCTCCCCGGCTTTCCGGCGGCCTTGCGCACCCAGGCGTCCGCCTGAGGCTCCCTGTCCCGCCCGTTCCCCGCGACATCCACCACCACAGCCGCACCCTCCAGCCGCGAACCGTCGGCGGCGGTCAGGCGCGCCACGAGGCCCCATTCGCCCTCGCCCTGGCACACCTTGAACAGCAGCCGGTTCTCGCCCTTGCGCAGGCGAACGGCGACCGAATCCTCGTCGCGGTTGACTCCGCGGCGCAGGTGTTTCGAGTGGACGAGTTCCCCGTTCACCCAGACCTTCACCCCGTCGTCACTGCCGAGCAGCAGACGCGCCTGCACGGCCGACTCGCTCTCGACTGTGGCAGACGCGTATGCGACCCCCTGATCGCGCGAGCCAACGGCCGCCGCGAGGTTCAGCCCGCTCCTTGCATCCGCCAGCGCAAGCCTCGCCCTGCGCTCAGGCCCGCCCGGCGCGGCGGCAGTCTGTCCGTCGGCGAGCGAGGCGCGCGTTTCGCCTCCCAGTGCGTCCAGATAGTCCCGGTCCCACCCGCCGCAGGACTCGTGGGGAGTCCCCGGGTTCGGGAACGGGCCGAGAACGATCCAGGCCAGAATGTCGCCCTGCGGCGCAAGCCGCACGCGAGCGGGCGCCGCCGCGAGCGGGAGAACTGACAGGAGGCTGGCGAGCAAAACGGCAGTCGGCATTAGTCTCATGCGCCCCATCATGCCCGAGACCCGCCGCCCGGCGCAAGACGTGCGCCATTCGGCGCCCTGGTGGCATACTCCTATCAGCTCGTTTGACCGCGGAGGTAGAATCTTGACGCGAATCTTCGGCTGCACGGCCGTTATCTTCGATCTTTTCCAGACGCTGATTCCACTGAAGGAGGGCGTGCCGCTTCGGACGCTTTTCGCTCAGGCGGGCCGGCTCGACGCCACGCCCGATGCCGCGCTGCTGCGGGAACTCTACTACTCGTCGGCGGACGGGCGCTTCCCCGGGGTGGGCGGCTCCATGCGCGAGGCTTACGCGAAGCTGGGCGTCACGCCGGACGAAGACCTGCTCCGCGAGGCCGTGCGGCACCGCACCGAGCGCCACCACTTCGGGTTCCGGAATCTGGACCCGTCGGTCATCCGCGTTCTGGAGAGCCTGAAGGAACTGGAAGTGCCCATCGCGCTTCTAAGCAACAGCGACTCGGAGATCGTCACCCCCTACCCCGGCAGCCCTCTCAATGCGATTTTCGATGTCGCCGTCTTCTCGCATGAAGTAGGGCTGTCGAAGCCGGACACAGCCATCTTCGAGCTTGCCGCCTCGCGTCTGGGCCTCCCGGGCAGCGAGTGCCTGTTCGTGGGAGACGGCGCAAACCGCGAGTTCGAGGGCGCACGAAACGCGGGGATGACGACCGCGCTCGTGATGCGCTACGCCGACGCCAGCCGCCGGTCCGAGTGGGAGGGCTTCGTGGACTACGTCATCGAGGACATCGCGGAGCTGATTCCGGCGTAACTCAGGGACCTGACGCTATCTTCGCCGGGTCAACCTCGACGCCAAGCCCCGGGCCGGTTGGGACTCGCAAGCGTCCACTCTCGACCTTGAACGGCTTCTTGAGGATGCTGCCCTGCAGGAACTGCGGGCCATTGAGAGCGGCGGGGCGGGTGAGGTCGAAAGCGCCGTAGAGGACAAGTGACGCGGCGAGCGAGATGTCCGGGTCGGTGAGACCGCTTCCGAGAACCATCAGGCCGTGCCGGCGGGCCAGCTCGATCTGACGCTTCGCATCGGTGAGGCCGCCGCAGCGGGCGGGCTTCATCGCCACGCCGTCGAGAAGCCCGAGCTTTATGAACTCCTCCAGTTCGGCGGACGAGACCAGCCCCTCATCCATCAGAATCGGGAGCGCCTTGAGTTTGCGGATATCTCTGTAGCCCGTGAGGCGGTTGGCTGGCAGCGGCTGCTCGAGAACTTCAACCCCGGCATCGGCGAGCTTCGGGATCACCTCGAGCGCAGTGGCCAGGTCGTATCCGCCGTTCGCATCCGCCCAGAGAAAGCCGTCCGGAGCGGCCTTCTTCACGCGGCGGCACAGCTCGATGTCGAACTTCGGATCGGGCGCGACTTTGACGTTAAAGTTGCGATACCCGGCGCGGCGACCCTCTTCGATCAGCGGCTCGATGTCGTCGAGCTTCGCCGGGTTCAGCGTCCAGCTCAGCGTAATGTCCCTGATGCCTTTGAGGCCCCACATCTCCGCGATACTCTTGCCCCGCGCCCTGCCCGCCAGGTCCCAGAGGGCAAGGTCTATTCCCGCCTTGCAGATGGGCTGCCCGGTCGAGAACGACGGGGCGATGGCCCGGTTCATTGCCGCGTGCGCGCCGTCAATATCGAGCGCATCGCGCCCGATGAGCACCGGCGCCAGATAGCGCTCGATGGTGGTCTGGACGGTCTCGAGGGTCTCGTAGCTCCATTTCGGGGTCGGCACGCTCTGCCCCCACCCCTGCGTACCGTCGTCCGCGGTGATCTTCACAACGACGGTGGGGCGGCCGGTTGGGCGGCCCATCGCGTCCTCGAAAAACTTGAACCGCCCCACGGTCTTGTAGGACACGGGGAACGTCTCCACGCGCGCAATCTTCAAACTCTTGCCTTCCTCCGCCCGGGCGCTCATCCGCGGCAGAATCGCGCCCGCGCCGGCCGCCAGCGCCCCGCCCAGAAACTCGCGGCGCGAGCATGCGGCGCTCTTTGTTGGTTCATTTCTCATTCGCATCATACCGCCCCGATCTGGCGAACCGAGCTCCGGCCCTCCACAACCAGCCGGACGGCTCCCTCCCGAAACTCCTGCGAATACTTTACATTCATCCGTTTACCCCCAGGCTATTCCAGCCCACCTGAGCGTGTCCACTATTTCGGGGGAAGTCCACACACTCAGGAATTCCACAAACCCGATCCATAAACCTGT
>MTKZ01049596.1_pt1 | contig 13988 bp, 15 predicted proteins | sample 1042781 | NCBI WGS metagenome assembly MTKZ01 (sample SAMN06212207, study PRJNA360539) | anaerobic digester metagenome | biome: Wastewater treatment plant; material: sludge; isolation source: anaerobic digester fed with sludge from wastewater treatment plant | place: Denmark: WWTP Viborg ...
TTTTTTCAACTTTTTTCGCAGATAGGCCGCTATCCGTTGACTATCCGTTGACACCGAGTTTGGCAATTTAAGACTATCCGTTGACACCGAGTTTGGCAATTTAAGACACCGAGTTTGGCACAGCCCCTAAATTGACCCTAATTTTGTGACATCAGTAAGAAGTGACACCGGAATTGTCAAATCGTGACACCCACTTGACAAACCACAGAAAAGCCCTCAGTTTGTGACACCAGTTTGTCAAATCATCGCGATCCAGAGCCAGTCAGAAGTGACAGCCTTTTGTCAGATCATGACAGCGAAATGGCATGTTGTGACAGCTTTTTGTCAAGGGATCAGGATGTCAGGATTTTCTAATCAAGGATAAAGGTTTATGCAAATCTAGTCGATGTATTTTTGCCAATCGGGTTGATCAAAACTATGTATACGTATCCCACTTTTGTGCTTTTTACCAAAGCTGGGGTTCAACAGATGATTCTGCATTGCGTAGTCAACAGGACTGTACTATACAACTGGCTTTAAGCAACCAAGGTATGCCTAAAGTGTTTGAACGCCTGAGTAATTGTCACATTGATCTTGACAAAAATCATTGCAGTATTTATTGTTGAAATACGGAAAATTGAAGCGTCTGGAGGATCAATGTGCTTTACGATGATAGCGTTAGCACTTCGGGGCATTCATAAGGCCTGTGGTTGGCCTTCGGGGATCTTTAGCTATTCTGAGGGCAGGTAAAATGGAATGTATCACGAAAAACCCTTTCAGAATCCTGGGTCTATATGCTGATGCTACCGAGCGTGATTTACAACGCAATCGAGCAAAAGTGACGGCATATCTGAATTCGCAAAAGGAGACTCAATTTGAGCAGGATTTTCCTTTTTTATCGCCATTAATGAGATCTACAGAAACAATTGAAGAGGCAACTTCTGCCTTAGAATCAGATGATGACAGGTTAAAGCATTCTCTATTTTGGTTCATCAAGGGCAACCACATTGATGAGACGGCTCTAGAGAATCTTAAGGCCGGGTCTTACACTAAGACAGTTGCAATCTGGGAAAAAGTAGTAGCTAACGAGGATCAATGGCAGCATCATTATTCGGCTGTCAACAACTTAAGCACACTTAAGATTATTTTATCAGTTCAAGCCGATTCTTTTGACCGCGACTATCTCTTACAAGGAGTCAGTCTAAAGCTGAGATTTATCGACTCAAACGTGTTCTCGCTGTTTGTAGAAAAAACTGTGGGAACTAGGTACAATCCAGAACCAGATAAAACTTGCATGCTTTTTGCAGAATGTCTACTTAATGGATTAGCACCGCATCTAGAACAGCGTCAATTACATGGTTTAGATATTCTGACTATGTTTGAAGCAGCCCCTGCCAACATAAGAAGTAACGTACGAAACCGATTATCTGAACAACCGATTCAAAGACTGAGCATTTTACTAGAAGAAAACAAGAGGAATCGTAAACTGGATGCAACACTGGGAGAGCAACATGCAAATAACTTGGTCAACAAGGGTAAGACCTATATCTCAGAGATTAAAAAACTGTTTGGCACCGGCGATATTCAGTACCAGACGTTAGCAGATAAGTTCGCAGGAGAGCTTCTGCAAACTGCTATTGATTATTTTCACGCCTTTGAGGATAGTGAAGAAACTGATCCTACCATCATAGCGCTTCCATTAATGCAAAAAGCTAAAAGCTACGCTTATGGGAGCCTCATCAAACAGAGAATAGATAAAAACATAAGTGATTTGCAGGAGTGGCAGGATGAGAAACCAGAAAGAGAAAAGTACAACAAGATTTCGGAATCTGCTGGAAAGTTAATGAAGCTCCTTGAGAGCTTTCAAAATAAACCTCCGAAGGTGATCACTGCTTTAAGCTTTGCAACTCAAAGCAAGGACCTATTGGTTACTATCAGGGATAAAATCGGAAGATCAGACGACCTGTATATAAAAATGTCGAGTACTATAGTAAACAATGCACTTGGCATGGCGATTGCTGCTTACAATTCAGCACAGGAAAAAATAAACAACCCATACCTTGCTATTGCCCAGGGTAGTTCAACTAGCTTAGTTGATGAGATAACTGATTCGGGGAAAATATCTAGCTTAATCCGTCTGTTAGGCGAGTTCGATACCGACGGTGAAACAAGACAAAGATTGGAACTGAACAGATCAATCATCAGCAATAATTCACGATCAGTCAGTCAGCGAACAGTTCCATCTACACAGAGCTCACCTGATTTGAGTTGGTTGTGGTGGATCATAGGCATTGTAGTATTCTTGGTAATTATCGGACAATGTGGAGGATAATGATATGATGATCAATAAGTTAGTTAGAGATATACCCCGGGTATTTACCGCCAGTAAAACGCTTTGGTTATTATGTGTCGTTTTGCTGTTTGCAGTAAATGCTTTTAGCACAATTACAAATGAAACTGAAGAGAGTTTAAAGAATGAAGTAGATTCGATAAAAAATGAATTGACTAGACTGAAGTCTGAGTACAATAACCTGTCTACGAAGTTGAGAAAACAGGATACTCATATTTCGGTCATGGAAGCTAATATGGGCAAACTTAAGGAAGATGATGCAGATTTGAAGGAAGAGTTAGATAATGTGAAAGTAAATCTCCTAGATTCACTTAATACCTCTGAAAGTAAAGTCCTCAGGGATGTTTTTGCAAACAGAAAAGAAGTTAAATTGCGTACAATTCTGGGTATTCTCCTTATTACGGCGGTTGCTTCTTTGCTTGTTGTATCTTGGCTGCTACAAAAAAGAAGACTTAGTAGTAACACGGAAAAGATATACATAGATATCCAAGAAACTCGGCAGAGATTAGAGGAAGAGAGCATTAAATTAGATTCAAAACTGCTGAGCTTAGCTGATAAGCAACTTGAGATTATGAACAAAAATCCAGTCTCATCTGCTGGCGTTCAAGTAGAGGATCACTCACTGACCTTAAAAATCGCAGACGAAGTGATCAGAATTCAGATGAATCTACTAAACATAGATCCCAACATCAAAGGGCACAAACAACTTACCAGAGCTGCGGAGTCAATTATGGATAACTTAAACGCCAATGGATACGAGATACCGCAGTTACTTAACAAGCAGTATGATGACCGGATGAAGGCTATTGTTACAATGATTTTAGACGAAAACCTGCCGGCTGGAGAGAGGATCATTCGAAGAATACTGAAACCACAAGTTAATTTTCAGGGTTCAATGATCCAAGCTGCGGAACTTGTTGTTGCATTTAATGACTGATTGAGGAGAGATCAATGGGACAAGCCAAGATTATTTATGGGATTGACTTGGGGACTACAAATTCATCAATTGCCAGGATCATAGATGGTAAGCCGAAAATTCAAAAAAGTGATGTACAAAAGGACACTATGCCATCTTGCGTTCATTTCAAGGCTAGGAAGAAAAAGGACGATTCGGTTGTTAGGGAAACAATAGTTGGAGATAACGCGTATTCCCAGTTATCAATTGATTGGATTAATGCAATCAAATATAAAGACTGGACTATAGAAACATTCACAGAGTTTAAGCGGACAATGGGTAAAGATGTTAAGTATGAAAGCCAGGCAATGGGAAGGACATATGATTCCGAAGAACTATCCGCAGAAGTACTAAAGAAGTTAAGATCATTTGTTCTAGGGGATAATATAGAATCGGTTGTTATTACTGTCCCGGCTAAATTTAAGCCAGACCAGAAAGCTGCTACGGTACGCGCTGCAGAGCTTGCAGGATTCAAGTATTGCGAACTGCTGGCGGAACCCGTAGCGGCCTCTATGGCCTTTGGCTTGGACTCGAAGATAAAGGATGGATATTGGGTTGTTTTTGATTTTGGCGGAGGAACCTTCGATGCGGCTCTACTTAGCATGAGAGAAGGTATAATGAAGGTAATCGATACCGAAGGGGATAATTTTCTTGGAGGTAAGGATCTTGATTATGCCGTAATAGATCAGTTGTTCATGCCGTACTTCATAAATAATTATGTACTCGAAGGCATCCTAAGTGATGATAGGAAAAAGCTAAGTTTTCGGAATTGTTGGAAGCCAGATGCAGAAAGTGCAAAAATCGCGCTATCTTATAAAGATGAGGTCACCCTTCCAATATTCGTGGTAGGAGATCAGTCGTTAGTTGATGATAATGATACACCTATAGAAATTGACCTCACAATAACACGAGAAGAATATGAACAAGTTGCATCTCCCATTTTTCAAAAGGCAATTGATTTGACGCTAGGTCTGCTGAAGAGAAACAATGTGGAACTCCGAGACCTTGCATCACTGATACCGGTTGGAGGCCCCACCCATACTCCCCTACTAAGAGAAATGATCAAAAGTCAGCTCACTAATAAAGCTGATTTCAGTGTTGATCCCATGGCAGTAGTCGCAATTGGAGCAGCTCTGTATGCATCAACTGTTGACGTTCCAGATAGTATTCATGAGTCATCCAGAGATTTGGCGAAAATACAATTATCACTTCAATACGAATCAACATCTGTAGAACAAACAGAATACTTGAGCGTTAAGCTGCTTAGCAAGGATATTAAAACAGCTTTGCCAGATAAAGTGTTTATCTCGGTGGGCAAGAATAATGGATGGGAGACAGGGAAAATTGAGATTTCATCGGCCGGCGAGGTTATCGAATTAAACCTCGATGAGGGAATTGTAAACCAATTCTTGATTTCTTTGTTTGACGACAAGGGTTCCAGGATTGAGTGTGAGCCTGATAGTTTTGTGATTCTGCAAGGTTTTAAACCAGGGCAGAAAGGAACCACGCTTCCTTACAATATCGGAATTGAAATTCATAATGAGATTATTGAGCGGGATGAATTTGAGCCGATAAAAGGGTTGGAGAAAAATAAATCCACTCCAATCACTGCGGTTGTGAACAATCTAAGAACGGCATCGCCAATAAGGCCTGGGAATGATGATGATTTTATTGAGATTCCAATTTATGCTGGCGAGTATGCATCACAAGGAACCAAAGCAATATACAATGACCTAGTTAAGAAAATCAGGATATCGGGAGATGACGTCCCGGCGTTGATTCCCGAGAATAGCACAGTAAACTTGACAATTAAGCTCCTAAGAGATGAAAGATTGCGATTCTCGGCATATTTCCCTATTATTGATCATACTATCGATCTAGATTTTGAAATTCCAAAACAACCAGTTCCTTCTATAGAAGACTTGGAAGAATACATTTGCGATGCCGAAGACGCTTTATCTGAAATTACAGGAACAGAAAACAGCGATAACAAAGATAGGATTCTTGAAGATATTGAAAGGATATCCGAATCCTTATCCGAGGGTGGTGAGGACATCGATCGACGCTTGCAGATTTTGGAAGGAATAAGGAAGCTACAGCGCGAAATTGATAGTGTTGAAAGATTACAGCTGTTGCCTGCTTTAATAGATGAAATGAAAAGAGCGTTTTTTGAGCTTGAGAAATTGGTGAAGACTATAAATGAGAAGGGCCTTTCAGAAAAATACAATATGCCAATGATAGACGCGAAAATGTTAGATTTTCGCCAAAAGATCAGTCAAATCCTTAAAATTTCTGATGAGCGCTCAACAGAGAAGATAAGATTTGTAAAGGAAACTACTGCAGATATAGGTAATCTGGATTTTGCCATCCGAGATGTTGTTGCTGCAGTCCAAATGGATATTAACTTCTTAAAATACTACTCCAACCATTTTGATGAATATGACTGGAAAGACAGAAACAAAGCCAGAACTTTGATCAACAATACATTGGCGTACTCAACTGATAATCCCAACAAGGATAACCTACGCGCAAAAGTTTTAGAAATCATAGAACTGCTGCCAGAAGCTGAGCAACATAAGTTACGCAAGGATCAAAGATAGATGCTACCCAAAGGAACCCTAGTAAACAGCAAGTATAGTGTTAAGTTTTCAATCAAAGGCGAATTTCGTTCTGAGCCATATCGAGTCAGGGACAACAGGAACAAGAACTTTTTCCTTAAATTGGTAAACCTTGCTACACTGAATTCTCAAGAGCTTAGTGAAGAAGGTCTTCCTCTTGAATTTCGCATTTTACAATCGATAGACCACTCCAAAATACCGCAATTGATTGATAATGGTGAATATGTTTATGGTCACAAACGATACTCTTTTATTGTTCTTGAGTTTGTAAGTGGAGAATCGCTAGCGGACCACCTGAAACGATCTCTCACACTGGACAGCTATGACGCGATAAACATCGCAATTAATCTCCTTGAAGCTTTGGATTACCTTCATAATCTACCGGATCCAATTATGCACTGCAACATTCTGCCCGAAAACATTATTCTTGATCTGAGCAGGGAGGTATGCACTGCCAAACTTTGTGGATTTGGATCTGCCCGGTATATCAGCCAACCTCGTGAAGCGTTCCAATTGAATTTATCAAATCCTTTTTATACATCTCATGAGGGCCTAAACAAAGTCTTTACTCCTCAAAGTGATGTCTACAGTGTTGGGGCATTGCTGTACCAATTACTTTATGGGCTTCCACCTTGGTATATAGATATCAGTGAGTTAAAAGGAGTAAAAGCAATCAAAGATGCAGTGCTCCAGGAAAGAGCAAAGCCTTTGACAGGGTTATCTTTACTTGATGACGGTCCAGGGATCTCAGATAGCTTGTATGCAATCATAGAAAAGGCTTTGTCGTTAGATGTATCTGTCAGATATGAAGACGCGAAGAGTCTTATCCAAGCGCTGAAAAACGAGTTGAATATCGTAGGGCGTGAAGTTTCTAAACAACCGAAAGCGGATAATATAGCAGATCAGTTAGATAACGATTTCACTCAAAGGGGATTGGCCGGTGTTGCAGGCATGCAGCCAATCAAAGAAATCTTGGTCAATGATGTTCTAACTATCCTCAACGATAAAGAAGGTGCTAAGGAGTACGGTATCTCGATTCCCAATGGCATGCTTTTATATGGGCCTCCAGGCTGTGGAAAAACCTACATCGCACAGAAGTTTGCAGAAGAAGCCAGATACAATTTCCTGTTTGTAAAGCCCTCAGATATGGCTAGCATTTATATCCACGGATCTCAAGAGAAAATTGGCAAACTGTTTGCTGAGGCTAGAGATAAAAAGCCATCTATACTCTGTTTTGACGAATTTGACAGTTTCGTACCTAGACGAGATGGCATAAACAATGCCAGTATGTCGGGTGAAGTAAATGAGTTTCTCACACAACTCAATAACTGCGGAAAAACGGGGGTTTTCGTAATAGGAACAACCAACAGACCAGATCTAATTGACATTGATATTCTAAGAAAAGGTAGATTTGATATTATCCTTTACGTGCCTCCTCCTGACTATGAGGCTAGACTGGGATTATTTAAAGTATACCTTGAATCAAGGCCTGTGGATTTTGGCTTAGATTTTCAGGAATTGGCTGATCTAACTGAAGGCAGAGTATGTAGTGATATTGAGTACATAATTTCGGAAGTTGCACGGAGGGCTTACAGACAAAAAACTAGAATTCGCCAAGAAGATCTGATCGAGGTTATAAGCAAATCAAAATCATCTCTTTCGGAGGAACACAAAGTAAGATACCAATCATTAAGGGAGCAGATAGAATCATCCACTCCTCCCCCAAAGAAACATATAGGTTTTGAACTTTAAAGGAGTTGGTTTATGGAACGAAGCAAACTACTTCTCAGAACTGCTTTTGTATGCATGGCTTCTGATGGCAGCATCAACGAGCAGGAGATAAATTTAGTAAAAAGCTACTTAACAGCAGATGGCCTCTTTGATGCAAACGAAATAGATCAGGAATTGGAAAAACTAATAAGTGAGTTTAATCAAGATTCCAGGAGATTTATCTTAGATTATTTTAATATGTTAAGATCGGAGCATCTAACAACAGATGATCAGGTATCTATCGCTGAATTTGCGATTGGTATAATCAGAGCAGATGAAGTAATTGATTATAGAGAGGTCCAATTCTTCAAACATATCAGATCTTGCCTGGCAATATCCGATTGTGAGATTATAAATCGAGTTGAAGATATTGAAGAATACCTAGAACGAGATATTTCAGACAAGCTAGATATTGGTTTTGATGATGATCAGTTTTTTAGTACTTTCAACAGCAAACAAGTGAGTATCATAAAAACAACTAAATCTACTAACGAAAACCTATAGGCAAGGCTGCAAAGAACTAGGCTAAAACCAATATAGACTATCTGAAAGGATTATTTGTGCAGAACCGAACTAACTGTGTAATAAGCTAAATATTGGGAGAATTGATGGAGAATAAGTCATTTAAAGAGTTAAATCTCAGTGCTCAAATTGGTAACCCCCAAGCTCAGTTTGAATTAGCGGAGAAGTATGTGGAGGGTTGTGGGATATTTAATCTCAAGAACTACAAAAAGGCCTTGATTTGGTATCAAGCAGCTGCTGAGCAAGGCCATGCAAAAGCGCAAGTGCGTCTTGGAGAAATGTTCTTTAATGGGAAGGGTGTCCCTATTGATTGTGATCAAGCCTACAAATGGTATAAAGCTGCAGCAGATCAAGGATACTCAGGGGGATTCAACAATTTAGCTACGTTTTATATTGGCGGATTAGTTGTGGAAAGGAACTACGAGGAAGGTATCAGATGTTTTAAGAAAGCAGCGTTACTCGGAAGTTCTGCCGCGTGTGGAATGCTGTCTCTTTTGTACGAGAACCCCAATGTTGGAGCTCCGGACTATGAGGAATCTTATTTTTGGAATGTACTCTATATGACTGGGAGATCAGGGGTAAAGGAATCTCAAAGTTATAATGAATCAATTGAACAAAATTTATCCAGCGAACAACGAACTATTATAGAGACTAAAGCGGCTGCTTGGTTACAGGAACATTCGATTTTTATTGAGGAGTAGTGGCAAAAAGTGTTTAAGAAAATAGCCATCAAAATGTACAACGATGAACTACCCAAAACCCAATTTGAGCAAATAGAGTCAGATCTGTTAGAGGATATATCAATCCCAATCAGAAAGGGCTGTAATTTGGTCAAACAAGGAAAGGGAGAATTTGGCTGTCCGCAAAATCCTATACCCGTAAACGGAATTAAAGGTGAGTTCATCTATTTAAACAGATTAAAATCCAGAATTGATGGCGCAGGTTACCTCTTTCATCGGCTTTGTAGCTTTTATTCACAAATCACTGGTACTCCAGTTGACCTGTTTGAGCTAGTTTCCTTAACCGGTAAAGACTGGAGGCAAATCTGCCTGAGCCCATACTATATTAGACGATCTCGTTTAGCACCATCATTTGCAGCGCTGGAACCGCTTCGTGTCGGAAAAGGAAAGAAGTATTATGAGATTTATTGGGACTGGGAGCGTGGGTACGAGAATGGTACATATTACGTGGTTGATAACTTTCCGAATGACCTCGCAAAAGTATTTCGTGAAACAGTTTTCAATATACTTGTGTTAAAGGGTCCCTATGAGCCAATTGCATATGAAGACGGAATACCTGTGTTCAGATGTGCCAATCAAATACAAATAAACCAATCTCATATTCAGGATTTACAAGAGCGAGCTTGTTCTATGGCTACTAACATTGACAATTATGTAAGGGTAATGATCTCCACGGCCCTGAGTACTAGGCAAGAATATCTGAATTCTCCAAGTGATTATTTTTCAAGAACGGTTAAAGAAAATTGCTTAATGCATTTCAGACAAGCACTTGCGCCCATATGTGGATAACAGGGTAGTTAGACAGCCACCATTGTGAATTTGGCATAATAGTATCGAGAATGGAGTGTTAAAATGACGAAATTCCTGCAGCTTTCTATAGTTATATGTTTTATATTGGCTTTAACATCCTGTCAGCAAATCAATGGACCGACTGACCCCTCCAAACAACAGAAGCTTGCAGAGGCTTACTTTACGGGAGATGGTATCGTCAGAAATTATGAAAAGGCATATTTTTGGGCTTTGTTAGCTACCGCTCAGGGAGAAAATGCTTACGATGTTTTAGGTGATATTGAGGATGAATACCTTTCAAGGCGCCAGGTTATTGAAATCCAAAACAAAGCCCAAAAATGGTACAATAAACACAAAAAGTAACTGGTTACTTACGTCAGCCCTGCATTCTAGTTTGTAGAGAATCGATTGCGAATATACTTATTCGTTAAACTCACTTTCGCTAATCGTATCAGTTTCAAAGCTATTTAACGTGGCAAACTGCACTACATTCAGGCTAACGCTATAAGAGGGTATGCTGTAGTTCTGATAGGAACCCTCATCTGTGTATTCTGTGCTTCCATAACTGATGTTATAGTCAAGAGTCTCAGTGCCGATCTCATATTGAGCGTTAGATAAGAATTTCCCGACTATCTTGCCGTCGATTTCTTTTTGTCTCCAGTTCTTTCCATAGCCAATTTTCAGATAGTAAAGCCCTTGTGGAATATTGGTTATGGGGTAAGTGTCATTCCCTTTCACATACACATATCTAATGCACTTATCCGTTTTCCGGCTCACCAGTTTGACGACCACATCTGTATTGTCACCAACAGATATCTCCAGATAGTTATTCATATTTCTGTCTTTTTGGGGTGTGAAACTTAGTCCTTCTGGTGTTTTGCCAGTTTTCAAGCCGGGGTCGACCCAAGTAGAGTCTCTGAGCATTTCTTCTTCTAGAGCCGATTGTTTGGCAATAGCATCGAGGGTATCCTTGGCGGTCAACTCTCCTGATTCTCTGGGAATATTCTCCTGACCTTTGCAGGACATCAGCAACAATAGTAAGGTCAAAACAATAATAGCATGTATGTAGCGCATGATTACTCCTGAAATTTTACGTTTCTTCCCTGGGGGTCAAACCACTTATCAGTAATGGTAATGTGAATTCCGTTGCAAGTCACTTATCTGATCTTCCAGATCGTAGATTTGGCTCTCGCAATCGTCAATCTTACTTTCCAGATTACTGATCTCAGATGAGTAGTCGTTGTCGGAGCTGCCAATTTCTTGTTCAAGATCTGCGATTTCCTTTTTCAATTCCTTAATTTGAAACAAGCTCACTGTAGCCAAAGTTAAAGAACCGAGCAGCACCAGTGCTCCCAGAAGTGTTAGTATCTGTTGTTTAGACAGTTTGGGTAACTTGAATAGCTTTTTTCTAAGCTTCTTCTTTGGACGGGACAGAACTGGTGGAGTCCCTTTTAACTCGCCTGTATAGAATTTGAGTATTGTTTCTTTGAATTCATCCCAGTCTTTAATTCTGGGTGCCTGCGCCATGTAGTTGTCTGCGCCCCACATCTGGACCCACCCAGCTGCACACTGGTCAATCTCAGGTTCAGGATGGGGCTCCCACCATACACCGCAGAATACATTAGTGTCATTATAGAACAAGGCATACTCGACCTTGGTTTTTATGTGGCAGGATGGGCACTCCACCACATTGATCAGGTCGTTCAATACCAGTTTGCGGTTTTCGTCATGCTCTCCCCAGATAGTTCTATACAAGGTTGCTTCGAAGGAGTGTCCACAACTAGAACAACTAAGTTTTACTCTATTTTTTTGGCTCATCCTGCTTCCTCCTGTCACATTTATTGGGGGTTGTGTTTATTCCCATGCAGTCTAAGTTGAGATTTTGCCTGCATCCATCAGATAGTGGTATGCGATCTTGTACTTCTCCAGCCGGGCGAAATCCTTCTCCTGGGGATCAGGAATGCGCTCTAGGTCCATGTTGTCGATCAAGTCAGCCAGTTTCACTTGTCGGGCAATTGGATCGCTGGCCACTAATTCGATGTAATCCAGATAGGGAGTTTCCCCGTTATGTGTGAGTAGCCTCAACGCATTCACTACAGCAGCGGAAAAACCCGCTTCGGCAACCTGATCCAGAGTAAACTCCGTATCTTCCACCACATCATGCAGCACGGCGGCAATCATGGCCTCCGGAGTATCTTGCTTCAGCATTAGCCTCAGAGGGTGGAACACATAGGGCTTTCCCGCTTTATCCTTTTGTCCCTGGTGCGCTTCAACAGCAATGATGATTGCCTTATCCAAATCAGTCATTTACATCTCCGGTGTCAGTTGATCGTTGTTGGCACATACACAGCCCAAACCAACATACCATTCTGGTCAATGGTTCCGGAAGGCAGATCGATCTTTTCATAGGCCGAATAGTAATAGGAGGTGTACTTGTCATTACTCCCGTAGGAATAGCTTTTTTCTACATAGATGGTACGGGTGCTGGTATCCAGAATCGCCGCTTTGAAGCCGTATTCATAGCACCCCGATATCTTCAAGTAATAGCTGGTTCCAGAGACGTGGTATAGGGTGCCGTCCTTGTTGATAGAAATGCTATACTCGGTGGCAACGCATAGCAGGGGCAGCAGCATAGTCAAGATCAAACAAATTGCTTTCATAAAACCTCCAGGGTAAAAGGGTTATTTTTTCCAGCAGGTGAATTCATCATTCTGCCGACCTCTCACATTTATGTATTTTTTTTTCGGCCAATTGTTCTTATCCCACTGCTCCACGGGGATTAAGTTTCCCTTTGAATAGCAGGATGTGTATAAGTATGCCGGGCTTAGTTCATTAGACTCGATTTTGTTGATTGCTTCATCCTTGAGGGTGATGAAGCCTTTTGCGAAAGAGTTGTAAACCGCAATCAGATTTTCCCTAATCTCGAAATCATTCATGGTTTACCCTCTTATTGCTCATACTAAAATTGGAATGACCATACTGAGGCAAACATATTTCTCAGGCTCTCAGTCATCGTATATCGTCTTTCTGCTGTTTGCGGCTTGCTTCACCAGCTTTGACCCATGCATCTATCTCAGAGATCTTGATTTTGAACAAACGCCCCATCCGATGAACAGGCATTTCGTGTGTTTCTACCCACCGATAAACCGTGTAACTGCTTACGCCCATAAATTTGCATATCTCTTTCACCGATAGCCAACGATCAGTCATCTCATTCATGATCTCTCCTAACATCCATACTTGCAATGACATAAGTGCTGAAGATAGGGCTCTTTTTACTGCAAACCACCGCTAATTCATACTCTTCGAAATCTTCCCAATTCGTCAACCGATATTTTCTGGTATTGTCCGAAGTGATTGGCAAGGTTAGTTCTTAAGCCTCAAGGGAGTTAAAAAAGTACATTTAACCGTGTACAACAATGCAAAGAGCTGATGTGATTAGGTAAAATACCTTTCGAGCGACATTCTGAATGAGATCATTGACCTAAGTTTCAGTCAATACTTATAAAACCTGTTGACTTTCCTCATCCCCGAATACTTCTTCAGCACCCCCAGTATCCCAGGCTGGATATGGCGTCCGAGATGCTCGATCCCCAGTCTGGTCTTGATGTAGTAGCCATGCGGATTCATGCCGATGATACTAATTGAAGCTAGGGCTTCCAGATAGACAAACACGAACTGCCTGCTTCTGCCAAAGTCTTTGGTAAGTTCTCTGACTGAGCGGTAGCTCTGGCTTTCGATCATGTCCAGCAGCTTCATGGCTGTCTGGATGTCGTACTTCCATTTACAACGGGGATCGGGAGCCATGCCTTGGGTATAGCGGTTGGCTCGCACATAGAGTGAATTACTGGGAGAGATACATCGCACCTTATCCGCCTTCGCCAAATCACCCAGCAGGTGCTCGACTTCCTGGATGTCGCCATCGAGCATGCCTGCAAGCATTTTTGAAGTGAAGGGCTGATTATACTTAGAGATCAGGTTGGAGACAGCGTCGGAGTTAAGCATAGTGTTTTCCTTTGCTCTGTGGTTTCTGAGTGACCTTGTTCAGCTTTGATGCTCGTCTCCAGCAGATGCAACATCTTCATGGCTTTGCGCAGATTCCCGCCACTGTTGAAATAGATCGTATTGATTTGATCCGGACTCGCTTCCACTTCCAGAACTTCCCTGGCGATGGCAGTGATGTCTTTCAGACTGGCTGATTCGAACTCGTAGAATGAGTTGCAGCGGTCGAAGTAGTATTCATTGATCTGAGCCAAGCGATCCCG
>MTKZ01093461.1_pt1 | contig 13987 bp, 9 predicted proteins | sample 1042781 | NCBI WGS metagenome assembly MTKZ01 (sample SAMN06212207, study PRJNA360539) | anaerobic digester metagenome | biome: Wastewater treatment plant; material: sludge; isolation source: anaerobic digester fed with sludge from wastewater treatment plant | place: Denmark: WWTP Viborg ...
CCCCCCGACCTGGCCGCCGTAATCGATGCCTGGCCCAACCTGCCGGCGCCCATCCGGCGGGCGGTGCTGGCACTTGTGGGCGCCGTCGGCAGCAACACGGAGGGCGGGCAATGAGGCAACTCTGTGCCGAGGCCGTTGCCCTGTGCCGCGACGTGGCCCCTGACGTGGCCCGTGGGACGTTTTACGTCGTTCTCCGGGCGGGCTCGCCCTGGGCGTACCGGACGGCCGACGGGCCCGCCGGATGCACCATCATTCCATCGAGACAAACAGACTGCCACCGGCCGAATTCGAACCGGCGACCTGCGGTTTCAATGACACCGGCTGCAAGACGGCAACTCCGCGATTACCTGCTTCACGATCACCGGCACAATGGCGGCGAGTTCGGGGGAGAGTTGGGTGGACGGGCGGATCTCCTTGGGCTTGACGCCGATGACAACCACTTCATCTGGAGCCGATCTGAGATGGCGGGCCATTGTGAAGGTCTCGACCAGGCCGATCTCATGAAGGGAAACCGCGGCAGATTGTCCGGCGACCAGGTCGTCCAATGACAGACGCAGCAGCGAGCCCGGTTCGAGGTCAGCATTCATCGCGTCAATCACAACGACCTTGCGGCGGTCGCTGATGACGTCAAGCAGGTCTGCACCGGTCGTGCCGCCATCCACCAGCTCGATCGATTCCGGAAGCAGGTACTCGCGCAGAGCCTCGACAACATGGACACCTATGCCTTCATCACGAAACAGGATGTTGCCGATCCCGAGCACAAGGACCGGCGGGCGGTTGTCACACTCATTCACGACTGCACTACTCCGACATGACGTCCTTCTTCTCACGCAACGCCTGCGCGAATGGTGAATCCGGGCTGAATAGACACGCGTTTGGGGGAGACCATATGAACAGAGCATGCCAGGCACGGGTCGAATGAATGCACGACTCGCAGGAGTTCGACCGGCTGCGACTGGTCGGCGACGGGTACGCCGATCAGAGCCTGCTCAATCGGGCCGAGCTGGTCCATATCGTCACGGGGTGACGCGTTCCACGTCGTCGGCGTCACGACCTGGTAGCGGCTGATCCGGCTGTTGGCGATGGTAACCCAGTGGCCCAGAGCCCCTCGCGCCGCCTCGGTCAGACCGATCCCGCTGCCGGAAGCCGGTACCGTGCTGTATTGATAGCCGGTTGCGCCGACCGTGAGTTCGTCGAGCCAGCCGTCCATCGCGTCGGCAACCTTCTTGGCCTCCAGGGCCCGGGCGATGAGCCGGTCCATCGCCGAGATGCCGCCGGTATAGTCGCCGTTGATCTTCATCCTCGCCAGAGGCCCGAGCTCGTGAACCTTGTTCAGATACCGGGGAGCTTTGTTCCAGGAATAGGCTCCGGCCTTCTCAGCATCGGGTTCGGTGAGACCGCTGGCCGGATTCACGTTGCCGCTGGCGGCTGTGTACCAGGCGTATTTCACGTACTCGGTGATGTCGGCGGGGTCGACCGTTTGGAAGGCGCCGTCGGTGAAACGGCCCCGAGCCAGCAACTTGCTGTTGCCCGCGGCGTCGAGATCGAACACCCCGTAGGCCAACAGATTCCCCCAGCCTGTGCCCAGCGAGTAGTACTGAGGAAAAGCCGTGCCGAGAGTCTGCACGTCCGGGATGAACACGCCGTCGACGAATCCGCGGATTTCCGTCAGGAGTGCCCTGAAGTCCGCAATCTTCTCGGCCGTCGGCATCTCGGTGCATCCACCTGCAACGAAGGTTGCGACGCAAGGCAGCTTGGCCCCGAAGATGGCGCCCATCTGATGAGCTTTGCGACGGATGGCCAATGCGGCGACATAGTGGTTGACCAGCGTCTGGGCCAGCGTCCCGCCGACCATATCCGGCGTGACGAATCGCGGCGTCCATGGCGACATATCCAGGATGCCCGTCGTATCGATGTAGTCCAAGGCCGCCAAGTGGTAGAAATGCAGGACGTGCGACTGGATGTAGTTGGCCCCGAGGACCAGATTGCGCATGATCCGGCCGTTGGCCGGCGGCGTCACTTTAAACGCGTTCTCGAGCGTCATGCTTGCGGCCATGGCGTGGGAGACTGGACATACGCCGCAGATTCGCTGCGCCAGATGCACCGCGTCGCGAGGATCGCGATTCGGCAGGAGCATCTCGAAGCCACGAAAAGTGGTGCCCGAACTGCGGGCGTCAACGACCTGGTCTTGCCCGCCGACCGACTCGACGGTGACCTCGATCTCCAGGTGTCCTTCAATCCGTGTCAACGGTTCAATCTTGATCGTCGCCATGAGTTTATCCTCGTCTGTGAATACTCACTCCGTGCCATTCCCTTGCGAACCGCTCCGCTGCTCACCAGTCCAGGAAGAACGGGCTCATCCCGTCGGGGAATTCGGGCTCGACGCATCCGTGGCAAGGCGTTCGTGCGCCGATGCACCAGTTCACACCGTAGGTGTTCGCGGCACCGCTGTTCCACTTGCGGCTGTAGCAGTCTGAATAAGTGCTCTGACCCTTGCACCCGACGCGTTCCAGGCAGCCTTCCTCGCCGAGGCGGTTCGCGAATTTCTTCGTGCAGTGTTTGCGACGTTCGGAGCAGTAGTCGTGAATGCGGTTGCCATAAAACATCGTCGGTCGGCGGTTGGCGTCCAGTGCCGGCGCCGCCCCGTGCTCGAGCAGATAGAGAATCGTTCCGACGATCCAGTCCGGATGGGCTGGACAGCCGGGAATATTGATGAGCTTCGAGGGCGTCCCGATGACCCCGCTGACCGGGACCGCGCCGGTTGGGTTGGGCGTGCCGGGCACCGTGATGTTCATCGAGCCGCCAGGGATGCCTCCGTAGGCCGCACAGGCGCCCACGGCCAGAATCCATCCGGCATTGGCGCTAAAGGTCTGGACCGCGTTCAGCATGGTCATGCCCGGCCAGAGCTGGCAGTACTTCCCGCTGGCACCGGTGGGGATCGCTCCCTCCACAACCAGGACGTACCCGGGCGTCGCCTGCGCGGCCATCGCTGCATCCGAAGCCAACTGCCCCGTGCTGGCCATCAATGTCGCGTGGAATTGCAGGTCGATACGGTTCAGAAGCAGGTCATCGATCGTCGTATAGTAGACGCTGTTCAAGAGTGAAACCGAGCATCCCGAGCAGGCCTGCCCCTGCAACCAGACTACCGGCGCGTTGCTCTCACCGGCCAGCACCTGTTGCAGTTGCTCGGCGCCCCGAGCTACAAGGCTTCGCGAGGCGGCCAGGGCGGCCGCGGCTCTCAGAAAGTCTCTTCGGGTGAAATTCATGCTAGTCCTCCCATGCCGCCCGGACACACCGGGCTTGCTGTCAATCAAGGCAACCCGGATTACCCGGAATCTGCGGCCCACTCGCACACTGCTCGAACAGCTCCATGTCGTTTTTGTCCACGACGGTATCAGTATTGAGGTCGGCGTCGGCGCATGCCTGCCCGGTTGCGGCTGGTTCGCCAAAGCATCGCTGAAGGAAACCGAAATCGACTTGATCCACGTCGCGATCACAGTCAAAGTCGCCGGGAATACACCGTATGCTGATGTGCACTGGCGCCGATGTCGTCGTCACAAGGCCGTCATCCATCGCCCGTGCGATCAACGTGTGATTGCCCTTACCCGCCTGCAGCCAGGCGAATGTGTATGGGGCAGTCGTATCTTCTCCCAGCAGCACGCCATCGGCATAGAACTCGACCTTGACGATACTGCCGTCGGAGTCGGATGCACTGGCCGTGATGGTGATATCCACAGGGGCCAGCGGAAATACGGTGTTGTCGGCCGGGCTGGTGATCGAGACCGTCGGCGGCGCATTCGGCGTTGTCACCTGGACATAGAAGTGCTCTTCGTCATAGAAGAGATCGCCGCCGGCCGTGCGGCCAGCCAGGATGCAGGTCAGGTCATAGTAATCGAGAGGAGCGCCCGTCGTGGGGTTCATTTCGTAGTTGAACAGACTCGGCCCGGCAGGCCACTTGGCGTAGAAGTCCGGGAAGCTGAAGGTCCCTGCCGATCCTTGCCAGTCAGCCCAATCGCAATCCGCGTTGTATGTCAGGGTCGCGTTGGTGGTGACACCTTTGAACTTGAAACCGCGGATGGCAACGCTGTACTTGTCTGCGGTCTGGAGGCCACCGACGGCGGCCCAAAGTGAGCGCGTTTGCCCGCGTCCGACTCGAAACACCTTGAACTCGCCGTGCCCGCCTGGATTCACCGTCCCGTCATCATCGAAAACGTCGAGCAGACCAGCATACTGGGAGGTGTGACAGGCCATGCAATTGCCGTCACGGGTCCAGGCTGCTTCGCCATAGACACTTCCGGCCAGACCGATAAGAATCAGACCGGAGCTCGCGGCGATCTGAGATCGTTTCATGTTTGAGTCCTCGCACTTGTCGGGTATAGGTTGCCCGAGTATGGGCAAGAGCCCCCCTCGCTGAAGTCCGGAGGCCGTTGGTTGCAGGCGGTGTTTGAGTGCCCGTCGGGGGAGGAGTAAGAGAGGCCCAACCAGAGCGTTCAAGACACCGCCCGCAACCTCGGCGATGAATTTCACTTCCGCCAGGGCCCAATAGGCAGATTGCGTGCCGCATGGACAGAAGCGATGGTCTGTGAGGTCTTGAGTACGTATCGCCTTACTGATAAAGGCCTTATGTTCAGCACGCGGCAGATGTTCGGCCCCGAGACACTCGGCGGCAAAGCGGCGAATAGTCGCTGATCGGCGAATGGTCTCGCCAGCGCCTGGTTTGGGGGCAGGGTCAGAATGACGAGTTGGCCTACTCGCCCTCCACCACGGGGAGTTCCGGTCGGGCGGCCCATTCGCTCCAACCTGCGTCGTACCAGTACACATTTCGGTAGCCGAGGAGGTTTCTCAGGACGAAGAACGTCTGGCTGGCCTGATGGCCTGTGCGGCAGTGGACCACGACCGGCGAATCCTTAGAAGGGATCAATGCCGCATACGCCTTGGCCAACTCCTCCACCGGCTTATACACCATGGCGTCGCCGATCTTGACGGTGTCCTCGGAGAAGGGCCTGTTCTTCGCGCCCGGTATGCGGCCAGCCCTGGCTTCTTCGGATTTCTTACCGAGGTAGTAGTCCGCTGGCCGAACGTCCAAAATCAGCGCGTCTCCTTTCTTCATGTGCTCCAGGACTCGCTCCGCATCAACTGTGAAACGGTCGGGCGGCGGTATGGGATAACGGCTTTCCTCGAGCCTGGGCAGCAATGTGTCCAGCGGTCGATTCTCGCTCTTCCACTTGGAGAAGCCGCCGTTGAGGATCCCATATTTGGCATGCCCGAGGCGAGCGAAGGCCATCGACACCATGGTCGCATCCTGCGGTTTGTCGTCGCCGACAATGACGACCGTATCCGTCGGCTTGATCCCCATAAGAGATGCCAGTCGGGCCAACACGTCGCCCGGCAGCAGCATAGAAGGCAATCCGCCAAACACACCCCGAACGTTTTCGGGGGACAGGCAAACCGAGCCAGGAATGTGACTGGTGTTGTATTGAGGCTGGAGCCGGACATCGATGATGCGGAGGTCCGGACGCTTGAGGTTTTCCGCGAGCCAAGCGGTCTCCACCAGCCCCGGCCACGTCGGTTCCGTGGGCTGGGACGCTGCAGCCGTCCGATGTTGAGCCTCTGCGGCTACGGCCACGGGCGCTGCGAGGAAGAAAGACCGCCATGCGTTGATCCGGGCGGCCATGTCGGCAGTGACTGGTTCGGTACGCAGGGACACCGGCTTGAGGCACGTCTCGATGAATCCGCGGAGCCCGTCGGTCAGGAGATAGACGTTCTGGAGACCGAGGCTTCTCAGCGCATCAACTCCCTGGGCCGGATGGGTCATGCCGTTGGAATACAGGACGATCGTCCCCCGGTTTTTGTGAGGCGCCAGGTATACCGGGAGCTCCGCAAGCGGCACGTTCACCGCCGAACGCACATGAAAGCTCTGAAACTCCCCCGTCGTGCGGATGTCGACGAGCATGAGATCCTGCTTGCCATTCATCAGCCAGCCTGCCAACTGCTCGGGATCGACGTGATCGCCGCCGGCTTGCACGTCGGCCAGGAGGTCCGTCCCGGTCGCGATGGCGGCGGTTGGCCGGTCGGGGTTGGCCGCAAGATCGCCGGCATGGGACGATGCCGTCGGGGACAAGATGAACAGACCGGCCGCCAGGACGAGGATGGCCGTGCTGAAAGCCTTGAGGAACGGGCTGTTCAGATAACGCCCCATGCCGCTGACCCGTTTCTCGACGTACTCGGCTCCCCAGAACGCCAGGATGGCCACGACGGCCAGGCCGAAGCCGAACGCCGCCTGGCTGACGCCCAGACTGCTCCAGGCGAACTGCACGCCGCTTCCACCCCAGGTGTACAGCGGCTGAGCCACCGAGTACAGCTCGTTAAAGAAAATGCTTCCGATCGACGCGCCGACCAGGAAAATCAGGGCGTCCAGCTTGCCGGAAGCCAGGCCGACTGCGGCGGTGCCCGGGCACCAACTGCTCATGGCAAACCCCACGCCGAACAGCAGTCCGCCGACGATCTGCGCGCCGTACACCGAGGGCATGAAGAACACCTGGTCCTGACCGATCCAGCCCATACCCATGCAGTAGTACAGGCCGATCATGGCCACGACCATGGCGGTGAACATGACCTTCAGAACGGTCATATCGCGGAAGTAGAAGATGCCCGCGAGTTTTCGGGAGCTGCCGAAACCGGCTCGTTCCAGTGAGAAGCCGAACGCAAAGCCGATGAACAGGGCAGCGAGAAAGGCCGCGGGCGAGTCGAGCGAATCGAGGCCGTAGAATGTGTTAATCATGCCACTGCCTCCTGACGAACCAGGCGGTTGCGTACCCGCCCGCAAACACGCAGCACAAGAAGAGCAGGCTGCCCGACAGAAGCATCGCACCGCCCGTCAGAGCCTGGCCCGACGTGCATCCCTGGGCCAGTCGGCTGGCATAGCCAACGATGATGCCGCCGGCGAGCGCCAAAGCGGCTCGCAGCCCGGCGGACGCCGCCCGGCCGCGTTCGATCCGCAGGCTCAGGCGATTGGCCAGCAGGGCTGAGAACAGGCCGCCCAGAAACGTCCCGGCCAGCATGAAGACCAGGTAGTATCGCAAGGGTTGGGCACCCCATCTGCCAAAGTACTCGGACGACAGCACGTGCTCGGCGGCCACGCAGCTTTCAGCAAATGCGCCCACCCGGGCGATCCCGGCTGACGCACCCAGCCCCGCGCCCAGGATCAGAAACGAAGCCAGGAGCGTCAGGCCCAGCAGTACCCCGGCCATGTAGGGATTCATGTAAGGCTTGGGGGCTCGTGATTCATCGGATCCGTTTGTGTTCGTCATGGTCAGCACCCCGCACTCTTCTTCTTGGGAGCCATAGGTGTTTCAGGCTTAGGCTGCAACGACGGTTGAGCTGGCGCCGCAGGGGGCAGTGAAGGTCTTAACCCTGGTCCGGCAGGCAGTGGCACCTCTCTGACAGCCGGAGCCAACTCGCTCGTCTGCCAGTAGGCCTCCACGCCGCCGTACAGAGCTTTGACCACACGTTGGGTTTTCTGAGAGAGGATGCCAGCCGCCTGCATGGCCAGTGAGCCATCCCGATCCGCGACAATCAGCGGGCCCGCACCGACCAGATGTGCCGGGTTGCCGATCAGATCGGCGATATCCACGTTCCTCGACCCCGGTATGTTGTAGTCGGCGAAATCTTGAGGCGGCCTGATATCCACGAGATCGAAGGTGCCGGGCAGATCCTTGATCATCCGCTTGAGTTCATCCGCGGAGATGCGATCCGCGAGTCTGACCGCGCGTTGGGCGCCCGATGTAGCCCCTGCCGCCGCCTTGGTCTCAGAGCCGTAGACCGGCAGGCTGGCATTGATCCAGGCTTCGCTGCCGCCTGCTAGGGAGGCAACTTGCTTGAAGCCCTTTCGCTCCAGAATCCCGACCGCCATGCTGGAACGGTAGGCGGAGTTGCACACCGCCACGACCGGCAGTGTCGGATCGAGCTTGGCCGACAGCTCCGCCAGATGATTCAGCGGCAGATTGACCACCGTGCCGATCCTGACGCCCATCCATTCGCTGGGCAGCCGTACGTCGACGATCACCGGCGCGTCGCCTTGCTGCATTTTCCCATACAGGTCGGCCGGCCTGACGGGCTTATTGGTCAGGACCGGCAGGTTCGCTTTCTTCCAGCTTTCCCAGGCAATAGTCTTCGCCTGGTATCCGACCCGGTGCAGGCGGTGAATCGCCTCCTTCAATTCGTCCGGACTGCCGCAAAGCACCAGTGGCGCGCCCCAGGGAACCATGATGCCCGTCCAGGTTTCGAAGCGCCCGCGTATGCCGATGTTGACCGAGTTGGGGATGTGTCCGGCCGCGAACGACTCCGCATCGCGCAGGTCAACAACGTAGTGCTTGCTCGCATCCGTGAGTTCCTGGCCGGCGGGCACTTCCGCGGGCAGCGGAGCCTTCCAGTCAACGAGGTCCGGGCCTTTCTTGTTCATGGCCGCGTTGTGTTTGAAATACTGCGGGGCTTCCGGCAGGCCCTCCAGCACTGCGGCGATGTATTCGCTCCGGCCGCGATGCTGGACATAGGGATTCGAGGTCTTCTCGGCTCCGATCGTGGAGAAGGGTTTGTCGCTGAGGTGGGCACCGCAAAGCGAACCCGCCCCATGGGCAGGGAAGACCATGACATCATCACCGGCCTTGGAGAGCTTGTTGTTCCAGGTGTCGAAGCTCATTGAGGCCAGCGTGGCGGCGGTCATGGTGCCTTCGAGCAGGTCGGGGCGCCCGACGCTGCCGACAAAAAGGACGTCGCCGGTGAGCATGGCTTCCGGCCGATCCGTTTTCTGGCGGCTGTAAACATAGCCGGTCAGGGACTCGTGAGTGTGGCCGGGGGTGTCGATCGCCACCACGGTCGCCTCGCCGACGGTCAGCCTGTCGCCTTCCTTGAGCGGTTCATACTTGAACTCGGTACCGGCTACCGTGCGTTTGTATATCGGGCAGCCTGTGGCCTTGGCCAATTCCATGTGGCCGGCAACGAAATCGGCGTGGGAGTGAGTCAGGAACACGCCCTTGACCGTCAGACCCTCTTTGCTGACAAAATCCAGATAGGCTTGGACGTCCCGGCCGGGATCCACGATCAATGCTTCCTTGCCGCTGGCCAGAATGTACGAATAGTGCGACAGCACCGGCAGATTGAACTGCACGATTCGGAAGCCCGGGAACTGGTAGACATCCACGATCTGGTAGGTGGCCGCATCTCCGCCGTGCGATGCCGATTCGGCGTCCTTGAGCTTGGTCTTCTCTTTNNCCTGTGAGCACGCACAGAGCCGCCACCATCGGCGAACACATACCCGCAACTCTTCTCATTTGACTGCCTCCCAATGGACAACGTCGACACTCAGATCATGCCTGTGTCACACGTACCAGTCATGCTGCCCCGTGAATACTTGTAGCCCGACGTGGGCAGAAGGAGTGGTTTACTCCAGACACTCCGGTCCCGCCGGGCTTCCGCTGCCCTGCAGGCACCGCTGCAGCAGGCCGAAATCCGTCTGGTCGACGTCGAGGTCGTTATCCAGATCTGCCGTCTGGCACGTGGCGTCACCATAGCTGATCCCCGGCCCGGATGCGCACGATTCTAGGATCAGGAGGTCAACATTGTCCACATCCCGGTCAAGATCGAGATCCGCCGGACAGGGCGGGACAAACTCGTAAGCTCCCATATCGACTATCGGCGGCGTCCCCGTGCCGGTGTCCAAGGTCGTCGGGTCATCCTCGAATCGCGGATAACCGGCGGCATCGAGAGAGGTCGGTTCGCCGGCGTTGCCATCCGCGTCCAGATCGGTGAAATCGGGAGGCAGCATGGTATTGTCACCGGCATCAATGCACGGAGACCCGGGCCGGATCCTCACATTATCATCAGCCGTTCCCGCGATGTTGTCTAGTCCGTCCGGGTCCGCCAACAAGGGATCGGCGCCGGTGTTGCCGAGCCCGCCGGCCAGGCCGGTCCAGCCCTGAATGCAGGAGTAACTTAGCTGACTGGCAGCCGTGGTCACCTGCGCCTCCTCGGTGAAGCCCGTGTAGTCACTGTTGCCCCACAGGATGCAGTTCACAACCGTTGCCATGCTGGGAATCCAGCCGTGGATGCCGCCGCCTTCGGACGCCGAGTTGGCCGCTACCGTGCAATTGACGATGAAGGGCGTACTGTTGTTGAGCTGGATGGCCCCACCCATCATCTCGGCCGCGTTGCCCGTAAACACGCAGTTGACGTGCAAGCCGCCGGTCGATTCGTAGTGCTGGACGGCACCGCCGTACGGGGCCGCGTTTGCCTGAAAAATGCAGGTTACAAACTGCGGAGCGCTCATCAGGACCCTGGCCGCGCCGCCGGCATACGAAGCGGTGTTGCCGGTGAAGCCGCAGGCAATCAGAGTCGGATCGCTGCCCAGGTTGAGATACAAAGCCCCGCCGTCCCACTTGGCCGAGTTGTTGGAGAACCAGCAGTAGGAGAAACTGACGTCGCTGTCTGTCAGATTAACGGCTCCACCGTAATCGGCGTGATTGTCAATAAACAGACAGTGCTTGACCGCGAGATAGCCGCCGACCGCGTACAGTCCGCCGCCGACCACGTACAGTCCGCCGCCTGGTGGTCCGTTCGCTGCGGTGATGACAAACCCATCCAAGCCGGTTGCGGCGTCTGTACCCGATGCATCGACGACGACCATGCTGTTGTCCGCACGGCCACCTTCGCCGGGCTGGTCATCTCCGTTGAGATCGCCGCTGAGCGTGCTGCGCTGACCGGCCAGGCGCTGATCGCGACGCGTCTCCGTGCCTGCAAAACCACCATAGATGTCAATACCCATGAGAATGTGGAACGCGGCGGCGCGATCGCCTCCGGGTCCTGCCGGCCGATAGGTGCCGGTCGCGACCCAGATCTCGTCCCCGGCCAGTACCGCGGACAGAGCGGTCTGGAGATCGGGGAAGGCGTCCGGCCAGGTCAACCCGATATTCGCTTCGGTCGCCCGGGCATCCACGCGCCAAATGCGGTCTGAATCGCAGGCATCCCCAACACCGTCACGATCGGCGTCCTCCTGGCCCGGGTTGTCGACCGTGGGACAGTTGTCACAGGCGTCACCGAAGCTGTCCGGGTCGCTGTTGATCTGCTCGAGATTCGGCTTGTCCGGGCAGTTGTCGCACGCATCAATCACCGCGTCGCCGTCCCTGTCCGGCTCACACCAGTCGGGTAGAAAGTTGGCGTTGCAGTCCGGGATCACCTTCATGGTATTGAGCCGCTGGACGCCGCTTGTGCGAAACTGGCTGATGGTGTTCGACACCTCGCTCGTCGACAAGACTGTGTCCTTGGCATGATAGATCCAGTCGATGTCCATGGAGTAATCCGCCTCCAGGCCGGGAGACAGGGAATCGGCGAACCAGTGGAGCAGCAGAAGGTGCATCGGCAACTCGGGATAGTATTCTCCGCCATGGGTGACCTTGAGCATGCCGTCCACGTAATAGCGGACATATCCGCCCGTCACCTGAATCGTGTAGGTGTGCCAGCCGGTCAGGGTGCCACACACGGGGGACGGCGGGTTGGGCAGCATGTCGTAGATCAACGGGCTTTCGCAGTACTGTTCCCAGGTCTGCAGGTGCAGGGCTGGCAATTGGCTGCACCGCGTGCTCCAGGGGTCTACTATGGTGTATTCGATATCACATTCAGAGTAGTTCAGGTCGCAGTTGATTCCCTTGAAAAGGCTGATGGCCTGAACGGAAGGCTGCGCTGATCCGGCAGGGGCATTCGCGAACCGCACCCTCGCGCAGTACGTTCCCTCATAAAACAAATCCTGCTGGGTCCCGACCTCGGATTGCGCGGTGGAATCGGGCGTTCCGGACGTCGTGGCCCGGAGGCTCATGATCCGGTTGCCCGGCAGGTCAGGATCGGGTGCCCAGGACACGTAGTCCGGACGCCAGGCGGCGCCCGCTGGACCGGGTCCTCCCGCCTCAGCGCGAACGTACCAGCCGAAACAGAGGAAAGCGGGATCAGAAGAACCTGCATCGGCGCTGTAGCTGAAGTCGTCGAAGAACTCGGCGCCGGCCGCAACCCGGGCGACCGCCAGAGCACCGCCAAGCAGGAGGAGCCTTATGCCCGGGGAAGCCATTGAAGCTCGATTCCATAACACCATTTCCCATTTCTCCCGTTATCACCAGCGCATTCTCGCCCCGCGCAACTGGTCGATCAGGGCAATCAGCCACGCGCTGTTCAGCATGAAACCATGATAGAAGTCGTAAACCAGCAGCGGCGGCAGCAGGGAGAAGCGGTCGCGATGCAGGGCGATGCAGAACGCCGCCGCGTTGAAACTAAGCAGAAGGATCGGGGACGCTCCGAGCAGGATCTGCAGCAGGCTGCCTCCCCCGAGAAGGCTCAACAGAATCAGGCACATTCCCAGGACGTAGGCGAACGGCAGGAAGAACATTTCCGCCCCGTAGGTGATCGCCAGCCAGCCGACAAGCCTGGGTTGAAGCATCCGGGGATCGGTGCGTGAACGCCGCACGTACTTGAACAAAACCTGCAGGGTGCCCCTGGCCCAGCGATACCGCTGGCTGATCAACGCAGAAGGAGACGCTGGCGCCTTGGTGTGTGATATTGCGTAGGGTTCGTAGACGATTCTGCCTCCAAGCGAAAGGACCGCGAGGGACAGATCGAAATCCTCGGCGAAGGTGTCGCCCTCCAGCGGACCGTAGACGTGACCCGGCGTCGAGGACTCACCGCCGGTGCCCCAGCGGATGAAGACCTCCTCCATTGCGGAGCGGCGATACAAACCCAACGGGCCGGGCACGACCAGAACACAGCCGGAGTGGCTTTGAGCCAAGCGCAAGGCTCCGCTGGCCATGACGTACTCAAGCGCCTGCAGCCGGGTCAACAGATTGACCCGGTTTCTGACCCTGATCTGGCCGGCCACGGCGTCCAGCGCGGGATCGGCCAATCGTTCGACCATCAGGCGAACGGACTCCGGGGCGAGCCGCGAGTCGGCATCAACACACAGGCACAGTTCTCCCGTGGAATGGGCGAAAGCGAAATTCAGCGCGCTCCACTTGCCGCCGTTGGGCTTGCGAAGGACGAATATCCTGCAGTGGCCGTGGTCCCCTTCATATTGCCTCGCCGTTTCATAGGTGGCGTCGTTGGAACCGTCATCCACGACAATCACTTCCAGCCGGGGATAGCGGAGGCCGATGAGGGACTCCAGCGCCGGCCCGATGGTCTGGCCCTCGTTGTAGGCGGGCACGAAAATGGAGACCAGAGGCCATTCGGTAACCCGGGGTACTGCACGCCGGCAGTATTGGCGCAGGGCTACGAATGTCAGACAGACGAATATGACCCAGCGGAATCCGGACACGAAAGACGCGATCGCCAGGAACCACAAAGCCGGAGCGACGAACGACCGGCCAATGTGGTTTTCGGTCGCAGCCAGCGACCATGTCAGTATTCGATGGGGAACGTAGGTCGAAGCGAAGATCGCCATGATCAGCGTGGCGGCAACAGTAACGCTCAGAAGCCCCAGCGGCGGTGGCGTGTTCTCGACGGCCAGATCGGGCTCCCCACCGGCGGTCGGTCGCGCAAGCCAGGGCAGGTTAACAGTGAGTTCGGACATGGTTGATCACCGCTTGGCCATTGGACCTGACTTGAGAAGGGATTGACCATCTTTGACACTGCCGGGCTGCTGAGGCTCGCGAGCCACGTTCGGGGCCGGGGCGTCGGCTCCGCAGACGCTCACGAACTCAGGCGAGATTGCCCGGATTACCCGGGCCAGACGTCGAGACCGTGAGCCCGCATCCCCGGGACCCGAGACTTCGTCAGAGCCGGACACTCGCGACAGGTTTGCGAGCAGCTGGGACACCTGAGCCGCCAGTTGCTCATCCGGCGCCATCCCCCGCCTGAGGTGGCGGATGGCTCGGGCATGGTGCCGATCCAAAGTCCATTCCACCGCCTGGAGAAGCTCCGGATCGAGCTGCTGTCTCCGGATCGCCTCTCGAAG
>MTKZ01102184.1_pt1 | contig 13986 bp, 16 predicted proteins | sample 1042781 | NCBI WGS metagenome assembly MTKZ01 (sample SAMN06212207, study PRJNA360539) | anaerobic digester metagenome | biome: Wastewater treatment plant; material: sludge; isolation source: anaerobic digester fed with sludge from wastewater treatment plant | place: Denmark: WWTP Viborg ...
CAAGAATAAATATTATCAATCACATACCTCAGAATGCCACCTCTAAAAAAGGGGTACTTGACAAGTAGACCCAAACTGTGATGAGCCTTATGTTAATGAAAACGAGCTTATTGGAGAACTAATAAACTATGTAGGGCTTATCGAAAACAAGAAGGACTCTAATCTGCATCTAAATAGCAAAATTAGGGGAAAAATGGAAAAGTTTTCAAAGTTGCGGGAATCGCTACTAGCAAGCAAGAACGTCTATATTTCCGATAAAGTTACATTCACGGAATACTTTAAATACATTATTTACAATGGTAATGATGAGGAGAAACAAGAAGCAATTGAAACACTAAAACTTCCACTTTTCATTCATAACAAGACTGTTTACACCCATCCCTTAGGGTAGTTTTAAACCAAGGCTCGACAGTCTTCGTTCTGTTTCAATTTCCCATTTCGGCTTAATGTCAAGTTTTGTTTTGAGTTCCTCAAATCTCACATCTTCAACCTTTGCAACTCTTTTAATATCAATTTCATTAGGGAGTTTATTTTGTTTCCAGTTATATGCGGCTTCCCCCGCATTGACGACAATTGTGTGTATTTCCGGGTTAATAATAACAAGTTCTGCAATCGTATCGGGTGTTATTTGTAATGGTCTTATAGTCCATACAGGGAATGGATTATTGATAGAATTGAGATAATCTCTGATTTCTTCATAATTTATTGGGTCAGGGGTGCGTAGCTCTACAAGTATAAGATACTCAGGACCATGTATTGGTTTGGCGGGTGTTTTGGTTCTTCTAAGTTGCTCTAATAGGGTTTCGCTGTTGTTTTTGAAGTAATGTGTTATTTCGACCTTCAGTATTTCTAAGGTGCCTTTCTTCTCTTTCGAGTGGCGCATTATATAACCATCCGGCGGATCGTTTTCACTCAGATTTATGAATGTAGGATTATCAGTGGTCGAATAAAGAGCCAGCGCGCTAATCGCTATAGATTTTGCTTCCCGCAACGCCTTAAACTGCTTATCCAGCTCTACGGCATCCATTAGAGTTAGCAGTTTGTAGTGGTAAGCAAAAGGCTTTATTGGGGAATAATATATTCGTGGCGTATCAATTAACATGTCTACATTTTATCACTGGACAATATAAAGCCAAATCAACCTAAAATGCGGTTCGGGAGTTGGAAAAGCGATAAGGGTTTTATCAAACGGTTAAATGTAATTTCAAGCATCGTGGTCTATACGATGCCCATTTTGGTCGGGGTGACTGGACTCGAACCAGCGACCTCACGGTCCCAAACCGTGCACTCTAGCCAACTGAGCTACACCCCGTAATATTTAATCCGATCTATCTTACTTGATACAATTAGACTAGTGAAACGTACACTTTCGTTAATAGTAGCTAAACACAGCTTATTTTATCAAATATGTATATACAGTGTATTCCTTTTTATATATTTTTACCTTAGATTAAGAGGTATCCAAAGACCATTCTGGCAGGATGAATTAATATCTCTTTCTACTTTGAATGCTAATATACTAAATAATCCTTTTTATTTCGGAGTATCAACCAACCTGCCTTTCTTTTACTATATATTAAAAATATATTCTTACTTTCTAAATACGTTTAATATCTCAATGCAATACTATCGTATTCTTCCTTTGATATTTAATTTAGCTACCCTGGTATATTTATCCTATCATACAAAAAAACGCTGGGGTTTATCCGTATCTATAATATGTTCTCTCTTTTTTTGTCTATCACCAATTCAAGTATATTATTCATTAGAATTAAGAGCTTACTCATTAATCCAACTATTGTTGTGTATTCAGGCATTTAAATTCTTAGATATATTAAATAACAAAAATAATTATTCTTCATTTTTACTCGTATCGATACTCTCTATTCTCACCCATTACTGCGCTTATATTATGATTGCCGGAGAATTTCTATTATTAATTATCCTAAAAGTACTAAAAAAAGATATTAAATTGAAATTATTTCTGAACTTTAGCCTTCTTTTGTTTATCTCTCTTGGCATATTTTTAACAATGGGTCAGTCACAACAATTTTCTAAATCCATTAATTTTCTTTCCGGATACAACAGAAACATAACTATTCCTGATATGATATCGTTTTCTTCCTTAGTTAGAATAAAAGAAGTAATTACCTTCTATTATTTCTTTGGATTATATTACTTTCAAGCAGATCCATGGATTCAATTCTCAGTCAAGAAACTATCTTTATTATTGATATTTATAGGATTGTTATTTATATACAAAAATAGAGATAAACATACAGTGAGAGACATAAGTATGTTGTTCAGTTTATTAATTGTAAATCTAACTATATCCTTGTTTGGAGAATATCTTGGACTATATTTCTTTGGAGGAAGACATATAATGCCCTTTTCTTTCTTAATATATATCTATCTTTCCTGGGTTCTCTCTGTTTTATTTAGAAAATCAAAACTTACAGCTTTTCTTATAGTTTATATATTTTTTACATTAGTATTATTCTCTTTCTGCAGCATCAGAGGAGTTCCTGAAACAGAACAGGGTAATCTTATAACTCAATGCATAAATAGGTTATAGTTCCGGTATTAATACTGAAAGATTAACTTCAAAGGGTTCTGATTCATAAACAATACGCGAATTTCTAACAAGATCTGCAAGATGAAGCTTAATAGTGTATGTACAAACACTGTCTATAGAGCATTCAGAGGGAATAACCTTGTCTTTACCTCTGCTCATGGAAAATTCAGTAATTACCAATACATCATTGTCTATAAAATAACCTCTATCAAAATAACAATTTGCCTCCTTAAGACAACTCACAATTCGTGAATCAATAATTTTATCTTCCTTTTGTCCAAAAAACCTTACTTCCTCGGGAAGATATCCATCTCTTATCTCGTTTCTATAGTCTAGGAATTCTCTCTCACTTGGTGAAAATGCTATTTTCTTTAAATTCTTTACACTACTCATTGTTTTATCATAGAGTTCTTTTTTATCCTGATCATCCATCGAATATACTTTCATCCACATAGAATTATATATTTCATTTTCCTCGATCATTCTGAATTCATCAGCATTTTTATCTACGCCTTTGTTTTTTAAGTTGGTTATCCATCTTTGAAAACCTCTGCTCATCTCTACTCTTTCAGGAATTTTTGAATCATCAACTGCTTTTTCTTCCCTAATATTAATAAATACACCCAGAATAATGAGCAGAATAATTAGGATAATACTCAATACCTGATATTTATTATTCATATGGTTAATTATACTATCTGAGATATTAATATTCTTCTATTTAAATATCACAGGAATGACAATAAAAGCACAATTTTGTTCTAATCCCGAAGGATTATTTTTTTCAAATATAATATAACCGTTATCTGTATTGCTGATATAAGATATTTCTAAAGAAAATGGTACTAACTTTTCTGTCATCCAATCCCCATTCAAATTAAAACTAGTGGTATTTAATATGTTTCCTTTACTGTCTTTAATATGCACAATACAGTTATTTTCAAAACACCATGAACCCGATAATAACCCATCAATAACCAATGGAGACTTAACGATATATTTATCACTTGGACTTTCATTTAGTGAATTAATACTTTCTATATTAATATATTCATTTGGTAGATATATATTTCTTTGACACGTACTTATTACATGGTTAACTGAAATCTCTTCTTTCTCTGTATCTTTATCAACACTGTCTACTTTGGAACTCTCTACGTTATTTATTTTATCTATGTAGGTATATTCAATAAATAAATATCCAAGTAATAGAATTAAAATAGCTATGAAGATATATATAATCCTTTTCATAAATATATATTAGCAGTAGTATCAAATAATATAATTTGGATCAAATCCAAAATATTTCATATAAACCATTTTTTCATATTCTAAAAGCCTATTCTGATCATTTTCATTACAGTTGAATATTAAGTTCTCAATCATAATAAAATATCCAGCAAAATATTTTATATCGGAAAATAATGGATTTGATATTCTTTGATATAGATACTCAATAATTTCTTTCTTTACTCCAATATACGAACTATTATTAGCCACTTCATACGCATATAATATTGCTAGTTCATGTAATTCAAAATTAAATTCCCATGTATCCAATTTCTGCGTATATTTAAGTAACGTATTAACAGCATGCGACACGTTATTTTCATTCTCAGCTCTGTATCCGGCACTATATATAAAACCAAGCGCCTCATAATGTTTATTAAAACTATCCTGATCTGACGTGGGATTGATTTCATCAAATATTCTAGCGTAATAATTTATTTCGGATATTATGTCCTTTTCAGTAAATATTATATTTACAGGAGGTATATCTTCTTCATTATTCATATTATTATTTTAATGTTTTGGTGTAAAAAATCTACTTCTTAGTCTATCTCCAACAACTTTCCAAAAGAATTTACTTCTGAAAGCAGTAAAACTGTTTAGATATTTTGCCATCCTTATTTCAAAAGAGGAAAGAAAAGGATGGTTTAATATGGTATCCCAGGCGTAAGAATGTACTAATATTTTCTTCTTCTCATTTACATAGTTCTTTTTATAACAATAATCTCCCAATTCAGTGCCTTTTAACGGAAAGAATATAGATGCCATTACAAAATCGGGGTTACATCTTAGATTCAACCACATTGTTTCCAAAATCATTCTTCTTTTTTCATCGGGCAGCCCCACCATTACAAATGACCAAGTTAATATTCCTTTTTTCTTTAGTCTTTTAAATGCACTAACTATTTCTTCATTAGACATATATCTTTTCATCATCTCTTTTCTATATTTTTCATTACCGCTTTCTATACCAAGAAGAACTAAATCACACCCTGCCTCTTTTAATATGTCTATTATCTCATCGGTGCACCTCTCCACTCTTGTAGCACAGTAGAACGGAAGATTTATTTCTTCTCTATAGATCTTTGAGAATTCTTTTAACCAGTTAGTATCTAATGTTAGATTATCATCGTGAAAACCAACTCTTTCAAAAATATATTTACTTTTTAGTTCCTTTATCTCATCTATTACATTTTGGGGGCTTCGGAATCTTAGGTATTTATCCTGATTGGGAAAATTTTTTCTGAGAAATACATTACTGCAGTATGTACATTGGTATGGACAGCCCCTGGTAGCCATCACCTTTACATTTCTCTCTCCTACAGGTTCATAATTTAAGTGTTCCTGGTAATCAAATATTTCTCTATCAGGATATGGCAGACTATTCAAATCTTCTATAAGGGGTCTTACAGAGTTTTTAAATATTTCCCCATATCTTTTTATCCATAAACCTAAAATATCTTTTCTATTTTCTTCATCACTCATAATCTCATCCAACGGTATTTCTCCTTCTCCACGGCATACAATATCTATATCCGGACATGAGATTACTTCCTCTGGTACTAATGTTGCGTAATAACCCCCAACTATTATTCGTATTTTAGGCCACAACGTTTTAATATAATGGGATATTTCAGTTATCCAGGGAAAGGCAGTTTCATATGAACTAAAACCAATAAAGTCCGGTCTGTACTCTTCAATCTTATGTTTAATATCATCCATATGACTAGATTCCAAATACTTGGGTATAATTAAAGGAAGCATACTTGCCTCATGTCCTGATCTTTTAACATATGCAGATAAAGCTGCAATCTGTAGGGGAAATGACGGCTCATTTGACGGGTATATAAATAATATTTTTCTTTTAGCCATGTATCAATATTGTGATCTATGTCTTCTTTGATATCAAATAATTCTCTAAAGCAATATATTTCAATCCCGAATTAATAAATGTGTTAAATGATTGTTCTAATGTACCGGCTAAAGGATATCCATGTATATTAAGACTTGTATTCATCATACCTCCCATATCCGTTTTTTTCTCATAAAGTTTAAATATATTAAAAATATCAGGATTATCTTTTTCTTCTAATATCTGAGGTCTTAATGTTTTATCCTTTTGATGTATTGCAGCTCTTAAATGTTTCTGTGCTAATTCTGTTGAATCAAATCCCAATATCATATATTTAGAACTATCATATATTTTATTCTTTAGCATGTCCCAATTTTTTATATATCTATCCGCCCAATGAAATAGTATTGTAGGTGCGAAGGGCATCCAAAAATCCCTCATTTTTATCATGTCATTCACTTCATGGAAAGTTTTAAGATCACTTGCATTTCCTAGAATTGTTCTATTGCATAAAGAACGGGCCCCCCATTCTCCCCTACCCCGGTGTAATGCTACTATTTCGAAATTCTTTAATAAATCTGTAATTTTTTCATATAAATCATTACTGTTTTCAAAATAATCTATACAATATTTGTCTTCATATCTTTCTAGAAAATCTCCCACTTCGCTGTTAGAATACGAATGTCCCAAATACATTGTCTTTACAGGTATAAGTTCTATATTATTTTCCCTAAATATTTTTGCTGCGCACCCGATTACTGAACTATCGTCTCCGGAAGATGGTTGAAAATATACTTTCTCGATATCTTCCATTTCTGATATTTTTTTATTTAACTTTACATTCATAAACACACCGCCACTTAGTGCAACATTTTTAATACCGGTTTTATCTATCACCGTTTTTATATATTCGATAACTTTATCCTCTATAAATTTTTGTACTGCAGCAGAAATGGTACCAAATCTTTCTCCTACTAGAATTTTTCTAAGTAAATATTGTATGGAGATAAATGTATTTACTTTGGATTTAAATGTTAAAGTATTCTTATCCAGCCAGAAATATTTTTCCAGCATTTTATATATATGATTGTAGTATTTGGAATTGTTTACATAAGCGGCTAATCCCATTACTTTATACTCATGTTCGTTTGGTTTCATACCTAAAAATCTTGTTATTTCTGTATATAGAAGGCCTAAAGAAGCACTAAAGGGGCTTTGAGCAATCATTTCAAAATTATCTTCATTACTATGATAATGATATATCCTTGAGAAGTAATCATCTCCCAAACCATCCATTGTTATATATAGAATATCTTTCTTTAATTGACCTAGTCCATAGAAGTAATGGGTTGTTAATGCATGCCCTAGATGATGTTCTATGTATTTAATCTTCTCCTTCTTTATTCCGTATTCCTTTTCCAATGTTAACTCCATCTGTTTCTTAGCATTAGGTGTGGCAATATTGTGTAAATAGTATTTAAATACATCACCAAATATTTTGTAGTTTCCAAGTACATACCATAAACGATAATATATATTTTTAGCCCATTCTAATAATCTACCCTTATATGTACTCTGTTCTTTTATTACGTCATCTATATATCTATCGTCAGGATAATAATACTGTTGTTCTGATGTTATAGTTATATAATCAATTTCATTAATACTATATATACCTGATATGTATTTTAATGCTCTATGAGGCCACCCTAAATGATGTTTTTTGTTGCTGAATTTTTCCTCGTGATATATACCTTCACATTTCCCATCAACAAATACTCCTACATTCGCATTGTGCGTCGGATATATTGCTAGAATCTTCATTTTCTGATTATAAAAGATTTTAATTAGGATAAACAGGATATATTACTATTTCTCTTTTCTTGATAAATAATTCATAATTAATATATGAAAATAGTACCTCCTGATGGTAGTGTTGATGAGTTATCTGCAGAAAGTATTCAAGATACATTGGAAGGTTTGGGAAAAAAAGGAGGAAAAGGAGGAGGAAAAAGAAGAAAACATAATTCTTTAACATCGAGGACAGCGAGAAAACAATCAGTAGAGGATTCAAAAAACAAGAGAATTAATGAGATATCAGTAAGAATAAATAATGTTATAGACGTACTACTGCAAGGTATTTCCGATGAAAAGAAAGACAGTACATTAAAAGAATATATGACATGGGTAAATCTATGTATTGAGAATGGTGAGTTGGTAATGGATGTAAATAGGGATATAGAATTTTCGTATTTTAGATCTTCCGGTCCGGGAGGACAAAATGTAAACAAAGTCAGCAGTGCTGTGAGAGTAGTTCATATAATATCGGGTATACACTCAGAAAGCCAAAAAGGTAGAGACCAGAAAGTAAATAGGGAAGATGCTTTTATGAAACTTGTCGATAGATTGAATAAACATATAGAAGATTGGAAAATGCTAAAAGAATATAAACCGGATATATTTGAAAATAACAATGTATCACGAAACACCATAGATAAACTTATTTATTAGAAGTAATACCCTACCCCATTGAAAGAAAAATAACCCCTTCCTTGTATTACTTATAGTAGATTAATTAAGGAGGTGATTTAAGATGAAAAGTAAATTTATATATTTAAGTATTATGTTAGCAGTAACAGGGCTAATATTATCTTCTACTAAAGCTTTTGCCTATAGGGGAGACCTTACGGTAAAAGGTCCTAATTATTCTGAAGAAAGACATGAAGCTATGCTTAAAGCTTTTGAGAATAATGACTATAATTCATGGAAGTTACTTATGCAGGGTAGAGGAAAGGTATCCCAGGTTATTAATGAAAGTAATTTTCCTAAATTTGCGCAGGCTCATAGATTAGTGCTTGAAGGTAATATTGAAGAAGCTAAAAAGATAAGAAATGAATTGGGTTTAGGATTAAATAATGCAGCTGGTAAAGGTCTTGGTCAGAATATGAATGGAAACTGTAGGTTTAGTAATTAAGGATAGTACATATACACCCCGTAATATAGAAAAACGGGGTGTAATGTAAAATATGATTATCTTATGGATGAATTTAAAAACAAAAGTGATGAGGAAATTATAGATATGGTCAGAAAAGGAAATAAAGACCTTTATGCATATATTATAGATAGATACCAGAATAAATTAAAAAGATATGCTAATTATATATTAAGAGATGAACATAAGGTTAATGATGTTGTTCAGGATAGTTTTATAAAGGCATTTATTAATTTGAATGGTTTTAATATAAAGATGATATTTTCAAGCTGGATATACCGCATAGTTCACAACGAGGTTATGAATATTATCAATAAGTATAAAAAAACAACATACTTGGATATTAATATGGATTACGGTAGTAATATTGATATAGAAGATGAGTATGTTAAAGAAGAGCTTATTCACGATACTCACAAATGCTTAGGTAGAATGAAACCGATATATAGAGAAATCATATCTTTATATTATCTTGATAATAAATCCTATGAAGAAATAAGTGATATTTTAAGAATACCGTTAGGAACAGTAGCTATAAGACTAAAAAGGGCTAAATTAATAATGAGGAAGATATGTCAAACACAAATGAATTAGAAATAAAAAATTTAATAATGAATAAAGTTAAATCCGGTGAATTAAAAATGAAACCTAAGTGGTATTTTATAGCCGGATCAATAATATCATTTATAGGATTAATAGGGTCATTATTTGGATTAATATTTCTGACTAATCTAACAATGTTTTTAATTCATAAAAAGGGTCCGGGAATCGGAAGAATCAATTCTATGCTGGAATCATTTCCTTTATGGATTCCAATACTAGCTATTTTATTTATTGTTACCGGGTATATCTTATTAAGAAGATACGAATTCTCTTATAAGAATAATAGATACATAATTATTGTTGCAGTAGTATCAGCAATATTAATATCATCTTTACTTATTAATATACTAGGCTTGGATGAAATATGGTTTAAAAGGGGGCCTATGAGGAATATAGACTGGAATAGTAATGTATATAAGATAGGTAAAAATAATAATTTACACAGACTTAACTAAATAAACTCTATGAAAAATATAAATTTTCTACTCATATCGTAAAGCTTCTATTGGTTGTAGTTTTGATGCCCTATGTGCAGGATACCATCCAAAAATTATTCCAATTAAACAAGATACACCTACTGCTAAAGCTATTGAAGGGATGGATATTACCAAAGGTAGATCCATATTTTTAGTGATGATTAATGAAACCCCAATACCTAGCAAGACCCCCAACACTCCGCCTGCCAAAGTTAAAATTATTGATTCAATCAGAAATTGAGTAATAATTGTTTTTCTTTTTGCTCCTAATGCTTTTCTTATTCCTATTTCCCGAGTTCTCTCTGTTACAGTAACCAGCATTATATTCATTATTCCAATTCCTCCCACAACGAGCGATATAGCTGCAATTCCGGTTAAAAGTGTTGTAAATGTTTTTGTAATTTCACTTACGGTTTCTATTACATCTTCCTGAGAACTAATTGAAAAATCAGCATCATCAGGTGTATCCAATCCGTGTAATTCAAGAAGAAAAAAACCTATTTGATTCATGGCGGGATCCATCAAATTTTCATCTTTAGCCCTTATATAAATATTGCTAACATAATTTACTCCAAAAAGAATTTTTTGAGCCGATGTAAGAGGAACAAAAATACTGTTATCTGTTCCCATCATTCCAGAACCTTTGGTTTTTGTAATTCCTATGACAGTAAAAGAGTTCCCATCAATTCTGATATTTTGTCCTATCGGATTAGATGTACTGGGAAATATTTCTTCGATGATATCAGGTCCTATAATTACTACCTTTGATAAACTATCAAGATCTTTTTGAGTTATCTCAGACCCATATTCAACTTCTATACTACGGAGAGCAAAATAGTTAGGTGTAATTCCTATCACACTGACATTCGTGTTATTTTCCCCGTAAGAAATTTGTGATCTTGATGAATAAGAAGCTGCCACACCATCTATTGTGGTTATTCTTTCAGATTTTTCAATTTCCAAAGCATCTTCATATGTTAGAGTCTTTGCTTCATTCTGCCCACCTTTTAAAAAACCTGATTGAACAGCTCCCGGAGAAACAGTTAGCATATTAGATCCCAAAGATTGAATTCTATCTTTCACACTTTGCTGACTGGCTTGCCCTAAAGTCATTAAGGCAATTACAGACCCTATTCCAATTATTATTCCCAGAATTGAAAGACCTGTCCTCATTCTATTGGTTTTTAGAACTGATATGCTTTCCTCTATTATTTCTGATATATTCATTTATTATTTTTCCTTTCACTGTTATCGCTTTTAGTATCCCCAACTATTCTTCCATCCATAAGGGATATTATCCTTTTTGCTCTTTTTGCGATATTTTCTTCATGGGTAATTATTACTATGGTATTTCCCTTATTATTTAAATCTTCAAAAATATTCATTATCTCAATACTTTGTTTTGAGGATAAGTTTCCTGTTGGTTCATCTGCTAAAATGATACTTGGTTCTGTAGCCATAGATCTTGCTATAGCAACTCTTTGTCTTTCCCCTCCTGATAATTGACTTGGCGTATTATGTAATTTATTTACTAATCCTACAGATTGGAGTAATCTTAATGCTTTTTCGTGCCTTTCATTTTTTGGTATTCCTGCATAAGCCATCGGAAGACAGACATTTCTTATTGAAGAGGTTCTTGATAATAAATTATAAGATTGAAAAACAAATCCGATTTCCTTGTTTCGTATCTCTGCTAAATCATCATCGTGCATTTCCTCAACAACTCTTCCATTTATAATATAGTTTCCTGAAGTAGGGGTATCCAAACAACCCAATATGTGCATTAGAGTTGATTTCCCTGATCCCGAAGGTCCGACTATTGCAACAAATTCACCTTTTTCTATTATAAAAGATATGTTAGATAAAGCTTGGGTTGAAACTTCCCCTCCGTTGTAAACTTTTGTAATATTTATAATCTCTATTAAAGGTTTCATCTCATAAATCCCCCCATTCCGGGTGCTCGCATGTCTACATTTCTGCTGTTTGTATCAAATCCTTCGGTTGGTAGAGCTCTTACTTGAACTGTGTCTCCCTCGTTTATCCCTGAAATTATTTCTGTGAGTTTGTCACCGGATACACCTGTTTCTACCTTTGTTATTTCTGTTGTTCCATCTCTTACTAAAATGACAGTTTTTCCTTTATCTTTAGTTTCAATTGCTGAGGTTGGAACAAGTAAAACATCATCTTTTTCTTCAATTACAATATCAGCATCCACTCCCATATTAGGTAAAACAAGATCTGAATTTTCATCAAACTTTACTATTACCGGATAGTTGGCTACCCCACTCGTTGTTGTACCTATTTTGTCAATCCCTGCTACTTTTCCAAAAAATATTTTATTGTCTATACTGTTTAAATTTAAAATTGTTTTTTGTCCGACTTTAATTTTATTTATATCAACCTCGCTAATATTCAAACTTGCTATTGGTGTCCCCTCCTTTCTTATAGATGCAACTGTCGAAGAGGTACGTTCAGATAGTGAATTTGAAATATCCATTCCCTCAACTACAAGAATGTTCGCTATTACCCCGCTTTCCTGAGCTATAATAGTTGGTGACTGAGCCTGATAAGATAACCAGGCTTTATTTAATGCTACTTGGGCTTGTGTTATAGATTCTTTTTGTATTTCGTAATCGGTTTTTGAGATTAGATAGGAATTTTCTGCAAGTTTGTATGAATCTCTTTCATCATCACTTTGATAACTATTATTTACTTTTTCAGTCTCAAAAGATCTTTCAGCTTCCAGTAATGATGATTCTTTAATAAGTAAATCGTTTTTTGCTTTTTCTAAATTAGATTTAGCGGATAGGTAGGAAGCATATGCGGATACCCTACTCTCTTCCCCATCGGAGTTTAGAGTTATATCCATTATTTTCTGTCCTTTCACTATAGAATCACCTTCCTGAACATATACCTTTTTAACTATTCCGTTAACACTTGTTGTTACAGCAAGATAGTTTGCAGTTTCAATCGTTCCCGAAGCTGATACAGTAGAGGAAATACTACCTTTAGTAACCTTTGCATTTGTAGTGGTGGGAATGTTTTTATTTTTATCATTATGAGATTTGTTTAAAAGGATGATCACCGATATTAATATTATTGTTGCAACTATAAATAAGATATTTGTATTTTTAAAAAATTGGCTAATTTTTTTCATATTTTTTAATTAAAGTATATAAAACATTTATCATAGCAGTTATAAATACACCAAATTGGATAAACTTACAATGTTATAATAGGATTATTTGTTTCGATGAAATGTGAAAATTAATTTTTCTCCAGTATGATAAAAATAATATCGTGACTTGCCATCTGTCTGGATGTACAAACTGCCTATCTTGAGAATACAGCCTGAGTTATACTTCATACATGAATTATAAGCCATTAACATTCGTTTTAAACGAGAGGTGCGTAGATTTAGATGTATTTTATACTTTAATGTTTTTTAGAAAACCCGATAAGTCAGGTAGTTATGACAAGAAATTAAGAATTATTGAACAGTATCCTCAACTTGAATCTTTTGATAATGTGCCAACTTTATCTCAGGAACATTTTATAAAAGAAGAAATATCAAATATCTATGCCCACCACAAAGCTGATTTACTGAATGCGCTAAATGAATCCAGACGTTTGTGGATTAATGTCGAAGATAGATTTGAGACAGCGGTAACTGACGTATTTGCTAGTTTTCCTTGGCCAGAAGGAGATTATAAGTGCTACCTTTCAGTGATTGACGTTAACGCTATTATTAAAGCTGAAAAAAGCTTCCAATTATTTTATGGGATGGTTTCACGAGATATCACAAATACCGTTATTGCTCACGAGTTACTTCACTTCATGTTTTACAGCTACATGGAAAGGTATCCCGAGATGGATAAGATCAATCTGTGGAAAATGACCGAGACATTTAACAAGTTTATTCAAAATACCGACAGGTTCAAAGATTTTAAATACCTAGAAGATAAACTGTTAGATATAGATCAAGAAAAAATATTATCAGAACTTACTAGGGAATTAAATCCCGAATCAGCAACAGTAGAAGATTATTTACACAGTTATAGGTCTAAATATTTATAATAGTTCGACACCTTCTTGGGTTAATCAATGATGAAGTAGATATGACAACAATAATTTATGGTGCAACTATACAACAAAGCTCGAACCTATTTTATCAAAAATTCCTAAAAATTGTTAGCGT
>MTKZ01001308.1_pt1 | contig 13978 bp, 13 predicted proteins | sample 1042781 | NCBI WGS metagenome assembly MTKZ01 (sample SAMN06212207, study PRJNA360539) | anaerobic digester metagenome | biome: Wastewater treatment plant; material: sludge; isolation source: anaerobic digester fed with sludge from wastewater treatment plant | place: Denmark: WWTP Viborg ...
GGTGGGGGCGGAGCTGGGAGCGGATATAGTCAAGACCAATTACACCGGCGATCAGGACAGCTTCGCCCGGGTGGTGGAGGGCTGTCCCGTGCCGGTGGTCATTGCCGGAGGGCCTAAGGTTGACTCGGAGCTTGATCTGCTGAGAATGGTACAGGGAGCGATATCGGCGGGGGCACGGGGCGTGGCCATTGGCCGAAATGTCTTCCAGCATGAGAGCCCCGCCCTCATCACCCGACGCATCTGCGGAGTGGTGCATAAGGGCCTGGAAGCGGAGGAGGCATTGGCCATATCCTCGGCCTGAGAATGAGACTGTCTATCCAGCCGTGCGGAGGGCCGGGGCAGCAGAGATAAAAGGCGCAAGATCCTTAATGAGAGCGATGAATTCCGGCCCTCTCTCCTGCCTCTGCTGCCTTGCCCTTATTATGTTCATCTTTTCTTGCACATTTAACGGACTGGCCCAGGAAGAGGAATTGGGGATGGAGGAAAGCCGGATCGGAGGGGGGCCACATCTGGTGATCGCCTCGGTCTCGGGCAACTTGGAGCTGGGCCGCCCCAGCAGCATCTTTGTGGTCTTGGAGAATAGAGCAGAGCAGGGGGCTAAAGAGGAGGATATGGATCTGAGTCGAGAGGCAGCTCGCAGCATCTCCGCCCAGCTGATCAGCTCTGATGAAAGGATCAGAATTCTGTCCCAGATGCAATTCGGGGGCCTCCTGGAAGGCGGAGAGAATACCACCTTGCAGTTCACCGCTCTGGCCGAGGGGATGCCTCTGGGCCTCTATCCCCTGCAAATGCATTGTAATTACTCCCGGCTCTCCAGGGTGACGGCCACCGGCAGTGAGAGAGCGCCTGGCCTTCTCTTTGAATACAGGAACACCTCTCTGGATCTTCCTCTTCAGGCCCAGATTGTCATGGGTCCACGAGTAGAGATAGATGTCCGGGATGAGTGGCTAAATTATGTTGCTCCGGGAGAGGAGAGCGTTCTGCAGCTGACGCTGACCAACCGGGGGGATGAGCCAGCTCGGGATCTGGAGCTGCAGGTGAGCCCCAGACCACCGATAATGATGGTGGAGAGCGCCTGGGTCCAGGCCAGCCTGCCTCCTGGGGAAAGTGCAGAGGCGAGGCTTTCATTATTTGCCGAGGAGAATGCATCCTCTGGCGATTATGCTCTGCCCTGCCAGGTCAGCTACAAGGACGGCCTGGAGGAAGGGAAAAAAAGAGAGGGGAAGGCGGCTATCATTTATGTGGGCCAAAGGCTCAGTCCCGCCTGGATCTATCTGGCAAGCGCTGCTGTGGTTGGCATTCTTTTGCTCTCCGCCAGGCTGGTCCTGGAAAAGATTCGCCACGGACGGAGGCGCTTTCGCATAGTCAAGAGCTGAGGGATCAATGCTAAAGGGCCGAAGGGCTCAAAGGGCTAGCTGGTCAGGCGCAAAAAGCGCTCCTGAGCCCTCTCCAGTATCTCCTTTTCTCCGGGTATGACTCCACCATTCATCAGCACCTTGCCATTGACTATGGTGCTGTCCACCCCTCCGCTCATGCTGTAGACCAGATGGGAGACCATATTGCTCTGGGGACAGAGCCAGGGCTTTTTCAGGTCGATAAGAGAGAGGTCAGCCAAAGCACCTTGGTGCAGCCCCAGGTTTAGCCGGAAGGCTCTCTGGGCGTTTTCCGTGGCCATGCCCCAGATCTGATCGGCGGTGAAAGCAGCCGGGGTGTGGTAGGCGTTCTTCTGGGTGATGGCCCCCACCTTCATCTCCTGGAACAAATTGAGGTTATTGTTGCTGGAGGCTCCGTCTGTGCCCAGGCATACATTGACACCGGCTTTAAGCAGGGTGTTGAGGGGAGCTATTCCCGATGTCAGCTTGAGGTTGCTAACCGGGCAGGTTACGGCATTGGCCCGCCGTTCTGCCAGCAGGAAGCAGTCTTCTTCCGAGAGCCAGACGCAGTGGACGGCAGCAAGCCTGGAGTTGAGAAGCCCCAGAGAGTCGAGGTACTCCACAGGGCTCATGCCCTTGCTGAGAAGAAAGCCGTCCACCTCCGATCTGGTCTCGGAGAGGTGGATGTGGATCATAGTGTTGTGCCGGTCGGCTATCTCTTTGGCTTTAAGGAGCGTCTCCTCGGAGCAGGTATAAGCGGCATGGGGGCCCACGGCGGGAGTGATCAGTGGATCGCCCTTCCAGCGGCGAATGAAGGGCTCGACCTGGCTTAACATCTCCGGCTTCATATCGAAGACCACACCCGAAACGAAGGCGCGCAGGCCCATCTCCCTGGTTGCTTCTGCGGTTGTATCCGGGTGGTAGTACATGTCGCTATAGCAGGTGATGCCGTGGCGGATCTGCTCCAGGCAGCCGAGCTTGACCCCCCAGCGGATGTCCTCCTCGGTGAGGCGGGCCTCCAGGGGCCAGATCTTCTCCTCGAGCCAGGGCATAAGCTCCATGTCGTCAGCATAGCCGCGCAGCAGGGTCATGGCCAGATGGGTGTGGCAGTTGATCAGGCCGGGTATGGCCAGCTTGCCGTGCCCGTCGATGGCCTCCTCGCCGCTCTCATCTTTGAGGGCCCGCCCCACCTGGGCGATCCGGCCCTCTTCTATGAGGATGTCCCGGCCGGATACAAGCTGGCCGGAGTGAAGAAGGGAGACATCTTTTATCAGCATCGGATGGAGGTAGCCCGGAGAGATGAAAAGACTGTCGAATCGTCAGGCTTAAGATCCCTTGGCCTAAAGAGGCCTGCGAGCTGAGGTAGCCAAGCGGCCTACGGCGCTGGTCTTGAGGTACTGCTCCTCTTCTGGAGAGCGGGACGGGCAAACCAGTGGTGCATCGCACCTCGTGAGTTCAAATCTCACCCTCAGCGTAATATTTTATTCGTAATTAATTTTTGTTTGGAGGACTGAGATCGATTCTCAGCTTATCCATGTCCTCTTTGCTCACGCATTTGCCTAGGAAGCTCATTAGAATTTCCGCCAGATCCTCTTGTCTCGGCTGCCCGAAGACCATCCTATAGATGGCCAGAGATTTTTGAAGTTGCTCCATCCGCTCTCTATCACGGCTTAAAGGCAATGCTGGAACGTGCCTCTCGATCTTAGCCCCGTCTTCGGTAGGGTATATCCAGAACGGGACCAGATCGCCCGATCCATCTTTTCTATCTCGTTTTCCTGCCCGAAACAGGGCATCCCAGGGATCGGCATCATTTTGCCCGACTTCCGAAAGCCCATACTTTGCAGCCAGATTCTTTCTTATGGCATGGCCCTTAAACCTGTGAATTCTGCCCTCGCGCTGCTCTAGATCTACTGGATTGGAGGGCAGATTCCAGTGGACGACGGCATGACAGTAGGCATGAAAGTCCAATCCCTCCTGGCCGATTGACGTCGTTGCCAGGACGAAGGGCCAGAAGGGCGAATTGAAAGATTTCCTTATCTGCGAGATTCTGTTCACCGACTGGCCTTCCTCACTCCCTTTTTCTGAGAGCATCACGGCAAAGTTGGTTCTCATCTTTTTCGCTGACATTGATATGGATCCTGACCTTGCATTGCAGCTTATCTCGTCAACTTCAAGGCTTGCTGACCGAAGGCTCAAGGCCTCTGCCATGATCTCCGATATCCGCTCCCCTGCCTTGCACCGATCAAGGCCGAAGAGCCCCTCAGACTCCTTCAGGAAGTGAACGTATTCATCCAAGAACGATTGAAGCCCGCCATCAAGGCAATAGTCCAGAACTTGACGCCAGTAGGCTGGAGCGCCTTGAGAATCCAAAGCATAAAGGCTTCGCAGCAAAGCACTGGACGTTTTCAGATTAAAAAGGCGTACAAATGACCGGGACAATCGCATAGCACTCATGCTTATCTCATCAAGAGGTTCCCATAGACTGCCCGAAGACAGACCACCTGTAACCCTAGACAGAGCCCTCAAGCATGCTATTCCAGGCCCGGCTATTGCAATCTTCGCCAGGACGAGCGAGAGATCCTTTGGCGGCCTTTTCGGCCGGATCTTCCCATCTATTAATGCATTGACCTCTGCGATTGCCTCCTTCCAAAGAGAAGGCCCTTCTTCGCTTTCATCATCTCCAGATGTCTCTTCACCCGCCCAGACATCTCCAAGCTTCCTGTTGCGGAAAAACTTTTCAGCGCTTCCATGATGGTAGTAAATATCCAGTAAGATGGGCGCAGCCCAGTACCAATCCTCATCTTCAGGTCCGAATTCCGCAGATGATCCAACAATAGGAAGTAGGAGTCTCGTTATCTCAATCTGGGCTCTATGAATAGTATCAGCGGCTGAAGGCAATGATGCAGAGGATATCTTCAATGGATCGCAGGCCCTGGCAAGAGTCACACTTGGATATATGATCCCCAGGATTGGCAAGCCTGTGATTCTTCTATCTCTATCGCCCCTAGCGAACTTAAGCAGAGGCCGGAGCCTTTTCCTGGAATCAGGTGTATTTCTGAGAGAGAGATCAAAGAGACCTATCATATTTCTCTCAGCCTCGTAGCTCGACAAGCTTGCGATCATCCTCGGGACCATTCTCCATGAAGAGAACACTAATCTTTTTGTGAACTTCTTAAGCACCGGATCTGCAAAAGGCCATCCCAGCTCATAATATGGCAGAGATGGTGGCAGCCACAGGAGCTTCCAGGCATTAACACCAATGGTTCCGGAAAAGAGGCTTCTAAGCCTGGAATTACCTGGATCGATCTGTTCATAAGCTTCAATATCTTTCCAAGGAAGCAATAGACCGTCAGCATCAGATAGATAGCCACAAATTTCTTGATCATTGCAGGAACAGGCCTTCTTGAACGCATTCTTCAGTTCATACTTGTCCATGAAGTTCAGGGGATATGATGAAGACTTCCAGTATTCCAGGGCGTCGCGGCTGTCCATTGATTCGGCCACTTTCTGCAAGCCACAATACGCAATCAAGTCGCCCGGCTCAAGCTTGGTCTGGTCATCGGAAACCACTTCGAGCATCCCATTTCTATCCTCTGAAGCCGCAAGCCGCTCTGTTCTCACCATAACCCTGCGAAGTTGTTCTTCAAGCGCCTTCTTGAGATGCATTAGACGAGCATCATCATCTTTGCCAATGCGGAACAGCTCTTGCCTATATTCTCGGATTGTACTTTCACAAATTTCATCTCATCAAGATCCTGGATGAGAAATCTGTAAGTTCTTAGAAAATCTCTGTAGTGGTCCTCGACTCCCGCCTCATCCATCGTGGTATACATCTTGTACGGGGTCGCAGAAAGCAAAAGCACCCTGGCCTCGGAGTTCTCATCAGCATAGGAGAATAGTTCCCTGGCAAGCTCCCTTGCAGACATTGCCGAATCGTCCTCACCCTCTTCTCCGTACATAAGATGCTTGAATCTTTGGAACTCGTCCAAAATGATTAAATCAGGCTCAAGAGCCTTCAAACAGGATCTCACAAGAAGAGCACGTAGCTCTGATATGCACCGATTGCTCTCTTTCTCCAACTCTCTCTTTCGATGCACGCCCATCCTTGGTTCCATAAATGCTTTTGAAAGCTCCTGCACTCTTTTTCCCAAGCCAGTTCTGGAATTATTCACGGCATTATCTTCACAGTTATGCAATAGGCTCAGAAAAGATGCTTTAAGTTGAGGATCAATTTCGTTCTTCGGGTACTTCCCAACAAGCCTCTTGAAGTTCATTAGCGTCATTCCACCGCGAAAGACATTCATCGGCTTCCCATCATCGAGATTCCATTCGTCTTTGAGCATCCAGAACAACAGAGCCCTCTCTTCTCCGATCCCGGTTCCAGACGACATCTCAAAGGACGTGCCTGGTGTCAGCGCAACGAAATTGATCCTATTTTCCTTGAGGTTCTTGATCTTTGCAGGTAGCAGAGAGATGCGGCTGACGCTGGGCACGCCGTATCCCAAAAAATACAGCTTTGAAATATTTTGGCTTGCTATGTTCGAATTCGAGCAGATGTAGATAATATCAATTCGAGGAACTCCTTTTTCCCAGAGGAGATCTATTGCCTTAGCAATGACTCCGCGGGCTACAAGCGTCTTGCCTAGCCCTACTTCATCCGCGACGAGGAAGCGCCTTGTGCAGTCATCATCGGTATACAACCTTCGAAAGACATAATCCACAGTCGCTTTTTGGAAATCCTTTAGCCCTTCGAGAATCTCATTACAATTGGGTCTTTGATGTCTCTTTTGGCGCTTAAGAATCTCAATATACTGAGGACTATCAAAGTAGCTACGCTTTCTCAAAGGGCTTTCCTCCTATAATCTTCCTTGCCTCCCAAATGGGCTTCCAGATCTCATCGAGGCCTTCAGGCAGCAGGTCTTGGGTCTCAGGATTGCCCCTCAAATCCTTAATGAGATTGTTTAGGTCGTCGATCCGCTGAGGGTCCCTATTCAGAGCCCTGACCATACACTCGAAGAGTGGCATTATTCCAGGTGGCGTGCCTGGCCTCCATTTCCACACCTCTCCTAAACCAGTTCCACCATTTATGCCTGACAGTTCAGATCCTTTTTCTAGCGAGAGAAGTAGCAGCATCAACCTGATTACCTGGCTCTTATCTTTTAGTATGGCACGGAGGATGCGCTCATTTCTGTCTTCTGGAGCCCCTTCAAGATGCAGCTTGAGGACAAATCCCTCTTCCAGCCTCTTGCTGCCTGATCTAACCGTCAAATCAAATGCAAAAAATGCAGAAATCTCGAGATCCGAGAGTTGCTTGAACTCCGCATGCACCTCAGGAACAACGGAGAGATGCATCGCCCGAGACCTAGGCAGAGTTATCGGCCTGACCATGATCGAGGCCTCCTCGGGAATAGATGAAATCTCTCCTTCGATTAAGATTGCAAAATGCTCATTTGCATCCAGAGAGACTCTGGCGGATAATCCAGCTTTAGCCAGTGCATTTCTTGTCTTTTTTGCCAGATTTTTCAGAGGCTCATTGTCGTCTACAACAGGACCATCAGAAATAGATACGGGATCAAGGAGAATCCTCAAACCTGCCTGCTTGCCATCCTCCTTTTCCTTGCCGCCATTCAGCACCGCATCTACGCCACAATTTTTCTTTTTCCCTCGAAGCTCTACGAGGAATTCTATGTTCTTACTGAATGCAGCATCTGTCGCATTAGCAGAGCCCGTCCATATCCTGCCCTCGCTTCCTGCGTCAGCTACGTAAAGCTTTGCATGCAGCCCATCGAATTTGTCCTCAATGGCTACTTGCTCAAGATCGATATGATTTTCATCTAATCCAGGATTTGCGAACTCATCCGGCTCTGGGATGGCATTATCTTTGAGGCATAATATTTCAGAGAAATTCCGCAAGCAATCGGCTGAGATCTTCTGAAGGCTATCCAGTCGTGAGACCAATGCACAATCCTTTCCAAGGGATGCGAGGCGATTAAGACAGCTCTCTGCAAGGAACGGAGAGACGACGAGCATCCTATCTATCCTTCCTGATAGTGGATTGGTTTCTTTATTATCGATTCCCAATGGGTGAAATATAGCACTCTCGAAGCCCTGGGGCGGAATAAAGGCGACCCTGCGAATCTCATGTTGCACCTGATCTATTCTATTTTGCATTTCCTCCGGTAGGCCCTGTGCCACCATTCCAGGAAGAGATGCAATGAAATCGCCAAGGGGGTGATTTGAAGCAATAGCGTTCTCTCTATCTTTAAGAATTCCGTCAAAGACCAGGGCAGTGTCCCACGATCGATCATAAGTGAGATTCCTGCTCAAACAAAGAAAACGATAAATTACAGGCCCATCTTGTGAGGTATACCTCAGAGCCCAGACCTTTGGATGAAATGAACCATCTTCGCTCCGCGGCAGTGCCTGGAAGACAGAACCTTCGAGGAATGAGTAGAGAGGATGATCATAATCCTTAGGTTCGGGTATGCGAATCCTGCCGGCGTGGCATAAGATGCAGATCCTTCCCGCGTACCTCCTGAGAGATTCTAGGAGCGCCAGTATGTCGGGTCTCCCAGAATTATTCCCTGCATCGAATAAAGTAAAAGCAACGGGGGCCGTCATAAGAGCTAAAAGATCAAGGGAAAAAGTAGTTCCTATGGCGAAGTCGAGAGAATATCCCTCTGGCGGCCTGAGAATCTCCATAAGATGCATCCTATCATATGGATCGAGCATTTTAGGACCTCCTCAAGCCTATGAGTATGTCAGAGATAATTTTCTCTGCAGGACGCCATCTATACCTGAGCTGTCCTGCCATTCTCATACTGGAGTCCCTGCTCCATCTGGCTAGGGCTTCAGAATTTTCGAGCTTTGATAGATTGCCCTTTAGTTGCCGCTCCCTCTCTTGAATCAGCATTCTTGCAGAATCGTCCTCTGCTATCTTTTGAGCCCGACCGGGTGACAGAGCCATCTGGAGCCATTCTTGTACGAAATACCGTGTCCGTCCAGTTGCTCTCGCGCCCTGTTCGATTACGATCTCCCAAAAGTGTCCTTTGTAGTCCCATCCATCAAATTCAGCCCGGCGCGATTGTAGACGATCAGCCCATAATTCCAGTTCATCTTTAAATTGACTCACTAAACCATCATTACCCAAGCCAACTGCACTGCTGGCTTTCTCCGCGAGCATCAAGTTGTAGAGAAGGGCAGCGCCATAAATGGCCTCAGAGAAGTTTCTTGCATGGAAAATTTTCTCCTTGATTGGATCTGGGAGGTCTGGGCAAATAGGATGATCCCAAGGAAAATGCACAGAATCTGATAGCATATCTGAGTCCAGAAGGTATGCAAGCATTGTGTTTGGCCATCTAGCCAACACTCTTTCTTTGAGATAGCAAGCTTCTTCACCAGTTAGCTTAAATGAGGCCTTGGCTGGGAAGTCATCAGGTGCAGAAGGCAGACCTGGGTGCCAGTTGCGCCGTTTCTGATAGCCATCAACCTCCTCTTCATAGCTGTGTGAGATATCCTTGCCGAATCTGTAAAAAGTATCTAGAGAACGGTGGTAGTCAGAAATGGGATAGGGACAAAGCCGGATACCCCAGGCATCCATGCCTTGCCAGTAGATACTGCTTGGAAGTCGCTTGAGGTTCTCTTTTGCATCTTTGCCGATCACGCCATCGGTATCGTCTGAGTCCAAAAGGGCACGTATCAGTCGCACTTCCTCGCCCCTTGCCCTTTTTTCTATCTTTGATGAAGGGACTTTTTTCTCTTCCAGGCTTCTATACATCCAGGGCACAAAGAGAAAATACCTGGCTCTGGTCTGAATAGTACTGGTCCCTGGAAAGAACATGTCTGCGAAGGCATCCCTAATGACACCTATCCCCAGCTCGTCTCTCGTTTCATGTTCCTTTAGAGCACTCAAGATGTCCAGCATCTTCTGCCGTTCTATTTCCGAGTAGTCTAGCCATGTAAAGGAGGATGTCATCTTAATCATACCTATTCAGGGCAATGTCTACCCTTGCATCTTGCGGGATTTCAAGATAGGATGAATAAGCTTGCGGTTGCATCTTTATTGGAGCCCTAATAAGATTGACTCCGATTACGAAGATCAAAAAGACGCTTAAAAACCATGACCGAACAGAATCGCAGGTACGTCACCAAGGAGATCGGCAAGCTTCTCTCCGAGATCTGGCGAGTCAAGGGCCTGGCGGGAGCAGGAGTACGGGCTGCAGCACCCCATCACCAATAAGCTGGCCAGCATGCACGAGGAGGCGCAGAGACTGCTGCGGGAATGACTCAAGAGGGGCCAGTCTGCAATAATAAAAGGGCATTAGATGAGACATGGGTATCATTAGGCCGGTTATGCTGGCCGGGCCGGAGGAGATCACAAAATCTGAAGGGCTGCGGAATACCCGCCCGCCTTTTCTCAATCCTTATAGCTAATCATCGAGAAGTAGCTATCTTGGCCGGTGCAAATGACAATGTGGTCGCACAGGCCTACAATACCCTGGTAAAGGCGCCTGGGAAAAGCTGACAGAAGGGAAGGAAAGCCGGGGCTCAGAGATCTTTGAAGAGCTTCTCCACAAAGAACGCCGACCAAAGGTCATCCAAAGAAGCAAATTGATTTACGCCAGGAACGCCAAAATTATGAAAATTGCGGGATGACCATGAAAAGACTTGAAGAGATCCAGGAGATCCTGAGGCAGAAAAAGCCAATCCTCAGGGAGAGATTCAAAGTTAAAGAGATCGGCATCTTCGGATCCTTTGTCCGGGGCGAGGAGAAGGATACCAGTGACCTCGACATCCTGGTGGAACTGGAGAGGCCCGTCGGCCTCATCAAGTTCGTCGGCCTGCAAAACTACCTCTCCGATGAGCTGGGCGAGAATGTGGATCTGGTTACTAAGAGCGCACTTAAGCCCAGAATCAAGAAGAACATATTAAGTGAGGTCGTCTACATATGACCCGCAGGGACTGCTGGGAGTATGTAGAGGACTTAGCCAGGTACATGAATTTCGCTTTGTAGTTCACAGAGGATATGGATTTCGACGAATTCGCAAACGATCCAAAGACCGTTATCGCCGTAACAAAATGCATCGAGGTTGTGGGCGAGGCCACAAAGCATATTCCTGACTCATTCAAGACAAAATACCAGGAGATTCCCTGGAGGGATATGGCCGGAATGAGGGATAGGCTCGTCCATGGCTACTTCACAATTGATTTGGAGATCGTCTGGCATACGGTGACAGATGAGTTTCCACAGATCCTGCCTTTGATAGAGAAGGCTCTCATTGATGCGGATAATTGAAGGAATGGCCGTTGGCACTGAGCAATCATGAGCGGATAGACTGAGGGCACGCGCTGCTGAGAACCGGCCTGCAGCTCTTCTTGGAGAGCAAGCTTAAGCATTTTGAAGGAGAATGAATGGAAGGCCATCAAGAATACGGAGCCGCATAAACCATGACCGAGCAGAATCGCAGGTACGTCACCAAGGAGATCGGCAAGCTCCTCTCCGAGATCTGGCGGGTCAAGAGCCTGGCGGAGCAGGAGTACGGGCCACAGCACCCCATCACCAAGAAGCTGGCCAGCATGCATGAGGATGCACAGAAACTGCTGCGGGAATGAATCAAGAGGGTCCAGTCTGCAATAATAAAAGGGCATTAGATGAGATACATGCATCTGTATGCAGTTAAACTGGCTAGGCCGGAGGAGACCACGGACTCTGCGGGGGCACGGTATAGCCGCCCGCATTTTCGCAATCCTTATAGCTCATCAGCGAGGAGTATCTATCCATGGCCGGTGCAAGTGAGAATGCGGTTATCCAGGACGCCAACGAGGCCGCCTTGAAGGAATTTGAGGCCGGAGTTCGGAGGAGTATCAAGCAGGCCGATGCTGGTTTAGTCAAGACTTTTAAGACCAAAGAAGAGTTCTTGAACCACTTAAAAAACCTCGATTAAGCCCTATACATGGACTTCGAATCAACTCCTGAGTTTGAGGAACAGTTTTCAAAGCTCACCAGGAAGAATAGGGCACCGGAAGAGCGCTTCCTTAAGAAGATAAGCCAGATTCTTGATAATCCATCGATCGGCAGCCCAAAAAGCCATAAGCTAAAACACGCTCGCGGCTCCCATGTCGATCCTTATGTTATTGTTTACAGGATAAAGGGAAACAGAATCCAGTTTCTATATGTGGATCATCATGATTCTGTTTATCCGAAGGCGGCAGAAATCCTGGAAAAGATAGAGAGAGAAGGCTAGATGCCTAACTGTGGGATGCAAGCCAAATATGCTTCCTTCAACTCCTTGAGGTCGATATGGTTGCAAAGATCAAAAGCCTCTTTCCTACTATCACCCCTTAGCTCCTTAATGTACTCCACTCATTCCCGCCCGCAGAGAAGATGTCAAAGAATTAATTTTGCTACGCGAGGCAAGGTTTTTACTTTCAATACGTTAAACCGACTCGTAGAATGCACGCGCCTTAAGGAACTTCAAGTAAAATAGCCCTCTATCTCGTGCGCAGAGGCAGGGGGCGAAGCTGGTGGAGGTAGAGGTGCAGTTCTAGGAGCTGCCTGCAGGTGAGCGAGAAAGAAAAGGGTAAAATGAAAGGGGGCCTTCGGGAGAATGGAGCCGCATAAACCATGACCGAGCAGAATCGCAGGTACGTAAACAAGGAGATCGGCAAGCTCCTATCCGAGATCTGGCGGGTCAAGAGCCTGGCGGAGCAGGAGTACGGGCTAGAGCACCCCATCACCAAGAAGCTGGCCAGCAAGCACGAGGATGCACAGAAGCTGCTGCGGGAATGAATCAAGAGGGTCCAGTCTGCATAATAAAAAGGTAGTAGATGAGATGCATGCATCTGTATGCAGTTAAACTGGCCAGGCGGGAGGAGACGCGGACTCTGCGGTGGGGCGAGGTATACCCGTTCATTTTTCGCAATCCTTACAGCTCATCAGTGAGAAGTAGCTATAATGGCCGGTGCAAGTGAGAATGTGGCTATCCAGGATGAGAAACCTGAACCATCCAAAGCGGATAGCTTTGCCGAGGGCATAATCAAAGGTCTCCAGGATTTCAAGGAAGGCCGGATAACCCGCTTCAAAGATGCTGATGAGCTGGCCGATAATCTTCGCAACCTGCAGGTCGTTATGGCTTTCCGGCCTGTAACCACATATTATTTTGAAAGGAAATTTAGAGGCTAACTAGAGCAGGCAGGTTAAAGCCCAGGTGATCAAAGTGATCACCATAATCTTTGAGCTTAAGGTGTATTAGGTTTTGGCGCATTGGAATCATTCAAGCTATATTGTTGTCTCCAGGGTTGTCTTGGATTCGAGTCGTATTTAGCAAGGTATTCTAGTGGATCAGATATTATGTAACCAGTGCGATATATATCACCGTATATAATTTGTCCAATTGAGTTTGGTAATGGTTTTTTATCAGGGTAAAATCCGCCATTCCCGTCTATGAATATCCATGATTCATTGTGTCTAGGATTATTAACTGCAACCCACATATGTCCCACAGGATCGTCGTTCAAAGATCGGTTATCTGGACCCCAGTCGGTCATGCATGATGCCCGATATCCGTACCGCTCTAATAGCAGCACTATGTAAATCGAGGTGTCAGTGCAGGAGAAATTGCCTGTAACGTATGGATTCGACCAATGATAGCTCTCTAAGATGTGTTGGATATCGTTTGCAAAAGTCTCATCATATGCAGGCTTTAGTGTTACAAGCTCAAAAAGAACTTGTTGCCCATCAGCCTGTGTAATCGTTCCAGCCAAGATTAATGCAACCAAAAGTACAAATAGCCAGTAGCACTTAAGATATTTGTGGTCCATTTGCCTTTTGCGTATGTTGTTGGAATCCATTTAGCGACTGCCTCTAATGATGCCATCATTTTTCGAGTAGTCTATTTAACTTTTCGGTACGCTAGATGGTGATTCATGATTTAGCCTTTCATGGCTAGGCGCTTTCAAGATATGGATGGCGCTCCCTGCAAATGATTTTATCAATGTTCAGTTATTTCTGGTTATACTCTGGAGGCTTCCTAAAAACCTGCTAAAATTGGTGATGCTATAAATAGGGGTTTATAAAGCCTGGCCTGAAATGAGAGGTTTATAGGAATACTCTCTGATGATGCTAGATAATATTCCTTTTAGCTTGGAACCATCTAATAGGCGTATTTCTTGATTGTAACTCAGTAAATAAAAATATAAAAATTGTATATAGGGAGGGAAAACTAAGGTAGCATATTGAATATCGGTTACACGGTTATGAGAATTCCTGACACGTGGATGCTGCGATTGCAATTCATATTTATCCTGGTCCGGGATGAGGAAGACATTCCAATATATATGGGAAGATGGGGTTTTCCGCTCCATTGTTCCCCACTGCAATCTCGCCCAAGTGCACCCTACATGCATCCAGTAAATTATAAGTCCAATTGTTATGTTATGATAAAGCTATGAACGCTCAGAATAATGTGAAAGTAGTGCAGCAGATGTTCGCGGCCCTTGGACAAGGCGACCTTAAAGCTGCTCTGGAGTTATATGCAGAGAATGTAGATTTCCGATCGCCGGTTACTCGGACAAAATCCGCCGAAATCTCATGGTCTAAACCGCGT
>MTKZ01010110.1_pt1 | contig 13971 bp, 9 predicted proteins | sample 1042781 | NCBI WGS metagenome assembly MTKZ01 (sample SAMN06212207, study PRJNA360539) | anaerobic digester metagenome | biome: Wastewater treatment plant; material: sludge; isolation source: anaerobic digester fed with sludge from wastewater treatment plant | place: Denmark: WWTP Viborg ...
CCGGTGACCGGCTCGCCTGCCGCATAGGCGGCAGGCGCAGATGCCGCGAGGGCGGCAACAAGCGCGCACACAAACAGCATAGAACGGATAACCGAACGGTTCATCTCAATCCTGCTCCTTCCCGGCACCACCACTGGGCGGCCACATTCGGGCGTATGTCCGGCCGGGCGCCAATATACTACCAGACGCGCGGCGGGAGGGCAAGGGGTGCGGTTCCGGGCTGGCAGGGCCGCCGCAGACTTCGGGAATTGCGGCTTCAGGTCAACGAAAGGCCGGCGGTGTCTGCCATTCCCCGAGGGATGAACGGGCCCTGGCTCCAACCCGCAAGTCCGAAACACCCAGGTCCACGGCGCGTTCGTTTCACTTCCGCATCCGATGCACGCATGAGAACGGGGCCCGGCAGTGCGCCAGGCCCCGAAAACGAACGCGATTCCTGTGCGGCGCTCTAGCGCCGGCGGCGGAGCATGCCCGCCATGCCGGCGAGACCGCCAGCCAGGGCAAGCAGCGAGCTAGGCTCGGGAACGAGCTCGACAGATACGTCGTCGAACTGCACGTCCACCCACGAGGAAAACGTCACTTGCCCAATTCCCTCGAGGACCACGTACATCGTGGTGTCCGTGGCCACCAGCGTGTTTGTCGTCAGCGAGCCCGGGGCCCACTGTGTCCCGTCGAACGGGTCCTTCCAGTCCCACTCTGACGGCGGCACATTCCAGCCGTAATAGTCGCTGGCTGTAGCTCTGACCCACGGCTGCGGGGAGTTATTCCACGGTGGATTGACGAGCGAGACCGCAACTATGAAGTTAGTCTGATTCGCATTTGCCTTCCACAAGGCTTCGATCGAGTAAGGTTTACCGGGCTCTGTGGCGAAGGCCTGATAGACGGAAAAGACGCCGGAGACGGCGCTCACGCGCAGCGAACCGTCACTGACAACCGCGCCGGTGCCGCCATAGGGATAAGACGTCCAGACTGTCCAGCCCGTGAGGTCGCCCGTCGAGAAGTCCCCGTTGACGAGCAGGTTAGCCGAAGCAGGCACACAGACGACGCTGAGCGCCACCAGCAAGAGAATGGTTCTCTTCATTCTGATTCTACTCCTCTGTCACGATGTGGCCATCTGTAAGCAGGGGAGACGCCGGAACCCTCCTTCCCTGCGCGGACCGTCCGGCCACCAGACGACGGCCCTTCCTCTGTCGCCTGATGGAAACCCTGGCGCAGAGGTTTTGATCTGACTGAACTATACTGCGGGGTGCGTGGGCCTGTCAATGCCTTCCTGGCGGAGCCCCAGACAAGAACGGGGCCCGGCAGTGCGCCAGGCCCCGAAAACGAACGCGATTCCTGTGCGGCGCTCTAGCGCCGGCGGCGGAGCATGCCCGCCATGCCGGCGAGACCGCCAGCCAGAGCAAGCAGCGAACCCGGCTCGGGAACGACGGTGACGTCGTCAAACTGCACGTCTGTCCAGCCCTGGCTTGCGCCGACCTTGAGGCCGACATACATCGTTGTGCCAGTGGCGACGATGGTGTTGGTCTGCGGCCCGGAGGGGAACCACTGCGTCCCGCAGAACGCGCACTGCCAGTCCCATGACGTCGGCGGGTTCATGCCCCAGCCATCAACCTTGCTCAGGACGGAACTGTTGAGCGGCCCGTCGAGCTGGTCGAGAATAGCGCGGCCGTCATCGTTGAAGAACAGAACCTCGTTCCAGAACGCGGTCTGGCCCAGGTTGCCCTTCCAGTTGACGGTGATCGTGTAGGCCTGACCGGGGACGGTCGTAATGGCCTGCCACACGCCAAAGCTGCCATTGGAGCCGCTCAGGCGCAGCGTGTTGCCATCGTTAGCGATGCTCGGAGAGACGCTCCAGGACGCCTGCCACGGCGTCCATCCGGTCAGGTCTCCGGTCTCGAAGTCGCCGTTGACCACCAGATTGGCGAACGCCGGCACACAGACAACACTCAGAACACAGACGAAGAATAGAACTCTCTTCACTGGACTCACTTCTCCTCTTAGGTGTGATTGTGACTTGCGGAGCGACGCATTTGTGCTCGCCCATCACATTCGAACGGGCCCGCGTGACGCTTGCGCTCCCCTGCTTTGTCGCTGCGGGGTCCCGGAAAGCCCGTACATCATGGGAGTAGTGCACAAACCGTGCCAAATCGCGTTCCGCGCCCAACATTCTGCCCTTCCGGGGCAATTTGCCGGGAGGAGTCTCCGGCATTCGCGGCCAACGGAAGCAGCATGAAGAGTCTTGTAACGGTTCTTGTAGTTCTGGTTCTCTGCGTGATGGCGGCCTGTTGTCTCGCCGCGGGGCCGCCTTCGGAAGTGTCGGTGAAAGACTTCGGCGCAGCGGGCGACGGAGTTGAGGACGACACGGGCGCGTTCGCGGACGCGATGGCGGCGGTGGCGAAAAGCGGCGGAACGGTTAAGGTTCCTGTCGGGAACTATCTCATAAGTACACACCTGAGCGTGCCCAACAACGTCACTCTTGAAGGGGTCTGGAGAATCCCCACCGCGTGGACGGCGAACCTGGGCAGCACACTGCTGGCTGTCGAAGGGGCCGGTTCCGAGGACGGCACGGCGTTCATCACGCTGGGCACGAACTCCACCCTCAAGGGAATCACCGTCTTCTACCCGGACCAGAAGATGGACTCCGTCACCCCGTACCCGTGGTGCGTGGCCGGGTCGGGAGGCGACAACTCCTCGATCGTGGACTGCCTGCTGGTGAACCCCTACCAGGCTGTGGATTTCGGCACGCGAAACTCGGGGCGGCACTACATTCGCGGGCTCTACGGGCAGCCGCTGCGGCGGGGCATCTTCGTGGACAAGTGCTACGACGTGGGGCGCATCGAGAACGTGCACTTCTGGCCGTTCTGGGGCTGGGACGGGCACCCGGAGCTTCAGAAGTGGATGTGGGAGAACGGCGAGACGTTCATCTTCGGGCGCACGGACTGGGAGTACGTGCTGAACACGTTCGTCTTCGGCTACAAGACGGGCTACCGTTTCATTCAGACCGCGTCGGGCGCGATGAACGGCAATCTGCTCGGAATCGGCGCGGACGCGACAAACGTGGCGGTGCTGGTGGAACAGACGCAGAAGCCGGGCCTGCTGATAACGAACGGGCAGTTTGTGAGCTTCGGCGGCCAGCAGCCGACCGAGGTCGTGGTGAAGGCGACGCACGACGGCGTTGTGCAGTTCCAGAACTGCTCGTACTGGGGACCGGCGGCTCAGATCGCGCGGATCGCGGGCAAGGGCGTTGTCAGCTTCAATAACTGCAACTTCCTGACATGGGGCTACGGCGAGTCGGACTGGGCGCGCGGCAACTCGGACATACCGGCCATTGATCACTTCGGGGGCAGTCTGACGGTGATGGGCTGCACGTTTGGAGAGAACAAGGCGCAGCTTCGCGCGCGGGGCGAGGGCGCATCGGCGATCTTCGCGGCAAACCAGCTCTCGGGCCCGCTGAGGGCGGAGGCGACATCAGGGGCGAGCCTTCAGAGCGGGCTGAACGCCGCGAAGATGATCAAGACCCCGCCGCCGCCGAAGCGCCCGAAAGAGGAGGCGGGGGCGATTGTCGTGGACGACTCGGACGGGCCGCCCGGGGTCGTATTCAGAGGCGCGTGGAAGGTGGCCGAGACACCGGCGAACTACTATCGCAGCACGCACTGGGCCGTGAGAGGCAGCGGGGACGCCGTTGCCACCTTCCGGCCGCTTGTCGCGAAGGCCGGACGGTATGACGTGTGGGTGTACATCAGCGACGACCCGATGAACGACCATGCAACGGACGCGAAGGTCACGGTTCGCGGCGCGGACACGGCCGTGCGCAAGGTGCTGAACACGCGCGGCGCAAAGGGCGCTTGGCACAAGCTCGGCACGTTCGCGTTCGCGCGCGGCAGGCAGGGCGAGATCAGCTTCTCGAACGACGCGACGGGCAACGTCGTCGCCGACGCCCTCAAGCTGGTTCCCGCGCGGCGCTGACCCGCCGCCGCTACTCCTGATACAGGTAGTTGAAGCGCCCGTTCGGGGCGGCGTCGCCGTTCACGGTGAACTCCATCGGGTCGCCCGGATTCTGGATGTTGTCCGCCCACTTGAACTCGAAGCGCAGAGGGCGCGAAAGATCTTCAAGTCCCAGGGAGGAGCGCGGAATGGAAAGCTCCATCTCCGCGCCCCGCACGGCAATCTTCACGTCGCAGACCGCCTCCCAGACCCACCCGCCGCTGCTGCGCTCGAGCACTGAGGTGGATGCGTTCTTGAGGGCGCGGTTGACAANNCCCACTTGAACTCGAAGCGCAGAGGGCGCGACAGGTCCCCGAGCCCCAGGGCCAAGCGCGGGATGGCAAGCTCCATCTCGGCGCCCCGGGCGGCGATCTTCACGTCGCAGACCGTCTCCCAGTTCCATCCGTTGCTGCCGCGCTCGAGCACTGAGGTGGATGCGTTCTTGAGGGCGCGGTTGACAATGAAGTTGTAGCCCTCCCAGCCGCTCTCCCAGCGGCCGTCCGCATTGATGAAGAGCAGCATCCAGTTCGGGTCTGTATGCGGGGTCAGCGGCTGGCGAGTCCGGACGTAGAAATAGACGTTGCGCGCGTCGCGCGCGACCCGGGTCTCGACGATGTCGTTGCGGCCGGTCGTGTTCACGTAGCGTCCGGCATCGCCCCATCCGGGATGATCGCGGTGCATTGTGTCGCCGATGCCGTCGCGATACTCGGGGCGCACGTCTTTCCAGTCGTCGAAGCGGCCGTCAATGGCGATGGTCTTTTCGGGGCCGGCCTTCGGCGCGGGCCGCGCGCCTTTGTACTGCCGGATGAAATCCACCGTCTGGTAGTAGTAGGCGTCCCAGTGCCCCCCGCGCATGGGCTCGATGTCGCGGCTGTACTCGTGGTCGAACTGATCCACGAACATGACCGGCTCCTGCACGCCGCCGAAGTCGTTGAGCCACATGGCGACCCACTCGTTCCAGCCGGTTATGAAGATGAACTCCGGATCAACCGTCAGCGCGCGCTCCCACTGCTCCGCGAAGTTCAGACCGAGGTTCACCCCGCCCGGGCGCTCGTCTTTGCGTCCGCCGTGCCAGCTTCGTCCGGTGACGTTCTTCTCGCTCATAGCCGACAGCCGCCGGGCGTTCTGGGAGTTCTGTGCCACGCCTACCGTCATCTGCTCGGGATCGCCGTTGGAGTTGTAGAAGACGTGCTGCGGATGAACTTCGAGCCATCCCCACTGATCCGGCCCCGTGGGGCCGTCGAAGTAGCTGGGCTGCGGCTTGCGGTAGGTGAAGAACCCCTTCACCTCGTCGCTCACCATCGCCGGGTCGGCCATGATCAGCGGCTTGCCCTTCCACAGAAACCAGAGATCGGAGTAGAGCCCCTTCGAGTAGAAGTCGCGGTAGAGCTCGTCAACGACACCGCGGGGGTTCCCGAACGGGCACAGAAACGCGATCTGGGGGGTACGGTTTCCGTCCCTGCGCGCGGCCGTCCACGCCTCGCACAGGGCAAGGTAGCTGCTGGGGTACGTTGCCTGGTTGGTGACGTCGAAGATGACGACGTCCACGCCCGCGTCCGACAGCATCCCGGCGTGCTTGCGCAACACCCACTGATCATCCGAGAGATAGTATCCGAACAGCGACTCGCCCCAGTGGTGGAAGGCGTGCAGTTTGCCCCATGGCGGACTGGTGGTCTTGCTGAGCGCATCTTGGTCGGCGGCGAGGATCTTCGTAATGTCGTGGGGCCCGCCCACTCCATGCGCCCCCAGCCACAGGAAGTAGAACATCCCGACGAACTTCCCCTCGCGCGGGGCATCCACCTGAGCGGCCGTCGAGACACGGCGGCCGAGGCCGTCGGTTGCCACCCAGGTGTCGGGATAGACATCGCGCAAACCCGCGCTATGTGAAGAGGCACCCATGACGAAACTCCAGAGCGTAATCAAGATAAGACAAAGAGCGATGGTTTTCACAACGGGAGTATACGCCGCATGGAGGGGCAAGACCTCCCCGGGGTGGGACGCCGCGACACTGGCACGACGCAAAACGAAGCCCCGGAGGGTATCCTCCGGGGCTCGAATCAAAAGATACGGTCTGGCGACTGGCCTGCTACCAGTTGCGGCCACCGCCGCCGCTGCGGCCACGGCCGCCGCGATCGCGGCCACCGCCGCCACCGCCGCCGAAGCCACGGCCACCGCCACCGCCGCCGCCGAAGCCGCGGCCGCCACCGCCGCCGCCACGGTCCTCGCGCGGGCGGGCCTCGTTAACGGTGAGAGGGCGTCCGCCCATCTCTTTTCCGTTCATCTCCTCGATGGCTTCGTCTGCCTTCTCATCGGGAATCGTCACAAACCCGAATCCCCTGCCCTCGACCACGGTTGCATCCTCGACGGGTCCGTACGGCTCGAAATAGGCACGGAGATCTTCCTCTGACGCCGCGTACGAGAGGTTGCCCACGTACAGCCGCTTGCTCATTCTCAATCACCTTTCCCCGGAGCCTGTGCCCCGGGACAACGCAGGAACGCCGCAACAGCGATCCTCCCAGTAACCTCCCAATTCTCACACACTCCAAACCGTTCCGTGCTTTTCGGAGACTGATTCAAGATTTCGGCGGCTCGAGAGACAGGCAAACGGGCCACCAACCGGTGAGTTGGAATGCATACACTCTACCCGCACAAGCCGTGCAGGTCAACACCACAGCCGCAAGTTTTTTGTCAGATTGGGCAAAGAACCCTTCGGGAGAACGCAGATGATGCCAGGAATCATTGACGAGCGATGGCACAAGTATTACACTTGTCAAACGTTCGGCGACCGCCGGAACAATCCGAGCAACGCCGATTGGAGGAGTATATGCCCAGACGCCAGTTTTTGCTGACGGAAGACCAGATTCCAACGCGCTGGTACAATATTGTCGCGGATATGAAAGAGCCGCCGCCCCCGCCGCTCCATCCAGGAACGCGGGAGCCGCTGGGACCCGAGGCGCTCGCCCCCATCTTTCCGATGGCTCTGATTGAGCAGGAGATGTCCACCGAGCGCTGGATCGGTATCCCCGATGAGGTGCGTGACGTGTACAAGATTTGGCGCGCCACCCCACTGTATCGCGCGACGCGGCTGGAGAAGGATCTCGACACGCCGGCGCACATCTACTACAAGTACGAAGGCACCAACCCTTCCGGCAGCCACAAGCCGAATACGGCGGTCGCGCAGGCCTACTACAACAAGGCGGCGGGCACGCGGCGGCTGACCACGGAGACCGGGGCCGGTCAGTGGGGAAGCGCCCTCTCCATGGCGTGCAAGGTGTTCGGCATGGAGTGCGTGGTCTACATGGTGCGCTGCAGCTACGACCAGAAGCCCTACCGCAAGATGCTGATGCAGACTTTCGGGGCGGAGGTGCATCCCAGCCCGACCACGCACACGGCGTTCGGTAAGAAGATTCTCGCCGAAGACCCGGACTGCCCGGGCTCGCTCGGGATCGCCATCAGCGAAGCGATCGAGGAAGCCGTCTCGCGGGACGACGCGAAGTACTCGCTCGGCAGCGTACTGAACCACGTTCTTCTGCACCAGACGGTTATCGGTGAGGAAGTGCGACTGCAGATGGAGATGGCGGGCGAGTACCCGGACATCCTGATCGGCTGCTGCGGCGGCGGGAGCAACTTCGCGGGTTTCGCCTTCCCGTTCATGCGGGACAAGCTCTCGGGCGAGAAGCCGAACCTGCGCTTCATCGGCGTTGAGCCGGAGGCCTGCCCCACCCTGAGCAAGGGCAAATACGAGTATGACTTCGGCGACACGGCGGGTATGACGCCGCTCCTGAAGATGTACACCCTCGGCAGCCAGTTCGTGCCGCCGTCCATTCACTCGGGCGGACTGCGCTACCACGGGATGTCGCCCATCATCTCGGCGCTCTACGACCAGGGCGTGATGGAGGCCGCGGCTGTTTCGCAGAAGAACATCTTCGCGGCGGCAGTCAAGTTCGCCCACAACGAAGGCATCCTGCCCGCGCCCGAGTCGAGCCATGCCATCTGCACGGCCATTGACGAGGCTCTGAAGTGCAAGGAGTCGGGTGAAGCGAAGGTGATCGTGTTCAACCTGAGCGGCCACGGCCTGCTCGACCTGAGCGCGTACGATTCCTACAACTCGGGCAAGATGGCCTGAGACCCGCACTGGAAGGCTGAGGGCATACAACAAGTGTGGCACGGGAGATGGATGGCGGTTCTTCTGTTATTCCTCTCCCTGCCTGCTTGTTGCCAGGTCGAGTTGACCGGGCGCCTCTGGAAGGAGCGGTATCCGGGAGCGGCTGAGATGTTGGCGATGGGCGGCGTGAGCGCCTTTGCCAGCCCGGACGGGCCGGGCGCACAGCCGATGCAGCACCGGGTGTGGGAGACAGAGCCCGCCGGGTGGTATCGCTTTGCGGGAAGCTCGGGACGCACCACGATACTTTTCACGCTTCCGGGGCACTACATGCGCCCCGCGATGGTCACCAACGTCTTCACCCGCGACGGTGACCGGGTGGACAGCAACGTTATCCCCCGATTTGACGCCGCGGTCTTCGACGAGCGCGAGTGGGACCCCGAACCCGCGCTTGAGTACTTTCAGATCTTCCGCGCGACCGGGCGGAGCGTCACGCAGGTCGGGTTCAAGCTGGCGGACGACGGAGTGGACGGAGGCGGACCCGGCAGTCAGGACGTGACGGTTTCGATACACAGAGCGGGCGCCGGCCCCCCGTCCGCCTGGAAACAGGTCGGGCCGGCAATGCCGGTGCCGGGCGTGGATACCGGAGGCCCGAAAAGCTATGCGTACTCGGCCTGCTGGAACAGCGGCGAAGTTCCCACGATCCCCGGACAGCTGTACGCCGTGCGTCTGCGCCCCGCAAAGACAGTTGGTCACTTCCAGGCATTCTGGAGGGCATCCTCAACGAAGGACAGCGAGTGCTACAGGGTGAGCGCCGCGGGCTGCGCACGGGTGGAGCGAAGCCTGTGGATGAGCGTCGCGGGTGACAACGACGGGCTTCTTGTCCCCTACAACAAACGCATTCACACGCCCTATCGCGGGGAGACGCAGTTCGCCCGGAAGTGGAGCCAGACGTATGTGGCTCAGGGGCGCTCGCTGGCGGGCGTGGCGCTCTATACGATGTTCTCGGGTGTGCAGCCGGGGCTGATGCGGCAGCGGGCGGTGGTGCGGATTCGAAAGGGCGGCCCGGCGGGGCCAGTGGTGGGGACGGAGAAGATTGCGATAGGGAGCGGCAACTACACGGGCGACGCTTCGTGGGGGCTGTTGGGGTGCGCGTATTCGCCCGGAGAGGTTCCTCTGGAGCCGGGCAAGACGTACGCCGTGGAGTTCGAGAGCATCGAGAACAGCTTCACGCTGCGCGGGTTCGTGAACATCAAGGGGATGCCCTCGGACGAGAAACCGGGATTTCACCCCTACCCCAAAGCGCCAGGCGACGACTACCCGGACGGCGCGGCCTATCTGGACGGCAAGACCGAAATCCCCCGCGACCTGGACATGCAGGTCATCGAGTATCAGAACGCGCTTCCGGACTGGGAGAACGCAGTGGACCGCCGCAATCTGATTGCCGACGGCGGCATGGACGGCAGCGAGATGTGGAAACCATTCAGGGTTGACCCGGGCACCGCGCTGGAGAGAGTGAAAGACGAGAACGATGCGGCGAACAGCGTGGCGCGCGTCATCGGCGGCGGCCCAACCGGCAAGGCAGCCGACGGCGGGTACGTTCAGAAGATCGCCGGGCTGAGTCACGAGCAGACGTACAGGCTGAGCGGCAGGCTGAGGTGCACCTGGGCTGTTGATCTGGCGCACGAATGCCGGATCGGCCTGGACCCGACGGGACAGGACACAGACCCGCTCGCCGCCACCATAGTCTGGTCAAAGCCGACGCCCCCGGCGGCAGGCATCTGGACAGAGGTCAACATGGAGCCGCTCCGGCCAGCCGCGGACGCGGTGAGTGTGTGGCTGCGGGCGAAGACAAACCTCACGCAGGACTTCGTCTTCAAGGCCGACACGGACGACATCCGGCTGCACAGGGTGACGACCGCAATCCCACGGCAATAGATTTCCGGGCAGGAACCTGGCAGGCCAGCCGCTAACACCGACAGCAACACGCTCGTAAGGGAGGCCAGTTTTGCCAGACGCCAGAATCATCGCGGCGATCATCGCGCCGCTCCTCATGCTTGCCGCATCGCTGCCCGCGGCCGGGCAGACGCCCGTCCCCACTGATAAGGACAAAGAACGCCTCAAGGCTCTGCGGCTGGATCACCCGCGCCTGATTGCCTTCGAGGAGGACTTCGCCCGCGTGCGGGATATGGCCCGAGGCGACGCGGACGGACAGCGGTGGATGCGCCAGCTTCGAAAAGAGGCGGAAGACCTGCTCGACAAGCCCCCGGCGGAACACAAGCTGGTGGGGCCGCGGCTCTTGGGGCAGAGCCGCCTGGTTCTCGCGAGGGTCTATGTGCTCGCCCTTGCGTATCGCATCGAGGGAGACGAGCGTTTCGCCGAGCGCGCCCGGAAGGAGATGCTGACGGCGGCGGCGTTTCCGGACTGGAACCCGTCGCATTTTCTGGACACGGCCGAGATGACGCACGCGCTGGCCATCGGCTACGACTGGCTCTACGACTATCTGAGCACCGCCGACCGGGCGAAGATAATCCGGGCGATCGTGGATCTGGGGCTGAAGGCCTCGCTTCCGACGTATCAGAAGCAGAACTGGTGGGCGACAGCGTCGCACAACTGGAACCAGGTCTGCAACGGCGGAATGATAATGGGCGCGCTTGCAGTCGCGGACAAGCACCCGGACATCGCGGCATACGTCATCGGCCGCGCCGTCGAGAGCGTTCCGCGCGCCATGGCGACGTACGCGCCGGACGGGGCGTGGCCGGAAGGGCCGGGCTACTGGCACTACGCGACCCGGTACACGGTGACTCTGATGGCAGGGCTGACGAGCGCGCTCGGCACGGATTTCGGGCTGTCGGAGGCGCCGGGATTCGACAAGACCGGGCTGTTCGAGCTGTGCATATACGGTCCGACAGGACGCAGCTTCAACTTCGCGGACGGCGGAGACGGGCAGTCGCGGGTTCCATGCCTGTTCTGGCTGGCGAGGCGTTTCGACGAGCCAGTGCTGGCGTGGGAGGAGCGCAGGCGGGCGGATGCGGCGCTGACGCCCCTCGACTTCATCTGGTTCGACAGGCGCGGCAAGGGCCCGAAGGCGGAAAGGGTCCCGCTGGACGTTCTGTTCAAGGGCATCGGCGTGGCGGTCTTTCGCGGGGCGTGGGAAGACCCCGATACGGTATTCGCGGGCTTCCGGGGCGGCGACAACAAGGTCAATCACTCGCACCTGGACCTCGGGACGTTCGTGCTCGACGCTCTCGGCAAGCGCTGGGCGGTTGATCTGGGCGCGGAGGAGTACAACCTGCCCGGCTACTGGGACAGGAAAGGCCCGCGCTGGGAATACTACCGTCTGAGCACGCACGGTCACAACACGATTACGCTGAACGGGAAGAACCAGCTTGCCACAGCGGCGGCCCCGATCACGAGCTTTGTCTCGCGCCCCGAGTTGGCGTTTGCCGTTGCCGACATGACGGCCGGCTACCCGGACATCGCGAAGAGCCTCGAGCGCGGTCTTGCGATGGTGGACCGCAGGCAGGTGCTGGTTCAGGACGAAATCGAGTGCCGGGAGCCGGCGGAGGCTCTGTGGACGATGCACACGGATGCGGCCATCGAGATCAGGCACGCGCACAAGGCCGTGCTGAGAATCGGCGACCTGGCACTGACAGCGCGGATTCTGGAGCCCGCCGCCGCGCGGTTCGAGCAGGCGTCTGCCGAGCAGGCGGCTCCCCAGAAGCCCAACAAGGGCGTCAGCAGGCTGCACGTGCGCCTGCCGGACAAGACAGCCAGCACGCGCATTGCGGTGCTCTTCACCCCCGGGGACGGCGATACGAAGGCGCCGGACGTCAGGCCGCTCGCGGAATGGCGCTAGGGAGCGAGTTCGTCCGGCTCGAGCGCGGCGGTGGCCAGAGCGCGCCTTTCGAGGCTCGCGCGGGCGGCAACAAGCAGCAGCCCTCCAAGAACGAGAGACAGCCCGCCTCCAAGCTGCAGCGCGGTCATCTTCTCTCTCAGGAACGCCGCCGACGCGACCGCCGTGACAAACGGTGACGCCATCAGCAGGCCGGTCGAGACGATAGCGCCCAGGCCGTGGATGCTACGGTAGTAGAGGACGTGCGCGAACGCAATGCCGATGAGCGCCGACACGACAAGCAGCGCCCACAGGCGCATGTCCAGCTTTGCGAGATCCGACACACGGCCGAACAGCGCCATAAGCACCAGCAGCCCCACTGACGTGTACAGGCTGATGATGCCGAAGCTCAGCCGCACCGAATAGCCCGCCATATACCGACGCACGCTGACCGCATACGCTCCGAACAGGAAGTTCGTCGCAAGCACGATGGCAAGCGCGGCGAGCGAATTCTGCGCGCTTCCGCCCATTCGCTCCCAGAACATGAGTGCCACGCCGATGAGGCAGATCGCCGCGCCCGCGAGGAAGGCGGGCTCGCGCGCCAGGCGGCGCTCCTCCTGAATGAACACGAACCCGAGGACGACGGTGAACAGAAAAGACAGGCGGTAGACGAACCCCATCATCGGGGCGCTGATAAAGTACGGGCTGACGCCCCACCCTACCTGTCCGACAAGGTTGATTGCCGACGGGATAAGCGCCGCGCGCCATACAGCCCCGCCGCCCCGTGCCGCAAGCACAAGGGGTAGCCAGAACAGCGCGCCGAAGAAGTAGCGCATGCCGTTGACCGTCCACGGGTCCAGGTAGTCCACGAAGTAGCGGATGAAGACCGGCGTCACGCCGTAGCAGAGAATCGCGAGCAGGCCGCTGGCGACCCCCCGCCTGTCCTGAATTCCGATGCGGTCAAGCACGGGGCGGATTCAGGGGGCTAGTGCGGTATGCCATGCTGGTGCATTCTGCGATGGATGGCGGCAATAGCCTGCTGGAAAGGCTCTTCGAGGTACTGCTGATGGTCTTCGTGCCCGTGATGGTGCGTCACGGTTCCGGGCTTCCACTGCGGCGCGCGCCGGATGCGCTCGAGGCTGCCATTGATGAGAGTAAGCATATACATCATCGTATCCGCATTGAACAGATCGCCGCCCGTCCCGGCCGAAACGTAGATCGGCGAGGTATGCGCGCACACGCCGCGCCGCCACGAATCGAAGTGGTAAAGCGCCGGGCTGTAGTCCGGACCGCCGCAGCGCGCGCACAGCCAGGTGGGGCCGCTGACGCGCAGGCTCGTCCGCAGGCTCAGTTCACGCGCGCCCGAGGGCTCGTCCACCTGCGCGACAACCTCACCACCCTGCACAATCTGCAGGGTGTGAACGGGGAAGATGGAACTCACGCTCGCCTCCACCTCAACCGTCCCGCCGTCTGCGCCAAGTTCGAGAGTGCTGCCGATCGGCTGCCCGTTCGCCCTGAAGCGCAGCACCGGCCCGCCCGAAAGAAAGGTGTTGCCCCTTTTGAGCGCCTTCGTCCAGTTCTCGTAGTTGAACTCCTGATCGGGGGGGATGTACACATAGGTGCGGTAGAGCCCCACGGGAACCCCGGAGTCCATCTTGTCGGTGCCTCCCGCGATCGGCAGCCGGTAGCCCGCGTTGAGATAGCGGTAGTATTCCAGGTGGAAGAACGGGTTATGCGCGGCCATTTCGAGAGCGTCGGCGCGCCCGGTTGCGATAAGCGCGGCGGGCTCACCGTTGGGGTTCGGGGCGTGCGGCAGCACGACCACTCCGCCCTGTTCATGACAGGCGTCCGCCCAGCGCGCAAGCGTCGTCTCCATGTTCCCGCCCATCTCCGCTTCATCCGCGCCGTCCGAGCACCAGGGCATGACGGGCTCTTTGAGACCGAGCAGCGACATGTGCCCCAGAATGTGCTGGCGATTCTCCTGCGAAGCGTAGACGATCGTGCCGCCGTCCGCCGAAACGGCCGGCCGCCCGGTGAACTCCTCGGTGCTGGT
>MTKZ01026953.1_pt1 | contig 13961 bp, 13 predicted proteins | sample 1042781 | NCBI WGS metagenome assembly MTKZ01 (sample SAMN06212207, study PRJNA360539) | anaerobic digester metagenome | biome: Wastewater treatment plant; material: sludge; isolation source: anaerobic digester fed with sludge from wastewater treatment plant | place: Denmark: WWTP Viborg ...
AGAAGCAAGAAAATGATCAAGAAAACTGGCTTGCGTTTCTTACGCATCCCCACCCTTTCCAAGTTCAGCACAGTGATCAAGAAAACTCTGCAGGATCATCGCTGCAGCCTTATCGTCAAGCGCTTGTCTTCGGAAACTACGACTTTTTTTCATTACCAAGCTGGTAGCGATTACATTTTGTGTCGAAAAAGATTCATCCCAGGTTCGGATTGGAACACTGCAAACAGACTGCAATTTCTCCACAAATCGTAAGACGGAACGCGCTCTGGGACCTTCCGCGCCATCAGAATCATAAGGAATACCAACTACTATCATGTCGCAATCCTGTTCCTCACAAAGCTTGCGTACTTCTTCAGCGTCCTGTGCCCGGGAAACGTGGTTGATAATGCTCAAGGGTCGGGCTAAGCTGCAAGTTTCATCGCTGATCGCTATCCCAATTCTCACATTTCCGTGGTCAATTCCAAGAATTCTCAAATTGCATGTCCATTTCTTGCTTATCGATCGCAAAAATTATACAATGAAACAACTCAAGAGAAATGGGGTTCCTATGACTGACATTCAAACAACCATTGCAAAGATCATTCTTTATCCAGCTAGTGCCCGAGTCACTCGCATGGCAACCTTCCAATTGCCGGCAGGCGACCACGAAGTCCAGCTCCAGGCAATTCCTGGAACCATAGACCCTTCATCGGTTAGCGTCAACTTAAAAGCTACTTCTCAGGCGGTTGTGCTTAGGGATGTGACAGTTGACAGGGTTGTGACTGCCCTGGCAAACCGGGAAGAACTGGCCAGCCTTGAAGCTGAGATACGGGCGTTGGGTGAAGAAATCCAATCCGCCCAGCAACGGATCTCTGGATCTGCTACCAAAATTGCGCACATTGATGGCTTGCTTTCGGAAACGCGTAATATCGTTTACGCCCTCACCCAGGACAAACTGACGATTGAGGAACACTTCAACCAGGTTGGACAAATTGACTCCAAACGCGAAAATTACATTCAAGAGCAATCAACACTGCATATTGCTCTACAAAATCTTGAAGATGAGCTCAAAGAAAAGAAGATGCTCTACCAAGGCCTGAGCAGTCGTGGAAACCACGAAAACACACTGGTCAAGTTGCGGATTGAGACAACAGAAGAAGTAAGTATCAAACCTGAATTAAGCCATCTCCAGCGTTCCTGCGGCTGGAAACCGGTTTATCGAGCGTCATTGGACGGTTATCAATTGAAACTTGCCTACGAAGCAGAGGTTACGCAGAGGACAGGTGAGGATTGGCATGAGGTCGAAATGAGTCTCTCCACCTCGCAACCTATGGGATTTAGGGACCTCCCTGAGTTGGATCCCTGGTACCTGAGACGCTACACACCACCCAGAGCAGCCCCAGACGCCATGCAGCCGATGATCATGTCAGCTGCTCCAAGACCGATGATGAAAGCTCGCGAAGTTTCGGAAGAGAAGTTTGATGCGCTTATGGAAGCACCATCCGCTGTAGTTAAGGACCAGGGAGTTAGCATGCATTTCGAACTTCCGCATGTTGTTTCTGTTCCGAGCAAGGACACCGCCACAAAATTGAACATCGTCACTCTGGATCTTCCCTCAGAGGTCGATCTGCTTATCATTCCAAAAATTACCGCAGACGCTTTCCGCCGGGTAAAGCTTACCAACGACTCCAAGTTCACTCTCATGCCTGGAAAGGTCGCCCTTTTCTTCGATGGCGAGTATCTAGGGGAAAGCCATTTTGACCTTATCCCTGCAGGCGGGAAGAAAGAAATCAGTTTTGGTTCTGATCAGCGCATCATCGTGGAACGTGAGATCCTGCAACAAGAAGTCAGCAAAAAAGTTCTGCAGGATCGTAATGTGCGGGCTTACAAGTATCAGATAAAAATTACCAATTCGTCTTCTGAGACGCTGAATGCCGAAATCCAGGATAATATCCCGGTTTCCCGTGAGGACGACATTAAGGTGCGTCTCGATATCGTGGAACCAAAGCCGACAAAGACTGATGAACTAAACCGTTTGATTTGGAAATTGCCCCTTGCACCTAAGTCAACAACCCTTTTACGATACGCATTTGTGGTTGAAGCTCCCAGGGATATTCCAATTACGGGTTTGCCCAACGATTAAACGAAAAGGCAGTGGCTCGAACCACTGCCTTTTTTTATCGATCTGCTCAACGCTTCAGGTGAATCCTCAGAGCGTGACGTTCCTTCTGAACTAATGCCTGGAGGTCGCCCAATGCCTGAGCTCTCTGCAAGGTGCCAAAGCTCATGCCTTCGCCTGGGATTTCAAAGTCTAGTTCGGCGTCCTTGGTGAAGTGGAAAAATAGCCCCCCTGGCTGCCCGCCCTTGTGGAGCTGCCCGGTGGAATGCAGGAATCGGGGCCCAAAACCCAAGGTTGTTGCTTTGTTGACAGAATTCAAAACCTGTTCCCGCAATGCCTGAAGGAATTTGAAATTCTCTTCAAGACGAGGAATGAAACCACTCAAAACAACATAACCTTTCTCCGGGACCCCCCTGGCATAAGCCAATAGCAACGATTTGAGGTCTGTTTCTTTCAATGCTTCTTCATTTCTGAAGCCGAAGACAACCGCTTCATCGTTTTCCCAGATCGGCTCTCCGTCTTCCAGTTTGCCGCTTTTCTGATATGAAGTGATCACATCTTTAGCAATTGTCTTGCTCAGCTGCACATTCGGTTGGTCAAACGCATTCACTTGCAGTACTGCGCATGCAATCACAGTCGCGTATTCCCAGCGATAAAACTCTTTGGCGAGCGCGTATGGTTCGGGCACAGCAATCGTCAAAACAACATGCCCATCCTGCTTCAATTTTTCGACCAATTCCGATTTGGTTCCTTCCGTCTTGAGATAGATAAAGATTCTATCCTCAGGATAGCTTTGACCGTCCAGGATAGGTTCATTCTCAATCGGCAGAATGCCCTTACCCTCTTTGCCGCTGCTTTCAGCGATCAACTGCTCGAGCCAGGGCACCAGGCTGCCAGCAAATCCTTCAGCAATGAAGCTTAATTTGTCTTTTCCGTGCTTTGCAGCCTCACCCAGCACCAATCCCAGCATCAGGTTGGGATTCGCCGGATATGGCACGTTTTTGCGGCTCTGAAGGTCCGAAGCATTGCCCTGCCCAAGCAGTTTGTGCAGATCAATACCCATTACTGCTGCCGGCACCAGGCCAAAGTGAGTGAAGACAGAATACCGTCCGCCAACATCCGGTCGGGCGTTAAAGATCTTCCTGAAACCTTTCCGATAAGCCAGGTCCTGCAGCGATGTATTTGGGTCAGTTATGGCTACAAAATGTTGACCAACATTATCAGGATCAATCTTTTCCAATTCTGCCCAGAAATACTTGAAAGCAGATGTAGTTTCGCTGGTTCCACCACTCTTGCTGGAGACAATGAACAGGGTCTTCTTCAGATCAATTGCGCGCAACCTGAAAGCGATCTCATCAGGACTGGTGGTGTCGATGATTTGGAGTTTCAATCCCTTTCCGCTCATGGGCGCAATTGCCTGGCTCATCACTTCCGGAGCCAGCGAGGAGCCGCCCATGCCAAGCACGAAGGCATACTCAAATCCATCCGATAACAGCTTATCCCTGAAGGCATTCAATTCCTCGACGATCGAAAACTGCTGCCCTGGCAAACTCAGCCAACCCAGACGATTCCGAATTTCATCGTGGCCTGTTTCATCTTTAGTCCAGAATGAAGGCTCGTGTTCAAACAAGCTGCCCAAGTAAACCTCGTCGGCTGCTTTCTTGACAGCAGCCCGAACTGGATCACCCAAATCAGCCAGCTCTGCTTTGAAGAAAGCCCGCTTGATTTCAATTGTCTCGAGCAGCGAGGTGTAAGCTTGCATAAACTGATCAACACCTTTATCCTCTAGTTCCTGGGCAATACGTAGGAAGTCAAATCCGAGCTCCGGAAGCAGGTTAAAGTTATCCGTTGCCCGCTGTAAGTCTTGTTGAATCCGTGCTTCTGTATCACCGTGATCCAGGAACGCGGTTAATGTCGCTGGAGGTATCGTATTGACACTATCAGCTGCGACCAGCTCATCCACATACAAGGTATCGGAATAGGCTTTATTCTTGGTGCCCGTTGAAGCCCAAAGCGGTCGTTGCACCTGGGCTCCGTATTGTTTGAGATTCTCAAACCGATCAGAGGCAAAGAATTTCAAGAATTCCTGGTATGCCAGACGGGCATTATCAACCGCAATCTTCCCGGTTAGAGTGCTCACCTGGTTGGCTGTCTGAGGATTTGCGTCGACAAATTCCTGCAGCCGGCTATCCACGAGAGTATCAATCCGTGAAACAAAAAAGGATGCGACACTCACAACCCGATCAATCGGGAGATCACTTTCAACACGCTTCTCAAGACCCGTCAGGTAGGCTTCCATCACTTCGATGTACCTGGGAATTGAAAAAATCAGGGTCGCGTTGACATTGATACCTTCACTGATCAGAGTCTCAATCACAGGCAGTCCAGCTTTGGTGGCAGGCACTTTGATCATGACATTCTTGCGGTTCATCTGCGCCCACAAGGCTCGTCCATCTTCGATGGATTTCTCAGTATCGTTAGCGAGCAGTGGATTGATCTCGACGCTTACCATGCCGTCTAAGCCATTTGTCGCTTCGTACACGGGCTTGAATAGATCTGCCGCTGCCTGGATATCCTCCCGGACTAATTCGAGATAGATTTGGTCCTTACTCAGCCCTGCCCAGGCCATGGATTGCAGAGTATCATCATACGCCGCACTGCTGCTGATGGATTTCTCGAAGATGCTGGGATTGGAAGTGACTCCATAGACCTCTCCGGCTTTGATCATGCGCGCCATTTCCCCATCGATGAGCATTCCCCGCTCGATATTGTCGTACCAGACGGATTGCCCAGCTTGCTTTAATGATTCAGATCGGTTCATTCCTTCTCTCCTGTTTTCTAAAACAGCTTACGCGCTGATTTCACAACGTTGTCAACTGTGAAGCCAAATTTTTCAAGTACGATCTCACCTGGCCCGCATTTGCCAAACTCGTCGATACCAATCGTAACACCCTCAGAGCCAACATATTTCTGCCAGCCTGTGGTTACGCCTGCTTCAATTGAGACGCGCCGTTTCACTTCAGAGGGTAGAACGGATTGCTGATATTTCTTTGATTGTTTTTCAAATAACTCCCAGCTTGGGAAGGAAACCACCCGCACCTTGCGACCTTGTTTCTCAAGCCTCTTTCCTGCCTCAAGAGCCAGGCTAAGTTCAGAACCAGTTGCCATCAGGATGATGTCAGGTGTTCCCGCTTCAGTTTCATAGAGAATGTAACCACCCTTCGCTACACCTTTTGCTGGCTTATAAACTGTTCGGTCAAACGTAGGCAGGTTCTGTCTCGATAAGATCAAAGCAACTGCCCGGTCGCGATGTTCAATCGCGTACTTCCAGGATTCGACGACTTCATTGGCGTCACCAGGTCGCAGTACGACCAGGTCTGGGATGAGGCGTAAGCTCATAACGTGCTCAATTGGCTGGTGTGTAGGTCCGTCTTCACCAACAGCAATCGAATCATGGGTAAGAACCCAAATAACTCCCATTTTAGAAAGAGCGGCTACACGCAGCGATCCTCTGGCATAATCTGAGAAGACCAGGAAAGTTGCGACATAAGGAATGAAGCCGCCATGGACCAACAAACCGTTGCCGATTGCTCCCATCGAAATTTCACGCACACCAAAGTGCATGTTTCGACCTTCGGGCGTGTCCGGGCTAAATGCTGGCACTTTGTCCATCCAGGTCTTTACCGACGAAGCCAGGTCAGCCGAGCCACCGAATAATTCTGGCAGAACAGTACTGATTGCGTTAATGACCTTACCAGAAGCTTCACGTGAGGCTAAACCCTTCTCGCTTGCTGGAAATACTGGCAAACTCTTTTCCCAATCCTTTGGCAATTGCCCTGCAAGTCTCCGTTCAAATTCTGCCGCAAGCTCAGGATGTGCTGCTTTATAACCTAAATACGCATTATCCCACTTTTCCTGTGCTTGTTTGCCTGCTTCCAGACGTGTTCGGAAATGAGACAGAATATCGTCAGGTACATAAAACATAGGCTCCACTGGCCAACCAACATTCTCCTTGGCTTTAGCCAGCTCTTCTTTGCCCGCCGGTGAGCCGTGGATGCCCGAAGTATTCGCCTTGGTTGGAAGACCGTAGCCAATCGTGGTACGGCATAGTATTAGCGATGGTCGAGGGTCTATTTTGGCTTTCTCCACGGCAGCATCAATTTCTTCCACATCGTTTCCATCGGCGACCTGCTGAACATGCCAGCCGTACGCCTCAAATCGTTTGGCTACATCTTCGGTGAAGGTTATCTTCGTTGAACCCTCAATGGTTATCTTGTTATCGTCGTACAGATAAATCAGCTTTCCCAACTTTAGATGTCCAGCCAGTGACGCAGCTTCGGAGCTGATGCCTTCCATCAGATCACCGTCTGTGACGATACCGAAGGTGAAGTGGTCCACGAGCGTGTGATCTGGTTTATTGAAAATCGCTGCCAGGTGCTGCTCAGCAATCGCCATGCCAACCCCGGTAGCAAACCCCTGCCCGAGCGGTCCGGTGGTGGTTTCAACCCCAGGAGTGTGTCCCCATTCAGGATGACCGGGCGTGATGGAGCCCCATTGGCGAAATTGCTTCAGGTCTTCCATGGAAACATCGTAACCTGTCAAGTAAAGCATACTGTAGATCAGCATGGAGCCATGCCCACCAGAGAGTACAAAGCGATCCCTGTTGGACCACTTGGGATCTGCAGGGTTGTACTTCATGTGACGCATAAAGAGGGTGTAGGCAAGTGCTGCTGTCCCCATTGGCAGGCCGGTGTGACCAGAATTCGCCTTCTGCACACCGTCAGCTGAGAGGAACCTGATAGTTTGTAAAGCTTTTTCCAGATTGATCTTCGTCATTTACGACCTCCAACAATTTTATGGTCCGGGATGGTAAAATTCTACCATTGAATCTTTTAGCACTGCCTCAATATTGATGGATTAGTTAAGACAGATTAACTATCTGAGAAAGATGAGTTGCACATGGACCTCAAAGGAAAAAATGCTCTGGTCACCGGCAGTGGTATTCGCCTTGGTCGAGCAATTGCTCTCGCGCTCGGCGAAGCGGGGTGTAACCTCGCATTACACTACAACACATCTGTAGAATCTGTCAGCCAGGTAAAATCCGATCTTGAAAAAATGGGCAGCAAAGCCCGCGTCTTCCAGCAGGACCTGGAAGATACCACGCATGTTCAGGATCTGATGAGCCAGGTCTGCAAAGAATTCGGTCACGTCGATATTTTGATCAATAACGCCGGAATTTACCCTCCTGGATACGGAAAAGCGGTTTCCCCAGAAAAGATATACCGCGTATTCAATATAAATCTCTTTTCCCCCTGGTTGTTGATTTCGGCTTTTGCCAACCAACTTCCAAAAGATATGCAAGGAAAGATCATTAATATCAGTGACGCAAAAGTTTTCCGCAATGGAACTGATCACTTCGGTTACCGGTTAACAAAGCAATCGATCAACACCTTGACTGCTATGTTTGCCCTCGAACTGGCCCCGAATATCAGCGTTAACGCGATCGCTCCCGGAACAATGTTGCCTCTTCAGGGATATGAGCATGTCGATCTGCAGGTTGTAGCGGACCGTCAAATCCCACTGCGACGTATTGGCAGCCCGGAGATGATAGCCAGGAATGTGCTGCATATCCTGAGTCAGGATTTTATGACTGGGCATGTCATCCGCGTTGATGGCGGTGAATTCCTCTAGAACAGGTCGATATGGACAAGATTATCATCACAGACTTACGTGCGACTGGGATAGTTGGTGTGAAGTCCCCTGAACGTGATCAACCTCAGACACTTTTGGTCAACTTAACTCTCTACACGGATCTACAACCCGCTGGATTGACAGACGACATCAAAGACACCGTAAGTTATTCAACTGTTGCCAAATCAGTAATCGCTCGCGTTGCTGAAACACAATTCTTTACGCTTGAAGCCCTGGCTGATGATCTTGCGAGAATGTTGCTTGTCAGGTTTGGCATAAATGCAGTGACCATTAGAATTGAGAAACCCGAATTCGTCGCGAATACTGCCCGGGTTGGGGTTGAAATATTTCGAGAAGCAATCGCGGACAATATCTAATTTGAGATTCGGTTCAGGAATTCCATCCTGGTCTCGATGCGTTTTCTGAAACCCCCGAGCATAGCAGAGGTGGTCATCTTGGCCTGCTCTTTTTTGATACCGCGCATCATCATGCACAAATGCTGCCCTTCGATCACCACACCAACACCCCAAGGATTAATGACTTCTTGAATAAACTCAGCAATCTGCTGCGTCATTCTCTCCTGCACTTGCAATCTATGCGCGAACATATCTACAATTCGGGGAATCTTAGATAGTCCAAGAACTTTCCCCTTGGGAACATATGCAACGTGAGCTCGGCCAAAAAATGGCAGCATGTGATGTTCGCATAAGCTGAAATATTCTATGTCCTTAACGATGACCATTTCATCATAATCGACGTTAAAAAGCGCCCCGTTTACCAGTTTGACCGGATCAGTCTGATAGCCTCCCAGGATTTCCTGGTAAGCTCGCGCAACTCGCTCCGGTGTACGGATCAATCCTTCGCGTCCAGGATCCTCGCCGACTGCTTTCAGAATTTCGCTGATAGAGTTAGCAATCGAAGGCAGGTTAAATTCATTTTCTCCGTTAAGATCAGGGGTCATAATCAAATCATCATCATCTTCGTATGTCATAATCTTGTACTCCCAAGCTTATTTTAACGCACATGCAGTCCCACGTGGGACTGCATGTCTGTAATCTTGTTAAAACCTAGCCAACAATTGGATCAATCAGACCGTAGGTTCCATCACGGCGTCGATACAAAACATTGATCTTTGAAGTGTCAGCATTGAAGAACACAAAGAAGTCTTCATGCCCAAGCAGCTGCAGTTGTTCCAGCGCTTCTTGCTCGTCCATGGGAGTCAGGGTAAAGGTTTTTCTTCGGACAATCACGGGTACTGCTTCTTCTTCATCGACTTCTTCTGCCGGAGTAACTTCAGCAACCTCAGCGGTCTCTGGACCACGTTTACGCCAGTGCTTTCCCTTGAATCGCTCAATCTGTCGGGTCATCTTGTCTACAGTGGCGTCAATCGCGGCGTAGATACTATCTGCCCTCTCTTCTGAGCGAAGGATAAATCCTTTTCCCCTGATAGTTACCTGGGCGATGAAGCGATCTGAAGCATTTCGTGCAGTCTTGGCATAGCTAAGGTCGACGCGGCACTCGCCTATCTCACTGAGAAATTTATCCAGCTTACCGACTTTTTTGGTTGCGTATTCCTTGATTTTGTCGGTCAAATCAAGGTCTTTTGTGTAAATATCCATATGTAGAGCCATGGGAACCTCCTGGATGATTTTATGGAATTATACCTGATATGTAATTGAAACAAAAATTCAATTGGCATTGAAATCTGACTTCCCTACCGTGACAGCATATACAAGACCCGATCTTGCGTCTTTAAGTGCCCCTGATGCCGATTCAAGGGTCGCTCCAGTCGTAAAGACGTCATCTATCAACAAGATCCTTTTCCCCTTTACAATCGCAGGATCGGCTTCAAAAACGCCTTTCACATTCTCCCGGCGCGAATTTTCATCCAGGTCAACCTGAGAAGCGTTTTCCCGAATTCGACGTAAACCTTCCGTAGAAATTGGCTTTTTCAGCGTATCTGCCACAGGTCTGGCAAGCCTTTCGGCCTGGTTGTACCCTCGCTGTTCCTGTTTGGTCTTCGACAAAGGAACCGGGATAACCAAATCAAAATCCCAGTTTTCTGCCTGGATCACTTTTAACAGATAGCCAGCCAACACCCGTGCAACCCCTATATCGTTTTGATATTTCAGATGGTGTACAGCCTCCCTGATCACCCCACCATAAAATGCAAACGCCCTGAATTGTGCATACGGCGGTCTACGATTCGCACAACTGGGGCAGTGCCCACTTGTGCTGACATACGCATTACAGTAAGGGCACACATTTACTGGAACGCGCTTAATGGATGCATAGCATTCCGAACAAATTATTTCTCCCTCTAAACCGCAACCCAGGCAATGGGGAGGAAAAATCCAATCAATTGCGTTCCACATCCAAGTTGGTTGCTTTTTATTCATAAATCCAGAGCTGATCAGGAAGCAAAGGTATTTTGGTAAAAAAGTTGTATTGCTGGCCAAAAAATGGATAGCAATGTAAAGAGGATCATCAAGATCAGGACGATGATCAAAAAGTACTCTAAGGGACCAAGACGGTTTCCCTGGCCTGAAGCCATACAATCCTCCAATGGAATCGGTTTTTTCCATTATAATGTTTTTGTAAATCTGTGAGAACCTTAGATAATCTATTGCCAGGGTGGCGCGAAACATCTAAGATTATTCTGTAGTTCTAAGAAAGAAAAGGAGCAACATGAGTGATATTTTTGATAAAGTGGCTGAGGATCGCGACCCATTAAAAAAGTTGCTATCCAAGATTCCCGGATTTAAGGGTTATGTCGAACGCGGTGATCGCAGATTGTCCGATAAATTGCTGCGTGAAACCATTGCCAATGAGTACGAGGCTCACTATCAGCGAATTTCCGGTCTGCAGCGTGACTTGATTTCACAGGGTGGCCTGGCTTACATTGATGATCTTGAAAGTGCTGCCATCAAGCTGCGTCAATTCATCGATCGGGTCCGGACTGCCTCTTACGGCTATGCTGGCCTTTTTGATGCAATCAAAATCAAAGAAGAAGAGTTGTCGAACATTTATCAGTTTGATTCCGATTTGTTGGAAAAAGGTGCAACTGTATCCGCTGCGATCGACAACGTTGAATCCTCCATCGGCACAGATGGTTTGCCCGCTGCACTCCGTCATTTGATCTCTGTCGGTCAGGAATGCGTTGATCTCTTCAACAAGCGTTCGAATGCCCTTAAGGGCATTGCATAAAAAAATAGTTCAAAAAATCTTGGAGGAATAATATGGCAAGAGTATTTGATGTTGTTGAATATCCCAGCGAGATGGCTGATGAGCTGGTTCATCGTTTTCCCGAAACTGGTGTCGCCGATCTCCGTTTTGGTTCGCAGGTAATTGTCCGCGAATCCCAGGCGGCTGTCTTCTTCCGCGACGGACGCGCACTGGATGTGCTTGGTCCCGGACGCCACACGATCACCACTGCAAACGTGCCGCTATTGACCGACCTGCTTGGTAAGCTCTTTGGAGATCGTACACCTTTCACTGCTGAAATCTACTTTGTTTCCATGCGTGAATTCGCTGACCGCAAATGGGGCACCCCACAGCCTATCATCGTACGCAACACAGGCGTCGGGCTAGGCATTGCATTACTGCAGGGTTTTGGCACCTATAGCTTCCAGGTTACGGATCCACAGCAATTCGTCACCCAGATTGTGGGTCAGCTCGGTGCTTATCGCACCTCTGACATTGAAAACCGTCTCCGCACCATGTTGCTCTCACGCTTGCAAGATCTGCTTGGCGAGACAACCACCCAAAAGAATGTGCTCGACCTGATTGGTCTCACCGATGAACTTGGGGCAGGAGTTCGCGCCAAAGCACAGGACGACTTCCTGGCCATCGGCTTACTGTTGAAATCGTTCTACATTGGCAACCTAAAGCCTTCAGATAAGTCCGCCAAGGAACTCCGCGACATGGGTATGCTCGACATGCAAACCTACACCCAGCTGCAGGCTGCTGACGCCATGCGCGACGCTGCCCAGAACCCCTCCGGTGGAGCAGGTCTCACGGCTGGAATAGGTGCTGGAATGGGTATCGGAAATGTTCTTTCTGGTTCACTTGCTGGCATGGCTCAGGGTCAAGGTCAGTCTCAGACACAACCAACAACTCCTGCAGCTGCTGCTGGTATGCCTGATATCATGACCCCTTCTGAAGCTGCTGGATTCCTGAAGGTATCGGAAGAGGATGTCCTTGCAGCCATCACTGCTGGCGAACTCAAAGCCCGCAAGATTGGCAGCGCTTTCCGAGTTAGCAAAGAATCTTTGCAGGAATATCTTCGCGGCTAACCTATGATTGGTATAAAAGTGGCTGGTGAATCTCACCAGCCACTTTTTTTTTCTCTAGCTAATAGCTTTGCTAATCAATTTACGAATTTGCCCTTCCACGTCTAAGTCCAACTTGGTCAGAGCGAAGGAGGTCGCCCAAAAAGGACCATCATCCAGATTAGCGACATCGCTGAAACCCAGGGTGCTGTACCTGGAACCAAATCGATGCGCGCTTTGGAAAAAGACCAGGGTTTTGCCATTAAGTTGATAAGCAGGCATTCCGTACCAAGTTTTTGGCTTAAGGTCAGGAAATTCCTCTTTGATCATCTCGTGAAGTCTTGTAGCAATTTCCCGCTCCCCATCAGGCATTTCGCCAATCTTTTCAACTACGGCTTGCTCATCGCTTGCCTTGCTTCGGTTTGATTTTTCAGCCTTTAGTTCTTTGGCTCGTTCCTTCATGGCAGCCTTCTCTTCATCTGACCAAGTGGACTCGGTTCCTTGCTTGTTACTCGCATTATTGTTTGACATTTTCAACCTCACTGATGTCATTCTACTTAACTCAATCCAAACAGTAAATTACCTGTAGAGGTTATTATGCTTAAGCAAGATTAAACACAAAAGGCATCCCATCTCTGAGATGCCTTTGTCAATTTATAGCAGAGTTTACTTTTTGTTGGCTTCGATGGCTTTTACTGCATCGCCAACCGAGTGAATAGTTCGGGCATCTTCATCGGAGATATTGATATCAAATTTTTCACAGAATCCATCGATCAGGAAAAACTGATCCATCGAGTCAGCTTTGAGATCCTCGATAAAGCGGGTTTCCAAAGTGATGTCGTCCCCATCAATTTTCAGGACATCCATGACAACAGTCTTTACTGTTTCAAAAATTTCGTTTTGTTCCATTTCTTACCTCTATTGTTAAAATGACCTATACTGTAACACAAATGTTTGACATTTATTGTAGCTCCTACTATAACACTTTATGATGAAAAAAGATGCGCTCCTTCCCCAAAGAAAAGATGATCATTTAAAGATCAACCTTGAACAGGATGTTCAATCGTTTATCTCAACTGGTTTTGAAAAACTTTATCTCAAACATAAAGCTCTTCCGGGGTTGGATTTCAAAGGCATCGATACAACCTTGACACTCTTTAACAAACCACTCGCTGCTCCAATCCTGATTTCTTCCATGACAGGCGGCACCAAGGCAGGGGCGGGTTTTAACCGCACGCTGGCTTTGGCAGCCAAACAATGTGGAATTGCCATGGGCGTTGGTTCCCAACGTGCGGCCATAGAAAACCCGGAGCTGGCTGAAACCTTCAATATCCGCAAATTCGCCCCTAAAGCGCTGCTTTTCGCCAATCTTGGTGCAGTTCAGCTTAACTATGGCTATGGGATTCACGAATGCAAAAAAGCTGTTGACATGCTCGAGGCAGACGCGCTCTATCTGCATCTCAACCCCCTTCAGGAAGCTCTCCAGCCGGAAGGTAATGCCGATTTTTCTGGCTTACTGCCAAAAATTGAACAGGTATGCCGATCACTTCCTGTTCCCGTCCTGGTGAAAGAAGTAGGTTGGGGTATCGACATTGATAATGCGCGGAAACTGCTGGAGGTTGGTGTGGCTGGGATCGATGTTGCTGGAGCAGGAGGAACTTCCTGGGCAAAAGTCGAGATGTATCGACAGCCCGATCCTCTGAAAGCTTCCATCCATTCAGCCTTTGCTGATTGGGGAATCCCAACTGCCCGAAATCTGTTTCAACTGCGGAATCTTGAAGGCAATCCTCTCATCATCGCCTCCGGTGGGTTGCGGGATGGCGCAGATCTTGCCAAATCTCTCGCCCTTGGCGCAAAACTTGGCGGGTTTGCCCGTAAGTTCTTACTCGCTGCGAATCTCG